>Ga0247831_1004937_pt1 | contig 17223 bp, 15 predicted proteins | sample LaCruzMarch2015__9_FD_192406 | JGI IMG/M metagenome (GOLD analysis project Ga0247831, IMG submission 192406) | Freshwater microbial communities from meromictic Lake La Cruz, Castile-La Mancha, Spain - LaCruzMarch2015_1m | ecosystem: Environmental > Aquatic > Freshwater > Lake | place: Spain... | reverse complement strand
ACTACCTCTCGATTTTTATCGCTGATCAGATTGTTGCAAGCGGACGCATTGCGTTCACCGACAATTGGGGTGTTATCACCCATGTATTCGTCACACATGGGTATCGCCGACGAGGAATTGGTCGGGTGATCATGCACTCGTTAGCAGACACGGCACGCGAACAGGGCTGCTCAAGGCTCACACTCCAAGTCGACTCCAATAACTCGCCTGCATTGTCACTATGCGAATCACTTGGCTTCAGGCTGCACCACCGCGATCGGTGTCGTGTTTTACCTGCGAGTTAATCCCCTCGCTAAAGACCTTGATGACCTTATTCAGCAATCCGTTTGATCGCAGCGAACGTTTTCGGAGTCCGTCGAGCTCCTGCTGAGTCCGATCAGCGATCCGTGCGGCCACCTCTTTACCAATTGCTCCGAGCGCTGAGCAATAATAAGGAGCACTACAAATTCGACCGCGTGAAGTAGTTGGCATCAACGGTCCTGATCGGATCCACGGAGGAGGCACTGTGACACGCATCATTGTTACCCGTATTGCCGTAGCGGGGCTCACCGCGATAGCCCTGACCAGCGGATCGATTGCCCATGCCGCAAATGACGGAACCGTTCAGGACAACTTCACGACCGTGGTATCACTTCAGCCGGAGACCCATCATCGGCAGTCCATCTTTAGTGTCGAATTCGATGTCGCCCGGGACAAAGAAAGGCGCTTTATCACCAGCCTGCTAACAGTCAAGGACACTTCCGACCGCCTCTTTCTTGGCCAAGAACTCTCGTGCACGAGCCCTTCGGGCAAGTCGGTCGTCGGCATGGAGACGGGCCGCAACTTCTGGCAAAATGGTCTCGGCAGCACTGTTGCCTCCTTCGTCCTTCCAGCCAATGAAATGGGGCGCTGGAAATGCGAGTCGACCGTGAACCTTTGCGTTCCGGGAAAGTGCGACTCGGGGCAAGGGGGCGGCACTTTAACCTTGGACGCAGGTAGTGCCCTTTCTGTCATGAAGGTCAGCAGGCCCCTTGAATTGTGGTCCACGAGCGCTCGGTTCATTAAAAAAGATCAGGCGATCAAGCCGGGCAAATCCGCCACCTTCAGCAAGACGTTCACAGTGGGGCAAGGCGCAACTCCCACGGTGATCGGGGAGTTTTCATTTAGTAATTGCATCGAGCCCACCTACCCCAATGCTTGCGGCAAGCTCGCCAGCCACAGCATCAATGGATCAGCAACGGCCTCGGTCGCAATGAAGGTCGCCCAGGTCCCGGCCAAGGCTGGAGCTCAATGCTTCGTCACCTCAGCAACAGCCGGCGAAGGTCAGGGCACGCGCACCATTTCGGCAGCGCAACACCATGCCACGTTTTCGATGGAGATTCCCAATATGTCACTGAGCTCTTCACCCGATTGCACAAACAAGGTCACGGTTTCGGCTACTTTCCGGTCCATCAAAGGAAACGGAATCGTGATCGAGGGCGGTACGAGCAAAAAGCCGGCGTCTTTGGTAAACATCGGTGAGATCGATACCTCCTACCAATCGATACCAGTGACACCCTGATCGCGCATCAATGGCCACTTCAATTGTCATCCATGTAGGCCCGCGAAAAACTGGAACGACATACCTGCAGAAGGCACTGACATTGGCGGCCCCGACACTGCGCGAGTCTGGGGTGCTTTATGTGACCCGCCTCGCAGGACGCGATCGCTACAACCACGTGGCCGCGACCTACGCGGTGTCGGGTTTGCGATCGGGGCGATCGAGCAACATATGCCGGAACGTCAATGAAGAAAACATCCATGACCTCGTGCGCCAGGTGGATGCTTGGGACGGCCCCGCCATTATTTCATCTGAAGCTCTGGGTGGGCTGAACACTTCCGAGGCAACCAAGTTCATGTCTTATCTGCCCAGTGCACCGGTGCATGTGATCGCCACACTCCGGGCACTACCTGATGTCGTGCTGTCATCGTGGTCGCAGAACGTGCTCAACCTGCATACCCAATCCCTCGACACCTATGTTGAGCTCTTTATCAACCGTCGGATGCAATTGCCACCGTCGGAACGCTGGCGGCTCTGGGACGAAGACCCTCACGCGACCTTCTGGCGCAGTTACGACTATCCGGGTCTGCTTACCCGATGGCTGCACATGGGCTTTCCTGTGAGCGCTGTAGTTGTGCCGGACTCCTCGCAACCGCGCGATGAGTTGTGGACTCGCTTCCATAAGGCCGTCAACCTAGATGCTCTTCCTCCGATCGCCCCGCAGGTGCGAGATGCTGAAGCCAATGGAGCTCGGTCCCTGGAGGAACTCGAGGTCATCCGAAGTACCGTCAAGAACTCGACTCAACAGGGACTGACCCAGGATGATCTCCGAGCACTTCGCGGAAAGCGATGGAAACTCCCGCGAGGCACCTACCTGCACTCCGGCACTCGGCCGGGATTGGTTCCGGCTGCCGCGGAGGCCTTTGAGCAATGGGCACGAGAGGACGTAGACGCATTAACGAAGCTCCCCATAAACCTCGTTGGTCCGATTGAAGAACTGCTGCGCCCGGCTCGCCCACAGCAGCCACCACAGTACGGCGCTTACGCAGACGCGGCGGGCTTCTTGGTCGCGAGCCGCATTCTGGGCGCAACTTCGGACAAACGCAACCGCGCGGAGCGAGGCGGATGGGCTCGGCGATTAAAACGTCGATTAAATCGGCGCGCGGTTCGATTGGGCAGGTGGGGCAATTGATCCGCCGCCTACACCTGCATATTGGTCCGAGGAAATCCGGGACAACTTTTCTGCAGCAGGCACTCATCTCCAATGCGCGGGCGCTCCGTACTGAGGGTTTGCTCTACCCGACGCCCGGCCGTTCGCTGCGGCAGCGACTTCTGGGTGCACCTCGTTTTCTCAACCACGAGAAGGAGTTACTTGCCGCCTGCACTTCAGAAGCCAGCTCGACACCCAAGTGGCTCGCGCACGCACTGGCGGCCACTTCAGGTGACATCATCCTTTCCGGCGAAGCCATAGCAGCCTGCTCCCCGGCTGAATTGGATCACCTGACCGCCTACTTGGGCGCAGGTGAACTCCATGTGATCATCACTGCCCGATCATTAGAAGCCGTTATCCCTTCTAGTTGGCAGCAGCACATTCGCAATGGTCGAACGGCGTCGTTGGAGGGATTTGTCGAAGACATCGCCAGGCGACATGACCAGCGCCTGCTAGCTCCACTGACCTGGGCAACTGAACCGACTCAGGGCTTCTGGCTCGCGAACGACCACGCGGCCCTCGCCGAACGTTGGATCGCCCGAGGAGCAAAGGTGAGTGTCGTGACAGTGCCCGCGGGATCAGCGCCCGCCGATACTCTATGGCAGCGTTTTCTCCGAGCGTTAGGTTTGAGCAATGCCGCCATTGAGGCATTTACTATCCCAAATATGCAGCCAGTTCACGTCGGTCTTACCGCACCCGAAGCTCTCACCTTGAGGGAGATCATCTGGCAGTTGGAGTGTGGCGGCATAGATCGCTCGGAGCGCAGTCTGTGGGCTCGTCGCTTGGTCAAGGACGTTTTCCGCGGGCGCCCGCAGCATGGTCCGGCCCTACAACTAACGGGCACCGAACTCCATCGGGCTCGACAGTGGGCCGCGGATGACTCCGCACAGTTGGCCAAACTCGTTGAAGACGCTCAGATATCTCTTTACGGGAATCTTGCCGACCTGACACCCGGCGAGATCGTGATGGAGATTGACCAGGCCCAACTCTCGCGCCAGATCACCGACCTCGGCGGCCGTTGCATCGCCTACCTCCAGGGAGCCCGCTCATGATCGTGGTTGTCTGTGGCCAGCACCGCTCCGGCTCGACCCTGACGTGGCAGGTGGCCCACGAGTTGCTCACCTCAGCGCAATCTGAGTCGGCTCAATCTGTGTCAGCGCCATTGTCGACCCCGAGGGAGAACTTGCAATTGCTTGCACTTGATCCAGTCGACGTCCGCATGGTCAAAGTGCATTTTTCCCCTGCGATGAAAAAGAAGGAATTCCCCCAGCGGGGTGCTCGCTACATCTACACCTATCGGGATCCACGTGACGTGGCCGCATCTCTCATTCGCAAGGGCCGGTACCAACCCGATCATGAGAAACGCGGAGTCAAAGGCGTCACGGCGATGATCCGCCGCGAACTGCGTGGTGACGCATTCTGGCGAACGCGGGAGACATTGTGGATCGGTCGCTACGAAGAACTCGCGCAGGATGTTCCCGCACTGGTGCGCTCTCTTGCAGAGTTTCTCAGTGTTTCGGTAGACGAGGATACGGCGAGGCGCATCAGCGACTTTGTATCCGTGGATCGCCAGCGCAAGCGCGTAGCAGACGTCCGTGACTTCGGAGTCGATCCTTCCTTGCGCATCACCTCGAACCACATCACCGACGGGCAAGAGGGGGCGTGGCGAGCCACACTCACTTCTGAGGAGGTCACCGCTATTGAGGTGACGGCGGCTGATTGGATGCGAGCCCACGGCTACGTTTGCGAGACGCTGCTACCACAGCCGTAACAAACGTTGTCGCATCGTCCGCCCAGTTGTGATTGGCGAGCACGGCCGCACGGCCATTATTGCCAAGACGCCGTCGGCGCTCCTCGTCCTGATGCAGTTCGATCACGGCTGTAGCAGCCGCCGCCGGGTCGCAAAAGGGCACGATGATGCCGGCGTCGTGAAGATCGAGCACGTTAACGACGAGCGGCAATGGAGTAGCAACCACGGGGACACCCATTGCGAGATACTCAAACACTTTGGTCGGATGCGAGTTTCGGTAGTTGAGCTCGTTATGCAGCAGTGACAATCCGGTGGTGGCACCTCGCATGCGCTCGACTGCCTGGGGGTGGGGCAAGCGTCCATGCCAGCGCACATCCCCATCAAGATCGGCGCGCCGAAGTTGCTCTTCCACATCTGAGGACGCTGGGCCCACGATGTCCAAAACAATCCCGTGGGGGCGCAGCATTCGGCCGACCTCGATCAGGTCCAGTGCCCCTCTGGCTTTGGTCAGAGTGCTGACACAAACAGCGCGACCCGGTCCCGGCTCGGGAAGATTGCTTTCAATGATCGTGGAATTTGGAACCACAGGGTGCGGGCGACGAAATCGCTCCGAATACGCCGCCTCGGCCAGCAGGAGTTCGAATCGGCGCTCCGCCCAACGCTCCAGCACCCGGACACCTCCGGCCGTCACTCGGTCGAGCACCGGAGGAATCCATTCTTTGTAGGTCACGGCAGCCGCGGTGTCCTCGTGCACATCCCAAACCACTGGCGCATCACGCACACTGGCCGCTGCCAATGCCAGCTCTGCATCGTGAATTAAGACGACGTCGTAATCACCGGCAGTCTGGCGCAATAGCCGCCGTGCCGACCGCAGAGCACCCAGACGCCGCCGTCCAACGGAGCGCGGCAGATCGATCGTCGTAACATCGACCGGCGATTCGACACCGTGAGCTGAAAATGGTGCCGCATAAGTGACCACATGTCCGGCATCGACCAGAGCGGAAATCTGGCGCACCAAGATTCGAGTGTCTAACGGGTGATGGACGACTGTCATAACGAGAACCCGGATGGAAGTCACGGATCCGACCTACGATCCGACCCTCGATGTCCCTGGCGGCGGTCTAGGCGACGGCGGCGGGACTCCGCCGAGTAGGCATCGATTACATCGTCGGGTTTGCCGTCGCCCTCGATACGACCCTTCTCGATCCAGACCACGCGGGTGCAGGATCCTCGGATGGCCGACATGGAGTGGCTCACCAGGACAACGGCCTCGGCTCGGTCACGAAGCTGCTGCATTCGATCCATGCTGCGTTCCTTGAAGTCCAGGTCACCCGTGGCCAGCGCCTCGTCGAGCAGGAGGATTTCATGATCCACCGAAGAAGCAATCGCGAACTTCAATCGAGCCGCCATGCCCGAAGAGTAGGTCGAGAGTGGCAGTTCAATGTGGTCGGCAACTCCCGAGAAGTCGATGATCTCGTCGATGTGCTCGCGGACGGCTGCGCGGGTCATACCCAGGGCAAGACACCCGAGCTCAATGTTCTCCCGGCCGGAGAGCCGCGGTACAAGGGTCTTGCCCACGCCAAGAAGTACGGGGGGTGATGACGCGTAGACAGCACCGCGGTCTAATTGCACCAAGCCGGCCATGGCCCGTAGCAGAGTTGATTTTCCGGCGCCATTACGACCGATTATGCCGACGCTTTCACCCGCGGATATTTCCAAACTCACCCCACGCACTGCCTCGACCTGTTGTGCCCGACGTGGAACGAAACGACCGTGCGAGTGCACGCGGTAGGACACGGTGACGTCATCGAGGAGCATCCGCAAGGTCGACTTCTCCACCGATTCAGTCGCGTCCATAGGTTCCCTCACCGCGCCAAAAAACAACCACCCCGGCGATGGCGGCAATCAGCGACCAAACGGCGGCGGCCACCCAGTTAGCGATGCCGCCCGGTGGGGTGTAGCCGGCCAGGAGCGCATCCCGCATTACCGCGAGGTAGACGGCACCCGGGTTGTAGACCAACACGTACTCCACCCAGGCGGGCAGGTCGAGTTGGGAGATCCGTTCGGTAATCGGGAACATTACCCCGGACGCCAGCCCCCACAATCGCAGCACGAGTGGGAGGACCCCGCCTATATCGGGAGTGTGGCTCATCCACCGAGCGAGCAGCAGGGCGGTGCCCCAACCGAAAGGGATGATGAGCAGGACCGCCAATGGCGCGAGTAGCCACGACCACGTCACGGGCTCGTCGGTCGATACCAAAACGATTACTAAAATGGGTAAGGAGACTATGAAAGCTCGGACCTGCTGCACCACTGCCGCGGTCGGCAGGATCACGGCGGGGATCGGAAGTGAGGTGAGCAAACCTCGATTCGCCGAGACCGAACGCGCCCCCGACTGTGCGGAACGACGGATGATGGCGAACGTGAACACGCCCACCGCGAGGTAGCCTAAGTAGTTCGGCACCGAAGTGCGGGCCCCCAGAAGCAAACCAAACAACACCCAGTAAGTGGCCATGGTCGTTAGTGGGTCCAGGATCTCCCAGAGAGGCCCTAGTCTTCGAGTCCGATATCCAGCTTGAGTTTTGGCGCGAGCATATGCGCGGATGAATTCGCGACGCTGCCACAACGCCCTGAGGTAGTTGATCAAACTTTGACGGTCACCTATGCGTACCAGCCCAGAATTGTGTGCCCGCTGTTCGGCACTCATCATGGTGTGCTCCCAATCCTGTGCCGCGTTTTCATCGGCCCGAGACGAAAGCATAGGCATCCTGATACCCGGTGACGACGTGTGACCACTGACGTTCATTGATTACCCAGGCTCGGCCGGTACGACCTAATGCTCGATGAGTATCGATCAACTGCAGTTCGGCGGCAAGTGCCTCCACGTCACCTGGTGCGACAAATCGCGCATGTCCCCCCGTGGCCTCGCGTAATGCCGGCAGGTCGCTAGCAATGACCAGTCGCTCTCGGGCAAGGGCTTCGACAGGTTTGAGTGGCGTGACCAGTCGGGTAACTCGGTAATCCTCGCGTGGAATAACCACGGCATCAAGTGCGTCATACCAGTCGATCGCCGCGTCCACATCAACACGATCGATCCAGCGAATGGCATCTTGTTCTCCAAAGTGGCGTTTCAACAATCCCAAGGCCGGGCCGTGACCGACGATGACCGCTTCAATATCAACGCCTTCCTCCCGGCTCATGAGGACCGCGACCAGAAGGGTGCCGAGGCCTTCAAAAGAATGCACCGTTGTAATTGCGCCAACCAAAGTACGTTCACGTGGTAACCCGAGAGCCTCGCGCACCGGTCCACTCTCTCGAGGGGGCGTGAGGAAGCGATCATTGACGGCATTAGGCACAATCCACACCCGTTCAGCGGCGACTCCTCTCGAGCGAATCTCATCGGCCATCGAGGGTCCGAGGGTGATCACGGCATCGGCCGCCATCATCACCTCGGTCTCGCGAGCGCGGGCTAACGTGTGCCACTCCGTGTTTGCAGCCCGCTCGTCGCCACCGTGGCGTGATGCCCATGAATCTTCGAGGAAGCCCCGCACTTCATAGATCATTGGGCAGCCAAGTTCGTGCGCTGCCAAGAGGGCAGCTCGCCCGTTCACGTGATCGGTGGCCGCGTGCAGGACATCGGTCTGCTCTTGTCGGGCGAGGTTGGCGATCCGGCGGCCAAACTGTGCCACGTCTGACCCTTCGGCAGCCAGTAGCCGGTGGTAGCGGACGCCCGACACCACTTCGGTGCGGTTGGCAAGGCGGCCCTGCGCAACTGGGAAGCCCAAACGCGTGACGGCCTGTGCGTTGATGCCAGCGGCCTGTTGTGCGCGCATCACCTCCTGGGTGCGGATGGTGTAGCCGGCCTGCACGTGCGGAAGTGAGTTCTTGAGAACGTGAAGTACCCGCAGGGAATTACTCTGAGAACCTCGGTAGACCGGCACCGACCGTCGCGGTGCCGGGGCAGCCGCTCCGTCGAAGAGTTCACGTCGCATGCGCGCAGCCCGACGCAGAACCCTTCGAGCGCGGCGCCGGACAGCCGAAGATGTGGATTCGAGTGCCACGCGGGCCTGGACCTCTGCCTCCGTGATGTGGCCTGCGAGCAGGAGCACCGCTGCTTGGAGTGATTCTCGGTTGGGATCCGAGTCCGCGACTTGGCCAAGTAGCCGCTCCGCCTCGACGAGATCGTCGCTGGCTACTGCACGATCAATTAAACCTGCGGTCCCGACGGTCCCTTGCCACAATTGCCCCCGTATGTGAAGGTGGATACGATCGGGATCGCTCATGGCCCGAAGGAATCCCGCCCAGACGATCCACCGGAGACTGAGCAGTCGCATGACCCAATGCTACGCACGGTAATTGGCCATCCACATTTTTAGGCCATCTGAACTTTTGAGGGGAGTTGGTCACCGTCAACTTCCTCGATGTCATGCACGTGATCGGCGCCCGGCCCAATGTCCCCAAAGCCGCACCCGTTGTGCGGGCACTTGCCGAGGCCGGCGCCAGCCAACTGGTGGTGAGCACCGGCCAGCACTACGACGACGACCTCTTCGGCTCCATGCTGCGAGCCGTTGGTATGTCAGCTCCTGACATCGAACTCAATGTGGGCTCGGGAAGTCATGCCCAGCAGACTTCCGCGGTGCTCACCAGCATTGAACCCGTTCTGATCGAGCAGTCGCCACGAATTGTTGTCGTGTACGGCGACGTCAACTCCACTCTCGCAGCAGCACTGGCCGCTGCAAAGCTGCACCTGCCCGTGGCCCATGTGGAGTCTGGACTGCGCAGTCACGACCCTGCGATGCCGGAAGAAATTAATCGACGCCTAGTTGATCATCTGAGCACGCTGCTCTTTGTCACGTCCCCCGATGCTTGGGTGAATCTCCGCGCCGAAGGTTTAGCGGATGGGCGCGCGATAGAGGTAGGCAATCCGATGATCGACTCGCTTATATGGGCGCGCGATCTGACTGATCTTGACCAGAGGAGAAAAGCACTCGGGCTCCCCGAGGACTTCATCCTCGCAACCATTCACCGTCCCAGTAATGTCGATGATCCCAACCAGGTCGGGGCCGTGTTAACACTGCTGCGCGAACTCGGCTCACTCCTTCCGGTTGTGCTACCCGTGCATCCGCGATCGCGGGTCGCCCTTTCGCCGGCACAAAAATTCCCGGGAGTGAAACTGACGGCACCACTGGAGTACCGCGACTTCCTTGCCGCACTTGCGGGATCTCGAGTAGTTGTCACCGACTCCGGCGGAGTGCAGGAGGAGTCCTCGTTCCTCGGCGTCCCCTGTGTGACGATCCGCACCACGACCGAGCGTCCGATCACCATTACTCACGGAACAAACCGACTCGCCACGTTGACAAGCGCAACTGCAGATGTCAACGCGATACTGCGCAGCCCTCGACCCGCGCCTGCGAGTATTCCGCTGTGGGACGGGCATGCAGGTAACCGGATCGCACGGGGGCTACTGGCGTATCTGCACCGAACCCACGAGTCAGCACATGTCTGAGCTCCCACTAAACAAAATGCCGGACATGAATAATGAACTTGATGGCCACGAATCTTTTGGCCATGAAGCTGATATGGCTGACGCAATCGCGGCCGCGAACGAGCGGGCCGAGCGGGCCGAACTAGCTCTCGCCCGCACCCAAGGCTCCTTACCCATGACCGTCGGCCAACTGGTGATCGACGCCGGCCAAAGCCCCAAACGCCTCCTCGCCCTACCCTTCACCCTGTTACGGATCCGAGTGTCCCGGCGCGCCGGGCGGTCGCGGTTAGCGGAGCGACCCGAGGCTGCGATTGTCATGAGCGCTCGCGACACGGGCCTTTCGACCAACCCAGCCCGCGTACTGACTCCGCGCCGCACCGTGACGACCGATGACCGACCCTCCATTGTCGCAATTGCCCCACCCGAGGTGATCGATGCTCTGGGCGGCTTTGCCCATGTGAGCCAGGCATGGCCACATGACGTCGTCGAGCTCGTGCGGTTACTTGACCCCGACGGTGTAATCGTCCATGCGCACGCGGGCCAGCCCGGCACCCCATGGTTTCCCCTCGGCGAGCCCGGTGAGGCGGTACGTGAGCGCACACTTCTCGAGGTCCGTGCGATGTGCCAGCGCCTCGGACGTCCGATACTCATTGTGACCGACCCTTCGCGAGCTCCGGGTTTGACTGAGTTCGCTCGTGGCTGTGACCGCAGTATTAACGTGTCCGATGCCACGTCGACCGAGAGACTTATCGCGGCGCTGATGGGTACAGAACTGATGGGTACAGAACTGATGGGTACAGAACTGATGGGTACAGAACTGATGGGTACAGAACTGACGGGTACAGAGCTGATGGGTATCGACCGTGATTAATCGGACCCTGCGGGCGCTTGTTTACGGCGACGTCAACCTCAACTTGATCGACGGATCGGCGATCTGGCTAACCTCAACGGTCGAGTGCCTCGCCCGCACCGGCGTCGAGGTGACGGTGCTCCTCAAATCACGCATCGAGACGGATCGACTGCTACTGCCGCTACACGAACTTGCGAACGTGCACATTGTCGAGCCGGTGCGGGCCACCATGTCGGCGGCGCAGGCCGCCGATGCCGTAGTGAGCCACCATGTCGAAAAGCACTTCGACCTAGTAGTAGTGCGCGGATCTCGAGTCGCCTCGGCCATGGTCGCGACCGGGCAGCTCGACGGAGTGTTGTGGACCTACCTGACCGACATCCCCCAGAGTGTTTCGACGTTGGATCATGGGCGCCTGGTCGAACTGACAGCAATTGTCCGAGGAAGCCGTCGAGTGCTTTGCCAAACGCCTGAACTGCGAACATTCGTCGAGGCCGTGGTACCCGGAGTACATGGACGCACCCTGTTGTGGGAGCCGATCATCCCGGATACACAATTGTTCGAGACCGATCAAGTTCACAATCGCGGAGATCACGATCTGCGGCTCGGCTACGCCGGCAAATTTGCGTCCGCGTGGAACACCGACCTCATGCTCGCACTGCCGGCCGAACTTTCTGCGCTGGGAATTCCAACCCACCTCGATGTGGTTGGCGACAAGATTCATCGAGAGGATCCGGCCTTCGCTCAACGGATGGACAGTGGACTGCGAGGTACGCCAGGGGTCACCTGGCACGGCGGCTTTGATCGCACATCCACCCTCGCGCTGATGGCTGCGTGCGACCTCGGGCTCTCCTGGCGTGACACCTGCCTTGATGACTCTCTCGAGTTGTCCACTAAGGCACTGGAGTATGCATCTGTCGGAACGCCGCCGGTGCTCAACCGCACGCCGATGCACGAGCGCGTTTTCGGCCCGGACTATCCGCTGTTCACCGATGCAACCTCGACTGTCACCGACCTGCTGACCCGCGTGCATACCGATCGAGAACTGCTGCGCCGCACAGCCGAAATTGCACTAGCAGCAACTGAGCATTACACGATGACAGCAGCGGTTGCTCGGACTCGGCGCATCCTCGCGCGGGCCTTCCCGCCGACATCCGCTGTGGGCGGTCAACCGCTGCGTGTGGTGATCGCCGGGCACGATCTGAAGTTCATGCTAGGCATCGCTGACCTGCTTGCAGCGCGAGCCGACCTCGATGTTCGTATCGACGAATGGTCGGCCTTAGCCGTTCACGATGAAGAGCACAGTCGCGCGATGCTGGCTTGGGCAGACGTGGTGATCTGCGAGTGGGTCGGACCGAACGCCGTCTGGTATTCCACCCGCCTAATGCCACATCAACGTTTGATTATGCGCCTGCATCGCTTCGAACTGAACGCGCCCTGGATTCGCGACCTCCAGCCCTCGGCGGTATCGCGCATTGTGTGCGTCAATGAGCACTACCGACAGCGCACGGTTGCCGAGACCGCATTCGCTAACGACACGGTCGTGATCATTCCCAACGCGATTGACCGCGACTGGTTCGACCGCCCCGCAGTCCGTGGCGCTGATCGCGTGATGGGGATGCTGGGCATCGTGCCATTTCGTAAGCGGCCGGACCGGGCACTGTCCATTCTGCGCACTGTCAACGAGGGGCTGGCTTCAGCTCGCATACCCGGGCCTCCGTTCCTGCTGTCGTTGAAGTCAGCGCTGCCGTGGGAGTTAACCTGGATCTGGCGCCGACCCGAGGAACGCATTGCCTACCGGACCGTGTTTGACGAAATTGCCCAGGATCCGGCCCTGCGTGGTCGGGTTGTCCTAGAGGACCACGGGGGTGACGTTCCCTCCTGGTTACAGCGCACCGGATGGGTCCTGTCGTTGTCTGAGGATGAGAGTTTTCATCTAGCCCCCGCAGAGGGCATGGCGGCTGGCGCAGTACCGGCCATGCTCAACTGGCCGGGAGCAGAGGACGTGTACGACGCTCGCTATGTGCACGCGAGCGAGTCCGCCATCGCCCAACACATCCTTGCTGTCACCGCCGAGGGTTCGTGGGAACACAGGAGTAATGAGGCCCGCGCAGACTTTCGAAATGCCTACGACCTACCGGCGGTGGCGGAACAGTGGGCACGACTGGTGATGGAGAGCCGATGACAACTCCGGATCTCGAACAAGCGGTACTCGAACAAGCAGTATTCATTGGTGGCACCGGTCGTAGCGGCACCACGATCGCCGGTCGCGTCCTGAACAACCATCCGGCGCTCGCGCTCACCACTCCGCGCGAAGTACGTTTCCTGACGGCTAGAGGGGGGATCATTGAGACTCTCGGACCGCTACTGCCCGGCGGGAAACTCGGAAATTCCGATCCCAAGCAGTTTGCTCGGCGAATGCGAGGATGGTTCTACCGGTGGCCCAAGCCGTCTGGTGTCGAACAGGGACTGCATCGCAGCGTCGACGAAGCCATCCTCGATACTGCGGTGACGAACTACCTCGAAGAGGTGTCGACCGACCCGGTTAGTGCTAGTCGCCGTCTGATCTTTGCGATCATCCCCTCCACCCTGAAGAAAAGCGCCGGAAGCCGCTGGGTCGACACCACCCCCTCCAATGCCCAACGGATCCGCGCCTTACATGCACTCCTGCCCGAGGCGAAATTCGTACACATGATGCGCGACGGACGTGATGTCGCGGTCTCGTTCGCAAGCAAGCAATTCGGGCCGGGTGATCCACTCGAGGCGCTGGAGAAATGGGGGGAGCGAATGCTCCGCTCATTCGCGGAGGAGAGCGAGGTTCCCGCAGGCGTTGTGATCAGGGTCGACCTCGCCGATTGGGTGGGCCCGGACGGCATCGACTCGCTCCGCTCAGTTTGTGACTTCCTCGGGGCAGACCGCGATGCGGGACTTGAGAACTGGTTCAGTGCGAATGTCACTTCCGATGCGATGCATGGCGGTCGTTGGCAGCGCGACCTCACCACTGAGAGTGCCGAGGCGCTGGAACGCCGCTACACACACTGGTGCGAACTGCTCACCGAGAGGTATCCGCAGTTTCCAATGCCCCGCGCCATGTGAGGTTGGCGACCATCCGCGTTGTCGAACCGCTGTCGGAGCATTGAACATCCCAGGCGCGCTGGGGAGGTAGTTCCTTTCCTTGATACGACATCACCGCAATTGCCTTGGCGTCGATCTCGCGACCATCAGCCGTGCAGGCAACCTCAACAATCGCCCCACCAGGTGTTGTCATCCGGCTCACTCTGCTACTACCCGCTTCACGCGATGGGCTCCACTCGGGAGCAAATTGCCAGTGCTGAATCCATTGTTGGTTGACGTCATCAGAGGTGGCAACATCTTGTATCCGTAGACGGTCCACGCCAAACACCACGGTGCGACTCTGTCGGACTTCTCCTTTGCTGACGAGTTCGTACGCATTGGCCCCACGCTGGCGACCTTTCATCGGATCGTCATTGGATCGACCAACAGCTTCGAGCACCGAGTGAGCTGCTACACCTCGGCTCCAGGTGAGTGCCGTGGCATTCTTTTTGTCAGCATTTCCGCGGTCAGAGAGAACGGGAGTGCCGCGCGTGAACCACGTAATCGATCCCTTGTCCACGTGCCCATGCATTGCTCGCGGCGGTCCGAACCGCAGGGTGTAGTGCATACCCGACTTCGTGTCCGCCGCCCATCCCTCTTCCGGGCACCACAGACCCCCACCTGTGGACTGCTGGTTGCCTTTACTTCCGTCCCCGATTTCCTCGAGGACACCATCGGGTCGGACGAGAGCACTTCCGGCTTGGGCAACCATGTGATGCCTGGGTAGGTCAATCTCTTTTGCAAGTTTTTCCCATAGCCGCGCGTTGTAAAGGTGATAGGCGCTCGACTGCTCACGACTGATACCACAGTCTGAAAACACTTCGTTGTAGTCGCGCAGGATCCGCTGACGAGCCTTCGCGGCCCACTCGGGTCGCTCGAAAGTTGTGGCTGCTTCAAGAAGGACCAGATTCGACTGAGCCCCGTGATTGTGCGGCTTGTGCAATGGAAGGCCGCTGTAACGGCGGTCGTCGAGCAGTGCCGTTCCTAGGATGTCTGCGGTTGTGACGAAAATTGACGCGGGAGCGGCACGGTTCAGGCAGATCATGGTTTCCAATCGCCGCCGGATCTGCCCTTCCGTCCACCCCGAACTCTGGCTTTGAACTTTCGTTGCGGTCGGTCCCGGATCAGGGAACGTGCGTGCGACGAGCGAGACAATCGATGCCGCAGTTTCCGGTTGGCGCGAAGCTATGGGTATCAGCCACGCGAGCGAATGGAACCATAGTGAATCCTGTGCCGATTCCGCCCGAAAAGTTCGAAGGCCGGAAGTTGTCAAAGGTACCCGTTGTGATCCCCAGTCGAGCCAGGTCATGGTCTCGGCCGGATTTCCGGTGAACTCGGCAGTCTTTTGTGATAGCCGTTCACAGACGCCCGCGGTTACCTTTTCCGTCGGTAAGCCAACTAAGGCCAGTGTTGCCGATGAGGCAGGTTCGACAACTCCGCCCACAAATGAGCCGGCGGTAAGGATGACAGCCATTGCAGCGACGATGCCGAAATTGGGCCTGGTGCACCCCCGACTTGACATTGGTGCATTATCTACTGCATGGGCGACCCTGTCGTAGCAGTGGTCGGCCTCGGTTACGTCGGTCTCCCGCTTGCGGCGAGAGCAGTTGAGGCCGGGCTTCGCGTGGTGGGTGTCGACATTGACGCCGACCGGGTTGTGGCACTTAACGAAGGTCACTCGCATATCGATGACCTCACTGACGCCAATGTCCGCGCAATGCTTGACCTCGGGTTTCGCGCCACGACGTCGGTGAGCCCTGAAGACGCTATCGATGTATTCGTCATCTGTGTTCACACGCCGCTATTGCCCGGTGGTGGACCGGACCTGAGTGCCGTGTGGGCTGCAGGAGCTGACATCGCAAGGTCTCTGCGGCCAGGGGCACTCGTCGTGCTGGAGTCGACCAGCTACCCAGGAACTACCGAGGAAGAGTTGAGACCGATTCTTGAGTCCGGCGGCCTTGTCGCGGGTCTTGACTTTGCCCTCGCTTTTTCTCCCGAACGCATTGACCCCGGGCGGCAGACTCATGACTTCGCCTCGGTGCCCAAGGTGGTCGGTGGTCTCACGCCTGCGTGCCGCGATAGGGCGGCCGAGTTTTATGGCCGTTTGGTCACCACGGTGGTCACCACCCGTGGACTACGAGAGGCCGAGATGGCCAAACTGATCGAGAACACTTATCGGCATGTCAACATCGCGCTCGTCAACGAGATGGCACGCTTTTGTCACTCCCTTGGGATCGACCTGTGGGATGCGATCGAAGCTGCCGCCACTAAGCCGTTCGGTTTCCAGCGTTTCGATCCCGGCCCCGGCGTTGGGGGTCACTGCATCCCAATCGACCCGAACTACCTCAGTCACTATGTAAAGGAGCAGACCGGTGAGACGTTCAGATTTGTCCACCTCGCGCAGGAGATCAATGCCGCCATGCCTGAGTTCGTCGTGGCGCGAGTACAGCAACTGTTGTCCGACCGAGGGATCGCATTGTCGGAGGCTCGGGTTCTGCTGATTGGGGTGACTTATAAAGCCGATGTCGCAGACGATCGCGGTACTCCCGCTCTGCCAATCGCAACTTCCTTAGCGACTGCCGGCGCGCAGGTGCTGTTCCACGATCCCGTTCTCCCGAACTGGACCGCCGGTGATGTCCCGCTGGTGGCGGTGCAGTTGATCGACCATGCATTCGATGCTTGTGATGTCGCCGTGCTGCTGCAAGCACATCGAGTTCTTGACCTTGAGTTGATCGCCTCCTCTGTACCGGCCCTCTTAGACACTCGGGGAGTTGTGCCACGGGGCATCCCCGGGGTTGCGTATCTGTGAAGGGCGACCTGCGTGCGTCTGAGCGCGCCGAAATACTGTCCCACTTCCGGCATACACCAAACTAAACGAGCACCTCGAAACAAGCGGCTGGATAGTTGCAGCCGAGGTCAACTTCATGGTGATTGATACCAAAGATCTCCCGCGATCGGTGTCGCGTTTTCCTTGCAAATTGATTCCCTCTCAAAAGACCTACTAGCCTGATTCGGCAATCCGTTTGATCGCGGCGAGCGTTTTCGGAATGCCAGCGAGTGCATGTTGTGTGCGATCCGCGATCTGGGCGGCTGCCTCATCCCCGTATTTTTCCTCAAACATTTCAACTCCTTCGGGGAGTATTTCCCACATCTCTGTTAGAACCGTCCCTGCATCAACGGCAGCAAGCGTGTATCCCCACCGTACAAATGTGCCACCGACCACCCAGGCAAACTCCCTACCAGGATCAGCGACTACCACCAGCGAACGGGTATCCCACGTTCGTTCCGGCAACACATT
>Ga0247831_1004927_pt1 | contig 17249 bp, 7 predicted proteins | sample LaCruzMarch2015__9_FD_192406 | JGI IMG/M metagenome (GOLD analysis project Ga0247831, IMG submission 192406) | Freshwater microbial communities from meromictic Lake La Cruz, Castile-La Mancha, Spain - LaCruzMarch2015_1m | ecosystem: Environmental > Aquatic > Freshwater > Lake | place: Spain... | reverse complement strand
CGAACTCGAAGACTTCGGCGAATGCAACCTCCTCGCCGACAACGGAGCATCGGGCTACTTCCGAGTCGATTGGCTAACCCCCACTGGACTCGGCACTTGGGGCGACGGCCGCCTCGTGATCCTCGGCACGGAGGGTTATATCGAACTGAGAAAATACACTGACATCACCACCTCCAACGGTGGGGATCAACTCCTCCTTGTCGATAGCAAAGGCGAGCATCGCATCCCCTGCGCCGGTCAAGTGGGATTTCCCTTCTTCGGCGAGTTGATTCTCGATTGCCTGCACCGCACGGAGACCGCGATGACGCAACAGCACACCTTCCTCGCCGCGGAGCTTTGCCTCCAAGCCCAGCAACGAGCGCAGAATATTTCCCTTTAAGCCCAAAGCTTCTCACCCCGTGTTCGGGCTCAGTTTATTTGCCGCTTGGCGAGTCGCTCGCCAGGCAATTCCTGCATCGCACGCTTTTTTTAAGAATCTATGATCAAGAAAATCGACCTTAATGGGACATGGAAAGTCCGGTGGTATGATAACCAGTGTGGCGACCGTCCGGATCGACTCACTGGAAATGATGCCGCGCTTGGCCGTGCTTGGGATGTGCAGGTCCCCAGGGAGATTTGAGTTTCAAAATGTCTCAAGAGAAAACTTATTCTTGGAAGGGCTTTGCTGCCTCAAAAAAAGCGCTGCTTTCGGTAGGGAAAACGAAGATTATTAGGGCGATAGATTTTCTCCCGGGCCGCACACACTCGGAGGCCATTGAGGCCGCGTTTGCGAGCGCAGACCTTACGGAGTCCGTCGTGGAGATTGTGTTGGACACACAAGATTGGCTCCTCGACCGGGCCGTTCTGCTGCCGTCAAATCGGACCCTCATGATAGACGGTTGCCGAGTGAAGCTCGCAGACGGAGTATTTGACAACATCATACGGGTTGCCGGAATCCAGCCGAATCCGCATAACTGGAATGGGGCGTGCTCTTCCCTTGACCCGACGGTAAACATCAGGATTGCGGGACGCAACGGCGCGGTGATCGAAGCCGCAGACCTTCCCTACACCGCAGCGAACCCGAAGACGGGAACTGTGGAACCGTGGGTGGGCGATTTCTTTGGGTGGCGCACCATCGGGATCTTGTTTTCGGGGGTTTTGGGCTATGAGATATTCGGATTCACCATACAAAAAACGCACTGCTGGGGGATTTCCCAGGATCAGTGCGCCTACGGGTATATTCATGATATCACTTTCAAGACTGATGTGAAAAACGGGGATGGAGTTGACTTTAGGAACGGATGCTCTTTTTGCGTGGTGGAGAACCTATCGGGCACAACCAGTGACGACACGGTCGCCTGCACGGCGTTGGATGGCACTTACGAAACCCCGGATTCCAATTATATCTATCCCATGCAACCAATGGGCATGGCCCATGCCGCCACCTGTGACCCCGACATCCACGACATCATCATCCGCAATATCCACACGGTCGGGCAACACCATGGCGTAATCTGCTTGGCCACTTCCCCCTCGGTCTACAATATCACGATTGAAAACGTGCTGGAGGAGACCGCCTCATCCCGCGAGGCCTGTGTAAAAATCTATACGGGATACGGAACTGGATACAGGAAAGGGAATCTTAGGAACATTTCTGTGACGAATGTTGTTTCTCGAGGAGCCCGCCACGCGGTCCTGGTTGAAGCTGACGTGGAAGACTTGCGAATCTCCAATATCACACAGCTAAACCCGCATGAAATTCACTCGGACTTGCACTGTGCCGATCTCAGAAAGGAGGACTAATCCATCTTAGGCACGGAGGGTTGTATCGAACTGAGAAAATACACCGACATCACCACCTCCAACGGCGCGGACCAACTCCTCCTTGTCGATAGCAAAGGCGAGCATCACATACTCTGCGCCGGTCAAGTGGGATTTCCCTTCTTCGGCGAGTTGATTCTCGATTGCCTGCACCGCACGGAAACCGCCATGACACAACAGCACACCTTCCTCGCCGCCGAACTCTGCCTCCAAGCCCAGCAACTCGCCAACGCACCTGCTGCCGATTTAAGCGGCATTTTATAATTCCAGACGCGTAGATCGAGGTAGCTTCACGAAGCAATTTCGTTAGTTCACTGACCAATTTCATTAGTCCACTAACCGATTTCGTTAGTTCACTGACCAATTTCATTAGTTCACTGACCAATTTCATTAGTGCACTGACCAATTTCATTAGTTCACTGACCAATTTCATTAGTTCACTGACCAATTTCATTAGTTCACTGACCAATTTCATTAGTCCACTAACCGATTTCATTAGTCCACTAACCGATTTCGTTAGTTCACTGACCAATTTCGTTAGTTCACTGACCAATTTCGTTAGTCCACTAACCAATTTCATTAGTCCACTGACCATTTTCGTCAGTGCACGGAATGCGGAATGGGAATGAGTTTGCTTTTTTTGTGGGCGGACGCCTCACTTGCCCCGAGAGTGTTCTCTCTCGCAGGCGAGGCAGCGCATTTCTCAAGGATTGAGGCGAAGTATCAGAGAAAACCGCATCGCAGGACTTTGGGGGCGGCGTTTTTTTCGGGCCAGGGCAGCACGGTGGGAATCCCAGGGTAGATGTCGAAGAAGTTGTCGGCCAACGGATGTTCCCCATCGAGGTCGAGACAGACCCGCCAGGCGAAGGTATCGCTCGTGAAAAGGACTTGGTCGCCTTTGCGGGTAACGCGCATCTTGGATTTTGGCCATTTCATTTCGCGGAAGAGTGGCAGGATGAGGCAATCGCGGGCGATCTCGCCGCCTTCGTTGCCCAGGGTAGCGAAGGCCACATGCGTCGTGAGGCCGAGTTTGTCCCACTGGGCGGTGGGAAACTCGGCGATCACAGTGCTCGCATTGGCTGGGAGCGTGACGGTTTTCCTCTCATCGAGCGGGTATTTTCCGGTGAGCGCCATCAGGCCGCAGCGCAGCGTGGCGGTGGTTTCCTCGCCTTCGTTGATGCCGTAAACCTTCACGCATTTTTCCTCGCGGGTTACGACCACGCTGATGGGTGCAAAGGCTCGGCGCACCGGCCAGAAGGCGGGATTGCGGCGTTGTTTCCAATCGACGATCGTCCAACTGCGCGTGCAGGGCCACATGTCATTGAACATCCAAAAGACGGCCGACGAGCTGTCGAACATACGGCGGCGGAAATTTTTGATGTATTCCGAGAGGCCGATGCCCTGCAGCACGCCGCCCCAATAGACATAGTCTTCCAGCGACAATTCGGCGACCTGCTTGCCGAGCCATTGTTCGAACATGTGGTCTGGCGCATAGGCGGGCTTGGTTTCCCAAGAGGTCACGGCGTTGTCGTGAAGCTCCCAAGGGAATGTGCCGATCTTGCCCGGCGCCCCGCCGAAGCATTCGCGGGTGGCCAAAAGATTATTCGGCCCCAGGATGCCGCCTTCGTTCGGGAAGCGGCAAATCATGTCGCGGTATTTGCGGAAATCATTGTCGTGAAATCCCAGACTCCACGGGTGCTGGTCGCCGAGATGGTCGGCAGTGGGCGATTCTCCATCCGGTGAGAATGGTGAGCTGGGTTGGTAATAACGGCCCGGATCCTCTTCCCGCATGAGGCGTGGCAGCACGAGGTGGTAGAGAGCATAGTCGGGAAACGCCACGCCCTTCTCGTAACCCCACTCCCAGTTTCCCTGCTCGATCTCGTTGTTGCCACACCACGCGATGAGACTCGGGTGGTGCGCCAGTCGCCGCACTTGGTGCCTCGCCTCCTGCGTGACATCGGCCAAGAAGGTCTCGTCGGTCGCGGGATACTTGCCACACGCAAAGATGAAATCCTGCCAGACCATGATCCCTTTTTCGTCGCAGAGGTCGTAGAATTCGTTGCTCTCGTAAACGCCGCCACCCCAGACGCGCAGGAAATTGCAGTTCGCCTCCAGGGCGCGATCGAGGAGCACCGCATGACGCCTGCGGTCAATGCGGCTCAGGATGAGGTCCGTCGGGACATAGTTGCCGCCCTTGCAGAAGATGGGCTTGCCATTGATTTCAATGATGAAATACCTCCCGCGCTCGGGGTGTTTTTCCTGATTCACGCGCACATGGCGAAAGCCGATTTTACGGGTCAGGCTTCTTTCGATTTTGCCTCCGACGACAAGCTCGACTGTCGCCTCGCTGCGGGTTTGTTTACCATGCCCTACTGGCCACCAGAGTTTGGGGTTGGTCACTGGCAGAGTGGCTTCCAGTGTGTTCATGCCTGGCTGCAGCACCACCGGCACACGCAAGGGATCGTTCGATTTTCCCAGCTTAAGCAGCAACTCGCCGGGCATTGGCTTGGCGGTCAAGTTCTCCGCAAAAACCCGGGCCGTGACGCTTCCCTTGGCCAGGTCGGCGGAAAGGTCGGAAATCAACGCGGCGCGCTCCCAGCGGACGCCGGAGCAAATTTCCAAGCGGACACTGCCAGGAATGCCGACATTGACGAGGCGTGGCGACCAATCCCAACCGAACTCACTCTGGGTTTTGCGCAACCAGTTGGATTTCGTCTGGCGGTGGTTGATGCGCAGTCCGTATCCCTCCGATGACCGCGTCATCGCATGATAAATGCCACTCTCGATCTCGAGCACGAGTTCGTTTTCACCCGCACGGAGTGCAGCAGTAGCCTCGATGCGGCAGGGATGAAAGGCATTCGCATGCGAGCCGATCTCCACGCCGTTGAGGTAAATTTTTGCCGCCAAATCCAGCGTCTCAAAATACAGCCACGCACGCTCTCCTTCGCGCAAACGGGGCAGCTGGAATGTGCGGCGGTAATACCAAACCGTTTCCTCCACCCACCGGCAGGAGAGCACATTTGTGCCAATGCCCGGATCGGCAATCACGCCGTGCTCCAGAAGCGTCTCATGCACGCTGCCCGGCACGGAGGCGCTCCAAGCGCGGCTCCAATTCACATCGCCAGCGAGCACCCGATTAGCTCGCTCGCCGCGTTCGCCATCGTTCCATCGAAGCTGCCATGTGCCGTTGAGGTCGATTTTTTGATTCATAAAAAACTGCGTAAAATTTTCTCGTTTCGTTTTCGGTATCACCCTTTCGGCCCGATGGCCTCACTGCCAAAAATGGTTGCCGCCCTTTGCCACTGTGGGCGCAAGTCCACCACCACGCCGTTGTCCATGGCCTCATCGATGGCGTTTGCTACCACCAGCGAGTTGACGCCCTCTGGGAATCCCGCAGCCGGTGTGCGCTTTCCCAGCAAGACCTCGCCAAGTTCGATCGCCATTTGCTCGTCTCCGCCAGCGTGGTCGCTGCCCGAGGAGGGTTGGTAGTGCAGAATGGGTTCGTCCCAACCGATCCGCGCCAGTTCCAGCTTTCCTGTGTAGGCATCCCACCGCAGCGTTCCCTCTGTGCCACATATGTAGAACCTTCGCTCCGGTATGCCTGCGTTGCATTGCGTGTGAAATGTGGCCTTGATGCCGCCGCAAAAATCCAAGATCGCCACTTGGTGGTCCACGATGGATTTGTCGTCATTGAAGGGATCGACCCCATGCGCGTCAGGCCACGCGCGGTAGGCCGAGCTTCCCGAGGGCGAGTTACCCACACGCTGCGCATGAAAAGCATTCTCCGGCCGAAAAAATCGGCATCCGCCAAAACTCGCCACGCGCACAGGGAAGTCGCCGACCAGCCAGAGCGCGAGGTCGATATCGTGGCAGCATTTTTCCAGAAGGTGGGTGCCAGCCAGATTGCGATGCCGACGCCAGTTTCCGTGGATGAACCCCCCGTGGTTGAAGCGGAGGGTTTCGTTAAACTCAAAGGAAAGAATGTCACCGATGCGGCCCTCTTCGATGAACTTCCGAGCCAACCGGTAAAGCGGTGAGTAGCGCAGGACCAGACCCAGCGCAAAGGTGCGACCGCTGGCTTTCCAAGCTTCGTGCATCTCGGCAGCCTCACTCAAAGACAGCGCCAGGGGCTTCTCACAAAAGACATGCTTGCCAGCGCGAAAGGCCTCCACCGCCTGCGAGGCGTGCTCACAGTTGAACGATCCGATAAAAACCCAGTCGACATCCTCCCGGGCGCAGAGTTGAGCCGGGGTCTCACAAGTCGCGGCCTCTGGGGCTGAATCTGCGCGGAAGCGTTCCAAGGCTTCCACATCCGGATCGCACAAGGCCGTGACGCGAATCGAGGGGAATTCACCGATCAGGTTCTTGATCACACTCAAAATCCGACCGCCAGTTCCAATGACACCGATTCGAATTTCTGCGGCTTGCTGTTGCGTGGTTTCAAAGCTCATGAGGCCAGTTAATGCAGCGGAAATCCGAGTGACAAGATTTCTCGCCGCCCCGTGTATTCAGTGATCCTCAGGAAAAAAATTTGCACCAATGTGCACGATTTCTTTTAAAATTCCTCACCCTTTCAGGGTTCTCGTCTCGCTGTATTACGGAGGAGCATTGTGTGGTTTTACCTATGTCCTCTGTGCGCTCTGTGGTCACCCCTGCCGGATCGCTTCATACGGATCCGACCTGTTTAAAAATCCGATTTTGTGCTCAAAGTCGGTTCTCGCCTGGATGCAATGCTCGCACCCCCGATGCCTCGACAAAGGTCCCGCTCACACCAGGCGGCAGGTGGATGACTCCTCGATGGCAACCCTCCGCGCACTCCAACGAGACCGAGATGGATCCGTTCGGGTGCGGAAGCGTTCCCCGTCCCCACGGCATTGATCCGAGTTGAGGCTCAATGCGCACGGATTGAAACCCAAACCCCTCGGGGCGAATACCCAGCAAGCTCGCGAAGGTATGGTAAACCGGGTGGGCCCCCCAGGCATGGCAATCCGACCGGCTTGGCTCGGGCAGCTCCACCGTGGTCTTGAGTCCCATGCGGGTCAAATAAGACCAGAGATCGAGCCGTTTGAAGAGAAGGTCAATCCGCTGTGTGCGGTAGGCCGCTTCAAACAAGTAGTGCGTAAAATAAATCGTCGCCCGCGAAAGATCTGGCGCGTCCAGTTTCGTCTGCCGGTCGCCAGCCAAGATCGCAAAGCACTGAGCGTGTTCGCTGAAATGCTGATGCTCCCGGTCATCCGCATACACCCCGCGAGCTTCATCCCAGAACATCGCCCGGGTGGCGGCGGCGACGCGGTCGGCAAGATGTCGATAGCGTTCGGCAAATTCCTTCTCGCCAAAACCTTCTTCCAACTCCGCAGCCAACCGCAGAGTGTAGACAAAATGCCAATTGATAATCCCGCTGATCCCCAAATCCGCTTCGGCCGGCATCCCCATGGACCAATTGGGAACCCAATCCACAAAATTCCAACCACTCAGTGCCTCCACCAGACCGTCGCCGTTCACCCGCTGCGCAAACGCCTCCAGCACTGCCCTCACGCCAGGCATCCGCTCCCGAACAAAGGCGGGATCATTGCGCCACAAGGCGAAATCATAGACCATGCCAACCCAATAAAGGGAAAATGGCGGAATAAACTGCGGCATCTGGCAGGGATACCGCGCTTGGGTGAGGCCGGACGGTGCTCGCGATTCGTCATAAAGGAGGATCGCCTTGCGAGGCAGGCGGTCATCACCCGTCAGCATGTAGGTCACCAACACCTCCAAGCGCGTGTCCCCCACATACATGAGCTGCTCGTAGTAGGGGCAATCCATATAAGTCTCGTGAGAACACATTTCCAACACACGAGTCGCCAGCGGGGCCAAGTCCGCAAGCTCCTGCGAAGGCACCTCGTAGTGAGCGGAAAACTCGTAGGGATAATGGGTTTCCAAGTGGGAAAGACTCTCAATAACAAGCGGTTCCTCGGCGGTCGAGACGACGATCTCGAGATAGCGACCGGCCTCCCACCAGAAGGGCTCATACCGCCGATTTCTCTCTCCATCGTGAAAAATGGTGTTACCCACTCCGATAAAACACTTGTCCTCAATCTCGTTACGATTTCCCTTGGGGATAGAATACTCTCCGGGTTTTTGCGGGAGTTGCTCAAACAAAGCTTCCGCCCAGTGGATGCGAAGCATCGCTCCCTTGCCACTGGAAAGAACGACGACCGGATACGCACAGTAATAGTCCTCCAGATCAACGATGACCCGCCGTTTCGAGTGGGCAGGCACGGTGAGCGGTGCGGTTCCCGCCAGTAATTGGTTCCAGGCAGGGGCTTCGTCAGCGCGGTGTTCATTCGCCCTGACGGGAAGACCAGCCGTATTCTCCGAGGCGATGGACTGCACATGCCGGGCCGTTCCCATTTGGCGGGGTTCTTCCAACATGGCGGGTAGCATCGCGGGTCGCAGCCGCCAGTTTTGAGGGCCCATGCTGGTGCGGGCTGCGCTTTTGGCCACATCGCCGATCTCCACACTCCGCCAACCGGTTTTTCCCTCACCCAGCTCATGTCCCCAATCGTAGTCCGCCCCGCGCAGCACTGTTTTCGCGCTTGCCCCCCACGCGATAGCCGAGTGCTCAAAGGAATAGCCGCCGAGCAACTTGGCCTCCCAAGCGGCAGAACCCGTATTCAAGAGTTCCACGGGCACGCCTTCCGCCGCCAGAAGGAATGCGGGATAAACAGAAATTTGGGCACGCGCCGAACCCCCTTTTGCGCCCAGCCAATACACCCGCGCAACAAGCACATGGCGCCCAGCCGGGAAAGTCAGATCAAAGGTTTCAAAAAACCAACAGTGCCGATCTCCACGCTCCGACCCACGCCCGATACGCTGGCCATCGAGGAAGAGTTCGTAGCGCTCATCGGCCGTCACATGAAGGCGCACCGTGGTATCGGCTTCCAAGGAGAATTCCCGCCGATAAGCCACCACCGCAGGGTCGGTGCCCTTCACTTCGGGATGCTGCACCCAGCTGGCAGGCCAAGACCCCCGCTGGAAGACATTCTGACCCGCCACTTGAAACGGCTCTTCGGCAATGATAACGCGTTCGATTTGATTATTCATAGTTGATTTCAGTCCAAGTCAATCCCTGTCAAAGTTCATGGAACAAATCCGCGAGCCGCAAGCCACTTCAGGGATTCAGCCTGCCACTCGTCCCACATCGGCCCTTGGTAGCCATCCAGCCCGTGACCGCCGGTCGGCAGCTTGAGATAGGTAGCGGGAATTTGATGAGCTATCAGCGCATCGTAAAAAAGTTGACTATTCTCTGGTGGAACCCCCGTGTCATCCTGCGCGTGGGCCAGAAACACGGGCGGCGTCTGGCTTGTCACCCGCCTTTCGCTGGAAAACGACTCGATCCGTTCGGGCGTCGCGTTTTTTCCGAGCAGGTTATTGCGCGAGTCCACATGCGCGAATGGCCCCACGGTGGCGATCACGGGATAAATAAGGATGGCAAAATCAGGGCGCGAGCTGAGTCGATCGATCACATCTGGGGCTTCAGGATTTCCGTTGTCAAATTGCGTCGCCGCCATGGAAGCCAGATGCCCGCCTGCAGAAAATCCCAAGATCCCAACGCGCTGGGGGTCGCATCCCCATTCCTCGGACTTGGAGCGGGCCACGCGAATGGCGCGCTGGGCATCGAGAAGCGGAACGAGCGGGTTGCCGGAGGGCAGCCTGTATTCCAGCACGATTCCTGTGATGCCCTGCTCATTCAGCCAACGCGCAATGCCATGCCCCTCGGGCTCGACAACCACGCGCCAGTAGGCCCCTCCCGGGCAGATGACGACCGAGGTGCCATTGGGATTCTTCGGGAGGTGGACCATGATGAACGCATTTCCCGCACTCGATGTTCCGTTCCCCGCCGGAGCAACTTCGGCCCAGAGTGGTTGCCGTGGAAGCTCATGGTTGATATCTATAGCATTCATGACTTGAGAAGGGTTTTGGGAGCCGGGATGCAGATTGGATTCAGATGGGGTATAGAAACCACGCGGACAATATTCATTGCTGGCGAAGTGTTGCAAGGAGAAAAACCCGCCTCACATCCCTTCAGGTTTTGGACGCGAGGTCATCGCCATTGCGACCTCATTTATTGTTCGGCAAGACCCGCGCCACTTTTCATCAAGGAGTAAAAGGGCAACGGATTGTCCTGGGGATCGATCTCAACGATCTCATCGCCTCTCCAAGTGAACTGGTAGCACCGGCCGGATATCATTTTTTCCTCCGTGTGCCGTGTCGGCAAATCAAACGAAAAGTCGATCTCGCTACCGCTCTGGAGCACATCCGCTGGTATCCACGCGAAGATTCCCATGCGGCGCAGCGGCTGCGTCTGGCCATCAACGGCAAGCCGAAGCGACGATTCCGGTGCCCAGCCAGGGATGCGGATGAGGATATTGTCTGGTTGTTTCACGGTGACCTTCACATTCGCCCTTTCGCCCCTCGTGCTCACGATTTTCACGGTTTCATTTTCGACATCAAAGTGGAGATTGATCCGCGTGCCGATCGCGGAGTGGGTGACCGCGTGTGAGTAGATGTCGCAGAGGGTGTGTATCACGGCGGCATGCACATCTGGCGTGCACCCCTTCTCGGCGTGGGTAGACCTGTGGATACACCATGCGCCGATCTGCCTGGGAGTGAAATCGCGCTCGGGATTTCGCCGCACATCGTCCTCGGTCAATTGCGAAGGAATAAGGCGCGCCCTGACCAAGCGCTCCACATCGTCGAGCAAGTCGTCGCAACCGCCTCGCAGCGCCAGCCACAAGGCCAGTTGCGCCGAATCCCCGGCGCTGGCGGGATCGCTCACCGGATCGCCATAATCATTCGGAAACCGGATTTTTCCGAGATCATGCGCCGTCCAGCCGGATTCCTTGACCAGCCGGTTTCGGATGCCATTTCGGTAGGTCGCTTCGACCACATCCACATACTTCCTCTGCCCAGTATGCAAGCCGTAAAGAAGCAGACCGCGCAGAGTGCCGAGGTAGGAGTGGTTGTGGCCCGCATTCTCAGAGTCAACGATCTCTTGGCGAATGCTCCCGTCGGCATTGGTGGAAAAAGCCAGATGGTGTTCCGCGATGCGCTGCGCCAGTGCGAGAACAGATGGTTCGCCGGTTGATTCGGAGAGCCAGACCAGCGCTTCCAAAGCACGGCCGCTGGTCGCCGTTCCGTCGAACCACGCCCCGCGCTTTGTTTCGGAATGCGAGGGATCAACCGTGTGGGGAACCCGTCCCCAAGATCCCAGTCCGGTGAAATCGAAACTCCCATCCGCTTGAAGGATGCGATCCATGGTTCGCACAAGTTGAAGAGAGCACTCACGGGCCCAAAGATTTCGACGCCGACGAATCAACCCGCCGAATGCCAGAAGAGTCTCGCGAAAGTTGTGGGGATTGATTTTGGCCCACTGCTGGAGCCACGGCACATCCGTCCGGTTCATGAGCAGGCGGTCGGGATTGTCGGTGAGCAACTTCAGGTTTCGCAACGAAGCCGCTTCCAGATCGGCAGGGATCGCGAACCCGATAGTTTCCTCCAGACGCAACATCGCATCCCACCAGCGTCCCAAGTCATGGGCGGCCTCGTAGCCACCCGAGGGCATCAGTTCCTTCTCCGAATCCAGAATACTCAGAAGCCCCGTCCCAGCTGTTTCAAGTCGATTTCGTAAGTTCATTTCGATTTCTTTCCTTCGAGCTGATATCGGCCTCAAATTGCCCTTCAGTCAAGGTGGGAACGATTTATGCACCAGTGTGCACAACTTGCAGGTTGCTACCGGGTATTGTTGAGTCAAGTTTGTTACATCCTCTTATGTTCCCGCTCTCCCTTCTCCAAAGAAGTCTTCCGCATACTGTATGCAGATCGATTTCCCTCTACCTTGGGTCATGCCTTTTACTTTGCGGAATCGCGCAAGGGCAGACGACACTTTACATCGACAACAACGGAGCCACAGCGGGCTTCGGTTGGGCCGCTGGCAACTTCACTTGGGATGCGAACACCGCTACGAATTGGACCTCCAGTGCGAATGGCACGAACACCACGGTCTCTTGGAATGCCATCGGCGGAAACAGTTCTACAGTGGTCGGGCTGAATGGAACAGTTAGCGGTTCCACCGTTATCGTTGTTGGAAATTTCACCATTGGGGGTCTCAACAAAATCTCCGCAAACACAACGTCCATCACAATCAACGCGTCTAATTCCTTAACCTTCGCACCTAGTGCCACTCTGAGGGCTGTCGGACAACTGAACTTTATGAACCTATCGCCGATTGGGGATTTTACCCTGACCGGAGGCGGCAATTTGCGTCTCTACCAAAATTACACGGGTAACATCACTAACAACAGCACGATCCTTGAAATAGGACAAACTAATAATCTTGTTTTTACAGCGATGAATGTAAACCTAACCGGTTCGAGCAGGCTGACTCTCGTTAACCAAGGCTACACTACGGGTATTGGCAGTCTCTCTGGAAATTCGACGACCGCGCAGGTGATTGCGCCTGGTAATTTTACCGTGGTCCAAAACCAAGATGGCACTTTCCGAGGGGCCGTTAATGGTTTTCTTTCGGTAAACGCTTCTTTCACAAAAAATGGGTCGGCCACCTTAGAGTTGACTGGCAACAACACCTACGCCAGCTCCACCGTCGTCAACGCGGGCACTCTGAGCATCGCGACAATTGGAAACGGTGGCATCGAGTTTACAGGGAATTATGTAGCTAGCAATGCGACGGTAACGGCAAACAGCACGGCGGGTCTTTCTGTAAACATGACTGTGGCTTCTGCGAGAGCAACAAGTCTCCAGAGAATAAACTCCATCAACGGAACAACTTTCACGATGAGCGCGAATGCCAACTCTGCCGGAAACAATACCGGCACGGTCGCCGGCTTCGCCAACGGGCTTGGTTTGTCCTCAAGAAACGCAACAAATCTGCGGATTGGCAATGCCACGCTGCGCTACACGGGAGTCACGGCGAGCACGGACCGCAATTTCACACTCATCAACGGAACTACGGCTGGTATCGACGTGAGCCAAGCGGGAACGACGCTCACCATGAGCGGCTCCGCAGTTGCCACTACGGGTGGATTGAACAAGCTTGGCAATGGCACCTTGGTGTTCAGCGGCAACCATTCCTACACCGGCGCAACGACGATCTCGGCGGGAACGCTGAGTATCGCCAACATCGCCAACGGAAGCACGGCCAGCGGGCTCGGCAACTCGACGAGTGCGGCGGCGAATCTTGTGCTGAATGGAGGCACCCTCAACTACACGGGAGCCACCGCTTCGAGCAACCGGAGCTTCACGCTGGCAAACTCCACCAGTAGCGGCATTTGGGTGGAGTCCGCAGCCACAGTGCTTACACTCAGCGGGGCTTCCGCGGCGACCTCTGGCAGCCTCACCAAGAGTGGCAATGGCACGCTCGCGCTCACTGGCAGTAACTCCTACTCGGGCGGCACCACCATCTCGGCAGGAACATTGCAAGTCGGTAACGCCAACGCACTCGGCACCAGTGGCAATATCACCTTCTCCGGTGGCACCATGAGCTTTGACTCCAGTGGGAATGGAGCCGACTACGGCGCCCGCATCAAAAACAGCGGATCGGCCATCATTCTCGACACCAATGGCCAGTCGGTGACCTTTGCTGGAGCGATGGATAGCTCGAATACCTTCGGTCTCACCAAAAACGGCACCGGCACACTCACACTCTCTGCTGCGAACGCCTACAGCGGCGGCACGGCTATTAACGCCGGAACGCTCGCGCTCTCTGGCGCGCTGGGAAGCGGCTCAGTCGCCGTGGGCAGCAGCGCCGCGCTGGAGCTCGTCGCCAGCAGTGGCACAACCACCGTTTCCAACAACATCAGCGGCTCTGGCACGATTCGGCAGACTGGCTCCGGCACCACCAGCCTCACTGGCACAAACACCAATGTCGGCGCGGTCGAAGCCACCGCTGGCACGCTCCTCTTCAGCGGCGCAGACGCCCTCTCCGCCAGCACCTCCAGCCTCAATGCCAGCAACTCGGCGACTCTCAGCTTGGCCGACGGCACCACTCGCAATAGCACGATCGCCGGAAATATCGACCTCTCGGGCTCAAGCTTCTTGAAATTCGACATCAACGGCGCCTCCTCGGATTTCCTCACGGCAAACGGCACCGCCTCGCTCACCGGTTCCGGCAAAATCCAGCTCAATCTTCTTTCGGCCCCATCCAGCGCCACCACCTATAATCTCCTCTACGCTGTCGGAGGGCTCACCTCGAATTGGACGCTGGATACCAATTCCTTTGCCGCCGGGGCGTTTAACTGGAATCTGGCTACGGTTGGAAACTACATCCAACTCACTGCCACTGCATCTTCCACAAATACCTATTGGCTGGGAGCCAGCAGTGGAAACTGGTCAACACTGGCCAACTGGGCAGCAGGTGCCGATGGATCCGGCTCGGGCGTCCTTCCTCAAGCTGGATACAATGTTTTCTTTGATTCCGCCACGGCCTCGGGAAACCTGACCACCACCCTCGGAGGCCAAGACTACACACTCAGCACACTCACCATTTCCAAGCCCGAAGTCACAATCAACGGCTTCAACACCCTCAATGTCACTACCTCCGCGCTGTCAGCCATCGCTATTTCCGCCACCGGTAACACCACGATCAATGCCAACCTCGCCGGTGCCGCAGGCCTCACCAAATCCAACGACGGCACCCTCACGCTCGGGGGCAATAATTCGTTCACCGGCGGTGCCTCGATCAACGGCGGCACGCTCATACTCTCCGGGGGCTTGAACAACTCCAGCGTGACGGTGGATGGAGGCACTCTCAATCAAACCTCCACAGGCACCATTGCCGGCGCAAGCTCGACATTCACCCTCTCAAGCGGCAATGCCACCCTCGCAGGCAACAATACCTATGGCGGCGCCACCACGATCACCTTAGGCACGCTCGAAGTCGCTACGACAGGTCGTCTCGGCGGCGGCAGCTACGCGCAAAACATTGCTAACAACGGGGCTTTCATCTACTCGGGCGCAAACAACCAAACGCTCTCGGGTATTATCTCCGGCAGCGGAGTGCTGACTCAAAACGGCATCAGCACCCTCACTCTCGCAGGCAACAACACCTACAGCGGTGCCACAACGATCACCGCGGGCACGCTGGAGATTGCCTCCACAGGTCGTCTCGGTGGCGGCAGCTACGCGCAAAACATCGTCAACAACGGGGCCTTCATCTACTCGGGCACAAACAACCAAACGCTTTCGGGTATCATCTCCGGCAGCGGAGCGCTGACTCAAAACGCCAGCAGCACCCTCACTCTTTTCGGAAATAATACTTACAGCGGCGCCACAACGATCAACGCGGGCACGCTGGAGATTGCCTCCACAGGTCGCCTCGGTGGTGGCAACTACGCGCAAAACATTGCCAACAACGGAGCCTTCATCTACTCGGGCGCAAACAACCAGGCGCTCTCGGGCGTTATCTCAGGAAGCGGTGCGCTGACTCACAACGCCAGCAGCACACTTACTCTTTCCGGAAACAATACCTACAGCGGCGCGACAACGATCAACGCAGGCACACTGGAAGTCGCCACTACAGGTCGTCTCGGTGGCGGCAACTACGCGCAAAACATCGTCAACAATGGTGCTTTTATCTACTCGGGCACTAACAACCAAACTCTCTCGGGTATCATCTCCGGCAGCGGTCTGCTGACTCACAACAGCAGCAGCACACTCACCCTTGGAGGCAACAATACCTACAGCGGTGCCACAACGATCAACGCCGGGACGCTCCAGATCGGCGCAGGCGGCACGACAGGCTCCCTCAACACCAGCAGCGCTATTACCAACAACGGCACTCTTGCCTTCAATCGGAGCAACACGGTCACCCAAGGCACGGATTTTATGAGCGTCCTCTCCGGAGCAGGAAACCTCATTCAGGCAGGCAGTGGCAACCTCATCCTTACCGGCAACAACACCTACACCGGCACCACCGGGATCAACGCTGGCACGCTCGAAATCTCCTCTACTGGTCGGCTTGGTGGCGGCAGCTATGCGCAAAACATTCTTAATAACGGGGCTCTCATCTACTCTGGAAGCAGCAGTCAGGTGCTTTCGGGCCTCATCTCTGGATCGGGAGCGCTCACATTGAATGGAAGCTTATCCACCACCGCGCTCTTCCTCTCAGGGAGTAATTCCTACAGCGGCAACACGACAATCAGTAAGGGGTATTTGAATATCCAGCACGCCAATGCGCTTGGAAGCAGTAGCGGTGGCACAACAGTCGAAAGTGGTGCTGTTCTTCAGCTCCAAGGTGGCATAACCATCGCCTCGGAGACTCTCACGCTCAAAGGATCAGGTCAAACTGGCGCTTTGCGAAGCGAAAGCGGCAATAACGAATGGGCGGGAGACATCGTAATCGCATTGAGCAACACTCGGATTTATTCGAATACAGGAGCTTCTCTGGTAATCAGCGGAAACATGACAAACAATGGCGATTCCACAACACAGACTATATTTGGTAACATAGGAAACGGCACCATCCTCGTATCCGGCAACATAGGAGGAAATGGTAAACTGGTTATAGCCAACGATGGGGTATCCCTCACAGGAAATAACACCTACAGCGGAACTACAAGCATTCAGAATGGAATAGTCTCAATCAACTCCATCAAAGATGTCGGAGCGGGAGCCAGTTCGCTGGGAAATCCTTTGACATCGGTTAACGGAACGATTGCCCTCGGTTCGGGAGGAAATTTTGGGGGCCTCCGCTACATTGGCTCAGGCGATACCTCGAATAGAACAATCCAGCTCGAAGGATCCACGGGAGGGGCCACCATCGACCATTCTGGCACTGGCACATTAAAATTTACAAGCAACTTCACAGCTCCACTCAATGGTAACAAAACCCTTGTTCTTCAAGGATCCACAACGGGCATTGGCGAAATTGGAGGCGCTATTCCGAACAACACCGCAACATTTCTCACCAGTCTCACGAAGAACGGCACTGGCACCTGGATACTCAGTGGCAACAACACCTATTCCGGCGCTACAACGATCAACGCCGGCACTCTGCAAATCGGCAATGGCAACTCGACGGGTTCCCTCTCTATCAACAGCACCATCATCAACAACGGCACACTCGCTTTCAACCGCTCCAACTCAGTAATTCAGGGCACGCATTTTTCCTCCAATGGTGTCAGCGGCACAGGAAACCTTACCCAAAGCGGCAGCGGCAACCTCATTCTCAACGCCGTGAATACCTACTCCGGCACGACCACCATCAACTCGGGCACACTCGTCATCGGCAACACCAACGCTCTCGGCAGCAGCTCGGTTGTGCAATCCAGTATCGCCTCGCTCCTCAAAATCGACACGACGGGCACGATTGCTAACAACCTGTCCGTCTTCAATGTTCAAGCCTCCCAAAATGCCACGCTCAGCGGCGCGATCACGGTGAACAACGC
>Ga0247831_1004925_pt1 | contig 17251 bp, 16 predicted proteins | sample LaCruzMarch2015__9_FD_192406 | JGI IMG/M metagenome (GOLD analysis project Ga0247831, IMG submission 192406) | Freshwater microbial communities from meromictic Lake La Cruz, Castile-La Mancha, Spain - LaCruzMarch2015_1m | ecosystem: Environmental > Aquatic > Freshwater > Lake | place: Spain... | reverse complement strand
TCGGCGGCCGCAAGGACACATCGAGCGGTGTCTCGGGGGCCTCGGCCGCCTCGCGCAGAAAGTCTTTGCCCGCCATAGCCACGCAGAATGAACCTCAGGCGGGCCTTCCGGCAAGCGCGCGGGCAAAGTCGCCTAGGGCGGCGGCCACCCCGCGCGGATCGCGGAGCAAGGAGGTGCCGACCAGCGCCGCGTCGAAGTGCCGGGCCAGTGGGGCCACACTCTCCGGTGTCACCCCGCTTTCGGCCACCCGCACGCAGCCGGCCGGGAGGCTTTCGGCCAATTCGAAGGCCGCGAAGTCGAGGCTGAAGTCCTCCTCAGCATTGTCCCCCGCGGCGACGAATCCGCGGTGCGATTTGAATTTGCGACTGTTGATCCCCACGATCCGGGCCGTGCCGGGCAAGGCATCGATTTCCGCCACCTCATGAACCTCGAAAAGCGCCTCCATCCCGAGTTCGAGCACGGTCCCGTGCAACTCGCGCATCTGCTCGGCCGAAAGAACATTGGCCATGAGCAGCACCGCATCGGCACCGGCGGCACGCGCCGCATAGACCTGATACGGATCGAGGATGAAATCCTTGCGCAACACGGGTTTGGTCGAGGTGGCGGAAATCCGCCGCAAGTCATCCATGTCCATGCCGAAGTGCGTTGTGTTGGTCAGCACGGAGACCGCGCGGACCAAGGGCTCCGCTTCATAAGCCACGGCGGCCGCAGCAACATTTTCCGCCCGCATATCACCCATGCTCGGGGAACGGCGCTTGATTTCGGCAATCAAGCCGAAGCCTTGCGCCGTGAGCACACCGGCAAAATCACGCGGCGCAGGCGCGGCGGCGGCCCGCTGCTTCAGCTCATCGAGGGGCATGACCTCGCGGGCCGCCTCGAGTTCGCGGCGCACGTCAGGGAGGATGCGGTCGAGGATGGTCATAGCTTCAGGCTAAGAGACCTGCGTGGCTGCGGCAACCCATGCGGCATAAGGCCGCGAAGCAGCACCCGCCTCGATGGCCACGATCTCGGGGTTGTCATGGGGGTGCAGTTTGCGCAGGCGTTTTTCCAGCGGGGCGTAGGCGGGGCCCATTGTTTTGAAAATGACCACCACCTCGGCGAGGTCCTCCATTTTTCCTTCCCAGACGTAGATGGAGCGAGCCCCGGGCAGAATCGTGCCACAGGCGACCAACCTCTCCCCGACCAGAATAGTCGTCGCCGCAGCGGCCGCTGCTTCGTCGGGGAAGCTGCAAAAAACGAGCAGAACCATGGGTCAGCCGGGCCGCTGCTCGAGCTTCTTGACACGATCGTAGAGTTGACCGAGCCGGTCCAACCGAACAATGCCACGCTTCCACTCGCCGATCGGGCGCGGGGGACTACCCACCACGATGGCCTTGGGTTCAAGGTCGTTACTCAGGCCGCTCTGTGCACCGATGATGGCTCCATCGCCGACCTTGATGTGTCCGACCAGACCAGCCTGGCCGGCAATGACAACGTAGTCGCCGATCTGCGTGCTGCCGGAGATGCCGACCTGGGCGCAGATGATGCAGTGCCGTCCGATGACCACGTTATGCGCGATCATAACAAGGTTGTCGATTTTGGTCCCCTCGCCGATCACCGTCCGGCCAAAGCGCGCGCGGTCGATGGTTGTGTTGGCACCAATCTCGACATCATCGCCGATGACCACGCAACCAATCTGGGGGATTTTATGGTGACGGCTGTCGTTCGTGTCGTATCCGAATCCATCCGATCCGACTACCACCCCGCAATGCAGGATGACGCGGTCACCGAGAATGCAGTCCTCACGCACCACGGTGTGGGCGTGGAGCAAACACCCTGCACCGATCCTCGCGTTCCGGCCGAGATAACAACCGGCGCCAATCACGGAACCCTCGCCGACTGTGGCCCCAGCCTCGATCACTGCTTGGGCCTGCACACAGGAACCGGGCGCGATTTTGGCGGCAGGGTCGACCGTGGCGGAGGGGTGGATACCCGGCGGCGGGGCCACGGGGACGGGGACAAACCGATGAGTCACCGCGGTGAAGGCTGCCGAGGGGTCCTCGACGCGGATGCAGGCCGCAGGAGTCTCGCCGGCGAAGTCGCGGGGGACAAAAACGGCCGTCGCCTTCGTTGTCTTGAGGTCGGAGGCGTAACGCGGGTGGCCGAAAAAAGAAATCTCTCCCGGGCAAGCATCAGCCAGGGCCGCAGGCCCGGAGATTTCCAAGGCTCCGCATTCGGCGGGGTGCTCGCCGCCCACAAGGGCGGCCAACTCGGCAACAGTCGGCATGGCTCGGGCCGGCAGAGCGGCGCGGGATAGCCCTCCTTTTAATCAGCTTTCTTCGGCGCGCTGGCGTTCAGCTGCGTGATGATGCTGTCGCTGAAGTCCATGGAGGGGGCGGAGTAGAGAACAACCGGGACTTGGCTGACGCCTTGGCCGGATTTGTCGAAAACCAGCTCAAAACCTTCGGCTTTAACTTTAGAGTCAACCACCTTCATGATGTCCTGCACGATGTCGCCACGCATGCGCATGAATTGCTCCTGCAACTGGCGCTCGCGGGTCTGGCGGAACTCGCCAATTTCACGATCGAGGTTGCGGACCTCGTTGATTTTCTCGTCACGAGCGCGGACAGCAGCCTGCTGCTTGTCTGCCGTGAGTTCGGGCTTTTTGGCGTCAGCTTCGAGTTTGTTGATTTCCTCCATGTCGCCCTTCAGGCTCTCGAGGCGCCCGTCCAGATCGGTCTTGGCCTGCGCGCGGGCGTCGTTGAGACGGGCTTCGGCATCCTTTGTCTTGTAGTAGCTGGTGAAGACTTTGTTCATGTCCACGATGCCCACTTTCATTTGGGCCAAGGCGGGCGTGGCCGCAAAGGAACAGAGGGCGACGACGACGGAGAGGGTGACAAGCAGTTGTTTCATAATGGAGTGGGAATATTGGATTGATGGACGGCTGTGTAAAGCCTTTTGATCAGACGGTGGGGGCAGGAAAAACGTTCAAAATTGGTATCCGATATTGAACTGGATCTGGCCGGAGCTCCCGTTGTACTCGTCACTGACCAAGGGGATGCCGTAGTCGATGCGGATCGGGCCGATGGGAAGGTCGAGGCGGACGCCGAAGCCGTAGTTGGAATTGTAGTCGTTGCCGTTGAAGTCCCATGAGTTCTGGTTCACGTAACCGGCATCAACAAAGAAGGCCCCGCGGACGCGGGTGATGACCGGGAAGGTCATCTCCAAAGTACCGTAGCCGAGGGTGTTGCCGCCGTAATAGACGCCGCCGTTGTTGGGACCCACTTCACGGAATTGGAAACCTCTCAGGTTGTTTGCCCCGCCGAGGAAAAGGCGGTCGAAGATCGGGACATCGCCGCTGCCGCCGACCGTGTCAACCGTGGCCATTTGGCCTTTGGACACCAAGATAAGATCCCACGGAAGGGAGAAATGCTGGGAGCCCTCCACCGAAATACCGTAGTCATCCACGTCCTGCTGGCCGGTGATGCTGGCGAGAAACATGTTGAGTTTCACGAAGGTGCCTTTGCGGGTCAGGAAGAGGTTGTCGCGATTGTCGAAACTGAAGCCGCCGCTCAAAGCATTGCGAAAGTAGGCTCCTTGCTGGTTGGGCAGATTGCTCGGGCCGCCACCCGCGATTTCCGGGATGCTGGTGGTGACGTCATAGATATCCACGCCCTCGATTTTGTACTCGATGTTGGCTGCGATGAAATCGTTCACGGGATAGCGCAATTGGAGCGCACCACCGTAATTCGACTGGTCATAGTAAGGACTGAGGAATGTTGCATTGCGATAGAAGGCCTCCGCGCCGAAGGCGACCCGGTAGCCAAGGAAATAAGGCTCGGTGAACGATATCTCCGCATCGGCACGCTCGATACCGTATTGTCCGCGGATGCGCAGACGCTGGCCGCCACCCGTGAAACCGGGCCAGCCGAAAATGTCGAAGTTCGTCTGCTGCATTTCGGCGAAACCGACGAGGCTGTCGATCGTGCTGAAGCCGGCACCGAAATTGAAAGAACCGGTGCGCTTTTCCTCGACGATGACGTTGAGGTCCTTGCGGCCGGGAACCATGGTGTCGGTCGGGATGGCCTGCACCTGCGAGAAATAGTTGAGGTTTTCGAGGCGTTGACGGCTGACGTCGACCAAGGTCGTATCGTAGACGTCGCCGGGGAGGACGGCCAACTCGCGGCGGATGACGCGGTCTTTGGTCCGGGTGTTGCCCTGGATGTTGACGAGGTTGAGGTAGGACTGGGCGCCTTCGTCGATGCGGTAGGTTACATTGACCAGGCCTGTACCGGAGGGTGAGATCTCGGGGACGATAAGCGAATCAATGTAGCCCTGCGACCCGTAGAATTCCTGCAAAGCCTTGAGGTCCGCGCTCAGACCGTCCGGCGTGTAGAGGGACCCATCGACCATCTTGAGGCGGCCCTTGAGTTCGTCCTCGGTTGTGACATTGACGCCGTCGAGACGGAGGCGGTTGACCGAGTACTGGATACCCTCCCGGATACTGAAGATGAGTTCGACGTTGTTCCCGGAGAGCGGGACAACTTCGACGTTGGTGACCTGCACGTCGGCAAACCCTTCATTTTGGTAAACGAGGCGGATGGCGTCCTTGTCTTCCTGCAGTTGCGCCGGAACCAGACGTCCGCTCTTGTTGAGAAAAGAAAGGAGATTTTTTGTCTTGGTTTTCATCGCCTTGCGCAGGTCCTTGGCCAGCACCGAGTCGTTGCCGGCAAAGTCGATGCGCTGCACAACCTGTTTGTAGCCCTCGTCAATCTGAAAGATGACGCGCGAGTCGCCGTTGCGATCGTTGGTGTCGATGCGGGTGGTGATGCCAACGCCGCTGAAGTTGCGGTCTTGATAAAGCGCCACCATGGCTTGGCGGGACTTCTCGACCTGCTCTTCGCTGAGGCGGTCGCCGACCTTGAAAGTGAGCTCTTTGCGCAGGCGATTCGGCGCCACTTCGATCGCGCCTTCAACCAGGATCTCGGTCACCACGGCGCGGCCCTGCACCAGAATGATGACCTTGACGCCATCGCCCTGCGGTTCAGCGAAGATGCGCACGTTGGCCACATCGCCAGTGGCGAAGAGAGTTTTCACATCGTCCTCCGCCGCGCGCTCCGAATAGGGGTCTCCGACCTGCGTTTTGAGGTTGGCCATGACCCGTTGCCGGCTGATGGTTTCGGGACCGACATATTGAACCACGATCGAGCGGACAACCGGACCGGCAGGGGGTGCCATTTGGGCCGGGGCCTCGGGCAGAAAGGAAAACAACATCAAAAGGAGGGAAAAGAGGCGGATTCTCATGAAGTTGCGATTTGGTGGACTGGTGGGATCGGGCGAAACCGCCTTTAGTGGTGGAAGCGGGGGGGTAGGTCAAGACGGAATCCCTGCGTACGGCGCAGCTTGGCCGCGGGGGCCGGCATGGCTATAAAGGAAGCCATGTTGCCCGCACTAAAAGAATGGGACGTTGTCTGCGAAGCGCTCGGTTCCGGCCGGCAAGTGATTGTCATCCGCAAAGGCGGCATTGCCGAGGGGACAGGCGGCCTGCGCTTCGAACACGAGGAGTTTGTCCTTCTGCCGACCTTTTTCCACCAACAATCCGAGCGTGTTGTGCCGGAAGCCGACTTTGCGGCGCGGCAGGGCGGCCGCGAAGGCGAACGCGAATCGGTGGAAGTCCGCCATGCTGCCACGCTCGTCTGGCACAAGCTGGTCACGGACCGCGCGGTCTTGGGCCGCTTGCAGGACTTCCACATTTTGTCGCCCGAGGAAGTCGAGACCCGCTTTGTCCAGAAGCCCGCGCCCGGCGTGCAGGTCGCACTTCTACGTGTTTACCGCCTCGACCCGCCGCAACATGTTGCTTGGCAGAAGTCCTTTGGCGGTTGCCGCTCTTGGGCCGAAATGGACACCGACCTTGAGACCTGCTCCCGGGTCTCCGTGCTGAGCGACGAACGCTTCGCCGAATTGGAAGAGCAATTGCGCGCCATCCTCGGTTGACCCCTCTCACCTCACACCGCCCAACCCACCACTCTCCAGAGCTTGGCCCCAACGCAGACTCTCGGGTAATCTCGGCCTCCCATGGAAAAAGTTGTCATCGTCGGAACCGGCTGTGCCGGACTCACTGCAGCTATTTACGCGGGCCGCGCGTCACTCTCGCCACTCGTCCTGCAGGGGGTACAACCCGGCGGCCAGCTGACCACGACCACCGAGGTAGAAAACTTCCCGGGCTTCCCCGAAGGCGTTGACGGACCCGACCTCATCATGCGGATGCAGGCGCAGGCCGAAAAATTCGGAGCCCGTTTCCAATTCGGCACCCTCGAGGAATTCGATCCCGGCGGGCCCCATCACCGGATCAAGGTCGACGGCCAGTGGCTCGAAACGGAGACACTCATCGTGGCCAGCGGTGCCGCGGCCAAATGGCCGGGTCTGGCCGGGGAAAAACAATTCATCGGCCACGGCCTCACTTCCTGCGCCACGTGCGACGGCGCTTTTTACCGCGACGTCCCGGTGTGCGTCATCGGGGGCGGTGACTCGGCCTGCGAAGAGGCGAATTTTCTCACCCGCTTCGCCTCGGTGGTCTATCTCATCCACCGCCGCGACACCCTGCGGGCCTCGAAAATTATGGCCGATCGTGCCCTGGCCAACCCGAAAATCAAACCGCTCTGGAACCGCAAACCGGTCGAATACCTGGCCGACGAGGAAGGCCATGTGCGCGGCATCGTCATCGAGGATATCCGCACCGGTACTCGCGAAGAACTCTCGGTGAAGTGCGTCTTTGTTGCCATCGGGCACACGCCGAACACCGCGCCATTCCTGGGCAAGCTGGACACGGACGACAACGGCTACCTCATCCAGCACGACACCGTGCGGACCAATGTTCCGGGCGTTTTCGCGGCCGGCGACGTGGCCGACCACGTCTACCGCCAGGCCATCACCGCCGCCGGTCAGGGCTGCGCGGCGGCCATCGAAGCCGAGCGTTACCTCGCTGCACGCGAATGACCGTTGTTTAGCGGCGGCACTCCTGCCGCCGGCCCTCACGGGCCTGCATGAAAATCTGCGACCTCACCCAATTTTACTCCCCTGTCGGCGGAGGAGTGAAGCGCTACGTCTCGGAAAAAATCGCCTGGATGCACCGCGGCCGGCCGGATGACCAGCACGTGCTGGTTATTCCGGGTGCCGAAACGGCCTGCCGCGAGCATGGGCGGTCGCGCGTCTACACCATCAAGTCACCTCTCGTTTCGCGCACCGCGCGCTATCGCATGCTGCTCAATCTCACCGCCGTCGAGGATGTCCTCGAGAAAGAGCGGCCCGACCTCATCGAGTCCGGTGATCCTTACCAAGTGGCGTGGAAGGCCCTGGCCTCGGGCCACGCGCTGGGGATTCCCGTGGTCGGATTCTACCACTCGCATTTCCCCGAGGCTTACCTGCGAACCGTGGACAAATTTTTCGGGCACATCGCCGTCGACATCACACGCGATATTGCACGGCGCTACGTGCGCGAGCTTTACAACCGCTTCGCCGCGACCATCGTCCCCTCGCCGGCCCTCGCGCACCTTCTGGCAGGCTGGGGCGTTCGTAACACGCGCCTTGGCGAGCTGGGGGTTGATACGACACTTTTCCACGCGCAACCCGCCCCCGATGAACGTCGGCAAGTGCGGGAAGCCCTCGACATCGCCGACGACAAAATCCTGCTGCTCTACGTCGGTCGCCTTGCACCGGAAAAGAATGTCACCACGCTTTTCGAGGCTTTTGAGCAACTGGCTGATCCGCGTTTCGCACTGGTGGTAGTCGGCGACGGCACCGAGCGGCGTCACCTGTCGCGCCTGCGCGAGCGCAACTCCGGGGTCCATTGGCTGCCCTACCAGGGCGATGGACAGCAACTGGCCCGCATCTACCGGGCGGCCGATCTTTTCGTGCACCCCAGCTTGCAGGAAACCTTCGGTCTGGTCGCGCTCGAGAGCCAAGCGTCCGGCACACCCGTGGTTGGGATCCGCGGCAGCTACATGGACCGCATCATCTTCACCGACCAAAAACACTGGGCCGCGGAAAATTCTCCTGCGGGGCTGGCCGAGGCCATCCGCGCCATGGCCGGACGCAATCTCAAGCACGAAGGACAGGAAGCCGCCGCCCGGGTGCATCAGTCTTACGGGTGGAACCACGTTTTCGAGCGCCTTTTCGGTGTTTACGCCGAGGTGGCGCGCGGCTGATGCCAATCCTCCTTGTCCCGCGCGGCCTTGGTGCCTTCCTCCGCGACGATCCACAATCACCGGCAGGATGCCGGCAGCACATTTCTTGCGCAGCCCGTTCCCGGCCGGGACCATTGGCCTGACGGACAAGCGGACACCGTCCTCTTCCCTGACCGCGGATGAAAGCTGGCGATTTGGCCTGATTTTGCTCAGGCTTCACCGACGCTATGCCCACCGATACCGTCATCAGGCCGTTCCGGCCGTCGGACCGCGCGGACGTCCGCCGTCTTTGTTGTGAGACAGGTTATCTTGGCAAAGCCATTGATCCGGTTTTCGAGGACCGCGAACTTTTCGCCGATTATCTCACGAAATTTTACACCGACTGGGAGCCCGAATCGACTTTTGTCCTCGAGCAGGATGGCGATCTGAAGGGCTACCTCATGGGCTCCCGCCGCCCACTCCTCCACCAGTTGCACAACTTTTTCCACAACTTTTCCCTCTTCGCCCGCGGCGTCGCCCGCTACCCCCGCTACAACAAATCTTCGAAGGCCTTTGTCCGCTGGATCATCCTCAATGCCTGGCGCGAAGTCCCCGCCGCCCCGCGCCGCCTGCCGCATTTCCATTTCAACCTGCTCCCCGAAGTCCAGGGCCTCGTCCGATCGCGTGAACTGCTCTTCCAATTTCTCCAGCATCTCCGCGCCCACGGTGAGACCGCTGTCTTCGGCCAGGTGGTCACCTTTGAAGAACGCCGCGGCGCCCGCGTTTTCGAACGCTTCGGGTTCCGCGTGGTGGAAAAGAAGGAAATCACCAAATACCGCGCCCACCACGCCGAACCAGTCTACCTCTGCACCATCGTCAAGGACCTCGACGACGGCATCCTGATGAAATCCACCACCGCCTGACTCCATCGTCGCGCAAGCCTCCTGCCCCCCGTCTCTCCGATTCCTCCGGCTAAATTTTCGCCAAGGTACGGTCTGACACGCATCCGTCTTGCCCTGTTTAACGGGAGTGCCATGCTCTGAACCTCCGTGACTTACGACTTCACCAACTGTCCCGACCGCCGGGGAACCGGTTCGCTCAAGTGGGAGCGCTACTCGGGACGCGACGTGCTTCCCATGTGGGTCGCGGACATGGATTTCGTGTCCGCCCCGGAAATCGTCGCCGCCCTGCAACAACGGGCCGCCCACGGCGTCTTCGGTTACACCATACCGCCGCGCTCCACCCTCGAAACCGTCCTCGAATACCTGCAAACCCGCCACGGGGTGGCCGCCACCGCCGAGGAGATCGTCTGGTTCCCCGGTCTCGTCCCCGCGCTCAATGTCGCCTGCCGAGCCTTTGTCCAACCGGGCGAGGAAGTCCTCACCTGCACACCGGTCTATCCGCCATTTCTCAGCGCACCGGAAAACGCCGGCGTCGGGCTTCGTAAAGTCGATCTTGTGGAGAAAAACGGCGTCTGGGACGTCGATTTCCATGCCCTCGAGGATGCCGTCACACCACGGACGAAACTTTTCATTTTCTGCAACCCGCACAATCCGGTAGGACGCGTTTTCCCCGAGGCTACCGTCGCGCGCCTGGCGGAATTCTGCCAGAAGCACAATCTTGTCTTCATCTCCGACGAAATCCACTGTGACCTTGTGCTCGACGGCGCACCGCACGTCAGCGGGCTCCGCTTTGCCGGACCGAAAACCGTCGCCATGTTTGCTCCGAGCAAGACTTTCAATCTCGCCGGCCTCGCCTGCGCTTTTCTAGTCATTCCCGATGCCGCCACCCGGCGCACCTTCCAACGCGCGGCACGGGGCCTCATCACCGAAATCAACGCCTTCGGCTACGCCGGTTGCGAGGCCGCCCTCCGCCACGGTTGGCCGTGGCGCGACCAGCTCCTCGACGTCCTGCGCTCCAACCGCGACCTCGTGGAAAACTTCGTCGCCACGGTTCTCCCCGCCATCCGTACTTGGCGCGTCGAAGCGACTTACCTCGCCTGGCTCGACGCGCGCGAACTCCATCTGCCCAACCCGGCCAAGTTCTTCGAAGACCATGGCGTCGGTCTCTCCGACGGTGTCCCCTTCTCGGCTCCCGCCGGCTTCCTCCGCCTCAACTTCGGTTGCCCCCGCTCACAGCTCGATGAAGCGTTGCGCCGCATGGCGCAGGCGCTGCGCTCACGATGACTTCCTCCTCTCAGTTAAGGACGAGCGGCCCGCTCGTCCGCTCGATTCATGGCAGGCACGCGAGCCGCAAGCCACTGCCTTTCCCGTCGCGATGACCCACCTGCTCCACGCTCATCCCCTCTGCCGCCCCGAGCATCTCGGCGCGCCGATTCCCGACTCACCCCATGCCGTGTCGGTCTGTCTCCCGACCTGGGCCGACATCATCGGCTACGAGGATAAAGAACCTCGCGTGGTCGACAAAATGCGCACCGGCTACCCGCGCTTCTTCTTTCATCCGCTCATCAACGAAGTCCGCGCCGTGCTCAAGGCGGAACCCGGATGGGACGTGCTCCCCTTCCCCGATGAAGCCGCCGCCACGCAATGTGCCGCTCTCGCCTCGGGGAAGGCCGTGGCGGTCGACGGACTTTGGGCCGCTTACTTTTCGCTCGAGAATCTCCCCTTGGCCCGCGCCTTCTGGCAGCACGCCGGGCGCATTCTTTCCTCCCGTGCCGCCGAGGACTGGCTCGCCCGCCGTCGCCTGGGCGCACCGGATCCGGCGCTCGAAAAAACTTTTCGCGACCGGCTCGCCACATGGAGCGCTGCCCCGGCGGACCGCATCAGCCTGCATCCCAGCGGCATGGCCGCCATTTACACCGCCTTTCAAACAGTGACCGCGCGCCGTCCCGGCCGCCGCACTGTCATGTTCGGATTCCCCTACACCGACACACTTAAAATTTTATCAAAATTCGGCTCCGGGGTGGAATTTTTTCCGCGGGCCGATAAGGCAGACTTGTCCGGGCTGGCTGCCCTTCTCCAGCAGGAGGAAATCGCCGGTCTCTTCTGCGAGTTCCCGAGCAACCCCTTGCTCGGCACACCGGATTTACCGGCTCTTCACCGCATCGCGGCCCGACATGGAGTCCCGATCATTGCCGATGACACCATCGGGACGTTTTTCAACGTCGATGTTCTTCCGCACGTCGACTTCGTCGCCACTAGCTTGACCAAAGCCATCTCCGGCGAGGGCGATGTCATGGCCGGTGCGCTCACCGTGAATCCGCACGGACTTTTCGGCGCCAACCTTCCTTCCACCATCCCTAGCAGCCTCTATGTCCGCGATCTTGAGGTCCTAGAGAGAAATTCCCGCGACTTCCCCGAGCGCATGAAGATCGCCAATGCCAACGCGCTCGAACTCGCGCGATTCCTCGAATCGCATCCCGCCGTCGAACGCGTCTGGTATCCCGGACTTGATCCATCACCCGTCTACGACCAGCTCCGGAAACCATCCGGCGGCTACGGTGCTGTCCTTTCTTTCCTCCCCCGCGACGCCGGGCAGAATACCCCGCGTGTGTTCGAACGCTTGGAGGTCAGCCACGGCATTAGCCTTGGCACATCCTATACTCTGGTCAGCCCCTATGTGCAGCTCGCCCACTACCACGAGCTCGCGTGGGTTCGTCAGTGCGGCATCGATCCGCACCTTCTCCGCGTCGCCGTCGGCACCGAGCCGTGGGAGGACTTGAAGAAGCGATTCGAGAAAGCGCTGCCGTAACCTCCGTTTGCATCGGTGCCGACATAAAAAGGGCGGGGTTGAAACCCCACCCTTCGTGAATTCGTTGTGTCTGCGCGTTACTTCTTCAACGCAAACATCCCCGGCCCGGTTTTCTTCAAACCCGGCATCGTGTAGACACGCGCGGCGAGGTTTTTCTTCGGCTCGGAAACCTTCCAGACGTATTTGTCCTGCTTCAACCCCTGCAAAATGGCGTCGACGTTCATCGGAACGCCGGCCCGCTTCATCACTTTGTGCACGGCCGGGGCCAGCGGACCACTCGGCGAGGACGGACGCCTCTTGCCTTTGAACGGCGAAGTGCGCTTTTTACCTTTGCTGCTTTGGGCGGACTTCTTAGCCGGGCTGACCGGTTGGCGCCCGCGCTTTGCCGTCTTCTTGGCGGGGCGGCCCCGTTTGCGTCCGCGGCGACCGGGGCCGGTGGCGCTCACCGCTTCGCCGGAGAAACCGGAGAGGGAAACATTTTTTCCGAGGAGGCGAGTCAGCTCGCGTTGCAGATCTTCGATGCGCTCTTGGAGTTCGAGCGCGCGACGTAGTGAGGATGTGGTCAAGTTTACCATAGCGGCTTTGATTTTATATATTGGCGGAGGCGCGGCAATATAATTCGGGTCGCATCAGCGCGGCTGCTTGCTCGACAGAAGTTAGCAAAGACGCCATGCTTCCGACCCATGGACGATTCGCCGGCCCGTTGGGCCCAGAACCTGATCGAGTCTTACCGCGATGACGGCGGGGTCAACACCAGCAATGAGCCCGGTCTGCCTTCCAAACCGGAAATTGCCTCCCTTTGCCTGCAGATCATGCAATTGCTTTTTCCCGGCTATCATGACATTGGCTCGATCGGGAAATCGGAATTGTCGGGGCTCACTCTCGACCGCGTAAAATCCCTGACCGAGGATCTTCATCGCGCCTTCCGGGCGGCTCTCTCGGTCAAAGATGATCCCGCCGCTGCGGCCACCACAACCAAACTCTTCGACGAGTTACCGGCCATCCGGGCCATGCTGCAAACAGACGTCGAAGCAGCCTACGAGGGTGACCCCGCCGCGCGCACCCGCGACGAAATCATTCTCTCCTACCCCTTCCTCGAAGCCATCGCCATCCAGCGTGTCGCGCATTTTCTCTACCGCCACGACCTTCCGCTCGTGCCGCGCATGATGACCGAGTGGGCGCATAGCCAGACCGGCATTGATATCCACCCCGGCGCGAGCATCGGCAGTCATTTCTTCATCGACCATGGCACCGGCGTCGTCATTGGTGAAACCTGCCGCATCGGGGCACACGTGAAACTTTATCACGGCGTCACTCTCGGTGCGCGAAGCTTCGCCAAAGACGACAGCGGGCGTATCAAGAAAGGCGGGAAGCGCCATCCCGATGTGGAGGACGGGGTGACCATTTATCCCAACGCCACGGTGCTCGGCGGCGAGACCGTGATCGGGCGCAACAGCACGGTCGGCGGCAACGTTTTCCTCATGCACAGCGTCCCGCCGAATTCCCTCGTCTATAACGAAGAGGCCCAGGTCCGCGTGGTGAACAAGGCCACCAAGGGTGACAGCGTGGACTACTCGATCTAGCGACCGATGCCCGCGCGCGCGCTCCAGGCCGGCACGATTCACCCGGCGGAAATCCTCCGACAATTGCAAATAGAAGCCCGCGCCTGGGCTCTGCGCTTCGAGCTCCCGCGCTTGGCCACGCGCGTCACCCTGCACTGGCACGCGCGGCTGCGCACCACGGCCGGGTTGGCCCGGCTCGACGCATCCCTCATTCTACTCAATCCCCGACTCCTCGCTTTCCCCGCCGAATTGACCCGCACCTACCTTCACGAACTGGCCCATCTCGTGGCCCACGCCCGCAACCCGCGGCGCCTCATTGATCCACACGGCCCTGAGTGGCGCCTGGCCTGCCGCGATCTCGGCCTCGGGGCCGAAAAGCGCTGTCACACCCTCCCGCTCGCTGCCCCTCGCCGCGTGGCCCGTAATTATTTTTACCACTGCCCCGCCTGCCTCCGCGAAGTGGCGCGTGTGCGTCCCTTCCGGCGCAGCGAAGCTTGTTTGCTCTGCTGCAAGACACAGGCGGACGGCCGTTATGACCGGCGCTTCCGCTTTCTGGACGGACGCGCCCCGTTCACGGGGAATGTCCTGGCCCAACCCGAGCTTTTTCGGTTGTAACCCCGGGGACCGCTTCAGCAGACTCATTTTTTCCCAATCACCATGACCCAAAACATCGAATCCCACCTGGTCGAAAACCGCGTGGTCAAACCGTCCCGCGAATTCAGCAAAAAGGCGCGGGTGAAAAACTTCGCGGACTACAAGCGCCAGCACGCTGCCTCGATCAAAAACCCGCAGAAATTTTGGGCCAAAGAGGCGGGCGAACTCCAATGGGGCCGCAAATGGAAATCGGTCCTGAAGTGGAAGGCCCCCTTCGCCCGCTGGTTCGACGGAGGCACGCTCAACGTCGCGGAAAATTGCGTCGACCGCCACGCCATGGGCGACCGGAAAAACAAAGCCGCCATCATCTGGGAAGGCGAACCGGGTGAAAAGCGCACCCTCACTTACGGACAACTCCAGCGCGAGGTTTGTCTCTTTGCCAATATCCTCAAACGCAACGGGGTGAAAAAGGGCGACCGAGTCATCATCTACATGCCGCTCGTGCCTGAAGCCGCCATTGCCATGCTGGCTTGCGCACGGATCGGCGCGGTGCACTCGGTCATCTTCGGCGGGTTCAGTGCGGACAGTATCCGCGACCGCATCGCCGACTGCGGCGCAACCTGCGTGGTCACGGCCGACGGTGGCTACCGCCGCGGCGCCGTCGTTCCGCTCAAGCACAATGTCGATGCCGCGCTGGCCGGTGAAACGACGATTAAGAAGGTGATCGTCTTCCGCCGCGCCAACAATGAGATCCATATCCAAGAAGGACGCGACGTCTGGTGGCACCGCGAATTGGAATACGTCAATGCCGACTGCCCGGTTGTCCACCACGACAGCGAGCACCCGCTCTTCATTCTCTACACCAGCGGCTCGACCGGAAAACCCAAGGGCATCCTCCACACCACAGCCGGTTACCTCACCCAGGCCTACGCCACGACGAAATATGTTTTCGATCTTCGCGAGGACGACATCTATTGGTGCAGCGCCGACGTCGGCTGGATCACCGGCCACAGCTACCTAGTCTACGGTCCGCTGGCCAATGGCGCGACTTGCCTGATGTATGAAGGCGCGCCGAACTGGCCCGACCCTGACCGTTTCTGGCGCATCATCGAGAATTATGGCGTGACCGTTTTTTACACCGCACCGACCGCCATCCGCGCCTTCATCAAATGGGGCGACGAATGGGTCGACAAACACGACCTCTCCTCGCTCCGCCTCCTCGGCACGGTGGGCGAACCGATCAATCCCGAGGCCTGGATGTGGTATCACCAAAAGATCGGCGCCGGACGTTGTCCCATCGTCGACACTTGGTGGCAGACCGAAACCGGCGCGATCATGATTTCCCCGCTGCCCGGCGCGACTCCGCTCAAACCCGGCACCGCGACCCTCCCGTTCTTCGGCATCGATGCTGCCATCGTCGACGACCATGGGAAGGAAGTCGGACCCAACATGGGTGGCAAACTCGTCATCCGCAAGCCATGGCCTTCCATGCTGCGCACCATTTACGGTGACCGCGCCAGGTATAAGAAAACCTATTGGAGCGAAATCCCAGGGTTCTATTTCACCGGTGACGGTGCCCGCCGGGACAAGGACGGCTATTTCTGGATCGTCGGCCGTATCGATGACGTACTCAACGTAGCCGGCCACCGCCTCGGCACGTCAGAAATCGAAAGCGCGCTAGTCAGCCACCACTCGGTGGCCGAAGCCGCCGTGGTTGGACGCCCCCACGAGATCAAAGGTCAGGCGGTCGTCGCCTTCGTCACACTCAAGGGAGGAGAAAAACCCAGTCCCGAGTTGCGCGAAAAACTCCGTAAACACGTCGGGAACGCCATCGGCGCCATCGCCAAACCGGACGACATCCATTTCGCCGAAGCTCTGCCCAAAACCCGCAGCGGCAAAATCATGCGCCGTATCCTCAAAGAAATCGCCAGCGGCAAAGAAGTCAAAGGTGACACCACCACCCTCGAAGACTTCAGCATCCTCGCGAAGTTGAAACTCCAGGATTCCTAGGGAATCAGGCCAGAGCCGAGTCTCAAACTAGGCTGCAGCCTGCTTTTTCCTGTCTCCCATTCCCGCATTCAAGCGTTAAGCTTTCCGGCCATGGACAAATTCCTCATCACCGGCGCATCCAGCGGCATCGGCCGCGAAATTGCCATCCGCCTTGCCGCCCGCGGGGCCAAATTGACCCTGCATGGACGCTCCGAGTCGAAGCTCTCTGACGTCGCCTCGCTCTGCACCGGAGCGTCTTTGGTGGAAAGTTTCGCCTCCGACCTCACGGTGCCCCATGCCGCCGAGGCCATCGTGACCAAAGCCGCCGAATCCATGGGCGGGATCGATTGCGTGGTCCATTGCGCCGGCATCGGTCTGATCAAACCCGCAGCCGATACCACCGACGCGGAATTTAGCAAAGTCGTCAACACCAACTTGCGCGGGACATTTCTTGTGGCCCAAGCCGCCTGCAAAGTGATGGCTGCGCAAAAGCACGGCCTCTTCATCACCCTCCCCGGTATCCTCGGCAAAGCGGTGATGAAAAACGCCGCCGCCTACATCGCGAGCAAATTCGGGGTAACCGGACTGATCAAGACCTTGGCCCAAGAATACCAGCGCAGCGGCGTCCGGTTCTGTCTCTTTTTTCTTGGCGGCGTCGATTCCCCGTTCTGGGATGAAATCAACATGGCGGTGCAACGCGACAAAATGATCCCGGTCGCCACCGCGGCCGACCTTATTCTCCAAGCCATCGACGCTCCGCCACACCTTGTTCTGGCCGAAGTCGTCCTGCAGCCGGAGAGCCACCAGTTGATCTGATCAACTTGTTTGCTGCCGCTACCAACGCGCGCGGTTTTACATCGCGAACATGCCCGATCAATGGAGTTAGAGGGTCCCTCCCTGGTAGTCGACCGTGGGGTAATAAAAAACCCTCCCCATGGAAAACCATGGGGAGGGTGGATTCTGGCAACGTCCTACTCTCGCGCAACCTAGAGGAGCACTACCATCGGGGCTGCAGCGTTTCACTTCCGTGTTCGGGATGGGAACGGGTGGTTCCACTGCGCTATGATCACCAGAACACGATCCGCGCATGCGCGGGCCGGCTTCTGCCGATCAGACCGTCGTCAAAATTTCAAAGAAGAACCGCGACAAACGTCGTGTTCCTTCACATCTGCATAGAGGCACAACTACCAACAGGTTAGTAAAGTCATAAATTTCATGAGCGACCCCGAAGGGACCTCAGAGGAAAAAAATGAC
>Ga0247831_1004924_pt1 | contig 17255 bp, 20 predicted proteins | sample LaCruzMarch2015__9_FD_192406 | JGI IMG/M metagenome (GOLD analysis project Ga0247831, IMG submission 192406) | Freshwater microbial communities from meromictic Lake La Cruz, Castile-La Mancha, Spain - LaCruzMarch2015_1m | ecosystem: Environmental > Aquatic > Freshwater > Lake | place: Spain... | reverse complement strand
TCATCTTCTTCTTCTTCTTCTTCGTCGTCGTCGTCGTCGTCATCGTCGTATTGTAGATTGTAGTCATCAGTCGTTGTCCTGTCGGACAAGAGGGATAAGGGTCATGTCCATCGACACTAATAGTTGGGGGTGAAGAAAATACAATGAGGTGCATCGAGGAATTAAGCAACAATCAACTTGCCAAACGAGAGAGGATGACGATAGCCATGTACGGCAGCCCACCAACTTGACATACCATCAATAAGAATGAAGAATTTCGTGGTCATGTAATCAGAACGGCAGTTCGACCATATCAATTGCCATAAGGTAGTTTGCCATCATCTCGGTATTATACCACACGTAAAGAGTCTGTACCAATGATTGTTGCTACTGAAGCTGGTGCATTAGGGGATTACATTCAATGGCATTACAATCTACTGTTAATAGAGCGATTTCAATATTAACGACAGACGTTAATTCATACGTTCGCAATTTAGACGGTGGATGTTTTGCTACCATTGGTTATCGTGCCGGTGATTTAGGCAAGAATATTCTAGTGGACAGTGTAGACTTTACATACTTCCAAGTTGGGATACAATATCGTTTCTCGTCATCATCATCATCGGTTGGGAACCCGACGACTGAAGATGTTGTCGTGGAAATCACTGAAAAGATTGAACCATGTATGAACTTGTGCAAGCTGTCGTACATTAAATCAGAAGGAAGATGCAAATATCTCAGTGAGGCGCTGGCCGAGGAAGATGGATTAAGAGGCTGGTATGCGAAGGTCATTCAGGGTGGAATCATACTAGTCAGGGGATTCTTTATCGACTGCCAGTAAAATAAAAAGAAGTCCTACATATCTATCATATCGCTTCATCAGCATTGTCACGCAAGGACAAAGTAAGAAGATGCTACTCGCTGAACAGAAAATTATTGCGATAGCATCAATGCAAATCATGTACATCAAATTATTGCAATGCACGTTGGATTGCTTTCCACGCTAGTGAAATAACAAATGCGGTATCTTCACCTTCTTCCTCTTTTTCATAGTTTTCCAACGATACTCCCAACGAAGTCTTCTTCGATGGAATGTAAGGAATGACGGCTGAGAATATCGAGTCTTTTACTCGTCGATCGGAACTGCATTATTCTGCAAATTGCATGTCCAAATAAATCGTCCATATCTCTGTGTTTCCATCGTTAGAACAAACTCTTGCTGCAACAATGCTATACAGCTCAACATGACCGAGAACCGCAGTCTTTATCCAATGTCAAATGTATTCAGTTGCTATTGAGAGGTACTCATGCGATATTTCACACATGAGTGGAGACAAACGAGACCACCATACCTCCATTTTCATTGATATTATTGTGTGCTCCACTTTTGACTCTTCTTCCGTAATATTCGAACGGAGTATCATTCGAACAAGCGTCGACAGGGGTGGACGGGTACATGCAATCTCGACATTTTTTTGTTGACATAATCTCCTTTTCGGTTCCTAGGACGAGCATAATCGCCACCAGTCCCAACAATTTGTGTATTATGAGGGTTTGACACGTTCCTTCATTACAGCGTCTGTTTCCTCGTCCATCCTTCGTTCCCAATCATCATCGGACTCTCCTCCTCCTGCTCCTCCTTCGTAGGGTGCTCAGTACAGTCATCGTGGTGGCGATAGTGGAGTCAAGAGATGCAGCGAAGAATAATGGTCAACGGAGGTATTTGTGCGGGATGGATTGGCGAGAGAGAGGTTAAGGTTAACCCTCAGCGCCAAATCGGAGGACAAAGCATCCTCCCGATCCTTTTTTGCTTCACGGAGAAAGCTAGCGAAATCACAAGAATTAAATCAGCACAATATGGGAAAAGTGAGGGATTTTGCCTCCTATTTCGTTCCCGCCACTTCTTTTGTGTGGAAAAATGCCTTTATGTCTCACTATTTCCCATTATGTAGGATGCAAATTCCGTTTTGATGTTATCTTATGAGAGGTTGCACTTTTTTTTTCCCGCGGGCAAAACTTCCCTCTTCAACTTGTGACGTCATGGCAGTCTGTCCGTCGCATACCCCACAAACAAAAAAACACTTGTACCTCTAACCCGACTACCCTACCCCCCCCACTGAACGCGACCCTAAAAATCGGGGCTTTGAATGCCTCACCCTAAATCGGGGCAGCCGCCGCGTGTACCCTAACATCGGGGCAGCCACGTGTACCCTAACATCGGGGGGGGGTAAAAAATGAGGCGTTGCTTCGTAGTGAGTTGGCCAAAAAGACAGCCAAATGCCACTGCGAAGCAAAGCCTCATCTTTTTACACGCAGCAGGTACTGAACTGAACCGGCAACGACGAAACAGGAATAACAACAGCAACCACTAAACGAAACGACTCACCGAAAACAACAGAAAATTTGAAATATACAATGCGTAAGGTGTTTTGTTTGAGGGCCGTGACGTCACAGTTGAAGAGGGAAGTTTTGCCCGCGGGAATAAAGAGAAGCTCGTATGAGAAGAGAACCCAATGATTTTTCTCAACGTTCGTGGTGATGTGAGAATATTATCCTCCTTTGCGTTCGTGCGTGAGAGTAGACTTATAAGTCGGAGGGAAGTTGGCGAGATTTGAATGCACGAAATTGTGAGACAAAACGCGAAAGGCCGAAGCGCCTAAAAGTGGGGGCGAGTGGTTTCGTTCGACGTCGATATTCTCGCGTGAGTGAATAGTCAGCCCTTGGTCGATTTCATCGGCAAATCCATCGGATCCGTTGCCGAGGAGGGTCCTCCATTCGTCATGTTGGGAGGGTCGAATCAGCGCAACTCAAATCATCATCACTTCAACTTTTTGCAACAACACTTATCGGGTATAATATTATGATTATACTCCCGACGATCTTCATCGTCGCCTTTCTATTATCGCGTCCAGTCGAGTTCTGCCAATGCATCCTCCTCGACATACACATACCACTGGGCGGCGGATGCGTTCGGGACTACGCCCTCCTTGCCAATCGGCTCCTGCGAGGGGTGGCATCGTCATCGGGATCGAACGAAGACGGTAACGAGGAAATGGTGCATCTGGACACGATACACGTGCCTCATGTGACGCTGTACCTGGCAGATTTTGATTTAGAAGTAAACGACGAGGAGGCCGAAGAAGCCGAGGAGTTGACCGAGCAGCAGCAGCAGACCTCGAGAAGAAGTCTGAGTCATCACGACGACGACTGGAATAGTCATACAGCTCCTACTGCGACACAACGACCATTGAATCAAACCAAGGTGGATATGTTCCTGCACGCTATTTCATCCATTAATTTTAATGACATTATCACTCGATCAACAAACCCATCAATCGAGGGAGGAGGACGAGGAGGATGTCATCTTTCTCTCATCTCCTCCTCCATGGGTACGCCTCCGTCATCAATATCATCATCAGCATTGTCATCACGAGAATACTTGCATTACTATACAATAAATGGCAATTATATCATGCTCCTCATCAATAAAACATCCTGTCTATCAACGTTATCCAATACACTACTTATGAAATTAAAGCAGTACGTACATCATCCGGTACTAGTCCCAAGCTGGGTGGCCAATTTACCCGAACCAGAACGTAGTGCGGCGATATATCGAGCACGAACATATGGCAGTTCGAATGTCTTGGAAGGATTCGTTCCACATGTGACTGTTGGTTTCGAACCCTCGTCAATTCCTCATGATGTAGTAGGAAGTAGACGACGACGACAATGGCGTATGGATGTCATGGAACGATGGAATTATATATATTTGAATCGATCGATTATCATCTCGAATGGTACTATTGGACAACAGTGTACTGATGATATCGTGACGGCAATTGCATTGGGCAAATCAAGTGTTGGTGGGACTGTAGTAGCAAATTCGAATTTGGGATACTGGCCATTATTCAATGAGACGAGAACACGGATTGAATGAATGTGATGGATGAAGAATGATGTAAAATTAGAAAATTATACACCCAGCCCCTCTCAACTTCTCTTCCCTGCCTAGACTATATAGTGTTGATGATCATATGTGATATCTGTGTGGAAGCCCTCGTCCTTATTCTCCTTGCTATGATCATAAATCATCCCAGTCGATCGCACTGATTTTAGAATAGAATCGGCCATCATTGCTTTCCTCCCTTGACACCTGATAGTAACGCTCTGGCATACTAAACCCCGTTTGGGCCGAAAGCTCCTGTTTCATCATGGTAACAAAGTCCTCGTCATGTGTGATAACTACGAGCTGAAAGTTGGCTTGGGTTGCACGCGCTGCAATAATTTGTGCCATGGCAATTGCTAATCCACGTTTATTCTCGTAATCCAAATTGGTCGTTGGTTCGTCTAATGCTAGTACACCACAATTGAGACAAAATGTTTCGGCCAAGGCAAGACGTATGACAATGCTTGCCAATACACGTTGACCGGCACTGCACCGTCCACGCATATCCATTTGTGTTGCACCCTTGTACATGACGATACGATAATTGTACGACCGATTGGCGCGCGAGGCACTATCTTGACCACTTTGTATCTCAATATTGCTTATGTCCTCGCCCTTGTATGTCAGTGTCCATAGTTCGCGTATGATTTTATTGATATCGCTAATTTTCATACCATGATAACTCAATAGAGCCTTGTCGAGTGCATCGTAATACTTGTCAAGGTCCGTAACAACAATGTTGGTTGTTTCGTGTTCAATCATCTTCATACGGTGTTTTTCGTCGACGTCTTTATACTCGGGTTCGCCTAGCTTCTTCTTGAGACTGGCCTTCTGTTCCTTCAGGCCCGACATTCGTCCATTGAAACGTTCAATCTTGTTCTGGAGCGTTTGAATGTTAACTAATGCCGCCTTATGTTTCGCCCTTGCATCGTTTCCGCCCATGGTACCCAGCTGATCCTTGCAAATATTGATTTCTTCCTCCAATTTCACTATCTGTCTATCGAGCTTGAGCAGTTCGATGTTGTCTCGAATAGTTTTCTTCTGACGTTCACTGGATACGAAGATAATAAACGGACATTCCAAGTAAGAGAGAGCAATGAAAGATAAAGTCGGTTACACACTGCATTCTTCTTACCCATCTTCCGCTGCTCTCCTCAAACTTTCTAGCTGAGGTTTCATCTCCACGAGTTTCTCTTCTCCGTTAATAATGTCACCAGCGTTAACACGAAGCTTCTTGTCGACGTTTGCAATTTCCATCTCCTTATTCGAACGTTGGTATTGGTCGATTTTCTCACTTACGTCCTTCAACTTGTCCACGTCTCTTTCGAAGTCTTTCAACTGGTTACTCAGCGACTCTTCAACCTTAGCATTATCATCGCGCGTGCGTTTCATATCGGACTCTTTTTGCAACAGCTGAGTGCGAAGAGGTAAGCTCTGACAAATATTTTAGCAGATGACAATAATTTGATAGAATGTGTATCGTGAGAAAACAAAAAAATCAGATGAGTAGATGACATCTCTAGAGTATGGATTTCTTACCTGCTTGTCAAGCTCTTTATCCTCTTCGGCCAACCTTTTTAGCTCGTCATTCAACTCATCCTTCCTCTTTGCTGACTCCTGGTCACGTTTGAAAGCCTCTTCCTTTTCTCGAGCATTCTTCTCCGCAGATGCTGCTTGATTAGTGATGCGGCTGATCTTATCATTGAGTTGGGTTTGCTCATTGTTCAACTTGTTGATGTCCGTGTAGGCCGATTCCTTCAAATCAGAGCTCTTTGCAAGATCCGATTCAACAGTCTTCAAGTCTCGTGGATCATCATGGCTGCCCATGTACGAATAATCTAGCTTCGACTTCTTTGACTTCACATCCCCCATCTTATCCCACACACGCTTTGCAGCAACCTGGATGGAGGAAACCACAGTCATTAGTGTCTGCAAATCAGTCACAGCCTTTTTCTTTTGCTCGAGGGTGGCCTCCTCACTTTTCATTTCTGACTCAAGTTCCTTCAATGAGCCGCGACCACTTCCTTCCTCATCTAGAATTACAGCTTCCACGTCCTTGAGCTCTTCGGACACTCGAATGCACTCCAAGTGCTCTTGGATGTTTTCGTTGATAGTTTTTCGCCAATTCTCATACTTTCCAAGATTCTCACTGACAGATGCTACTTTCTTCTTGGCCTGTTGGTGCAGCTCCGACACGTCAGGATCAGATAGCTCGTTAATTCGGATCTTGAAATTATTCTTTGTGGTGCAATGTAAATGATAATGAAAATGGCCGTATCATAAATATAACAAAACAAAGCATACACTTTATACTCACGATTTCGCTTTCATCCTTGAAAGGCCTCGCACAGCATGGGCAAGTTGCATCGATGTTAGCCTTTATGACATAAGCAAATAATGAAATATCGGGCTTAAGTGGGAACAAGTATTAAAGAGAAGACAAATGAGCGAAATTCCTCACCATCCTCTTCAATCTTTTCATGATCTTATTTAGATGTTCCGGCTTCTCATCAAACTCTTGAAAGTTTGTAATTTGATCAGCGATATACTTAGCTATTTCAGTTGGGTTGGAGTCTTCGTTAATCTTATCAATATCAATATTGTCCTTCTCACTACGCATGATTGCTCTGATAACACTCTTGATCTTTTGTACTCCTCCATCAGCTCCAAGCAAGTTCGTTCTCTTCTGATGAAGCACGCCAAAACGTTGCCTATGGCTGTTAAGTAGAGCTAATAGCAAGAATCAGTCAGTCAATAAAAGAATCATTTTCGATGAGATACAAAAGATCGGACGACTTACCATTTTTCTCCGATAACTTTTTCTGAATATCATTAACTCTTGAAGTCTGCCTTTCGAGGTCGTTCTGAGCCCCAATCAATTTGTTCCGCACGTTATTGGCTAGAACATCAGTTGGCGCAAGTGGATCGTCTTTAGGCGGAGCTTTGGAATTTTCTCCTTGCTCACCAATCAAGTAACAATTATCATTCACAAGATCAGCTAGTGCGTCGTACTCTTGATTCACTTGGTTCTCCAACATCTTTATTTCGCTTTCTTCGTTGAACCTCAGCCTAAGCGAATCGCGGATCTTCGTATCCTGCTCAATAGATGCTGATATAGACTTGAGTTTATCCTCGAGGACACGGATATCTTTCACGATATCCGTACGACGTGGGTCGTTGTTTGCTTTGTCTCTTTTCTGAGCTAAATCATCCGCTTGGCGTATGGCTTCCTCAACATGCTCTTTGCGGACACGTGTGAGGCCTCCGGACATCTGACTACTGATTCCAGTGAGTTCTCTGATGGCCTGATTTTTGGCAGATTCGTTGCGAGTACGTTCTAATTATTGGGATTGAATGAGGATCTAGTGAGACTAGCATGACGGGCAATATACAGAAATAAATACGCATGAACTTAAAACTTACCATTATCAATAGCACTCGTCTTTCCCTGTAACTCCAAAATATCCTTCTGCATTTTATCTTCGTCAACCCGGTGTTGCTTCTTCAAGTTGCCCAAATCGTAACATAGGTCAGAATTCTTATGCTCAATCGCTCGCTGAAATGCATCAATATCCTCCTGGGTAATTGCATACGTATTTTGCGTCGCATTCGTGAATATTGTACTACGAGAGACGGCGGTGCCTTGTGTAAAATTGTCATCATCGTCCTGAGTAATTGGATCCATTTCAATGTTGTGCCTTTTGTGAATCTCCTCCATAATAAGAAAGCGTGCACGAAGAACACTAGTAGATGTATCGATCAGACAAGTGTTAGCCTGTCAGTCCTTATTGTTTGAAGAGATACAATTCGATCATTGACCCTTACCTTGTATGGGCATCTCTTTCGGCTTCAAGTTTTCCTTTCCTGGAATTCAAATCATTGGACTCCTTCCTCAGCTTCTCTAAATTGCGTTCTATCTCCTGGTACTCACGCTCTTTCGTATCCAACGACCTAGTTGCCTCATTTCCGTGACGCTCGTCATTCATTTGACGAAGCCTGTCCTCAAGTTCTTGACGGCTGTACTTATCTGTCATGTCATCTTTTCCTAGCAGCTGCTTCTGCTTATTGAAGACAGCCTCCTTAGTCGTTAAGTCACCATTTTTGTAGTGTAGTTCGGCTTCGAAATCTTGGATCTTATTTAGCACCTCATTAGCCTCTCGGGTCGATATATGCTCCTTCTTGAGCTCTTCATTGCAACTTTTGATTTCATCCTGATGGGTGTATGTGAAAAAAGTCGGTTAAGAGAAAGAATAAATGTTGATTTGGCAAATGTGCATCCCTTATCATGTTTCTTACCTCCAATCCGGAGATCTTATCCATACAGATCTCAAGCTCCTCGCGAAAACCAGTGGCAGCGAATTTGTGACTCTTCAACCCCTCAAGCTCGGCCTTCAAATCCTTTGCAATCGATGCGTAATTCTTCTTTTCTGCCTTGATGGCCTCTAGAGCCTTGGCATATCTTGTACTGTCAAAGATATCATCGAAACGCTTTTTTAGTACGGCCCCCTCCTGTAATGGCCAAGACGAGTCCTCCTGATGACAGAACATGACGTGCTCGAGGATGGCTATATGTCATGTTTTTAGGGTTAGATACAACATGTCCTGTGAGAAAAAAGATATACAATAACAAGACAACACAAAGATCATTAACTCACGCTTTGACACGCCCAAGTAGGTGGGGATACTATTATCGAGTTCCGTACATTTATGCGACAGCGTCACGCGTTCGCCGGTTTCTCTATTCACGGTCCGGATCGTGCCATCCAATGCCTTGAAACTTGCCGTAGTTTTCTTCTGCGAGACCTCCATAGACCGTGCCACGACCATGGACGATCCCTCCGTGTTGGTAAAACGCAACTTGATACTTGCCTTGACGCTGCTTTGTCCGATGGAGCGGGGATCGTGTACAAAACTTTGACCCGATTTAATCCCGGGGGGTAAGGAACCGGTGACGGCATATTTCAGAGATTCAATAATCGTCGTCTTGCCTGAATAAAAATGTATGACAATGTGATCGGATTGGGCCAGTCGAGTAGAGAGTAATGCGATAAGTGAGATAATGTATGGATAAATGGATATGTCCATGGACTTCGATATATATGTCATTATAGATGGGGAATGCAGGGACGTACCACAACCGTTCGCACCCACAATGATCGTTAGGGGGAAACTGCATTTGATTTGTTTGTATATATGGGATGTATGAGCATAGTTTTTTGAATATAAAATAGTAATGCCAATGTTATTAAGTTCGTCATTGCTCTCGACATACGATATGGACTTACCAGAAACCAATGACTTGTTCGTCGTCATTGGGGGAGAATGATCGTACTCCTCGTATTGAGAGCTTGGCGATGGATGCCATGTCTGGGTTCTATTGATGGGGGAGCTTTAGCTGAAATAAAGAAAGGAGAGAAATATGTTACAATAGGATGAGAGAGAACAAGATGTGGTCGAGCCATGAGAATCAGGTTGACACCCCCCCCCCTCCGCATCCGACGACAAAAAAATGACGACTATTGTCATCGGAATGCAGAATGCATAGTTGATATCCTTGCGGGTGATGCTGAGACATCGGCAACCGACGGTACAAGTAGTGTGAGGACCCCTTACTCTACTCACCCTTGGTTACGTCAAGTGTTTCAATAACTTCCACGCCCCCTATGCTGACAATACGCCGCAATCGCCCTCGGGGTCGGTCGTCCCGCCAAGTCGTCCCTCTTGTCTTAACTAGCCTCAAAAAAATACGTACGAAGAGAGTGAAATCGAAGTCATGGCGGAACTCGACGATGATGGCGACTATCCACTAAATTGTATCGATGATACAGGCGATGGCTTCTCCGGATGGTTCGCCATATCCAATCCACGACAATGTAATGACTTTTGTTATTGGAAGCTACCGCCAGAAGAAGATGAAGATCAACGAACGGATCGAAATGGTACTAATAGTAGTAGTACCAGCGCGGCCGATGAAGGCAGACTCGTCTATGCTGCATGGAATACGGCAAATCCGCACAAGTCTACGGTCATTAGCACGCCATCTTCCGGCGTGGTATATTGGACATGTGCTTATGATTCGGCCGATGATAAAACATTAGTATCCATGGCCAGGGAAGAACGTTGGATCGATTCGTTTCAAAAGTATTACTACTCCCCCACTCCTCCTCCTCTGACGAATGAAGATGTTCCATTTCCATATTTGAAATGTCAAAAAGGAGCAGGAGAGCTACTGGCATCGTGGTCTGGAGATGCCGTGACATCGGCAACATTTTGGGAAAGTTCGGTTGTACTCATCTCATTCATATTCGTTGGGGAGTTCGTAGCATTAAACTTCGTTTGTTGGAAACGACGTGGTGGCAGAAGGTTGACAGGGTATGCGCGGGTTGTGCCATCGGATGATGGACTTGATGCACTTTATGAGAGGCAGACATTATCATCATCTCTACATATCATTGCAGAAGGAGAAGATAACGACGACGATAGCGAAGAAATACAGTTTGACAATCAACAAGCCACGTCATCTACATTCTTGTATTCTAAGAAGAATGTTGCAACCACCAGATGCAGGTACTGTAATCGGCGGAGATTACTATGCATACTTCAAATGCTAATGGTGATTCTTCTCAACGGATTACTTATTGTGGCACTATCCTTCTTTTCACTATCAATGAATGAAATTGTGACACATTCCTATTACTCAGAGAGTATGCAAAAGTTCACACCGGCCTGTTCCGATTCAATGTTAATTTGTCCAGCGGGAAATGTAGATATTGATAAACAATCATCTGTTTATTTTCCATTGTCATCACAGTCAGTTAATTCAGTAAAGTATGAAGATGACTTGACAATAAAATCAATGTTACAGGAGGAAGAAGCGACGAATAATAATATCATGCAACCCTTTTCATACATAATTGCATCAGATGCACAGTTATACTGGTTTAATGGTGAGTTTGCCAACATGGGTCAACGGGCCTTGCCATCATCGTGCACTACATCCGATTCCTGTGCGCGATGTACGAGCAAACATGGACAGAGTACGAATCGTCGGTTGCAACGGGCTTGGGAGAGTTTGATGTTGGGCAAGACTGATGGGATGAATAGCACGAATAATAATATCGATTTGCCTATCCCGAATACGTTGGTCATGAATGGTGATCTTACTGCCTATTTCCATCCATGGGAGAAGAATGCATACGACAGCATCTACACCAATATTTCCGGCATGAAGTATTACTTCCCCTCATTAGGGAATCACGACATTGAACATCCAGGCGGGGCCATGTATGGTGGTGATCAATGGGTTGGACCACCTAATTGCAATATGGAGCATGCAATTGCATATTTTAAGAGTGGATTCTGTGGTCAGATACCATCGTTTGATGCAGATAGGATAGTCCGATACGACTCATCTAGTTTAGCATACTCATGGGACCAAGGACGGTTTCATTTCGTTCATGCACATTACTATCCTTCATATGAGATGGCATCAGTGAAGTATCGATCGTCGCTCGAGTGGCTTGAGCGTGATTTGCAAATTGCTCATGATTCTGGCTTGACAACTATATTGTTTGTGCATAACGCTCAAGGTCTAAATGAAGCAATGGAATCAGTCATACTGGGAAAGAGTGTGAGAGTAATAATAGCTGGTCATAACCATAGATGCTTATCAAGGCAGTGTGAGGGAGTCTATCCCATGCATGAAGCCCAAATCAGCAACTTGGATCCGCAGGAGCTATCTGATGCAAAGTGCATCCCCGCAGCGTATGACACATGTCAGAACCTGCACGGGGAACATATGATATATGTAAAGGATAAGGGTGATGATGTACCATTTCCACGACGAAAGTTGAAAAATATTGATCGAAAAGATAAGCCCTTGTGTCCGAAGCCAGCTCCATTCTACATCAATGAAACGGACAATTCCCTTCTTTGTCGGCGAGTTCGGTACAGCCAACCGCATTTTCCCTTTGACAGGGAACTCAATTCTACGAAAGAGACTATACCAATATTCTGGAGCGGATCGGCCAGTTTTGAGACGTTTCTGCGTGGAGACTTTTACAATAACCGATTTGTTATCAATGCAATGACAGTAGCGTCAGATGAAGGAGGCACAGTCGGAAGATATGTGGATTTACACACTGTCCCAAATGCTGTGTACCCCTATCATGAGGCTTCTGACATTGAGGAGGCTGTTATCTATTTATAGAGAAGGTTTATTCATTTGTGCGAATGTCAATTCCGAATAATAGTATAAGTTTATTGTTTTGTACATAATAATACCCAATCTTCCTAGCTGCTCCCCAAATTACTTTAAGACCAGGAACCACTTTCACTCAGAAGTTCTCAAGGGCTCAAGATTTCAAGTCGAGGAGAGCACTCCAGACACCAACCGCACCGGTCAACAGCTTTCACAGCCGCCACTACAGAAAACCACTTATATTGAGTACCTTAACTTTGTCCTCACAATAGTTGATTTACATTTTGATGTAACACTGGATTATTATCTGCACTCACATTAACTAACTTAAGAGATGTTGATGATGCAGCTCTACGGCGTCGCTGAGGTTGAATGCCTTTTTTTACACGCGTATGCAACTGCTGGCACTATGACAGCAGCTGCAGCTCCAACAGCTGTTGCAATAACTTCCACAAGATCCAGTGTGTTGGGCGGTGAAGGAGTGGTGGGTGGGCTGATGGTAGGGATAGGGGTCGAGGGTGTTTCTTTACCTCCAGATCCTCCACCAGATCCACTGCAGCCTCCCGGTGTGCATTTCAGCAATCCGTCGTTTGAGAACTGACTGCTGCAGCAGCCATTCGTGCACTGAAAGCTGGTGGTGCAGAACTCCCAGTCTCCAAGAGATACACCACCACCACCATCAGACCCTCCGGCGCTACAAGTAGCTCCATACATTGATGTGCATTGAAACACTCCACCTGAGTAAGTACCACTGCAACAACCACTAATGCACTGGGAGTTCATAGAGCACAATTCCCAGTCCCAAAGCAAATACTGAAGCTGCCGTCCATGAAGTTTCATGCCGCGGTCATCGCCATTACCATAGTTAGTAACAACATTGGTCATCTCGAACACTCTCCTCTTCTCTTGCCAAAAGCTTTACATTATTCACACCACTGCCACCACCACGAAGGAAGGTAGATGCTTCCTCTTCTAGTCCATTAGCGAAGTAGTACCACACAGTAGCAAAGAGAGGGAAGGTAATAGCTTTCATTATTGGTTAGCGGAGCGAACCCCAATTGATGGAGTGAACGTACCCCATGATGTGAGTTCACGACTGAATCCCACAGCTATGTCATTTCGGCGGGTTCAACACAGGTCGTGGCGGTGGTGGTATTGCGCGAGGGGGCGTTGACAATTGCTCTTTTACCACCAACAACAACTTCGACGAACACGACGGCATTGACTGTATGCGCAGCGCTTTACCCATCAGGAGGCAACAAAGAGAGGTATGATGAGGAATTTAAGCCTATCAATCCTTGATTGAGTACTTGTGGCAAAGCGGATAGCAAAAAATCTTGGCGTGAGTTGACACGTCGTAATCATCGATTCAAATAATGCCAAAGCGAGATCGTCTGCTCCAGTCAGATTATCACATTGGCATAGTCGGTGGTGGCATTGCTGGTCTGGCGTGTGCATTGGCAATAATCCGAGCCAAGAACAACGTTCACGTGGATGATGATGACTGCGAAAATAATGTCAATTCCTCATTCTTCCGTGGTAAAATTACAATATACGAACGTGATTCTTGCCAGAATGAACGCAAGGAGGGATATGGCATGACATTAACGTACGACCCGGTCGGACCACTTGCCAAATTGGGCATATTAGAAGAAGTCGCACAAAAAGATTGTCCAAGTCGATGTCATTATACCTTTGATGAAATAGGTTGTATACGTGGATACTTTGGTAATGCGTTCAATGGTGATGGAGGATGGGGTCAACGGGGGAATATACGTATCCCTCGTTCAGGATTACGTTCGATATTAATGGATGCGCTTATGGTTGAGGCCGATAATCTTTCTTCTGCTGCTATGTCAAAGAATTCAGAAACTGAAGATTTAAACGATGGAAGCAACGATCCATCGTTGTCACTACCGGTTGTTGTGCTTTGGAACAAACGTCTTACATCATATGTTGATGGTCCAATGATGGAGAAATTAAATGCCATTGGTAGTCAAAAACGTGGCAATGATGTGGATGATGTGGAGGATGAGAAGAAAGAGGAATTAGTAGAGGAAAGTAGTCCAGTGGACCGTCATCGACCTGTTATATTGCAATTTGATGATGGTACTTCTGATCGTGTCGATCTTCTCATCGGGGCTGATGGCGTACACAGTTCTGTTGCTCGGCAGTATCTTTCAACCGTTGTGCCACCAACAATGAAAGCTAGTGATGTGTCACGGTCGTTGGCAGTAGGAGAATCCACAGCCGTTGATATATCGTCACCGCGAGACCTTGACGTGTTCATCATACTGGGTATTTCTGATTACTTCCATCCAACAGTCGATGAAAGAGGATATTACACGTTGGACGGAACACATCGTTTGTTTGTAATGCCATTTGAAGGGTCCAAATTGGATGACCTTGACTTCGATGACGACAATATTGACGGTGTGGAGGCGACGAATAAGCCGAGGAGGAGAACTATGTGGCAATTATCATTTCCAGTCCCTGATAGAAACGAGGCATTACATCTACGTCAAAAATCAAACACAGAAGAGATGCGACAAGAGGTCCTACGACGATGTGGACACTTCCACGAGCCCTTTCCTGACATGGTACGAAGTACGCCGATATCTACAATTTGGGGAACATCGTTGCTTGATCGCGATCCGGATGATTTTCTTCGCCATCAGGCAAGCTTGGAAGTACATGGTAGACTTCCATCACGCGTCGTCCTCGTGGGCGATGCGGTGCATCCCATGACACCCTTTAAAGGTCAGGGTTGTAACCAGGCACTAGCTGATGCTGTGTTATTGGCTAAATGGCTATGTAATGCAAGAATAGAGAGTGCCATTCGCAGTTACATGACGGAGATGGCACGGAGGAGTGGAGTCAAAGTACGAGCATCGCGGGATGCGGCAAATGCATTGCACTCCGAAAATTGCTGGCAATGGCTGATCGAACAAGAACAGAAGCGAGACGAATGCTTGCCCTTTCACGGCGTACAGGCTCAACATGTGCCTCTCTTATTGAGTACTCTGAAAGAGAGAGGGGTGGGGGCGCACACAGTTGAACTCGACGATGTCATTCGATGCATCATACGCGAGCTTAGCATTGTGAAACTCAATAGTAGCGGTGATACCAATAAAATTACATCTCAGCAACAGCGACATCAACAAGCGCTTGAATATGCTTCTTCAGGTAATCTGAGTGGACTTCGCCAGCTATCAAGGAAGTGTCCCACAATCATACCGACTGCGCTTGAAAGTAACACTCAACGACGGTGTCTGCATCTCGCTGCAATGAAAAATCATGTTCACGTTTGTCGATGGCTTTTATCAGAAGTGCATGTGGATGTTTACGCATTGGATGCGGGGGGTGACAAGGCAGTTGATTTGGCAGTTGATGAAGAGACAATTTGTCTTTTGACAAGATGGAGATCAAGAAGGAAAAGTTAGTGGTAGGATTACGGTACTGAACTTCTAGTTTTTCTTTGGGGCAATCATCACAGAAAGAATTTTATAGCTGTACTAATTGAGATGTGATCAGGAGAGTATTGTCATATTCACGGTGTCAATATCATTATTTCTATTTCCATCCAGCTCTTGACCTTAACACAGTAACAGGTTGGGAAGCACCACTGTGCCTCCCCAGCACAATAGTAGGTGCTAGAACACTTTATATACACACATGATGGTTGTATAGTCCACTCTAAGTGATTCACACACCATGCCACTGTGTCATTATTTCTCTCCAGCCCTTGACCCAGATCCAGATTCTGCTGTCAGCAGCTGGGCCAATGGCAGAACAGGTTGGGATTCACCGCCATAGCACAGTAGCAGATGCTGATACACTTTATGTACATATAATTTGGAAGTACAGTCTACTCTGAAGTTGTTTACATCTCACACCATGCCATGGTGTCATTATTTCTACCAGCCCTTGACCTTGCCTTGACCTTGACCCAGTATGTCATGTCACTGATCAGTATGGTGTTGTGTACTTATGACCACTAGCCAAAGTAGAAGGTGCTGAAACACTTTATATATGTATGAAGTAGCCCTGTTGTGGTATGAACTGGTGGGGTGCCTCAATCATAACCTTCACTACATTGCAAGTGAGAAACCGAGAGACTCTCCTACTGCCACCACTGTGTGCGAAATCAAGCATACAGTGTGGGGTTGCATCCATATGACTACCAGCCACAGTAGAAGGTGCTGAAACACTTTATATATGCATGAAGTCAACCTGATATGAGTATGAAGTGGGTGGGGTGCAGCAATCATAACCTACAGCACATTGCAAGTGAGAAACCATGTGAATGTCCTACTGCCACCACTGAGACTATGAGACCAATCATATATCAGTGTGGTGTTGCATCCTTATGACCACTACCCATAGTAGAAGGTGCTAAAACACTATGTACATGTATGAAGTCAACCTGATATGAGGATGAAGTGGGTGGGGTGCAGCAATATATCCTTGTGCCTCTGAGAGTAAGAGATGGTGAATTACTAATTGCATGGACTGCTACATTTATGTGCAATGTGAATGATAACTCATTGCTTATAAAAATATGAATACAAATACGATAAAATCATTTACACTAGGCTAAATCTTGTCATCACCGCTCTCATACAGATCCATGACTTTCATTTTGACCTTAGCATTGGTGGGAGCTTTCACATGATTCGCTTATCTAATTCAACCGGCGACTTTCTTTTTGCTGGTGTACTGCCACCGCTATTAGATTTGAGCACTTTGTTCATTTGAGTAGCAATTTTACTGATTTTAGCATCTCGACTAAGTGACGTATCCACCCACACTGTGCTATTAATGTCTTGCCATTGTTTGAGTAAGAAAGGAGTCACCAAAGTGGATTCTTTCAAAGATTTCAACTGGATTTCAGCAGATTTAATATACTTAGTAAATTTTGACATTGAATCCACTTGTTCAATGGTGTACCAAAGGCAATCCCGGGCATCTGGATTTTCGAAGAATACCTCCCGAGCCGCTATACGGAAGGCATCGGCCATCCCCCACACAAGCTCACCTGCCTTCTCTTTCATAAACTCGACAAATCTTTGAGATCCAATGATTTTGAATTTTATGAGTGGTTGCTCGTACTTCAATCGATCCCAG
>Ga0247831_1004920_pt1 | contig 17274 bp, 8 predicted proteins | sample LaCruzMarch2015__9_FD_192406 | JGI IMG/M metagenome (GOLD analysis project Ga0247831, IMG submission 192406) | Freshwater microbial communities from meromictic Lake La Cruz, Castile-La Mancha, Spain - LaCruzMarch2015_1m | ecosystem: Environmental > Aquatic > Freshwater > Lake | place: Spain... | reverse complement strand
CTCTGGCACTCGCTGCGCAGGGAGTTGGAACTTTGGCTGGGGCGGCTGCATCGCTCGAAGCAACTCCAGACGCGCGGCACCCGTGCAGAGACCGTGAGCAGTCACCAAGGTGTGGTGGAGGCATTTTAAAACCAAGTCCCCCACCGAATGCGAACGCCTGATGCGCCAGCACATCCTGAGCTGGCGCGAGTGGCTCCCGGTGCTGCCGGAAAACGAATGATTTTGTCTGCATCACGAAGGTCCACTCACCGCTCCAACCATGAGTCCGCTGATCCGATTCCTCATTCTTGCTAAACTCGTGTGCCTCGCGCTCACGGCCATCGCTGCTGATGGTGCGGGCGAACAAGCGAAGGCTTATGCGGAGCGGATTCATCCCTTGATGGTGAAGACCTGCGGGAAATGCCACGGCAAGGAGCCCAAGGACAATGATCTCGATCTCACGAGTCTTGTCACTGCTGAGGCGCTGCTCGCGCAGCCCAAGGTGCTGGAAGACATTGCGGATCGGTTGAACGAGGGAGACATGCCACCGAAGAAATCTCCGCAGCCGAGTTTGGCTGAGCGAGATCAGTTGCTGGGCTGGATCGGGGCGGCGGTGGATGAGGCGGCGGCGGCGCATGCAGGCGATCCAGGGCCGGTAACGTTGCGCCGGCTGACGAATGCGGAATATGACCATGCGGTGCGCGATCTCACGGGCGTGGACGTGCTGCCGACGCGGGCCGGTGAGTTCGCGCCCGATAGCGTCGGCGGCGAGGGCTTTGCCAATGTTGGCGAAGCGATGCCGATGACGCCGGGGCTGGTGGAGCGCTATCATCAGGCCGCTCGCTATGTCGCGGCGCGGGCGGTGCTGCTGCCGACGGGCTTTCGATTTTCGTCTTCTCCAGATGGTCCGGATTGGACGGCAGAGGCGGAGAAGGCGCTGCGCAGTTTTCACTCGCGCTATGCTGGGCCCAATGGGGAACCGCCGCTCGCTGCGCATCTCGCGGCGACGCTGAAACATCGCGACCGGCTGACTCGCGGCGGTCCCGCTGCCATCGCGGAAGTCGCCGCGGAGGAGAAGCTCAACGCGACTTATCTAGCCGCGCTCTGGGCCGGACTCAGCGGGAAGCCAGGTGCATCTTTGCCAGCAGCGGAACTCGATGCGCAAACGAAGCAATGGGAGGAGAAAGCAGCCCAAGTGGAAGCCGAGAGGAAACAGCGGCAGTCGGCTCTCGACTCGGCGCGTCAGAAAATCGAGTCCCGTTGGACTGCGTCAAAACGAGTGCTCGTGGAGTCGAAGGTGGCGGAAGCGGGCTCGGTCCCTTTCGAGCATAAGGTATCGGTTCGGCGCGGCGAGCTGCTGCTCCTGACCGTGCTGCCCAACCAAAGCCACGGAGCCGACAGCACGCTCATCGAATGGACGATCCGCGAAACGACCGGCGATCAGCGAAGCTGGAGCGTCGCCGATGTGATTCCCGATCTGTTGAAGAGCAACCCCAGGCCGGACAAGCACGGGGCCAGTTGGAGCTTCCTGGAGACGACATCCGCCCCGGTGTTCCTCACCGAACCGCGCGACAGCAACGCAGGGCGAACCGAGGTGAAATCGTGGAGCCTCGGCTCTGAGCCCTCGGTCTTCGTGAACACCGCTGCCGAGCCCTTGCAGGTCTGGACGAAGTTGCCCGCACGGTCGGTCTTCGTGCATCCGGGACCCAAGCGCCCGGTGACGGTCGCTTGGACAAGCCCAATCGATGCCGAGTTCGTCGTCTCTGGCCGTGTCGCCGATGTCCATCCCTCCGGCGGCGACAGCGTTTCCTTCGAACTCTCGCATCTCGCCGCTCCGGAGCTGGGTCAGGCGCTGGCCGGGCTGGGAGTGAAGCCCGCCCCCCTGCCAGCTGTCGGCCTCCCGCCGGACATCATGGGCTTGGTCCGAGAAAAATGGCGCACGGCTACGACCGATCCCGCCCCCGTGCTCGCAGCGATCAAGGCCATGCAGGACAGGTTGTTCTGGAACAACTACCGCCGGCATAATGTGCTGGCGGTCGGCAACGGCGTCCCTGCCAGGGTGGACATGCTCCGCGTGGTCGCCCGTGAGCAGGTCCAGGGTGCGGCCCGCGAACCGATCTTCCGGCTGGTCGCGCGGCAGGTGGCCCCGGCGCCGCCCGGCACCTTCGTGGTCTGGGACCGTCTGCGGTTGGAGAGCGGCGACGGGCCTACGCTGGTGCTGGCGGAGCACCCGGAACTGCGGGCAGCCGTCGAGGCGGCGTGCGGACTCCGGTTTGGCCATCATCCGCAAGGCCGGCCCGTGCCACCGGCCGCCCTGGTCACGGAGGCAGGTTCCGAGGTCCGCATCGACCTGCGGAAGCTGCCAGCGCCGCTTTTGAAGTCGCTCACGCTGCCTCGGTTCCTCCGCGCCGATGTGAGCCTCGAGGCCGGCAGCCCGGAGACGGCCACGGTCCAGGCTTTGCTGCTCGCTGAGCCGGACTTCACGGACCCAAAGCAGATAAGTGGGCGGATCAACCCAACTTCATGGCGGTCCGGAGACCCACTCATCGCGGACGAGCCCGAGCCACGGGTCGCTCAGATCGTGCATCCACGCGTCGCTGCTGAGCGGGCACGACCAGCGGCGGAGTTTCGCGCCCTTTTTCCGCCGGCGGTGCTTTTTGAGCCGGTCATCCCGCGCGATGCGCAAGGCAGCCTTTTCATGTTTCACCGCGAGGACGAGCCGCTGCGCCGACACCTTCTCGATGAGACGGGCCGGGCGGAGCTGGAACGTCTCTGGAGCGAACTGCATTTCCTGCGCGAGGACGCGCCCGCCAACACGCTCATGTATGCGGAACTGCTGAAGTTGTATTCCCAAAAAGGCCAGGCCCAGATGCACTTCTTCATCCAAACTTTTGAAGAACGTTTGAAACGGGATGATGCGGCACTCCTCGCCGATCAGGCCGCCGCCAAGCCCCGCCACCTCGATGCGCTGCTCGCTTTCGCCGCCCAGGCCTGGCGTCGGTCCCTCGGTGGCGATGAACGCGAAACCATCCTAGCGTCCTACCGCGCCGATCGTGCCGAGGGCATCAAGCATGATCCGGCCCTCCGCGCCGCGCTGGCCCGCGTGCTGTCATCGCCTTGGTTCCTTTACCGTGTCGAACAGCCAGCGGCCGGACCGCGCTGGCAGCCGGTGTCGGGCGATGAATTGGCCACGCGGCTGAGCTTCCTGCTTTGGGACTCGATTCCTGATGACGAACTGCGTGCGGTGGCTCCGCGACTGCACGAGCCCGCCGTGATGGAGGCGCAGGTGCGCCGGATGATCAAAGACAGCCGGACGCGCGGCATGGCCGAGGAGTTTGGCGCTCGCTGGCTCGGGGTGAGGGACTTCGTAACCAACCATGGCCGCAGCTTGAAGGACTTCCCCGAGTTCACTCCCGCCGTGCGTGACGCGTTGGCTGAGGAACCGGTGCGTTTCTTTGAAGACCTGCTCATCAAAGATCGCGCGGTGAGCGCCGTGATCGCCACCGATGCGGTTATCGTCAATGACGTGCTCGCCAAGCACTACGGCATCCCCGGCGTGACGGGGTCGGAGTGGTGCCGCGTGGAAAAAGTCGCCGCCTACGGTCGCGGCGGCCTGCTGGGACTCGGTGCGGTGCTCGCCAAGCAATCCGCCGCCGCCCGCACCAGCCCCATCAAGCGCGGTGCCTGGGTGGCCCACATGCTCGGTGACCGGCTCCCGAAGCCTCCGCCGAATGTGCCGCCGCTGCCCGATGCTGTGCCCGCTGGCCTGAGCGTGCGCGAACTGACCGAACGCCACCGCAAGGACGCCAACTGCGCCGCCTGCCACGTGCGCATCGACCCGTATGGCATGACGCTGGAGCAGTTCGATGCCATCGGACGCCTGCGGCCCGCCAGCACGATGAAGCCCGGCGAGAGCCGGGCGACGCTGCGTGATGGCACCGATGTCAATGACTTCGCCGGACTGCGAAACTACGTCGCCGGTCCACGACGCGAGGACCTGCTGCGCACGCTCGCCCGCAAGCTCACCGGCTACGCCCTGAGCCGCACCGTGCTGCCCTCAGACCGCGCACTCGTTGATGAAGTCACCAAGACCATGATCGCCAGCGGACGCTGGTCAGACGCCCTGCTCGTCATCGTCCGCAGCGAGCCATTTCGCTGCATCCGACCCGCAGTAGGGACACTGAACTCGGCAGATAACCGGACGAAATGAGAGACGCATGAGAACCATCCTAACACTCCTCACCTCCCTGCTACTCGCACGGTTGACCGCGCTGCACGCGGACACCACTTCTTTTCCCATCCCGACGACGAGATTCACTCAAATTCGTGTCATCTCCCCCGCGCCGCCCGTCCGCACCGCTGCCGAGAGTCTGCGTGCCTTCCTGAAATCGAGAGGCGTGGACGTTCCAATGGTGACAACCGCTGGTGCCAAAGAACGCTCCACTGCCGGAACGATCCTCCTTGGCACCACGGCGGATACGCCGACGCTCGCAGCGTGGGCAAAGGAAGGTCGCTTGAGCGTCACGGCGTCGGATACAGCGGGTGATGCCTATGAGATCGTAGTCCACGACCGCGTAGTCGCGGTAAACGGAGCCAATGCGAGAGCGGTGCTCTACGGTGCCTTTGAACTCGAAGACGTGATCGCCGAAAAGGGCGGCGTGCCGGAGAACTTCGCGAGCCGTGCGAAACCGTCCATGGGACTGCGCCTGCTGCACCCGCGTGTGCAGGGCGGGTTTCATGGCTATCGGCAGAGCGACTTCGAATTCATCGCACGTTGCGGCGGTAACGTCGCGCACCTGACACACGATTGGATGCGGGAGAAGACCCTGTTCAGTTATGTCCCATCCACGGCATTTCCGAACGCCGCAGACGCGAAGGTGCTGGAGCGCAACCGCGCGTCTTTGCGCAAGTATCTCGACTGGTGCAAGCTCTACGGCATGAGCGGCGCGATGTGGTTGTGCGAAATGCCCTGCCAAGGCGGGCCATGGACACCGGAGCCAGTGCGCAAGGCTTTCCTCGACCATTTCCCCGCCGAGTGCCTCTCCGATACTGGCACCTATCAGGGCAAGCTGCCCTGCCTCGCGCATCCACAGGTCGAGCAGGAGTATCGGCGCATGACGCGTCAGTTCCTCACCGACTTCCCCGGCGTCTCCATGTTCTTGATCTTCACCGGAGATTCCAATGGCGATCTTTGCGATCCCGTCACCTGCCCGCGCCACAAGGGCGTCAGCAAGCTCACCCAATACAACCGGCTGCTCGCACTGATGGCTGAGGAGGGGCGCAAGGTCCGGCCCGACTTTCAGGTGTTCTCCGTGGCATGGAGCTGGAAGTTCCGCAATGACGCTGACTACTTCCCGCAGCAGGCCGCATTGCCCATCGGCGCGGGCCTCACCATGCCGCCCGATGGCGAGGCGTGGTCGTTTGATCGGAAGACCACCGACATGCTCATCCAGGCCCGCGAACTGACGCGGGAAAGAAAGCAGACCTTCCTCGGCTACGACATCTTCTTCTGGGGCGATGACACCGTGTTTGGCCAAATCAAAGAGAGCAAGTTGCCGCCCGGCCTCGGCATCACCAAGCTCTACGACTTCCCGCTCGGCATCGCGGCCAAGCTGCGCCGATGGCAGTCGTTGGGAGCGGACGGTTTCTTCGACCAGTGGGGCACGATGGCCGAATACATCCCGTGCAACGCCGTCGCCTTGCGCGAACTGACTTTCCACCCGGAGTGGCAAAGTGCAGACAAACTCGATGGTTGGGCGCAAAACATCGCCGCCCGCCGCTTTGGCACCGCAGCAGCACCGCACCTGCTCTCCGCGTGGAAGGAAATAGAAGCGGCGCAGCAGATTCAGTCCGACCACACCTACTACTGGCATCACCTTCGTCCGCAATGGTCCGCACCCGTGCTGCAATGCCCCATCACTCTCGAAGCTCTGAAAGCCACCGAACTCACCCACAACGGCCAGTCCAGCGGCGAACCATCGAAGCCACACGGCTCCCTCGACTACTCGCCGTATCGCGATGACGTGTCCTGTGCCAAAGCCCTCGCTCCCGCGTTGCGGGAAGCCGCCGCCCACTTCAGCAAAGCCCTCGCCCGCCTCCAAGCCGCCGCACCACAGGTGCGCGATGACGCCCGCCCATCTCTCGACCACTGGTATCAGCCCGAGCCCAACGCCGCAGCCCGTCTCACCCCACGCCAAGCACTCGACGAGCAAATCATCGCCGTGCGGCTCCAGGAGCAGTGCCAGCGCCGCATGAGCCGTTTTTTCGAAGCTTGGGCCTTGGTCAAAACCCTGCCGCCTGCCGGGACTTTCGAACACAAAGCTGCCATCGAAAGACTCGCAGCCCTCCGACAGGAGGATGAAGCGCACACGTCCCTACCCAACGTCACGAAATGAGCATGAAACCAAACGTCACACTCTTCTCCGCTCTGTAAGCATCGCATTTCAAAACTCCGCGCGTCGTCATCGCTCCCTTTTCAACATCCGCTCAATCTCAACCCCAACTCAACCCATGAACATCCAACGCAACAACTGGCTCATCAGCCGCCGCCACGCGCTTCGTGGTCTCGGAGCGACACTCGCCTTGCCTTTGCTCGATTGCATGAAACCGGCCCGGGCCGCCGCTGCGAGCGCCGCCAGCCTGCCGCCGACGCGCACGCTGGTCACCTTCACCGGCATGGGTTTCCACTCGAAGCACTGGTGGGCCAAGGGCGAGGGCTCGGCGATGGAACTCGGCCCTTGCCTGAAGCCGCTGGAGTCCTGGAAGGAGCGCATGGTCTTTCTACGCGGCCTGTGGAACGAGCAGGCGAACAACGGAATCATCCACTGCATGCAGACGGGGAACATGCTCAGCGGCGCGGCCATGGCGAAGAACGAGGTCCACACGGGCGTCAGCTTTGACCAAGTGATGGCGCGGCAGATCGGCGACCGCACCCGGCTGCCTTCGCTGGTGCTCGGTTGCGAGGAAGCGATGCCCGGCCTCCAGGACGGGCATCCTCTGCTCTACGGCTCGCACATCTCGTGGAGTTCGCCCGTGTCGCCGACCTGGACCGAAACGCGGCCCGCGCTCGCCTTTGACCAGCTCTTCCGCACCGAGCGCAACCGCGATGACCGCCGCGTCGTCGATGCCGTGCTCGATGATGCCAAGTCCCTGCAACGCAAGCTCTCCAGCGCGGACCGTCAGCGCTTTGAGGAGTATCTTGGCTCTGTCCACGAGATCGAGGGCCGCATCAAACGGGCCGGAAAGGAACGCGCGGCTGGAGAATGGAAACCGACCCTCACCAGCCCTGATCGCCCACGCCCTGCCGACGGCATCCCGGCGGATCTTCCGGAGTATTGGAAGCTCATGAATGACATCCTCATTCTTGCCTTCCGCACGGACTCCACGCGGATCGCCACCATGAAATACTGCAACGACGCCTCCAACATTGTCCACGCGCATCTCGGCATCCGCGATCACCATCACTACATTGCCCACTCGCAGCCGGACGAGTTGATCACGCTCAACCAGTTCTTCATGTCACAGCTCGCCTACCTCTGCCAGCGCATGTCTGAGATCAAGGAAGGCGACAGCACACTGCTCGACAACACCGCCATCATGCACTGCTCCAGCATGCTGCACGGCAACCATGAGTCCAAGCAACTGCCGGTGATCCTGCTCGGCGGCGCGGGTGGCAATCTCCGTGGCGGCCGCGTGCTCGATTACCTCGACAAACCCAACCGCCGCATGTGCAGCCTCTTCCTCAACCTCATGGACTGGGGCGGCCTGAAACTCGACCGCTTCAACGATTCAACCGAGCGGCTCGCGGGTGTGTGAAAGCACCGCACCATCACCATCAACTTTCCATCCAATACTGGGGCTCCAACCATGAAACCAGCCTTCAAAAGACCTGCTGAGCACACGATGACACGCAAAACAATGCGCGTTGAAAAATGGCTGGCACTCATCGCCATCGCATCGGTTTCCACCCATGCCTTTGCCGATCAGAAGCAGGCCTTTGAGCAAACCATTCAGCCTGTGCTGAAACAGTATTGCCTGGACTGTCACTCGACGAAGAAGCAGAAGGGCGATCTCGATTTGGAGCGCTTCACGTCACTCGATCTCGTGAAGCGTGATCCCATCGTGTGGGAGCATTCGTTGGATCAGATTCGCGACAAGGAGATGCCGCCGAAGGGCAAACCAAAACCGTCACCCGAGCAGATGAAGCTGCTCACGGACTGGATACAGAGCACGCTGGATGACATCGCGCTCACCAGCGCGGGCGATCCGGGGCCGGTGGTGCTGCGGCGTCTGTCGAACATGGAATACACTTACTCGATCCGTGATCTCACCGGCGTCCCGTCGCTCGATCCGGCGAAGGAGTTCCCCGTTGATGGCGCGGCTGGCGAAGGCTTCACCAATGTAGGCGCGGCTCTGGTGATGTCGCCTGCGTTGCTCACGAAGTATCTCGATGCGGCGAAGGATGTCGCGAGCCACGCTGTGCTCACGCCGACAGGTATTCGTTTTTCCGCTGGCACATCATCGCGTGACTGGACCGATGAGACACTGGCGAGGATTCGCGATTTCTATGCTGAGTTCAGTGACACGACCGAGCAATCCGTCGCGGTCGTTGGCGCTGAAAAAGTCAGTAACAAGGGAGGTCGGTTGCCGATCGACAAGTATCTGGCGGCCACCTTGCAAGAGCGTGCAGCCCTCGCCAGTGGCTCGAAGAAGATCGCCGATGTCGCGCGCGAGCGTCGCTTGAGCGCAAAATATCTCGGGCTGCTGTGGGCCATGTTGCAGGACAACAAACCCTCACCGCTGCTCGATCCGCTGCGCGCGAAATGGCGCGAAGGCAGTCTGGCAGTGGCTGACATCGAAGCTTGGCAGCAGGCGCTGTGGCGCTTCACCAATATTGGACATCTGGGTAAGGTCGGCGGAACGAAGTCCTGGATGGAACCGGTGACACCGCTCGCGGCGCAGCATGAGTTGCGGATGAAGTTGCAGCCTCCATCGGACGGCGGCGATCTCACGCTGTATCTCACCACCAGCGATGCCGGGGATGGAAACGAGAACGATTTTGCCCTCTGGGAAAAAGCGCGACTCATCACGCCGGGACATGGCGAACTGCTCCTGCGCGATGTGCGCTCGGTCGTGCAACAGATGATGCGACATCGCGATGCAGTAACAGAAAGTGTGGTGCGATGTCTCGCGGCAGCGAACGAGGCGACGAGTGCAGATGGCCGTCCTGACCTCCTCGCGCTTGCGAAGAAGCACAACGTCGATGGCAAAGTGCTCGCGGGTTGGCTGAATTACCTCGGCATTGGCACTGCGGGCGAAGTGAAACTGGAACCGCTGCTCGTGAAGAAATCGGAGCGCTCTCCGGCCTATGAGTTCATCAAAGGCTGGACCGGCGACAATGCACTCAGCGTGCTGGCGAACTCCTCCGATGCCACGGTGAAAATTCCTGGCACGATGCCGCCGCACAGCGTTGCCACACATCCCTCGCCGAAGCTTGCATCGGTGATCGCGTGGCGCAGTCCGGTCACCGGCACGCTGCGAGTGAGCGGCAAACTTCAGGACGGGCACACGGTGTGCGGCAACGGCATCACCTATGCGCTGGAACTGCGGCGCGGCCAGACGCGCGAGGTGCTCGCCGCTGGCGAAAGCAAGGGCTCGACAGTGATCCCGATGGGACCGTTTCAAAACGTGCGCGTGATGACTGGCGATGTCATTGCGCTGGTCATCGATCCCCGCGATGGCGACCACACCTGCGATCACACGACGGTGAATCTGACCCTGAACGATGGTAAAACGGAGTGGGATCTCGCGAAGGATGTCTCGCCGGACATCCTGGCTGGCAATCCGCACGCCGACCGTCACGGCAACAAAGCGGTGTGGCATTTCCTGAGTCAACCCGCAGCGGGAGCGGCATCGTCCGTCATCCCCAGTGATTCGCTGTTGTCAAAATGGCGGAAAGCGAAGGACGCCGACGAGCGGGCACGAATCGCTGCACAAGTGCAGCAGGTGCTCCAGCAAGACGCCGCAGCGGTGAAGGCGAATCCGACCGATCGCGAACTGCGCAACCAGCTTCTCACGTTCAACGGTCCGCTGCTCGCCGACGCATGGCGCTCGGTGAAAGCGCAGGCCGGAGATGGCCCGGCGTCGCCTTACGGGCTCGATCCTGCGATGTTCGGCAAGCACCCCAAAGGCGGCGAGGTTGCCGTGACGAGCCTCTGCGTGCAGGCACCGTCAGTCATTGAATTGAGACTCCCCGCCTCGCTGCTGGCGGGCGCTGAACTGGTGACCACTGGCCGCTTGCATCCCGCCAGTGGCGGGGAAGGCAGCGTGCAAATGCGGGCGCTCACCACGAAGCCAGCCGCGTTATCAGGATTGCAAGCCACGGCGGCAAGTTCGGCCAAGGAAGGCGGCGCATGGAACTCCAGCAAGCCCCCGGTGATTTTCGATTCGCCGATCCTGGTGCACGATAAAAGCGCCGCACGTCAGCGTTTCGAAAGGGCCTTCGATGACTTCCGCGCCCTGTTCCCCGCCGCGCTGTGCTACACCAAGATCGTGCCTGCCGATGAGGTGGTGACGCTGACCCTGTTCCATCGCGAGGACGAGCAACTCCGGCGATTGATCCTCGATGATGCGCAAAGTGCTGCGCTCGATCGCCTCTGGGACGAACTGCATTTCGTTAGTCAGGATGCCCTCACGCTGGTGGATGCCTTTGAGCAGATCTGGCAGTTCTCCTCACAAGACGGCCCCGACGCGCCCAATGGCGACAAACGACTGGAGCCGCTGCGGGAGCCGATCATGCGCGGAGCCGAGGCCTTCAAGAAGCTGCAAATCGAAGTCGAGCCACGACAGGTGCAAGCTGTGCTCGACTTCGCCACACAGGCATGGCGTCGCCCGCTCAGAGACGCAGAGCAGAAAGAACTGCGCACCCTTTATCAAAAGCTGCGCACGCAGGAGATGCCGCACGCCAAAGCTGTGCGCATGATGCTTGCGCGAGTTCTTGTGGCACCGGCATTTCTCTATCGCGGCGAGAGAGCCGCGCCTGGACGAAAGGCCACGCCAGTGAACGATTGGGAGATCGCCACACGCCTGAGTTACTTCCTCTGGTCCTCCGCGCCCGATGCCGAACTCACGCAACTCGCCACCACCGGCAAACTCCACGAGCCCGATGTGCTCGCCACGCAAGTGAAGCGCATGATGAAGGACGAGCGCATCCGCCGCCTTGCCACCGAGTTTGGCTGCCAATACCTGCACGTCCGCGAGGTCGCCACGCTTGATGAAAAGAGTGAACGCCACTTCCCAACATTCGTGAATGTGCGCGAGTCCATGCAGGAAGAAGTCACCCGCTTCTTCATCGACCTGTTTCAGAATGATCGTAGCGTGCTCTCGTTGCTCGATGCGGATCACACCTTTGTGAACAGCACGCTCGCGGAACATTATGGGTTGAGGAAAGCCGAATCCTCATCCGACTGGCAGCGCGTGAATAACCTCCACGCTCAAGGTCGTGGTGGCATCCTCGGCTTCGCTGCCACGCTCGCGAAGCAAGCCGGTGCCTCGCGCACCAGCGGCATCTTGCGCGGCGCGTGGCTCTGCGAAGTGGTGCTCGGCGAGAAGCTTCCCGTTCCACCCAAAGGCGTGCCCATTCTCCCCGAGCAACCTCCCGAAGGTCTCACCGAACGCCAACTCGTCGAGAAGCACAGCTCGGATGCGAACTGCGCTGCTTGCCACCGTCGCATTGATCCCTTCGGCTTTGCCCTTGAAGGCTTCGACGCCATCGGACGCGCTCGCAAAGCAGACACGAAAGTCATTTTGCCAGACGGCTCCCGTGTCGATGGTCTCGACGGCTTGCGCAGTTACCTGCTCGAGAACCGCAGCGACGACTTCCTCCATCAGTTCTGCCGCAAGTTGGTCGGCTACGCCCTCGGCCGCAGCGTGCAACTCTCGGATAAGCCGCTGATCGCTTCCATGCTCACCCAACTCAAATCCGGCGATCACAACGTCGGTTCCACCATCGAGTTGATCGTCCGCAGTCCGCAGTTCCGGGAAGTGCGCGGCAGGGACTACAAAGTTGACTAAGTTGACTAACTTCTGGATCGCGATACCTTTAGGCCGCTATGACGACGATCACCACTCACGAAGCAAAGACCCATCTGTCACGCTACCTTGCCGATGTTGAACTCGGCAAGGAGTTCATCATCGCCCGCGGTAAGACGGCCGTCGCGATGCTGGTGCCCATGAAGAAGCCCAAGCAGAAAGCCCGTCCGAAAGTGGGTGAGACCCTTGATCCGCCATGGGAGATTCCAGACTCCGCTTTCGCAGCGCTTACCGAAAAGGAACTGGAGGAGTGGGGCCTATGAGACTGCTTCTCGACACTTGCACCTTCCTGTGGCTGGCACTGCCACAAGGGAAACTCTCGCCAGAGGCCACGCGGCTGATCAATGATCCCAGTTCATCGCTGGTTATGAGTGATGTGAGTATTTGGGAGATCAGCATGAAGCACTCTGCTGGAAAGCTCAGCCTGCCCGGCATCCCCAGAGACTGGGTGCCTTCGCGAATGGCCTTCTTTGGTGTAGGCGAGTTGGCGCTGGATCGTTCGGCGATCTATCGCAGCGGCGAACTCCCGAGAATCCATCCCGACCCGTTTGATCGCCTGCTTGCGGCGCAAGCCATGGAATCCGGCATGACCATCCTATCTCCAGACACACCGCTCTCGTCGTTGGGAGCATCGCGCCTTTGGTAAACAACCCTTCAATCACCATGAACACCCATCGATTCAACCGTCGTGCCTTCCTTCGCGGGACAGGCGTCACCATGGCCCTGCCCTGGCTGGAGTCCTTCAATGTCTGGGGCGATGAGCCCAAGAAGAACAAGCCTGCCAGCGAGGCACCCGTGCGCTTGTGCGTGACCTTCTCCGGCAACGGCTTCCATTCGAAGGAATGGTGGGCCAAGGGCGAGGGCAAGGCGATGGAACTCGGCCGCGTGCTCGCGCCTTTGAACGAGTTTAAAGAGAAGCTGCTCTTCGTGCGCGGCTTGTATCATGAGGAGGCGCGCAAAGGCAACATCCACTCGTCGCAAACTGGAAACATGCTCTCCGGCGCGCCCATCGCGAGCGGTGGGGAGATTCGTTCGGGCACGAGCTTCGACCAATTGCTCGCTCAAACGTATGGGCGCAGCACGAAGGTGCCGAGCCTTGTGCTGGCCTGCGAGAAGTCGAACCCTTCGGTGCACAAGAACTACTCGATGCTCTACAGCTCGCACATCTCGTGGAGTTCACCGACGACACCCACGCCACTCGAGTTGTATCCCGCACTCGCATTTGATCGTCTCTTCAAAGACGAAGCTTCGCCAGCCGACAAGAGCGTGCTTGATGCCGTGCTCGCCGATGCGCAGGACTTGCGCCGCGACATCAGCGCCAGCGACCAACGGAAACTCGACGAGTATCTCGACAGCGTGCGTGACGTGGAGAAGCGCATCGAGAACGCCGGTAAACGCGGCGAACTGCAAGGCTGGCGACCCACGCTCGACAAGCCAAATATCAAACGCCCTGCCGACGGCATCCCGCAGGACATCGCGGAGCACATGAAGCTCATGTGCGACATCCTTGTGCTCGGCTTTCAGACCGACACCACCCGCATCACCACACTGAAGCTCAACAACGACCACAGCGCCCTGCGTTTCCCGAACTTGCCCAGCATCCAGCAGCCAGGCCACGGCATCGACTACATGATCCATCACCTCCTTAGCCACAGCGACGGCGAAGACTATCTCAAAGTAAACCAGCTTTTCATGGAGCAACTCGCCTACCTTGCCCGCAAGCTCGATAGCATCCGTGAAGGCGAACGCACGCTGCTGGACAACACCATGCTCATGCACTGCTCTAGCATGATGGCCGGGGCGAAGCACGACAACGATCAGCTTCCCATCATCGTCCTTGGTGGAGCAGGCGGACGACTCAAAGGCGGACGTGCGCTCGACTATAAAGACAAGCCAGACCGCCAACTCTGCCGCCTCTACATGTCGATGATGGACAAGATGGAAGTGCGCCCGAAGACCTTTGGCGATGCGAAACTCATGCTTGAGGAAGTGTGATCATGTCGACCGTCACGCGCGCCCTTATTCTTCTCGCTCTGGCGTGCCAAGCCGCTCCAGCCGCCGATGCTGCTTCATCGAAGAAGCCCAACGTTCTCTTTGTCGTCTTCGACGACTTGAACAACCGCCTTGGCTGTTACGGCGATCCGGTGGCGAAGTCGCCGAACCTTGATCGGCTGGCGGCTCGTGGCACGGTGTTCACGCGTAACTTCTGTCAGCAGCCGATTTGCGGTCCCTCGCGCGCTTCGTTTATGAGCGGGCGCAGGCCTGACTCGCTCGGCATTTGGAGTATGACGAAGTATCTCTACGATCTGCATCCCGATGCGGTCACGATGCCGCAGTGGTTTATGCAGCACGGCTACACGGCCATGAGCATTGGCAAGGTGCTTGGCGGTTATGGCAAGGAAGCGGACTTCAAGACGCTGAGCGTGCCGGATCGTCGGACTGGCGGCAAAACGAAGGATGAGTTTGCCTTGCTAAATGGGGCTGCTTTGCCGCCAAACCTCGCGAAGGATCTGCTCTGTGAGAATCGCGATGTGCCGGACGAGGCGTGCTTTGACAACGTGTCGGCCAGTCTCGCGATCACCGAGTTGCGTGCGCTCGCGAAGAAGCCGGAGCCGTTCTTTCTCGCGCTGGGTATCTTCAAGCCGCACACGCCTTACAAGGTGCCAAAGCGCTACTGGGACATGTATCGTCGCGAGGACATCCCAGCCATCGAGACGCCCGCACGGCCTCGCAACGCGCCCGAGATCGCCTTTCATGCGAACCACGAAATCCTCGGTGAGCCGAATGCCCACCGCACCCTTGATGAGGAGTCGAAGCGCGAGATCCGCCACGGCTACTATGCGGCGATGAGTTTCGCCGATGCGCAGTTTGGCCGCGTGCTGGATGCGCTCGATGAACTCAAGCTCCGTGACAACACCATCGTCGTCATCATTGGCGACAACGGCTTTCATCTTGGCGAGCACGATGTCTGGGGCAAGATGACCTTGTTCGGCTGGGACGCGCGAGTGCCGCTCATCATCAGCGCCCCCGGTATCGGAAAGGGCGGCGCGAAGACGAGCGCCATCAGCGAGTTGATCGACATCTTTCCCACGCTCACGGACCTCAGTGGTCTTCCCTCTCCGGGGCAGCTCGACGGCACTAGCCTCGTGCCGGTGCTCAAGGACTCCAGCGCCACGGTGAAGACCGCCGCGCTCACGCAGCATCCACGTCCAGCACTTTACTGGGGCGGCGGTCCGAAGGCCTTGCCTCAGGTGATGGGCTACGCGCTCAAAACCGACCGCTGGAGCTATCATGAGTGGCGCGACTTCAAAACCGGCCACGTCGTAGGCCAGGAAATCTATGACGAGCAAACCGATCCGCTCGAAACGGTGAACCTCGCCGGGACCGTCGAAGCCGCCGCACAAATTCCCGCGCTTGCCGAGCAAATCAAGGCCATGACCAAAGGAGGCAAACCATGAGAGCGGCATTGCATCTTCGCACCTCTTTCAAACCCGGAGGGTTTCCAGCCATTAGCCGGTGGTTGAGCGAAGCGACACCACCGGAGCCTCGCGGAATGAAAAGACGATCCCAGAGGGATCGCAGCGAATGCGTTCCCTTTGAAAATGGCGTTGCTGGCATCCTTTCAGGATGCGTTTCTCCCTTCGCACGAGTCCGGTGGTGTCGCTCCTTCGTCGCTCAACCACCGGCTAATCGCTTGGATGCCTTCGGCATCGCGGGGCACTCCGTTTTCCCGTGGCGCGTGGCTGTAATGTGGCGCTTGATGTTCGGGATCTCCTTCGCCCTCTTCTCCTCCTGTGGGCATCCAGCTTGTGCCGCTGATGCATCATCAAAGAAGCCAAACGTCCTGTTCATCGCCATCGATGATCTGAAGCCTCTGCTCGGCTGTTATGGCGCATCGTGGATCAAGTCGCCAAACATCGATCGCCTTGCATCGCGCGGCACGCGGTTTAGCGCGAACTATTGCCAGGTCTCATTCTGCGCGCCTTCGCGTTTCAGTCTGCTCACAGGGTTGCGGCCGGATACCACGCACATCGTGGTCAATCCCGCGAAGCAGGACGACCTTCTGCGCAAGCGCTTCGCGGACATCGTCACGCTGCCGCAGCATTTCAAAAACAACGGCTTCCTCACCTGCGTCATGGGCAAGGTCTTCGATGGTCGGACCGTGGACGACGGCCATGACACCGCTTCGTGGTCGGTGCCGTATGTGCGTCGGTTTGATGAAGCGCCCGGCGGTCTCGGCAAGCCGCCCGGTTATCAAAACACAAGCACGCAGCAGCAACTCACCGCTGCCGCACCCGGCACGCAAGGACCGCCGGTGGAAAGCGCAGACGTTCCCGACAACGCCTACTACGACGGTGCGATGGCGCGCACCGGAGCGGCGAAGATCCGGGAGTTTGCGAAGGCAAAGCAACCGTTCTTCCTCGCGGTTGGATTCTTGCGTCCGCATCTGCCATTCATTGCGCCAAAGAAATATTGGGATCTCTACAACCGGGCGAAGCTGCCGCTGGCTCCCTTTCAAACGATGCCCGTCGGAAGCCCGCACGACCTCGCTTTTTACAGCAACTCCGGCGAGCTGCGAGCCTGGTCGGATGTGCCAAAGACCGGCCCGATCCCCGAAGCGCTTCAGCGCGAACTCATCCACGGATACGCAGCCTCGGTATCTTACAGCGATGCCAATGTCGGCCTGCTGATGGCCGCGCTGGGGGAGTCTGGTGCGCTTGAGAACACCATCGTCTGCCTGTGGGGCGACCACGGCTGGCATCTCGGCGAGCACGGTCATTGGGGAAAGGTCACCAACTACGAGGATGCGACCCGCGCGCCGCTCATCATTGCCGCGCCGGGCCATAGACAGGGCGCAGAGGTGAAAGCCATCACGGAGTTCCTCGATGTCTATCCGACGCTCTGCGATCTCGCCGGCCTGTCGAAGCCAGCGCATTTGCAAGGCACCAGCCTCACGCCTTTGCTAGGCGAGGTGCGGACAACGCTGCACGAAGCTGCGATCAGCCAGATGACTCCCAACGCCAGCAAGGATGGCGTGATGGGTTGGACGTTGCGCACGCCACGCTACCGCTACATCGAATGGCGCCGCGCCGACCTCAGCACCGAAACACCTCGCATCACTGATCAAGTCGAGTCCGTCGAACTCTACGACTACCAGACTGATCCGCTCGAACGCGAGAACCTCGCAGGCAAGCCGGATCACCT
>Ga0247831_1004918_pt1 | contig 17280 bp, 17 predicted proteins | sample LaCruzMarch2015__9_FD_192406 | JGI IMG/M metagenome (GOLD analysis project Ga0247831, IMG submission 192406) | Freshwater microbial communities from meromictic Lake La Cruz, Castile-La Mancha, Spain - LaCruzMarch2015_1m | ecosystem: Environmental > Aquatic > Freshwater > Lake | place: Spain... | reverse complement strand
TAATATGAATACATAGCATAAAAATCACTAATGAACTAAGCTTGGGAAAATTCAATTTCATTCGAATTAGTTGAGGTACAAAAGTAACTTCAATATTTGTTTAAATTGCAAATTAGTTCAAAGTTTGGCTTGCTAAGTTGTATAAACAGTTTGATAAAATATTGAATCTAAAATTTCTGTTGTTTCTGCACTTAGACGATAAATTGAATTTAACTACAAAAAAAAGTCTATGAAAATTCAGAAAAATAGAACATTTGGACTTGCTTTTTGCGCAATTACCGCCTACCTCTCCAAGTTTGTGATTAAAGCTACAACGCCACCTTAAGCCGCAAAAGAGCTTTTTGCAAGAAACAAAAGCTTTTTGTCTTAATGTCCTAATGTCTTAAAATCCTAATGTCCTTGAAAAAAAGCTTTCCGTTTTCGTCGGGGCGTGGGGAATTTCATCCTCTCACGTTACTTGTAAGAATAAATAGTATATTTGGTTTGGAAAATAAAACGATACAAACCTTCGTAAAGCTCATTAGATTTTGATGAATAGGTCAAAGTTTGTTTCGGGTATATATTAATTAGCAGAAATTTTAGAATCTAGGCAAGAAATTGAAATCCAAATAAAATATAATGATTGTAATTATTGATAGTACACATTTTAAGCAAGATAGAGGGTTAAATAAAGAAGATTTATCTTTGATTAAAGACTTAGGTAGACAAAAATTAATTTCTTTACATATCCCTTGGTTTGTCTATCAAGAAACTTCTTCTAGTAGTATTTTTGATCTTACTACTGAGTTAAATTCTATTAAAAATTCGCTTCGTTCTTTTAACCGAAAGGGAATGAATAAAAGAGATTATGTAGAATCTAGAAAATTAGTTGAAAGAGTAAATGCGTTAATAAATAATGTAAAAAATTCCAATGAAGATTTATGGAAAACATTTGTAAAAGATTCTAAAGCTACGTTACATAAATTCAATGAAAAAGACAGCACAAAAGTTTTTGAAGCATATTTTACTGGAGAAAAACCATTTAAAAGTCTTAAAAACAGGAATGATATTCCAGATGCTTTTATTTATGCTACTATTAAAAAAGTTGCCTTAAATTCAACAATTCATTTAATTTCTGGAGATAAGAATTTAACTGAAAAATGTAATGAAGATAATAATATTGTTATACATAATACTTTTGAAGAATTTTACATCCATGATGATTTCAAGAAAATTGAAAAAAATTATAATCAATTAAAATTCAATCAAAAAATTGAAGGAGCAAAAGAAATTATAATAGATAATAAAGATAGTATTGATGAAGCAGTAAGAGATTTTTGTAGTAATATTCAATTCTTAGAATTTGTCGATGAAAGTTTACCTTCAGATAATGGTGACGCTACAATTTTTGCAATTGACGACCCTGAAATTATTATTGAAGAAGGCGAAATCAAATTTATAGATAATAAGTTCTTTGTGCCAATTACGGTGAAAGGTAAAGCATCAATTGATTATGCCGTATTTAAATCTGATTATTGGCAAATGGAAGAACATTTAAGCATATCGGAAGATTTGAATAAGCATTATTATTTAATCGAAGAAACATTGCCAATTGTATTAAAAAAAACATTGACTTTCGAATTAGCCAATATAGATGAAAATGAGTTATTAGAAGTAGAAATTGATGAATTTGATGAGCTGTATATTAACCGTAAAGAAAAATAAATCTTCTGCGAACAAATTCTAAAACTCATGTCTAGTTTTTCGGTAAATTGTTCGTTTACTCCTCATAAATACGTTCAAGAGGTTATGAAAAAACTTTCTATAAGCCGCCACAACCTCTAACAAGGAAACTTTAGCAAAAAAATATAAAATGACCTTAAAAAACTACTATGTAAATGATTTCCCAAGCGCAGCAGCTGCAAATAAAAATATTTTTTTCAAAATAAATAATACTGAAATCCCAATAATAGGAAAAGCCTTAATACCTATGGATGGAGAATCAAGAGTATTAGTTTTTTACGTGCCTAATACCAATTTTACATTTGAGATTCTTGAATTAATTATTGAAAATTTTCACAATTTAACAAAAGAATTTGACTCAACTTCAACTACAAGTTCGTCAATATATGAAATATCTGTTGGAGATATAAGAAATCATATAAATACATATTCAAAACAATTTTATATATATTTTGAGGAATGTTTATCAAAATATGAAATAAACCAATTAAATACAAAATGTATAGAAAAAAGTTTAATTGTTGGTTTAAGAGGACCCGCATATCAAAAATCAAAATTAAATAATTTGAAACCTTACGCTTTTATTTCACACGACAGCAGGGATAAAGAAAAAATTGCTAGAGTAATTTTTAATGGACTTAGCAATAGACTTATACCAATTTGATTTGACGAATATTCTTTAAAACCAGGGGATAGTTTAAGAGAGTCGATTGAATTAGGATTAAAAAACACAAAAAAATGTATTTTAATATTATCGAAAAATTTTTTAAACAATTCTGGCTGGACCAAGAAAGAATTTGATTCTATTTTTTCAAGAGAACTTATAAAAGACGAAAAAGTAATAATCCCAATTTGGTATGATGTTTCTAAAAATGATGTTTATGAATATTCACCATCACTTGCAGACAGAGTTGCATTAATTTGGCCAATTGATGAAAATAACAAAGATGAATACAATAGAAAGATTGAAAAGATAATTTCGTCAATTCATTTGACAGTAATGGAATAACTTTTACTATCAAATTTGTTTGAGCGAAGTAATAGTTTTGCATAAGCAACAAACAATTGTATTTAATTTATATATTTCTGAAGACAAGTTTCAAAATACAAACTGTACATGCATTTAAAAAGATAATATTTAAACCCTGACTTCCTCCTAGTAAAAGGATTCCCAATTGCCACCCCCTTTGCACACCAACCAAACCCAATGAAATTCTTCCTCCTTCTTTTCATCTTATTTTTTTCACTTGGGGGCAATGCCCAAAATTGCTTTGAAGTCAATAAGATAAAATCGAAAGTACTTAAGGAAAAAAGAAGTGTTTGGGTCGGCCATCCGAAAAACTACCATAAGGATAGTTCTTATGCTGTGGTTTATGTATTGGATGCAGAAGACCGATTTGAGTTAACTTATTCGCTCACAAAAGAACTTTTCGAGCATCAACATGCTATTCCTGAATTGATAGTGGTTGGAATACCCAATAATTGTTAGAATAATCAAAGGTCAATTCTTTAAAATGACTTATTTTTAGCTGAAACATTAATTAGTATCATTAGAAAGAAAAGTGGTTTGATGGTTTAAAAAGGTTTCTTCTCAACTTCTTCAGTGTGTTTTAAACAGTCTGCACTTATACTCTTTATTCTTAGATCAAAATGTACAGTAAGAAACAAAAGTTTCATTGTAACGAAACTTTTAGTATCTTTGAAAGATTAAAAAAAAGTAGATAATGGACAAACATTTTGAAATTCTATTTTTAGAAGAAGCATTTGAATTTTTGGGTGGTTTAGAACGAAAACATTATGAAAAAATACTTTATAATATTCGTAAATCTCAAATAGAACTTAACCCTGAACTTTTGAAAAAACTTTCAGACGAAATATGGGACCGCGAAGCAGCAACGAAGTTAATTTAGGACGTTGTACCAGGGTTTACAATACCGTTTGCTTGCTTTTTGGGATAAGACTTCAACAGTAGATACTTTGGTTGTTTCTACACATGGATTTATCAAAAAAAGAAGTAAAGTTCCAGACAACGAAATTCAAAAAGCAATTAAGATTAGGGCAAAATATTTAACAGATAAACAATTAAAAAATAAGAAAAAATGAAATCGTATACTTTAGACCAAGTACAAGACAAGTTAATTGGTAAAATCGGAACCCCCGAGCGTGACATATTTGAATATGAACTTCAAATGGACTTAATTGGTAAAGCAATCAAACAAACAAGACAAGAACGACACTTGACGCAAGAAGAGCTTGGAAAGCTCATTGGTGTTCAAAAAGCCCAAATTTCACGTCTTGAAAACAATCCAAGTAATGTAACAATGGACACTTTAATAAGAGTTTTTACAGCTTTGAAAGCTAATATAAAACTTCAAATAGAACTGCCTAACTTAAACATAAGTTTAGGAAAATAATTAGGTAACTAACTAGCAAAGTCGATTCTATATTTGAGTGAATAAAAAAGGATTCTAGTCAAACGAATTGTTTTCAATATAAAAGGTAATTCTTACAGACTTGTTGCTAAAATTAATTACGAGAAACAATGGATTTTCGTACGATTTATTGGAACTCATAGTGATTACGATAAAATTGTCGCAAACACCATTTAACTTAAAAAATAAATCATGACCATAAAACCAATAAAAACAGAAGCAGATTATAAGGAAGCATTAAGTCGCTTGGAAATTATTTTTGACGCAGCAATTGGCACTACTGAAAGTGATGAAGCTGACGTACTTGGTCTTCTAATTGATGAATATGAAAAAAAACACTTCCGAATTGAAGCTCCAGATCCAATTGAAGCAATTAAAATCCGAATGGAAGAAATGCATCTAAAACAAATTGACTTGGTAAATGAAATTGGTGGTAAAAGCAGAGTATCAGAAGTTTTGAACCGAAAAAGAAAATTAACGGTTGAAATGATTCGAAATCTCACCAAGCGATTAAACTTATCTCCTGAAATTTTAATTAATGATTATCAATTAATTATACAATTGGTTCGTTTTCAACCCTTTGAAATTTCTCCTACACTCCTTATAAAAACTGCATTCGCCAATGTTCGAACACGTCCTTTTTCAATTTTTTTTTCAAAATTTGAAAAGATATATCAAAGAGAAGTCAAAGGCGACAAATCAACAATTTGTTGTGAAATTTGAGGCTAAAAAATGCTCTAACTTCGATTTTGGTTTAAGTTTTTAACAAACAAGAACGAAAATCACCATGTCAATCAATAATTAAATTGAAACATTTTTCACCAACAATCTTTAATTCAATCCTTCAAATGTGGATGTTCCTTTAAAATCGGTGCATTTACTAATTCGAAACCTAAATTTCGCAATTCTTTTACTTCCATTTCTTGAATTTGCATTATGGAAATCGGTTTGTTGATATACAAGCGTGCAACACCTGGTCTAGCAGGTCCTAAAATTTCTGTAGGATCTGAAAAAAGAGCGTAGTTGTTTGTAAACGTCAATGGTACAATTGGAACATTTAAGGCTTTGGCTAATTTAAATGCTCCGTCTTTAAATGGAACCATTTTCGGACATTGATGAGAGGGAATTCCACCTTCAGGAAATATCACCAAAGACCAACCTTCAGCAATTGCTTTTGAAGCCAGCATGTAACTTCTTCCCGCTTTACTTTTATCGCCACGATAAACAGGAATATTTAGATTTTTAAAATAAGTACTGATAATTGGATAGGTCAATAATTCGCTTTTACCCAAAAATACAAAAGGATGTTTTGGTAAAATTGAATACATAAAAAAGATATCCAAGTAAGAAGTGTGGTTTGCAATTATTACATAAGGTCCTTCGGGAAGTTCTTGATTTTCAATTGTTTTAACGTGGTAAAAACAAAAAATACGCATCATCCAACTCCAGAAAATGAAGAGGTAAAAACTAAATTTCTTCCACTGCGGACGGAAAAGTACAACAAAGAAAAATGGATAAAGTAGGATTGCAAAAATTGAAAAAATAACCGCAATATATAATTTCCACATTAAAGCAATTAATCCTAAAAATATCTTCATAGTCAAATGTAATAATTTTGTTAAAACAATACTCCTTTGCTTTCAATTGAAATCGCTAATTTTGAAAAAAAATTCAAAATGGCACGTATATTAACAGGAATTCAAAGCACTGGAACACCCCATTTAGGGAATATTTTAGGTGCAATTATTCCTGCAATTAACCTAGCTCAACAGGCTGAAAATGAATCGTTTTTATTTATAGCAGATTTACATTCTTTGACGCAAATTAAAAATGGAGAGCAACTCCGTTCGAATACGTATGCGACAGCTGCAACTTGGTTAGCTTTTGGTTTAGATACCGAAAAAACAGTGTTTTATCGTCAAAGTGATGTGACTGAAGTAACCGAATTAATGTGGTACTTACTTTGTTTCTACCCTTACAATCGAATGACGCTTGCACACAGTTTTAAAGATAAAGCAGACAGGTTAGACGATGTAAATGGAGGATTGTTCACTTACCCAATCCTTATGTCGGCAGACATTTTGTTGTATGATGCAGAAATAGTTCCTGTTGGAAAGGATCAAAAACAGCATTTAGAAATGGCTGCTGATGTTGCACGACGTTTTAATCTTCAATACGGTGAAACGCTAATCGAACCCAAAGAAAAAATTCAAGAAGATACGATGTTGATTCCAGGAACTGACGGTGAAAAAATGAGTAAATCTCGCGGAAACTACATTGATATTTTCTTGCCAGAAAAAGAGCTACGCAAACAAATAATGTCAATTCTTTCAGATAGCACACCTTTAGAAGAACCTAAAAATCCAGACACTTGCCATACGTTTGCACTTTATAAATTGTTGGCTTCTGAATCAGAAATTGAAACAATGCGAGCAAATTATTTGGGTGGAAACTATGGTTTTGGACATGCAAAACAAGCGCTTTACGAATTGATTTTACTAAAGTTTGCTGAGCCAAGAAGAAAATTCAATGAGTTGATGGCTGACAAATCAAAAATTGATAATGCATTGGCAAGTGGTGCTCTAAAAGCTAAGAAAGTTGCAAAAGAAGTCTTAAAAAGAGTTAGGGATAAAGTTGGGTATTAATTTAGAAACAAAGTTTATTGATTGACTTTTTAGAATTGATATTCATAGACTTATAAAATATTTGACCTAAAGATTCTATTTTAAAGTATTCTAAGTTAAAAAATCATTAGTAAATTAATAAGCAATATTAGCTTACTGTCCTTTAAATACAAATAAAGGCGTATCTTTGCAACTTCGCAACCGCCAATGATTGATCTCGATTTATACGAAGCCAAAAAGCTTTACCCCTTTCAAGTAAACACTGTTACCAACGTATTAGATGAACTTCGCAAAAACGGAGCAAATTTTAATTTACTCTACCAACTTCCAACTGGTGGTGGTAAAACAGTGATTTTCTCTGATATAACAAAACGTTACATCGAAGAGTGGGGAAAAAAAGTATTGATTTTAACACATCGTATCGAACTTTCTGTACAAACTTCCAAGCAATTAAACGCAATTGGTGTGCGTAACAAAGTCATTAATTCAGAAGTTAAAAATCTAAACGATCAAGAGGAATACAGCTGTTTTATCGCAATGGTGGAAACACTGAATAATCGTTTAAATGAAAATGATAATTTCATCGAAAACGTTGGTCTTGTAATTGTCGATGAAGCGCACTATAATAGTTTTCGTAAGATTTTCCAGTTTTACGAAACAAGCAATATTTTAGGGGTAACTGCAACGCCACTGAGTAGCAACAAAGCCTTACCGTTAAAAGATAATTACATTAAATTACTAGTTGGCGAATCGATTTCTAATTTAATTGAAAACGGTTATTTAGCGAATGCAGAAACGTATTCTTACGATGTGAATTTACACGGTTTAAAAATTGGTACAAATGGCGATTTCACTGTTGGAAGTTCTGATGTGTTGTACAGTAATTACTTCATGCAAGAAAAATTGATTTTTGCATATGAAGAAATCGCGCTTGGACAAAAAACCTTGATTTTCAATGCCGGTATCGAAACTTCACGCCGAGTTGAAGAATCGTTTAAAAAGCTAAAACACAATATTCGTCACCTCGATTCTACTTTTAGTGATAAAGACCGAAAAGAAGTTTTGACTTGGTTCCGTGAAACGCCAAATGCAATTTTGACATCGGTCGGGATTTTGACAACTGGTTTTGACGAACCAACAGTTAAAACAATTATCATCAATCGTGCAACACGTTCTTTGACGCTTTACCACCAAATGATTGGACGTGGTTCGAGAAAATTACCTGAAAAAGATTCATTTTCAATAATCGATTTAGGAAATAACGTGCGTCGTTTTGGTTATTGGCAAGATTATATCAATTGGCAAGATGCATTCCGTTTTCCAGATCGCTTTTTAGAATCGCGTGTTTCTGAATTGGAAGACATGGAATTTGAAATCGAATTTGAATTTCCAAAAGGTTTTGAGAAAATAATTGATATCAAGCTGCTTGAAAGTTTTAACATCAAAGAGGATTATTATAATTGTATGGATCGCGGAGAAAAAGGAAAAAAATGCATTGAAAATTCCTTAATAAACCACTTTGAAGCAATCGAATCATCAGCTAAAAACCTTGACCATGCTTTGCTGATACAAGAAAGTATACAAGATCATATTGAGCATCGCATCAAGCATTACACGAAATGTATTTCCAAAAGTACAGACAACTATTTCAAATTTTTGTTGGAGACCTACAATCGTCAATTGGCACAAAAAATTCGCCTAAATATTGAGGAATAAATAGAAATCTCTACCTTTAACTAAAATCTAGTATGAGAAATTTTCTGATTCTTTTCACTTTAATTCTAAGTTTTAGTTCCTTTTCGCAAGGTTCCAAGTTGAAAGCTTATTTGGATACAAAACAATTTTATGCACCTGAAACAGGGAATTACATTGAAATTTATCTTCAATTTGTTGGTGCAACTGCAAAATTCATTCCAGTAACAGATGGAATTCAAGCCAAAATTGCTGTTTCAATTGAAATTTACCAAGGTGAAAATAAAATCAATTCAGATGTTTATATTTTAGAATCTCCTCTATCAAAAGATAGTGTTCAAGATGATTTCTATGAAATTCGTCGCTTTTTGTTGCCTCTAGGTAATTTTAATTTAAAGTTGAACTTAGTTGATATCAACAAAGAAAAATCATCTGTTGCAGCCGAAGTTCCGATTTCTATTGAAGACTATTCGAAAACCTATTCGATTTCTGACATCGAAGTTGCTGAATACGCTTATCGTTCGGAGGTTGCCTCCAATTTCCAAAAATCAGGTTATCACATTATTCCTTGGATTTCAAACTTTTACTCTTCTAGCCTAACGAAAATACCAGCTTATTTTGAAATCTATAATGCTGATTTATTGCAAGATACATTAGTTGGAGTTGTTCAAAAAATCGTCAATACTAAAACAGATACTGAAATTGAGTCCTACACAAAAATGACGCGTGTAAAAAACGAAAAAGTGATTCCAATTTTCAAAACATACGATATAGAACTTTTAGAAACAGGCGCTTACAAATTAGTGGTCGAATTGGTGAATCGAAAAATGGAAGTCTTGGCTACACAGAATTATCCGTTTGAACGCAGTAATGAAGTAGTTGCTAGTTTCAATCCAGAACAAATGGTACTCGATCCAGCATTTCAAAAATCAATCACCGACGATAGCGTTTCCTTTTATTTGGCAAGTTTAATTCCAATTGCTAAACCTGCAGAAATCAAGAACATTATTGCAACTTTAAAAACAAAAAATTCTGAAAAAAACCGTAAACATCTTCAAGCGTTTTGGGTGCAATCAAGTCCTCAAAACAGCTACGAAGCTTGGATGAAATACAAAATTCAAATTCAATTTGTGAATGAAATTTATGGTAATAACTTCCAAGATGGATTTGAAACCGATCGTGGTCGTGTGTATTTAAAATATGGTGCTCCAAGTTCGGTTGTTACAAAAGAAACATCGCCTTCCGAATATCCTTATGAAATTTGGACTTACAACAAAATTGCTTCGTTCAGCAACAAACGCTTCATTTTCTACAATCCTGATTTAGTAAACAATACTTATCGTTTACTTCATTCAGATATGTTGGGAGAAACGAAAAATTTGGGCTGGCAACAAATTCTTGCAAAACGTAATACCAACAACGGAAATGTTGACAATCCAAACCAAAACTATCAGCAACACTTTGGTGGAAATAGCAATGATCTTTTTAGACAATATTAAATGAGTACGTTGAAAGTTGCAGTTGTTGTTTTAAATTTCAATGGTAGAAAACACTTGGAAACTTATTTGCCGAGTGTTCTGCAACATTCAGGTAAACACACAGTTATCATAGCAGAAAATGCTAGCACCGATGATTCTGTTGACTTTTTAAAAGCAAATTACCCACAACTTAGATTAGTTCACAACGCTGAAAATAATGGTTTTGCAAGAGGTTATAACGATTCACTGGAACAACTAAAAGGTGAATTTGACGCGTATTTATTGCTCAACAGCGATGTTGAAGTGACAGCAAATTGGTTAGAACCTTTGATTAAAAGCTTGGAAAATGAAAAAATTGTCGCTGTCCAACCTAAAATTTTAGCTTACTTACATAAAGGTAATTTTGAACACGCAGGCGCTTGTGGTGGCCACATAGATTCAAATTATTTTCCTTTTTGCCGCGGTCGAATTTTTGACAATGTGGAGAAAGACGAACATCAATACAGTCATTCACAGCAAGTTACTTGGACTTCTGGTGCAGCAATGTTGATTCGTTCGGAAGCTTTTCATGAAGCAGGTGGTTTTGATGCAGACTTTTTTGCACACATGGAAGAAATTGATTTGTGCTTGCGTTTACAACGAAAAGGTTATCTGTTAGTTTGTAATCCTGAAAGTGTAGTTTATCATTTTGGTGGCGGAACATTAGCCTACAATTCTCCCAATAAAATTTACTTAAATTTCAGAAACAACCTGTTTATGCTTGTGAAAAATCATCAAGGTCTCTTGTTTCCAAAATTATTTTTCAGAATGGCATTAGATGGGATTGCCGCTGTGAAATTCTTGACTGAAGGTAATTTTATCTTTACTTGGAAAGTCTTTTTGGCTCACATGGCATTGTATCGAAATTTTGGTAAAATGTACCGCAAACGAATAGCTTTAAAAGCGGATAAACAAGCCTTTTATAAATATGACGGCAGTATTTTGTGGGCTTATTTCATTCAAAAAAACAAAACTTATTCCTCACTCAATCAACGAAAATTCAAATGAGAAATTTCTATTTAATTGCCCTTTTAATACTAGTTAAATTCCAAAGTATCATTGCTCAAGGAACAGTTCCAAGTATTCAAGAAGCAAGCGATAAAGCACAAAACAAACTATCAAAACCTTCAGTTTCGACAAGTTCACCAAGTTTGTTTGTCAATCCATTTATTGGAACAGGCGGACACGGACACACTTTCCCTGGTGCAACAGCTCCATTTGGAATGATGCAATTAAGTCCAGATACGCGCTATGAAGGCTGGGATGGTTGCTCAGGTTATCATTATTCAGATTCAATTATTTATGGATTTAGTCACACGCATCTAAGTGGTACAGGCGTTCCTGACTATTGCGATTTATTAATTGTACCTCAAACAGGAAAACCAAATACGGTTCCAGGTTACAAATCACCTTCTGGTTACGGCTCCCGATTTTCGCACGCAAAAGAAGAAGCAAGCCCCGGTTTTTACAACGTTTTTTTGGAAGATGGAAAAATTGGAGTTAAACTTACAACATCTGAACGAGCTGGAATTCATGAATATACCTTTGAAACGAAAGAAGAAAAAAGATTTATTCTCATTGATTTAGACCATCGCGATGAAGTGTTATCCGCAGCTATTAATGTGATTGGAAAAAACGCTGTCTCTGGAAATCGAATTTCGAAAGATTGGGCTAAAAATCAACATTTCTATTTTTACCTAACAAGTTCAACTCCTTTCACTAAAGCGAAAAAAATCTTTAAAAATGGAGAACATAAATTAGTGTTAGAATACCCAAAATCCACTACTAAAATCATATTAAAAGTTGGTATTTCAGCCGTTGATGAAAATGGTGCAAAAAATAACTTAGAAACTGAAATTGGAGCTGCTAACTTCGATCACGTGCGCGCCATTACTGTTTTTAAATGGAATCAAGAATTAGGTAAAATCGATATTTCAACTGAAAATAAAGAATTAAAAACGATTTTCTATACCGCTTTGTATCACAATTATGTTGCTCCTAATTTATTTAACGATGTAGATGGTCGTTACCGAGGGCAAGACAATCAAATCCATCAAATAGAAAAATCTGAAAATCAGTACACCGTTTTCTCGTTGTGGGATACTTATCGAGGAACTAATCCGCTTTACACGCTTATTCAACCGAAGCGAACCAACGAATTTATCCGTACTTTTTTGCGTCAATTCAACGAAAGCGGCGATTTACCTGTTTGGGAATTAGCAGGCAATGAAACTGAATGTATGATTGGCTACCACAGCGTTTCCGTTATTGCGGATGCTTACATGAAAGGCCTTCGTGATTATAACTCGAAAGAAGCACTTGCTGCAATGATAAAAACCTCTCAATTAGATGAATACGGTAAAATTCCTTACAGCGAAAAAGGATTTATCAGTGCACACGAAGAACCAGAATCAGCCTCTAAAACTATCGAATACGCTTACGATGATTTCTGTATTGCTTCGATGGCAAAAGCTGCAGGAAACGATTCAGCCTACCAAATTTACAATATACGAAGCTATAATTTTATCAATTTATTTGACCCAAGTACGAAATTTTTACGAGCACGTCGTGGGGCGATGTGGTACGGACCTTTTGACCCAGCAGAAGTAAACTTCAATTTCACCGAAGCGAACAGTTGGCAATATTCGGTTTATGCTCCCCAACACATTGAAGTTTTGACCAATCTTCTTGGCGGAAAAGATTCGTTGGAAGTTTGGCTAGATAATTTATTTACGACCCAAAAGAAATTAAGTGGTCGCGTTCAAAGTGACATAACTGGTTTAATTGGGCAATATGCGCACGGAAATGAACCATCACATCACGCTGCGTACTTGTATAATTTTACCAAAGCACCACACAAAACGCAATTGTACGTAGATAAAATCTTAAATGAACTTTATTTTAACGCGCCAGATGGACTTTCAGGAAACGAAGATTGTGGACAAATGAGCGCTTGGTATGTGCTAAGTTCAATGGGTTTCTACCCTATTGCGCCTGGAAACACGAATTATCAAATTGGGAGACCGCTTTTCGACAAAGTCAAAATGAGTTTAGGAAATGGGAAATTTGTAGAAATTAGTAGCAAAAACAATAGTCCTGAAAATAAATTTGTGCAATCTATAAAATGGAACGGAAACCTTCTTAAATCCAATGAAATTAGCCATTTACAATTATTGAATGGTGGAATTTTAGAATTTGAAATGGTAAATAACCCAGCACCAAGATTAGAAACTACCAACTTCTTTTCGGCAAAAGTTCCAGCTGAATTTGTTCCTGTACCATTTATCACTAATGATAATCCATTATTCACCGATGCAGCAAAAATTGATATTTCTTACTTAAAATTAGATGAAAGTGATACCTATACCCTTTTGTACAGTTTTGATGCAAAAAATTGGTTAAACTTTCAACGACCGTTTCTCATTAAAAATTCAACAACTATTTACACAAAACTTCAAAAAACTACTTCTGATGGAAATGTGTATGAAAGTGCAACGGTTTCAGCACATTTTCACAAAAGAGACCAAAGTATAAAACTACAACTTAGCACAGTCTACGCCAATGAATACGCAGCAGCTGGGCCAAATGCTTTGATTGATGGTGTTCTTGGAGGCAAAGAATTTAGAACAGGCGATTGGCAAGGATTTAATGGTCAAGATGTGAAAGCAGTAATCACTTTTGATTCGTTAAAAACAATCAAAGAAATTGGTGCTTCTTTTATTCGCGATCAAAAATCTTGGATTTTCCTTCCTTCTGAAATTCAAATAGAAATCTCAACAGACGGAATAAATTTCAAGGCGCTTCCAAACATTATGATTCCAGCTGCAAGTCCAAATGATGAAAATCCAAAGACCTTTGCTTTCACTACTAAAATACAAAACGAAGCTATCAAAGCCATTCGATATACTATTAAAAATCCTGGTTTCTGTCCAAATTGGCACCTTGGAAAGGGAAATAAAACATGGGTTTTTATAGACGAATTGATTTTTGAGTAGATTGCACAGAAACTTAATCTATTAAAATGTCTTTAAGAATAACAAATCAACTCCAACATTATTAATATTTAACTCATTTTTCATTCTCTCATTAACTCAAAAAGTCCTAATGTCTTAATATCTTTAAATCCTAAAATCCTAAAGTCATTTCTCATTCACTCATTTGTCATTCACTCATTCACTCATTTGTCATTTACTCATAAAATCCTAAAATCCTATAGTCATTTCTCATTCACTCATTTGTCATTTACTCATTGCTTCATAAAGACCTAATGTCTTAATATCTTAAAGTCCTAAAATCCTAAAGTCATTTCTCATTCACTCATTTCTCATTCACTCATAAAGTCCAAAAAAAATGCGCTACAACCTCTCAGAAATCAACGAACTAATTCGCAATAGAAGAACAATTTTTCCAGAGCAATTTTCAGAACGTAAAGTTCATCGAGAACAAATTGAAGTCATGCTCAACAACGCACAGTGGGCACCAACTCACGGAAACACACAACCTTGGCGTTTTCATGTTTTCATGGAAGAAGGATTAACTACTTTAAGTCAATTTTTAGGTTCAACCTATTTAAAGTTAACTCCTGAAAATCAGCAAAATGACGCAAAACTTGGAAAATTAATTCGTCGTCCACTACTCGCTTCAGCCGTTATTGCCGTTTCAATGAAAAGACAAGTGGAAGAGAAAATCATGGAAATCGAAGAAATTGAAGCTGTTGCATGTGCTATTCAAAATATGCATTTGACTTGCACAGCATACGGAATTGGAGGTTTTTGGTCCACACCCAAATTAATTTATGCTAAAGAAATGAATGAATTTCTAAATTTGGACGAAAAAGATAAATGTTTAGGTTTGTTTTATCTAGGTTATCCATCAATTGAATGGCCGACAAATGCACACAGAAAACCGATTGAATACAACACAAAATGGGTAAACAAATAAACGAATACAACGCTCAAAAGTAATGATTTTCAAAATCTACCAAATTTTAATTTTTTGTTTGTTTTGCTCAAATATTTGTTTTAGTCAATTAGGAAATCAAGGCAAATACCCAAATTATTTTGGTTTTCAAGTGAGAACGATTTTCCCAACCCAATTTATTGGAGAAAAAGCATTGACAATATCTAATGAAAGCTTTTCAACAACGATCACTCAAAAAATGGGATATTCGTTCGGTGCTACCGTTCGTGCCGGTTTAACCGAATTAATTGCTTTTGAAACAGGAATTAACTTCACACAACGCTATTTTTCATTGGATATGGTTCATGAAGATTCTAGTCTTGTTGGTACAAATGAATTTGGTTTTATCCAATATGATATTCCGATAAATGCTTTAATTTACATTAAGTTCACTGATGAATTTTATATGAATGCTTCATTTGGCTTAGCTTTAGGTTATAAACCTTCGAGCATTGGATCAATAACAAATGTTGGCGGTGTTCATCAGTTTTTCAATATCGGTTTAGTGGACATCAATAAAAAAATTGGTCTCGATTTGAATGCAAATCTAGGTTTTGAATATCGAACCAAAAAAGCTGGAATTTACTACATTGGTGGCTCTGCAAGACTACCGCTTGGACCTTTATTTGGATTAATTTCAGAATATAGAAACGCAAACTATCGATTGACGGCCTTTGGTGAAGTTGAAGGAACTTATTTATCTTTAGACTTTAAATATTTTCTACCTAATTTTGGTGGAGGAGGCAGATACAAACCACATGGACCTATTGAATAAAAAAGTACAAGAAATTGTTTCAGAATTAAATTTACTTCCTCACCCTGAAGGAGGATTTTACAGGGAAACTTATCGTTCAACTGAAATACTAGAAAATATTGATCGACATTTAGTTACATCAATTTATTTTTTATTAACTTCTGATAATGTTTCGCGATTTCATCGAATTAAAAGCGATGAACATTGGTTTTTCCACGCTGGAAGTCCATTGATTGTGCACACTTTGGACGCAAGTGGTCACCATCAAACATTAATCGGAACTGATTTGTCGAAGGGAGAAAAGCCGCATTTCGTGGTGCCAAAGCATACAATTTTTGGAAGTTCTGTTTCCGATTCAACAGGTTATAGTTTAGTTTCTTGCGTTGTTGCTCCTGGTTTCGATTTCGCTGATTTCGAACTTTTTGAACGCGATTATCTATTGAAAGAATTCCCAAATCACTCCGAAATTATCCACCAATTAACCTAAGTATAATATGAAATTTCTTACCTTCCTATTCGCATTTTTTCAACTGACAAGTATGTTAGCTCAATCAACAAAAACTCCAATTTACGGACATCGTGGCTGCCGAGGAAATTTTCCTGAAAACACAATTATCGCTTTTCAAGAAGCGCTTAAAATGGGAGCTGACGGAATTGAATTAGATGTTGTTGTGAACGGTGAAAAACAATTGGTTGTGTCACACGAACCTTATTTCAAAAAAGAATTTTGCTTGACTCCCAATAAAAAACCAATCGAAAACGAAAAAGAGCATAACATCTACAAAATGACGCAATCGGAAATTAGTTGGTTTGATTGTGGAAGCATTGGAAATCCTAAATTTCCAGATCAGAAAAAAATCGCAGCTTATAAACCCTTGTTGAGTGATTTTTTCAAAGAAGTAGATTTGAAAGATAAAGTATTGTTGTTTGAAATAAAATCAGAGAAAGAGGAATATGGAATTTCGCAGCCTCACCCGAAAGAATTTGTCGATTTAATATTAGCTGAAACAAAGGATTTTAAGCAACAAGAAAACCTTATTTTTATGTGCTTTGACCCTGAAATTTTGGAGGAATTACATCGGAGAAATGTTAAGAATAAAATGGTTTACCTAACCTATAAACCATTGTCAGCAAAGCAATTATTGAAAGAAATTAGCTTCCAACCGTATGCTTTAGGAATGTTTTACGCCACTGCTTCAAAAGCTGCGATTAACTATACGCATTCAAAAAATATCAAAGTTTTCACATGGACAGTGAACGAAGCTAAAACTGGCAAGAAACTGATAAAAAGAGGAGTTGATGGTTTGATTACCGATTATCCAAAATTGATGGACGCAAACAAAAAATAGTACTTTTGACGATGAATAATTCGGCGCCATTAGCAGAACGAATGCGTCCAAAAACCTTGGATGAATATATCGGTCAACAACATTTATTGGCAAAAGATGCTTCTTTACGTCGCGCTTTAGATGCTGGTATTATTCCTTCCATGATTTTCTGGGGTCCTCCAGGTGTTGGAAAAACTACTCTTGCTCAATTGATTGCCAGTCATTTAAATCGACCAATTCATACCTTATCTG
>Ga0247831_1004917_pt1 | contig 17283 bp, 18 predicted proteins | sample LaCruzMarch2015__9_FD_192406 | JGI IMG/M metagenome (GOLD analysis project Ga0247831, IMG submission 192406) | Freshwater microbial communities from meromictic Lake La Cruz, Castile-La Mancha, Spain - LaCruzMarch2015_1m | ecosystem: Environmental > Aquatic > Freshwater > Lake | place: Spain... | reverse complement strand
ATACCACCTGTAAATGTACCACCTGTAAATGTACCTGTATCACCTGTAAATGTACCTGTATCACCTGTAAATGTACCACCTGTTAATATACCACCAGTAAATATACCACCAGTAAATGTACCACCCGTAATTATAATACCCGATTTATCTACAAATATACCCATAGATGTAAAATATGATTTATCGTCAAATATTACTATTTCAAGAACAACCGATATTTCGTATTGTTCAGATGCATGTTTCAATATTATGGATATTAGTAGTTTATTACTTCATCCAAGTGATATTAGTATTAATTCATACGACATTAGTTACGTAAGTGGAATGAAAATAGTAACGGAAACTGGATATTCACATGGATCTTTTGTTGCAGAAACCGTAGCAGTAACGCTAGATCCAAATAACGACGTTCAGATTACGATTGATGTTTCTGCAATAGTACAACAATACAATGATGCAGTAGTGGATATTTCTATTAATTCAATCATGCAAGAAATAAGTACGTATGCAGAAAGAATCAATTGTTCAGATTTCCAAGGAAAAGGAACAGTAGACGACTATATGGAATTATTTCAAGCGGCTTCTGATATGGCAAAACATGCAAAACAAACGACACTTAATATTAATATTGATGGTTTCAAAGAATTTGGAAAGGCAGCAGATGAATTATCTGAACTTTTCCAGAATTATATTGTAAAAATAGAGAATGTAAATGTAATAAATGATACGGCATTTTTAACGGAAATGTTGTTTTATCTTAAGAAAATATGGAACTTATCTGAAACCTTTGGAAAATTCAAGAATACGATACTAGGTACATCTATTATAAAAATACCAAAATCATTGGAAGATACTAGAAATATAATGAATGGTGTAATGTCAGAAGCAGAATGTGCAATGAAATATATTGAATGTTTTATTTCTCCCGAATCTATTCCAGATATTTCTTTATGTTGTCCAGAATCCTATAAATTAAATACGGAAGAAAAAAATCAAATTACAGAAGCAGTTAAAACAATTCAACAATGGAATCATTTATACAATGATAATATTCAAATAGTAATATCTGAAAATTCAGATGTTCAATTTATTGAATCTGCAAATGCAATTATAAAAAATACAGCAGATTTGTTGAAAAATAATACAGCGATTCTAAAAGGTAAAATAAAAATATTTTCTTGTAAAAAGTAATTATATTTTTTTGTAGTAATTTTTGGTCGTTATAAATAACTTTTTGGTCGTTATAAATAACTTCTTCAACCCTCGTTATTATATATAACTTCAACAAGTGCTTTTGTTAGATTTTTACCTAAATATTTAGAAATATAATCATAATGGAAAATATTGATTTCTCTATCATTATAATCTTCAATTTGTATAACATCTACTAATTCTTTTGTAATATAATACCGATGTTTTCCATTTTTTTTTATAATTCTACATAAATAATAATAGTCCATTCTATCTGTGATTTTTATATTTTGAAAAAACGCAACTTCATATTTAAGACTATAAGAATTATAAGAAGAACGAGGTCGTTCTTTACAAAATGTAATTTTATCTGGATCAGGGATAAGAAAAGAGAAGATTTCTCTCGTCATATCGGTTGGAAGGTCTTTGATTCGTTTTATAAAAATATCCATTTATTCGTATGTTATTACTATGATATATATGTAATAAGATACCTACCCAAAAAAAGTATCAATTTTTTTGTATTTTATTATTGTTTACATTACACATGAAATATAAAAAAGCCGTTTTTATTATTTTAAGAAGAACACATTTCACAAACTCCGGCTTTTTCAGGTTCAATGGTGAATTGTTGAGCTTGATGTTTTGGTCTTCTTCGTAAATAATAAATCCCAGTTTTTAATCCTTTTTGCCATGCATAAAAATGCATAGAAGTTAAAGTATTATAATTCGGATCTTCTAACCATAAATTCAAACTTTGACTTTGACAAATAAATGCACCACGATCTGCAGACATATCAATTAAATGTTTCATAGGTATTTCCCACACGGTACGATATTTCTCTCGGATTTCTATAGGAATTGTTTCTATTTGTTGTACACTTCCATTATTCTGAATAATATTATTCTTCAACGTTTCATTCCATAAATCTAATGCAATTAAATCTTGCATTAAATATTTATTCACTAATATAAATTCACCTGCTAATGTTCTACGACTATAAATATTACTAGTAATTGGTTCAATACATTCATTAAATCCTAGAATCTGAGAAGTAGAAGCAGTAGGCATAGGTGCTAACAACAAAGAATTACGTAATCCTGATTTCTGAATTCTCTCTTTCAGACCCACCCAATCATATCTATTTGTTCCAGGATCAACATTCCATAAATCAAATTGTAAAATACCTTTAGAAGCAGGAGATCCAGGGAAAGTTTCATACCATCCTTCTTTTTCTGCTAATTCACATGATTTTTCTAATGCAGCATGATAAATCGTTTCAAAAATATCACGATTTAGTTGTTTTGATTTATCTGAAATAAAAGATAATCCAAATTGTAAGAAAACATCCGCTAATCCTTGAATACCAATACCAATTGGCCGATGTCGTAAATTACTTGCTTTTGTTTTTGTAGTTGGATAATAATTCACATCAATGATTTTATTAAGATTTTCAGTGACGATTTTAGTTACTTCATGGAGTTTATCATAATTAAATATTGTTTCTGCATTGGCATTATTTCTAAGAACAAAAGTAGGTAAAGCAATACTTGCTAAATTACAAACCGCAGTTTCATTATCATCTGAATACTGAATAATTTCTGTACATTGTGATGTTAACATACCATTGAAAATACCCGCGTGTTTTTTTGGTTCAGTGAAACAATAAGTATCATCTATTCTCTCATTATTTTGAACACTAACAATATGGATACTTTTTTTTCTATTTTTACTAGTACTAGTATTAGTACTAACACTAGACTTCTTCATTTTCTTAGGAGAAAATCCAAGTGAATATAATTTTGTAATATCTTCTGAATAAATAACCATTCGGTTTAATTTAATAAATGGATTAATTCCACAAGTTTGAAATAAATATTTGATCACCATTAAATAATCTGAAAACAGATGAGTAATAATTATGTCATTATCTACAAATAAACCACAAGTATCTACTAATCCAGCTAACCATTCTAATTTCAATTCTAAATGTAAAAAATCGCTATCTGGTAAATATTTATGTATATTTTCGCGATCATAAATCCTATTTTTTTGACTATCTGCAAATAAAACTCCTTTTTGATACATATCAATACGTTGATGTAAATAAACTGCTTCATTTTTATTTGAAATTACAGGAAAGTCACAATACATAATAACATCTTGTGGTTTTAAATCTTTGGCTTCTTTTTCAATAATAGTATTATTATCATCATATATAAAAAACTTATGATATGGGGTACAATCTAACGTACATCCATCACTAGTTTTCACCTGAATCAAAGATTGATTTTCTCCCGTTTTTCGTACAATTACTTCTGAAAATTCACTACCATTCCATACATTCACTGTTCTATCCATTAATGAACTAATAGTATAATACCCTTCATTCGTCAAGACAAAAGTTTCAGGAGCAACACATAAATTAGAAGATTTAATAGTTCCAATATTTTTCTGATTAGATTTCTGATTCGCAGCGTCTTTATATAATAAATAAGGTGTACCAGTTTCCATTTGAGCATCTAATATTTGTAGCCATAAATCACGAGCGTTTATTGTTTCGCGTCCTTTTCCTTCTGTTTCATATTTCAAATATAATATAACAAAATCTGCACCATAAACATCGGACAATCCAGGACATTCATCTGGACACATTAATGTCCATTTTCCATTTGCTTTTACTCTTTCCATAAAAAAATCAGGAATCCATAATGCATAAAATAAATCTCGTGCTTTTAATTCTTCATCTCCATGATTTTTACGCATTTGTAAAAACATGATAATATCTGCATGCCATGGTTCTAAATAAATCGCAAAAGAACCATTACGTTTTCCACCACCTTGATCTACATATTTCGCCGTATTATTAAATACTTTCAACATAGGAACAATACCATTAGAAACTCCATTTGTACCACGAATATGACTTCCAGTTGCACGTACATTATGAATATGTAATCCAATACCTCCAGCCCATTTAGAAATAAGTGCACAATCTTTCAAAGTATTGAATATCCCATCAATACTATCATCTTCCATGGCAATTAAATAACAAGAACTTAATTGTGGATGTGGTGTACCTGCATTGAATAAAGTAGGAGTAGCATGTGTGAAATATTTCTGTGACATATATTCATACGTTTCTAATACTTTCGGTAAATTTGTACCATGAATACCAATAGCAACACGTAACCACATATGTTGTGGTCTTTCTACTGTTTTGCCATTGATTTTCATTAAATACGATTTTTCTAGTGTTTTAAATCCAAAATATTCAATTAGAAAATCTCGGTCATAAATACAGACTTTATCTAATACTTTTTTTCCACCAAGTGTTTTAATTGTCGTAATAAATTCTTCTGAAACAAGTGGTGCGGATTTTTGATGTTTATCTTTATATCCATATAATTGTTGCATAACTTCTACAAAAGAATTCGCGGTATTTTTATGATGATTAGATACTGTGATTCTACCTGCTAAAATATTATATTCGGGATGAATAGAAGACATAGAAGCACATTGTTCAGCAGTTAATTCGTCTATTTTTTTTGTAGAAATACGGTCATATAATTGATCAATAACTTTCATTGCAAGAGAAGTATAATTAAGTTTTATATTGACTTCTTGTCCTACTTTCTTGATTCTTTTTAAAATCTTATCAAATGAAACGATTTCAGTTTGTCCATTGCGTTTTGTTACATACATTTCAGTATCCATATTGTCTATATTTTTTTCTTTTCTACAATTACTATTATTCTAATTACAAAAAAAGGTTTATATGATTTATCTTTGTATTTTGTTTTTTATTTTTTTTTGTTTCTTTATTCATTCTAGTGGTTATTGTCTTTGTAAAATAAATATCTTTGTAAAATAAATATCTTTGTAAAATAAATATCTTTGTAAAATATATAAATATAAATGCCAATGCAAAAATTTCATTATCACAATACCGAAAAACGAGTACATAAAGGAAAACATATAAGTCGTAAAGTTCATATCAAGAATGGAATAGGATATAAATCAGTTACTGTAATGAAAGGTGGTAAACGACGTACTACAAAAAAAATATTAGCTCCAAAAGAAATCCAAAAAATCAAAGATCGTAAATTTATTCGGGGATTATTTAGCGATTGTAAAAAATAAAAAGAAAAGAAAAGAAAAAAAGATAAAAAGAATAAAAAAAATAAGATAGATAAACACAAATAAAAAATGGCATCTTCTCTCAAAATCAACAAACCAAAACTAAATGAATTCATTAAATTTTATTGTATTAATTTCAAAGATGAAAATCGTAGAGAAAAAATGCAAAACCGATGGAATGTATTGGGTCTAGATTTGAAATTTGTAGATCCAGTAGAAACATCTGATTCAAGATTTGATATAGTGAGAGAATATGATGCGAATAAAGGGTTACGCGATTGGGCAATTATGTTGCAACATTTAGATTCATTACGGGATTTCGTACAATTAGAATATATTGTAAACGAAAAAAACGAATACGTTATTATTTGTGAAGATGATATAATGGTATCTAAACATTTACCAAATGATCTCCCAGAAATAATAGAAACTTATGAAAGATTGAAATTAGATGTGTTATTAATGGGATATTTAATTCCATACAAGATAACAGATGATAATCATTATTATCCATTAAAAGAGAGAAATTACAAATATTCTTATCATGGTTATCCAGGAGATATTTGGGGATCCCAAATGTATATGGTATCTAGAAAACACGCGGAAATATTACTACAAAGATATACAGTGGAATATGCACTATTGTCAGAAAAGGATTTTTTAGATAAAGATAAAGATACAGATAAAGATAAAGAAAAAGAACCATTTAGTCCAGATTGGACATTAACTAAATATGGAAATCGGTCGGTGATTTATCCAATGGTTGCTTTAGAAGAAGGAAATACTAAATGTGATTGGGATTCAGAAATAGATTATCATGCAAAATGTTTTAAAATGCATTATGTAGAGAGAGAATTTATTTGATATTTTTCATATAATCTAAAAACTACAAAAAACCCATATATAAAAAATACAAAATACATAAAAAAAAATATATAGTAAAAATAAATAATACAAATAATATGTCAAAACTAAAAATTGCAATATTATTTGTAGGTCAAATACGTACAAATTCTTTATCTTTAGTAGATGAAGAGACAAATCCAAAAAGTATTATCAATAGTTACAACAAATATTTATTTACAGACGAATGGAAAGCCAAAATAGATCACGATATTTTTATTACAACAGATGATATGCATCTAAGAAATACGTTTCGGTATTTCGGAGAAGATAAAATCAAAAATATTCATTTATTAGAACCTGGATATTTATTACATCCTATTATCACTACCCAAATTCCAGATGAAAATCATTTTATGGATATTTATTACAAAAATGATTTTCAAGGATTATCAGCATATCCTCAAAATATACACCAATTCTATAAATGGTATGATGTAATGAATTTGTTACATAATTATACAGATAATATACATCAATATGACTATATAATCAAAACAAGATTAGATATAGAATTTACATCTAATATAATGGAATGTATAGATTTGTTACAAAACGACGAAAAAATCCAACTAATTGGAGAGAGTGATGTATTTGCAATTGGAAGACCAACTATTATGCAAAATGCATATATGAATCTAATAACTAAACCATTATTTGATTTTCGTAAAACGAATTATAATTTCAAAAATAATCTAATTACCTATGATGAATATATACGACAAAAACAAGATACTGGTCATAAAGGATATTTCCAATGGACATATGCTCCAGAAACACAATTATATGAATCTTTATTTGAATTTTGTAGTGAAAATAATATAGATATTGATAATGCTATAAAACATAAACATGTATGTTTTATTTTGAGATAAATAATAAATAATAAAAACACTACCTTGATATTGAAATATAATAAAATAAAATAAAGTAAAGTAAAAAAACAACATAAAATAAACCGAATACAATATACAAGTCTAGGATGTTTCAAGTATTGGTATTATTTTTTGTAGGAATAAATGTAAATGGGTTTTGTTTTTGGAATAAGAACAAATGTATAAGTAACAAAATTATATATCATCGTCTCTCTTTATATAATACCAATACTCAAAAATATCCATATTCCAATCAATATTTTGAACAATATATAAAACGATTGAATTCTAAAAATATAACAATACAACAACAGACTATTCTATCCGAAGGTAGAAGAATAAAAGAACAAAAACAAAAACCGCCACAAAATAAAACATCATCTTTCCAAGATCTTATTAATCAATTAACTGGCGGAGACGAAGACAATAGTCCTACTAAAAATAATAATAATATATTCCCATTTGATTTTGATGAAGATGATTTAGAAGGGGAAGAAGAAGGAGAGGAAGAAGAAGAAGGAGGACAACAACCAATATTTATTATACAAGGTCAAGTTCCACATATGCGTAATAGAAATAAATATTCTGTAAATCCCAATGCTAATACTAATGCAAATACTAAAAACAGAAAATCAGAGAATTTTGAAGTATTAGAAAAATCACCAATTACATTCAATGATATTGGAGGATATGACACAATCAAATCAGAATTAGCTCAATGTATAAATATTCTATTAAATTACACCGAATATGCAAAATATAATGTCCGTATTCCAAAAGGATTGATTTTAGAAGGTCCACCTGGTAATGGAAAAACAATGATTGCAAAAGGATTAGCAGGTGAAGCAAATATGAGTTTTATTGTTGTTTCTGGGAGTGAATTCCAAGATAAATTTGTAGGTGTTGGTGCATCTCGGGTTCGTGAATTATTTGAATTAGCAAGAGAAAATATTCCATGTATTATTTTTATAGATGAAATGGATGCAATTGGGAGAAAACGGTCAAGTGATGGAGAAACGGCAACATCTGAACGTGATTCTACATTAAATCAATTGTTAATAAATATGGATGGATTTAAAACTGCAAATGGTATTTTTGTAGTAGGTGCAACAAATCGTGCAGATTTATTAGATCCTGCATTAATTCGTCCAGGTAGAATGGATAAACGCGTATATATTGGATTACCAGATACAAAAACACGTGAAGCAATATTAGCAATACATATTCAAGGTAAACCACATGATAAAACAGTAAATATCACGGATTTAGTAGATTTAACTGTCGGACTTTCCGGTGCACAATTAGAGAATGTATTGAATGAAGCAATGTTATTTGCAATTCGTAATAATCGCGTAGAATTTACACAGTCAGATATAGAAATGGTAATGAATCGTATTATTGCAGGATGGCAACCAGTAGAACATAAATTCACTACAAATATGTTGGAACAAATCGCTATACATGAAATGGGTCATGCAATTGTCGGTTTATTATCTAAACATCATTCTAAAATGACAAAAGTCATTATTAATTTATCGTCTCCTCAAAGTCCAGGATATACAGTATTTGAAGGTAGTACTTCGTCATTATATACACGTGAAGCATTATTTGAACATTTGATGATATTATTGGCAGGTAGAATCGCCGAAGAAGTGTTTTATAATGTATCTATTACTACAGGTGCAATCAATGATTTTGAAGAAGCGCTTAAATTATCTCAGAAAATGATTATTTATTATGGAATGGGTAAGAATATCATTTATCCTTCCTTGAGCGAAAAATATAAGGAGAGAATAGATAATGAAGTGATTCAATTAATTCAAGATGCTTATCGTATTTCTACTTTTTTAGTAAAAAGTACTAAACCTTTAATTCAAGAATGTGCGATTATTTTAAAGAATGATAGTATTCTAAGAGCGGATAAAATAATGGAAATAATCACTGAAAAATATCCTTATATTTTAGATTTGCGTATAGGATCTGAGTGATAAGTGCAACAAAAAAATAATTTAATTTAATTTAATTTAATTTATTTGTAGTAATGTATAATTATTACAAATAAATATTCTTGTTTTTTTGTAAGCTTTTTTAACCTGAATAATGTTCTAAAATAAAAACAATTGTATATTTTTCTATTTCTTTGTATTGTTCTATATCTAGAGATGAGGATATGAAATCTATTGGACAATAATTACCATTTCTCCCATATCTATCATATCCCCATCTTTGGGTTTCCAATATCTGTTTTATAGGTAATAATAATTCTCTCTCCCATAAACAACCATTTCTTAAATCTGGTTTTATTTTACTAGAATTTCTTATATGTAAATAGGAACCTTTATTCTTAAATTCTTGTTCTAAAAAATTTTTATATTCTAAATAATTTTCTGGTAAATCATTACAAAAAAGAATGTCAGTATAAGCATCATTATAGTGTTCATTTTTATCAGAAATAAAACCGTCATTTAGAATTTCTTTTATCAAATCAAAATTTTTTTCATTTATTTGTAAAATAAGGTCAGATAATAAAATCTTTATACCGATAGATGTTGTTGAAGTTTCGCATTTTCCCATTAATATATATAATATAATATAAATATACTTTACTTTTATATTATATCTGTTCTAGAACAATCTAATAAAACACACTATATTTTTGCTGGATCTTATCCACAACTTCTATAAAATCTACATAAGAAGTCTTTAAATGTTCAATCGCCTGTTTACAAGCAAATTGTTCCGCAGTTTGTTTAATTTTATGATATCCTTCACCTAAAAAAACCACGATTTTATGATTCAATGCCATATATTTATGAATATCATTAAATGCACTAAATTTATGATAGGCGATTGTTTGATTTGGTTGAATATTATGAATAGGACACGCAATACATAAATAAATACCCATATGATACCCTTTCTCAGCTGAATACGAAATTTCCATAGGAACAGGTGTTACTTTAAATTCACTTTGTAGTAATTCTTGTAATGGTCGTTTATAATTCTCATTGTTTTTCAATAAATTCGTCCAATTAATATGTTTATCAAACACTTGTTCTACAAAAATCTGAGCAATTTGGAATCCTGGTCCACAAGAAAAAACGGAAGAAAACCATCCATCTTCATCTTGAATAGAAACACGATTAAAATCAAGAAAAAGTGCACCAACAAATGCTTCAAATAAACATCCTAATTTTTTTAGATTTGTTCGGATATGTTTGGTTTCGGTATGTTTAGATAACATAAACCATTTATGTAATCCCATTTCCATAGCAATTCTACCAATCGTTTCGTTTTTAACTAATTCTATTTTAGTATCTGTCATAAATCCTTCATCGGCTTTTGGAAATCTACGATACAAATAAAATTTAGCAATACATTCTAAAACTCCATCTCCTAAAAATTCTAAACGTTCGTTGGATTTTGTATATAATGGATAACAATCATCGGGTTTAGGCACAATCGTTACATTATTTTGTTGATTTACTAATATTGGTCGTTTAATATACGATTTATGTACAAATGCTCGTTTATATAATGTGAAATTATGGATAGACATATTTAAACCATAGTCTTTTAAAATAGTTTGGACATCTACCGAAGTAATTTCACAATTTAGGGAATTATATGGATCAAAAATATAAATATCTTGTCCTCCTCCTCCACTACTATTATTTTTCTCAATAATAAAATCCTCATCTTTTTTCATTGCATTTACGTTCATTTTATGGAGATACAATCAATAAAATGAAATGAATAAAATAAAAAAGAATATCTTGGTTCTGTTATTAAAACAACTAAATTAGTTTTATATTCTTTTTTGTATTTTATAAAATAAATAAAACCAATTTCTTTATAAATTAATTTATTTAGACATAATATAAGACAAGATAATATGGGACTTTCAAACGCATCAACCCGTGCTAGAAATTATAGTTTAACCAATAATCGTAATCAAGGAGGAGGATCTAAAAAGGCTGGATTACCTTACCAAATCGGTCGTGAATCATATACTTCTGTTATTATGGGTACTACCAATGTATTAACTGGTAAATGTTGCACATTAAACAGTTTCATGACCATGCCATTTACTACTGCAAATCAATCTAAACCTATTGGAGGAAATGTTGGTATTGCTCGTGATTACTATAAGGTACCTGGACTAGGTAAGAATTAAGTTTTTTGAAAACAATATATAGTTTCTTTCTTTTACATAATAAAAAGAAAGAAATAAAAAAAAATGAAACTTGTATTAGACGAACGTGAAACTGGATTATATTCGGCTATACTACAACTACAACAAAATCAAAAAGTCAAAATAGAAATAGAAATAGAAAAACGAGTTTTAGATTTAGGGGATATTTTGATTGTTTCTTCTAATAATAATGATGAAAAAAAAGAAGATATTATTTTGTTGATGATTGAGAGAAAATCGTTGTCGGATTTAGTAGCAAGTATTAAAGATGGACGATACGAAGAACAATCTCATCGTTTACAACATGCATCTGGTATTCCGAACCATAATATTATTTATATTATAGAAGGGATGTTCTCTCAATTATGGTCACTACAAGATAAGAAAATGATTCTTTCTGCAATGACTTCGTTATCTTTTTTCAAAGGATTTTCGGTTATTCGTACATGTTCTATTTCTGAAACTGCAGAATTTCTTGTAAATATGGGCGATAAAATAGAGAGAGATATGAAAAAAGGAAAAAAATCGGCATTTTCTAACCAAATCTCTCAAATATCTCCAACAAAAATAATAGAAACGAGAGAAGAAGAAGAAGTAGGACAAGTAGTAGAAGAAGAAATAAAAACAGGAGAAGAAGTAGTAGAAGAAGAAGAAGAAGAAGTAGAACAAGTAAAAGAAGAACAAAAGAAATATTGTGAAGTTGTAAAGAAAGTAAAGAAAGAAAATATAACAAAAGACAATATGGGAGAAATAATATTATGTCAAATTCCAGGAATTAGTTCAACAACGGCAATTGCAATTATGAATTATGTAGATCGTTCTCTCATAAAACTACTAGATATTTTGAAAACTTCTCCTGAAGAACTACAAAATATAAAAATAGGAAAAACGGGAGAAAAACAACGAAAAATAAGTAAAAAGAATATTGAGAATATGATATATTTTTTGTTGTAGATATTTTAACAACTCGTTTTATTCTCGCAAAATGGTAAATAAATCAAAATAAGAAAAGCATAAAAAAACATATTTATATTTATTGCCCAACACCATAATGACCCAAATGAATTATCTTGAATATAATTATAAAAGACTATCAAAAGAATAGTAATCATAAACACATATCCGATAATATATTGATTGTAGACAAAACTAAATAAAAGAAAAAATAAATAAAAAATCCAATATATCTTTTTAAAATAATCTGATTTGATGTCTGCAAAATTCCATAATAAATGATGTTTTGGAGTTACTATAGTATAAATAGAGGAGGTATTAGATACTTTGTAAAGAAACAAAGGAATTGATATACATAAATAAATACCTACCATTAAATTACGAATATTTATATCTGAAATTAACATTAAACTGAAAAATGGTTGTATACATAACAAAATAAAAACACCAAAAGAAAAAAGTGTATTATAATATTTATTGTTAATATTACGCCAAATAAAGAATTCAATAAGCTGCATACAAATAACAGAAAAAAATAATAAATAGAACCATTGATTGTTAAGTCATTGAGTATACGTATTATTATAAATAATCATACCTAATACAAAAGTACTAAATGCAAATGTATTTAATGATACTTCTGCATTCCAACACATATTTTTTTGTTGTTTTCTTTCTTTCTTTCTTTCTTTCTTTTAATATATAAAAAAATTAGGAAACCCGAGAGAAAAATAAAATAAAATAAAATAAAATATAAATGCAATTCACACTATTACTATAAATAGTGTGAATATAATAGAACAAAATAAAATAAATAAGCAAACAATTCCTATAAAATAATAACAGAACAAAATGTTTCAATTCCAAAACATATATAAACTAAATACAAAAGAAGACGAATATCATTTCCATAAATTACTAGGTGGATTTTGTCTATTGAATTTTGTCTATCGTTTTTATTGTTTATTATCTCAAGGTACCATGTTTTTGGATACTTCCACCGGATTATATTCAGTAATCATCCATGGAATACTGAGTATTTCTTCTCTCCAATTCCATATTTCTAATATAAGAAATACCGCTAAACCAATGATTTATCCAGAATTTCGGATGCATAGTATTTTATTCGGTCTAAGATCGGTGATAATTACTATTATGTATTATTATGAAATCAATTACAAATATATAATTGCAGTATGTTATTCGGTATTATTTTTGTCGGAATTAATTACAAAAAAATACAATGCAAGTAATCGTAATAAAAATACGATGAGAGATATGCCATTTGAAACTGAAAATGCATTTTTAAAAAAGGAAATGATTCAAATGTATAGTATTATGCAAATAGGTGCGACAATATTTATGTTAGGAAATATCAATAGTGCATTTTCACCATTATTAGCAATTCAGACGGCCGCGTTTTTTATGACATTAGTAAGAAAAAGTATTATTACGACAAATGCTTGGCATTATTTATATAGTATGTCATTATTACTGAATTATTTATTGTTTCCTACTTTTTCTCCCAGTTTTTTATTATATTTGATATTTGTTATAACTGTTCATAATCAAATCGTATTTCCCAACAAAATAAATAAATATTTAGCATGGGGATTTCATTTTGGAATTTTCATTATATTACGTGAATTTGAATTTGAAAATAGTATAAATTATTATTTTTGGAAACGATATTATTTGTTGTGGTTATTATTGAAATTATGGATAATTGGAAAATCAGTGTATGTTATCAATTATTTTGAACAATTTTTGGATAATGGAAATGAAAATGGAAATAATGATACAGATAATACCGAAGATAATACCGAAGATAATACCGAAGACGATGATTACAAAAAAAATAAATAATTATGTGACATTAATGACCCGAGGAACCATAGTAGGTTTACCAACTGTATTTTCAGCATATTTTCCTAAATCAATCATTTCTTGACTATGAGCAATACCACCCCAATTAGTATCCATTGGATTATCACTTACAGGTGTTTGACGAGTAGAATCGTGAATTTTATCTAAATCCGTATATACACCAATATCGCGATTATAAGGATCAAATCCATTATATACATTTTTGTTATATGGTGGATTTTCTCTAGAAGCATCAATAATTGGTCTAGCATTTGGAACTTCAGGTGGTAATCCACCTTCTAAAGAAAAAGGACTTGGCCGAATACGATATATATCATTCCCTTGTGCATCGTTTTCTTCTTGTAAATATAATACCGGGCACCGAATTCCTTTATTTCTTTGTATTTCCATATAATTAGTATATTCGTCTAAATTGTAAAAAGGTATAGGATTCACATCACTTTCTGGAAGATAGGTATTAAATAATAAAAGACGATTTCCACGACGAATTAAGACATTTGCACATGGATATGCTCCAGAAACATCTCGTGAAATAGGTGGCCCTAATATTCGTTTATTTAATGCATCTTCTGTGGATGACGCATTGTCTAATAATCCTTCTTTTACATAATGGAAATTTCCAATTGGATTTGTAGAAACACAAAAAAATATACCGAGAATAAAAGTAATAAATAAAAATAAAATAAAAATGTTTTTTACTTCAGGAATAGATTTCATTTACAATACAAATGAATAAATAACACTTTATAATATTATAATATATATATTGTTTGTAGAATATAATAGAAAACAAAACAAAAGCAATACAATTTAGCCAAAAAGTTTTGTATATTCGTATTATATATTTATTACATTATTTCTATTTTTTTTGTAGTAGAAATGTATAAAAAGAAAAATAAAAGTCAAAAGAAAAAACTACAACATAAAACAAAAAAAGTAGGTGGAAATAGAAACGAAAACAAAAGAAATATGCATAAAATACATCATCTAAATAATTCAAAAAAGCGTAAACATATTGGTACAAAGAAAAATTACAAGAAAAAATTATTGCCAATTGTATATGGTAAACTACATATGATTGGTTGTGGTCATTGTGATAATCTAATCCCAGAATGGGATATTCTTAACGAGAAAATGAAAATACATTTAGATGTAGTTTGTTATGACATTGAGAGAAGTGAAGAATCAGAAAAATTACCTACATTTAATAATAATTACAAACCGTATGAAAATCTACAAATACAAGGTGGATATCCTACCATATATAAATTACATAAACGCGGAGGAGCTATTATATATTATTATGGACCAAGAGATAACGAAAGTTTATTTCAATGGTTACAAGGTAAAGATAAATAAATAATACATAAATGAATAATAGACAAAATTCTTATAAAAAAGAATATATACATATGAACCGAATAAGCGCAAAGATAGAAGAATATAATGTCATCAATTACAGATAATTTAGTTCCAACTATTTCGCCAGATTCTATGCATGAACAGATACAACAATATATATTATTCAACAAGCCTAAATTATATATATTAACTCCATGTTATGGAGGTATGTGTCATTTAAATTATTTGTGTTCATTAATCAATACAATAGAAACATTTAAAAATTATAATTTTCCATTCCAAGTAGAATTTTGTAGAAATGATAGTTTAATCTCTCGTGCTAGAAATAATTTAGTAGCAAAAGCAATGATAGATCCAGCTATGACTCATATTTTATTTATAGATAATGATATTACATGGGCCGCCAATGATATTTTTAAATTAATATTAGCGAATAAACCATTGATTGGTGGTGTTTATCCACTAAAAAATTATTTCTGGGATAAAATCGTTCCAAAAAATAATAATAATAATAATAATCAATTAGAACAATTATTTCAAAGAAGAAATAAAAGTTCTATTTTAAATCGGTTATATTCCGAAGAAGATTTTCTTAAACATAATTTATTGAAATATAATGTAAATTACATTCAATCTAATTTGGAAATAGATAATAATATAGCAGAAGTAAAACATATTGCAACGGGATTTATGATGATACAACGTACAACTATAAATACAATGATTCAGCATTATCCAGAAACAAAATATACGGATGATGTTTCTTTTTTATCTGGAAATGAAAATCTATTTGCATATGCTTTATTTGATTGTAGAGTAGAAGATGATCATTATTTATCCGAAGATTGGTTATTTTGTAATAGATGGGCAAAAATTGGTGGCAAAATATATATTGAGATTAGTATTGATTTAATTCATACAGGACAAGAAGATTTCAAAGGATCATACATATCTACTATTTTGTAGTATAAAAAAGAATAAAAACAAAATCATAAGATTAGAAGAAAGTATAATATAATGAGACTTTTCGCATTTACATTTTTTCTTTTGTTACAAAATAGTATTATCAAATCATTACCTAATATCAATAATATTAATACGTATCAATGGAAACAAATCAATGCGATTGTTCAACATCCAAATACACCACAATATATGAGAAATACGGTAAATCATATTTTGTATAAAAAATATGAAACATGGGCAATAAATAAAGCGTATGTATTCAAACGAGAACATAAATATAATTGTAGAAATATAAATATTCATGATTTGATTTTGTATAGTCTACAAGGATTACAAAAAGCAACTACAAAATATAATGGTAAACACAGTTTTCATACATATGCGAATATTTATATATATGGACAATTATATGTAGGACTTTGTGAATTACAATCAATTACTAATATTCCAAAACATATAAGACGACGTAAAGAAAAACCAAATTATTCACAATATAAAAAACAAATCAATACTCAATTTGTAGGATATGATGATTATTGGATATTTGATAAAACGAAAACAAAAAACAAAGAATATGATGATGATATAGATGAAAGTAGTATCCATGAAATATGGAATCAAGTAAATAATTATGAGAATGTATTTACAAAACGTGTTTTTCACTACAAATATAATTATTATCTGGAAAAAATCCGGTCAAATAAAGAAATATCTGAACAAATGACATGTTCAGAAGAAAGTGTGCGAAAACATTTGGAAAAAATGAAAAATAGTATTATTTTGTAGATATAGTATTATTTATTATCATT
>Ga0247831_1004916_pt1 | contig 17286 bp, 23 predicted proteins | sample LaCruzMarch2015__9_FD_192406 | JGI IMG/M metagenome (GOLD analysis project Ga0247831, IMG submission 192406) | Freshwater microbial communities from meromictic Lake La Cruz, Castile-La Mancha, Spain - LaCruzMarch2015_1m | ecosystem: Environmental > Aquatic > Freshwater > Lake | place: Spain... | reverse complement strand
AAGCAATGGCTTAGGGTGGTCTTAAAAGATGGTGCTAAAGTTGCCCGATTCTGGCAGACTTTGCCCCGTTAGTTTCAGAAGAAGACGGCAACGCCATTCTTGCTAGACACTTGACTTTTCTACTGGTAAGCAGTACGTTTATGAACGATGATGATTTTGAATGGGATGAGGCCAAGGCCGCCACGAACTACGCCAAGCACGGTGTTTCGTTTGGTCGGGCACGCCTGGTCTTTTCCGACCCCTTCGGCATCGCCGAATACGATGATCGCGACGACTACGGCGAAAACCGTTTCACACGCACGGGCATGGTCGAAGGCACCTTGCTATTTGTGTCCTACACCGAGCGCGGCGAGCGCATCCGCATAATTTCAGCCAGACGGGCAACCAAACATGAGCAAGACGACTATTACCAACAAAACGGACAAGCCCATTGAGCCTTTGCGTCCGATGACGGACGAAGAAGTCATGGCCGCTGCGTTGAGCGATCCCGATGCACAACCGTTGAAGCCAGACGACTTCAAACGCATGAAGCGCGTCGCGCGTTCTAAGATTATCCGCCAAGCGCTTGGGCTAACGCAGGAAGAGTTTGCGACCCGCTTCAAAATTCCACTCGGCACATTGCGCGATTGGGAGCAAGGCGCTGCTGAGCCCGACACCTGCGCCCGTGCTTACCTGACGGTTATCGCCCGTAATCCATCAGCCGTTACAGCGGCACTGACACCTTGAGCGTGGCGGCGATGACGACACCGACCATTGATGATGCCATTGAAGCCCTGCGCAGGCTCACACCTGAGCGCCAGCAAGAGCTTGCGGGCTATATCTGCCAACTCGCAGCCGACAGTGAACCCGAAGACATCGACCCCGATGCTCTGCCCGCCGTGCTCGAAGGATTAGAGCAAGCCAAGCGCCGCGAGTTTGCCAGCCCTGAACGTGTCGCCGCCGCCTTGGGCTTGGTCAACAAGTGAAAGGCCATTTGCGCCCATGCTGATCGGATACGCCCGCGTTTCAACCATCGCCCAGAATCTTGACCGTCAGCTAGGCGCACTGGCGGCCGCCAGATGCGAACGGATCTTTGAAGAAAAAGCATCGGGCAAAAACACCCGCGACCGCCCCGAACTGGAGAAGGCAATCAAGACGCTTGGTGCCGGCGACGTGTTGCTCGTCGCAGAGTGGCACCGCGCAACCCGTTCCATGATTGACGGCATCGAGATCATGCAGCGCGTGGCCGCCCGTGGCGCGTCGATCAAGGTGCTGGATTCCCCGCACTTGGATTTAACAACCACGATGGGCAAGGGCATTCTCACGTTTCTTTCTGCCATCGCGCAGGACGAGCGCGAGCGCATTGTCAAAATGTCAAAGGACGGGCAAGCCGCAGCCCGCACCAAAGGCAAGAAATTCGGCAGACCCGCAGCCCTCACCGACCATCAAAAAGAAATTGCCCGCCAGATGCTTGCAACAGGCGAAGGCGTTCGCGCCGTTGGCCGTCACTTCGACGTTTCACACAGCGTCATTTCACGGTTGCGTTGAAAGTATTGAGGCGTATGCGGATAATGTGATAGGATGAGTCGATGAAGAAAGATCCAATCGACACCAGCAGCCCAGAATTCCTCGCCCGTGCCGCACGTAGGCGTGCCACATGGAGCATCACGGTTCACAAGAACTTCGATGACATCAAGGCGGCTGAGTATCGTTATTGGGCAACCCAACCCGCTCACGTCGTCGTGGCAACCGTTTCCGAGATGACGACCGAGGCCTACGCCATGCGAGGAATTCGTGTATCCAGACTTCAAAGAACTCCTCGCAGTCCTCAATAAACACAAGGTCAAGTACCTCGTGATCGGCGGCTATGCCGTAGCCGTTCACGCCCAACCCCGTGTTACCAAAGACCTCGATATTTTCATCTTGCCCGCACCTGGCAACGCCAAGGCCATCTTCAATGCCTTGGCTGAATTCGGTGCACCACTGAGTACGCGCACATCACGCGATGCTGACCCAGCAACACCGCGCCGCGCGCTTACCGCCAAGGACTTCGAGGACAAGGATAAGTGGTTCACTTTCGGGGTGCCCCCCGTTGCCGTGGATATTCTGCCAGAAATTCCAGGCATCACATTCGACGCCGCATGGAAAAACCGAAGCACGCAAGTCATTGACCCAGAAACAGGTTTGACCGCACATTTCATCTCGCGTGACGACCTCATCGCCGCCAAGCTCGCCTCAGGCCGACCGCAGGATTTGGGCGACGTTGACGCTTTGCGTAAGGCTGCCGCCGAGGTGACACGAGCGGCAGCGGAAAAGCCCGTGACACCGAAGCCGCGCAAGGCTGCTAAAAAAAAACCTCAGCCTAAGCCTTGAGGCTTTGAGCCAACCCTGAGGAGACATGAAACATATTCCAACGCGCGACGAACTGATAACCGCGATGAACGATCCCGACGCAACCAACCCGCTTGCTTTCGAGGTTGCTACCGCTCTGGTCGCCATCACCGACCAATTCGCCGAACAGACCGACCAGCAAGGCCAGCTTCCCGCGCCGTTTATCGCCGCCATGCCAGAAACCGAAATCCAAGCCTACGCGCTCGAACTGTTCACCAGCGAAATTTCACGCTTGGGCGTGAAGATCGTTTTCAAAAGCCGTGCCCATTGAATAAAATACGATGTTCAGTTTGATGCTGATATTGGCCGCCCTCGCTCAGTGAACCCGTAACCCTTCAACGCATCGAACCATTTATTCGCCCGTTTGTGATCTACAGCCCTCGCACTTCGCCAGTTGCAATGTGGATCGCGGGAAATTTGCCCTTGGTGCCAAACCACTTGTCAGCCGCCGCGACCTCCTTGGGTGTCATCGGGCGCGGGTGTACGGGCAGCAATTCAGCGATCACAGGATCTATTGACGCTTCTGGCATCCATTCGACCGCGCCGAAGTTTTCCTTCGTCCACGGCTTAGGCGCGCGCGTGATACGGGCAAGGCAGCCGTGGCGCTCATGGGGAGAAATCCCCACGCAATAAATCGCATCGGGTTCGACCAGTTCGACGGCCATCGAGAAGGCAAGCGCCTGCTTCCACGCCATGAAGGTTCCCACCCGCCGCAACATGGCGCTGCGCTCGTGCGGATCGTTCGGCATCGTCACCGCGATAGCGTAATCACCTTGCCGCGTGGCAATCCGAAACTGAAAATCCAACTCGTCTTGAACTTTGATGATCGCCCGCGCCGCGCGGCGCAAATCAGCCTCGACCATTTCCCGAAAAGTTCTAGGCTCTGGTGTCATTCGATCCATGACGCGCACCCGTGGCCGTTGATGGTGGTGTAAGTTCTGGGCGTTCCCTGCGGGCGGGCTGTCGTGAATGGAACCCGCTTTTCAGTGCAGTGCAGGGCGCGGTTTCCACCCTGCGGGCTTCCATCCCTAACGCTTGCTGGCTGTCCGAGTTTTTGGCACCAGACCGTTTTTGCTCATGGCCGTATAGCGATCACCCACAAGGCCTTCGATGACGAAAGAAATCGAACCTTTTTCATGCGCGGCGATCATTTCCAAAGCGGCCACAACGTCATCGTTGGCGTAGATTGTCACCGCGCGGTTGCGATCTTCCGCCTGTTCTTCCTGCGGCACACCCTGTTGCTGTTCCCACAGCCGCGTCATATCGGCAAACAAGGCGTTGTGCGTCACGCCGGCCTTTTTGGCGAGGCGTGCGAACAGCTTTTTGATCTCAGGTGAAATGCGCGTGGCAAACTGTTCCGTGCGACCCGTCGCCCGCAGCGTGCGGCGATCAACCGACAAGCCATCTCGTTGTTTGTCCGTCGTGCCGAAGGTATCCGCCGCCGATGGTGCCGCAATCGCTACGGGCTTCTTTCCTAAAATGTTGGCCATTACCGCCCCCGATCCTTGCCCGTGTTAACTCGCGCCAGTGCCGCCTTTTGCGGCTCGTTCGCCATCATCTTTTCAGAATGCGCCAGCGCCTTCGTGATCCCGTCAATCAGCTTGACCGCTTCACTGTTCAAGCCAGCGAACGCGGTTTCCGTGAACGCCTTACCGATGGTGCGAACGTCGCGGTAGCTTTTCATGGTGCGCATGAATCCAGGCAGCGCGGAAAAACCTTGGCTCTTCAAATGGGCGCGGGCAAACTCGACTTCCTTATCGCCAAGCACTTCGTTGAGCGCCACAACCGAACGGTAGTCTTCCAGCCCCTTCGCCCGCAATTCGTGCATCAAGCGAATGGTTGGATTCAAATCCGTAACCGTGGGTTTGGACGGCAGCACCGTCAGGTGACATCCCTTGGCAAGCCACACCGACATTTCGTCAGCCCAGCCAGGCGCATCAATCACCAGCACGTCGCACGTATCGGCCAGATCGAACACGCGAAGCCTTGGCACGGCCTTTACTTCGATGAAGGGTTGAAAGCCGTTGGCTTCACGCGCCTTGCCCCATTCAACGCTTGTCTGCTGATCGGCATCAAGATCGGCAATCATCACGCTATCGGCTTCCTTGGCGGCAGCAACCGCAAAGGCCTGTGCAGCACCGCTTTTGCCAGTGCCGCCTTTCTGTCCGACAAATCCAATAATGTGCGCCATGACCGCCCAACCCTTTACAAAAAAATAGCAGCTAACAAAGTTAGCTGCTTACACGCTTACCATAGTTAGCCGCTATCATCAAGACGCGCTTTCGAGTCGGAACCGTTGCAACGGTTTCAACGTGATTTCGCGAGCTTCGCTAAAGTCAGCATCGACAACCGCCACCTCTCGCCGCGCTTCATGCTTTGGACGGCGGAACGGAATGGGTGCAGACCCCTGCCCCTTTTTCTGAGGCGCTGGAACTGGAGCAGACGGCGTGACCGACGACCAGCCCGAAGCCAGATAAAGCCCGAATGCCGCGCCGATCTCGACCAGAACAGCAACGAACATCACAAGCGCCATCTGCGCCGTTGAAACGTTGACCCCCGTCATGCGTGACAGCAAGCCTGCTTGCACGTCTGCCTCTTCCGCCGCGCCCACATCTTGCAACCGCTTCACTTCCTGTTTGTGGGCGGTCAGGCGCTCATCGAGGCGCACGGCTTCCAATGCGCTGGCAAGCTCTGCCTTGGTCTTGAAATACCCTTCGCAAAAGCCCCTGCTCTCGCCCGCCGTCGCTTCGGTGCAGTTTTTCGACGTTGACCAACGCTTATCTTGTTCAAGGCCGCGCAAGGCTTCCACGATCACGCCTTGCGGGCGTGCGGGCGGCAACGCTTTGATCTTCCCATCGACTTCCGCCACGTCGCGCATCACCGCTTGATAGCGGGCGGCAATCACTTCTTTGCCACCCGTGACAGCGCCGCGATTGCCAGCCGCAAAGCCAATGGCCGACATCAACGAGAATGAGAAAAACAGGCAGAAGACCACGCCAGCAATGGCGGCAAAGCTACGTTTGTTAGCAGCTAACGCCCAGCCGATGAAGATCGGCAGCAGGCTTTTGAGAACGTCAACGGCAACACTCACCGCGCCGAAAATCTGCGCTTCGAGCGGGGACTTACCCAGCGATGACAGAAAGACCCAGTTCATCGCAGCAGATGCCGCCATGAACACCAGCGCCGCCAGCACCGCTAAAAATCCGAGTATCCAGCGCATGGCCGCCCCTTGAAACTGCTTCGATGCGCACCCTACCACAAAGCTGCTAACTTGGCTATAGGCTAACAAAGTTAGCAGCTAACATACAGAAGAGGCCGCTAGTTAGCAGCTAACAAAATCAAGAAAACAAAGCCCGCTCAAGCACTCACCAAAAATCATCCCCAAGGGCAGGGGGTGCTGTCGTTCGCCGCGCCGCCGCTAACCCGAGCCACGGGGGGAAGGTCAGCGACGGCACGGCTCCGAAAATCATCCCCCCACTGCCAAGGGGGAAGCCACTTAGCAGCTAACAATCAAACGCCAAGAGGCGGCCATGTTCCAGCTAGCAGCTAGCAATACTAGCAGCTAACAATAATATGCTTGAGGTGATGCCGAACAGTCACGCCCATAGGTAAGGGGCAACGCACCGAACCGTGAGCCATCGCGCGAAACGCGCCTCTATGGGCGGAACACGGAGCGCATACAACGCAACCGTAGCCGTCCTTTGCCGTGCGTAGCCACAACACGGCGCAGCCGACCCATTCCCGAATCAGTTACAAGCGTCTTGAGTTGCAAGTGTCAAAGTGAGAGTCTTTGCACGGAATGCCTGCGATTCACAGGTTGCAAACAGCTTGTGCACAGCAGGGCAATAAAAACAGGAGACGACACTAGAAACAAAAAACCCGCCTTGAAGGGGCGGGTCTGAAGTCCAGCGAAGCTGGGAATATCGATCTAAAGGTTTGGCGACCTCGATATTCCTCGACAATTTGATTCGATGCAACCCATTTTTTGGGAACGGCAGAGCTTTGTTTAAATTCAGGCCTCCTTCGCAGCGGGACACCCACCCGAAGGAGCCACCATGTCTAATCAATCCAATGCTTTAACACGAAGTCCACAGTTCCCCTTAACGGGGCAATCCTTGAGTGCCGCCGAGATCGCCGCGCAGCGGCAGGCGCTGGCCGACCGTATCGACGCGCAGCTTGCCCGCGAGGAGGCCGAACAGGCTTGGACGAACCCAGGCACCACCCCGCAAGAAATCGCGTTCTTCGCCAAGAAGCGGGCAGCGTGGGTTGCAAGCCAAGGCAGGGAGAGCGCCCAGCCCGCACCCGCTAACGTGCAATGGTTCAAGCCCGTGGCCGCGTCGCTTGGAAACATCGCCACCAAGCCGCGTGAACTGCGCAACCGAACGCCGCGCCCAAGGCGCGGCTATCGTCACCATTCAGGCAACGTCTACTATTGCGAAGGGCAGCACCGAACCAAGCTAGACCGTAACCAGGTTGCCAAACTTTTGCGTGTGGCCGAAGACCTCGAACGCCGCACCAAAGCCAAGGGGCGCTTTAACGGCGTTATCAGCAAGGCCGGCCTCGACGTTCTCCGCGCCCTGCTCTGCCACTTCTACAATCACAAAAACGGCGGCCAGTGCGACCCGTCATTCGATGCCCTGCAACGTGTTACAGGGTATTGCCGCCAGACCATTGCGGATGCGCTCGAACGGCTGGAAGCCACGGGCTTGGTGCAGAGGGTGCGCCGCCTGATCCGCGTCATGATTACGACCCGTTGCCCCGTGACTGGAAACCCCGTCCAGTGCCCCGCCACCCAGCAGACCAGCAACGCTTACCTGTTCAAGGTGCTGGACACCCCAGCGGGCACCAAGCCCGCCGACTTTCATCGAGGGGGAGGGTTCGCAAAAACCCTGTTTTCTTTGTTGAATTTAGCCGAGTCTGCGCCACAGACTGAATCCACCAGAAATACAAAAAAAGAAGAAGATAGAGAGAAAAATTCAAGGGCACCGCTGCCTTGGGCATCCTCTCACAATGGAATGCCGCCCAAGGGGGCGGCATAAGCCATGCTTTAGGCTCGCTGCGCTCGCAGAAAAGTGGCTTAGCAATGAAGTGGGGGGCGACCATGCCCTTTAACTGCTCAGCCATGACCCTGCGGCAGGGGTAGGAAGGGCAGGTTTGAATGTTATGGGCTTGGGTGGCTGGAAAATTTTCACCCGCCAGCGACGAATTACGGGGCTGCAACGGTGCCTTGCTGGAATGCCTGAAAAAGCAGAGGCAGCAACCTTTGCAGATGCCGCCCCGTGCCCTTCACGCCAGAGGGGTTCCCACCCATAACGCCACTCGAACCTAAAGCCCCCATGCTCTTCCCGCAATATCCTAGCGGGGTTCGGGGGCGGCAATGAGCCCCCGACACTCACCAAAGCGTGTGCGCTCTTGCGCACTCAATAGCCGCTAGTTTTGTTAGCAGCTAACATTGTTATTCTGGTTTGAGTTGCATGGCTGCAAAAAACTTGTCGCGCAATTTCAACTTTGCCGATGCCACATGAGAAAATAACAGCTTGCCGTCGCCATAAACCAGCAAGTCATCAAATGGCGCATCGTCTGCAACATAGGTGATTAAACCATCTCCCGAATTCGCGGCGGCACCGTCAGTTTGCAAGACTGTTGTCTGCTTAACACCATTCAGAACAAACACAGCAGTCATTTTCTGAAATGAGCTTCGCAAGCTTAAAGGTAAAATGAGTTGCGGTTTGGCGCTTTTTCCCATGACGAATAGAAGCTTGACCCCATAAGAGCCAAAGTCCTTCTTGCTGTGAATCGTGTCTGATTCATCCCACGCAAAGAAATGAGTTTTTTTATGCGTTAGGCGACGGGCGATGTCGGCGAATGTTGGATTTTTTCCCATATCCAGACCAAAATCTGATTGAAATGTTTCAAAAGCTGGTTTTGGAAAATTATGACCCAAGTGTGCGGTGATGTTGGTCTGAGCCTCCCAATCGAAAACGCCGACATTTTCAGACGCAAACAGGGGTTTGGTTCGAGCCATGAACGCCGCGTGTTCCTTGGCTGTCATTCGCACAAAATCGCCATCTATAACTCTTCGTTGTTCCTCCCGTTTTGCATAAATTGCCTCGGCTGATTTCATCGACTCTTTAGTTTGCGCAGCAGCCTTAGCTACTGCTGCGGCGTTTTCGGCGGCTATTTCCGCCAAGTGTTTCTCACGGTCATATTTTGGCTTTGGTGTTTCTCCCCGTGCTATGGCTTCTGCGCGGGCAATGGCTTCTTCTTTGGTTTCTCTTTGCTTTTTATCAAATGCTGCGTTTGCTTCACGGTTGCGGGCAACATCAAGTTCAGCGGAATAATGCGGGTTGTCCGATCCCATCCCTAATTTCGGATGATACACCGAGTTATAAGCCCAGCCCGCTCCGACAACGAGCGCTAGTAGCGCTATCCTGCCGCGACGATTGAGTTCGAGCATATCGCGCTATCCTTATTCTCTATTTCAAATCGGATCGTAGCCAGGTTTTGCAGGTGGTGTGGACGATGTTTTTGCGGTTGGGGTTCCAGCGCGAGCATCTTTCCAGATTTTTTCGTTCTCAGCCCAGCCCTTGGGGTGCTTGTCCGTTATAAAATGTTTGGTCAAGCGGGCGTGAAGCGTTCGTGTCGCCGCTTGGCTGCCGCAGTCGCGCGAAATAGCGCCGTGCCGTGCGTCGTTGGTTTCCGTCAAAATTAATTGATGCTCGATGAATAGCAGCTTGCCAGCTTGAAGTTTTGCAAGATCGGGGGCTTCTAAAAAATGCGCGGATTCGGTCGTGCGCTCGAAACGGTCAAGAGCTTCGCTATCGATACAGCAGATTGCAGAGAATCGGTTCCATGACTGGTGCCCGAGCCATTTAAAAAAGGAGCGTCTGGCAAGAAAGCGGTATTTCATCCACCAACGCAAAGGCCTTATTTTTACTTTAAATTCATAGACATTTCTGCCATTAGATTCGATCATCGCCGCGTAGCTAAAACGTTTGAACGATTCTTTTTGACCGACAAAAAAGAAGCGGTTCTTTTGCGTGCCGTGGCGTGCCTCCCACTGAACCCAAGGCAATCCGCCGAGAGAAATATAATCAGGTGGTTCCATCACAGACGCTCTTTAAAAAATGGATCGTTATAGTATTCTGCCCGCTGCAAAATCATCGGATGCGCCCCAGGAAAAAGCACAATCATCCGCCCGCGTTCGCGTGCCAGCGCCAACTCGATTTCATGGGTTGCAAGCAGAGGTTCCGAACGCACGTCTTCACTTGATAGGGACGCGCCAGCGGCGGCAGCACTTTGCCCCGCGCCCGTGGCGCGGGTCATTTTAAACGAGCGTGTGCCAAGGCGCTTGGAGAGATATTCCAGCGTCGTCATATCAGTGACACCATGGAAGGTCGCAAGCGCCGTATTGCCGAAAAACGTTTCCCACGCGCCTTGGTAGTGGTGTTTGAGTTGTGACAAGTCTTGCAGGATCACCCACAGCTTGACCCCAAACCCTGCCATCTGCCCCGCCGCGGATTCAATCGCCCGCATATGTCCCAGCACCGCAAACTCATCGAGCACGAACAGGACGGGCAGCGGCGGCTTTTGTTCGACACGTTCGCAGGTTCGCAAGGCAAGCGTGATGATCGTGCGTAACCATTTGGAATGCGTCCCCATGTTCGAGGCGGGCAAGCAAAGGTAAACCGTCGTCGCCTTGCACTTCAAATCGGACAAAGCAAAATCCGATGATCGCAGCGTATCGGCGAGGGCAGGGGAATCTAAAAACGCCGTTTGGGTTCGCGCCGTCGAAAGAACGCTCGCCCGTTCCTTGTCGCCCATCCCTGCGAATTGCGCCCCGACCGCCGCAATGTGGCCGTCGAATTCAGTGGTGAAAATGGTTTGCATCAAGTCGAAAAGCGCGGCCTCGCGGTCGATCCCCGACCGTGCCGCATGACCAATCACAGCGGGGTCTTTCAACATGAGCAAGGCACGCACCGTGATAAGATTTCGATCACAAGCGGCAAGTTCCAACACCAGCAAAATCAACGCTTGAACCAACGTTTTTGCTGTATCCGACCAATGAGCGTCGTTGCCGCTTGGAATAATCAGCGCGTCAGCAATCAAGGCCGCGTCGTCAATGGCGTGCGGCCACTTCTTGCCAGGTAGATCAGGCGAATGCTCTTCGATCTCAGCCAGCGGATTGAAGTTCGAAGACTTCACCCCTGAAACGCCAAAAGGATCAAGCACCACGGTCGATTGACCCAAGCGCCTAGCGCGTGGTGAAGCCGATAGCCGTGCCAGCTCGCCCTTGGGATCAATCGCCAGCACCGACCCCTCATAGGTCAACAGTGTTGGGATAATCAGGGAAACGCCCTTACCCGCACGACTTCCGCCAATCGTGATCTGATGGCGATCATCCTTGCGCCCGACCTGTTGCCCGCCACGGTAGCCAAGGAACATCATCCCAGATGCCGAGCCGAACCGCCAATTAGGCGACCCGATTTCCTCAACCGTCGCCCATCTAGCAGCCGACGGAAAATCAATTTCCCGAGCAATTCCACGCGGAAAATGCAGCGGCAAACCGCGCTCAAACTCTTCAGCCGTGACCGCCATTTTAGCCCCCGAAGGCACCCCGCGAGTTCGCCAACGCCTACAGAATACCCGACCGCTTGCGAAACACACTTGCCAATTTGCCGACCGTTGCATAAAAGCAACAAATAGCAATGAGTGAAGAAGGCGCACTTCTGGGTTTGCAAATGCAAACCCGTGCGGCAAACGCCACCCACCCCCCTAACCAAAGGAAAAAGCATGGCAATTTACAGCTTCAACAAGGACAGCTTCGGCAAGAGCACCGCCAAGGTTCGCAACAATTCGCCAGGTGCCGCTGGACGCAACGCCGCCTACAACGCCCGCGAAGATGCCACCCGCTTGCAAGACGGTAGTGCTGGCAGCAATGCAGCCTACAACGTGCGCGATGAGGTCACTTACGCCGCCCATTCGTTCGGGATGCCGACAGCCGCCGAAGAGGTCGAAGCGTGGTTTCGCCAGCAGGAGCAGAACGACCGCAAAAACGCCCGTATGTCCGACCGCTTCATTGGAGCATTGCCGCGAGAACTCACCCCCGACCAATGCTTTGCCGCCGTCGAAAGCTTTTGCCGCGAAGTGTCAGGCGACCGCATCCCTTGGCATTTTGGTTTGCACCTTGAACTCGAACACCAGACCGACGCGGATTGGAACCCGCACGCGCACATCATTTTCCGCGACCGCGACATCGAGACGGGCAAACGCCACCTCTACACCAGTGCCGGCAAAAAGGAGTACGCCCAGCTAGACGCTAAGGGCGTGGACTACTGGACGGTTCAGGACTTCCGCCAAGCTTGGGAAAAGAACCTCAACACAGCGCTAGAAAACGCGGGTCACGAGGCGCGGGTTGATGCCCGCAGCAACGCCGCGCGGGGGATCGATCAAGAGCCTGGAATCCACAAGGGCAGAGCCGCAATGCGTTTGGTTGAGAAGGGCGAACACCCGCTCAGCAACAAAGACTACATCGGAATCGACAGCGGTCAGACCCGCGTTGATGAAAACGAAAAGCGCAAGCGAAGGCGCAGCGAGAGGCCGCCGCCCGATACACCCGAAGAGCGGGCACGTCATGACCTCAATCTAACTCACGGACAACAGCGCAGCGATCTAGCGGCGCATCATCACGCCGAGAGCATGGCGTTGCGTGCCCTTCACGCGGCGGAATTTTCCAACCGTTGCCATCAAGAAAAGCTGCACAACAGGGAAACCCGCAACGCAGCTTACCGTGACGTTGGAGAGCTGTTTTCCACTCGCTACCAAGACGTTCGACGGATGGAAGATCCCGCCGCAAAAAGCGCGGCGCTGGATGAACTCACACGCGAACAAACCGCCGCCTACAACGCCCGAACGGCTGAACTCTTTGCCAACAACCGCGATGCTCAAGACACCTTGAAGCGTCAGGACAATGCAGAGCGTGCAGCCGAACGGATGGAGGCCGCCGCGTTTGCTTTCGCACTCGGCGACGTTCAGCCCGCCAAGGATACCAGATGGCGAGCAATGAAGGCCGCGCAAGCGGGTGAACGTGCGGAACTGCTGGAACATCAAGCGATGGAAAAGGCTGCGCTTCAGTTGGCGCAGGACAGTGAACGCTTGGCACTCAAGCAGCAACAACGGGCAAGCCGTGAAACGCCCGCACAGGTGGAACGCGACACACGCCAAGCCCTGCGGGATGCCGTCGCGCTGACGGGATCGCAAAGCATGGTCAACGTGGACGCTGTTCAAATGCAACGGATGCGCCGCCGCGCGGATCAGGCAACACGCGACATGGCGGCCAGCCAACAAGCGGCTGTGCAGCAAGACAGCGCGAGTGCGGCACGCAAACGCTTTGCGGAACTGCGCAAGGAAGCTGAAACCCAAAAAGAGACGACAGACCGCAAGGCAGGGCTTGAAGCCAAGGCCTCGGACATGGCGAACCGTCTTGGCGCGGGCAAGAAGCAGAAAGGCAAGGGCGACACAGAACAGGAACGATAACAGGCGTTTTTAAAAGGTCAGCTATTAGCGTCTTACTACCACTTCGACCAAGCATTTCATCAATGAGAGCCGCTATTCGCACGCCCAGCAGAATAATAGTGAAACTGCGCTCGTATTTTGCTACAATAAACCCATTCTTTTAATGGGATTGATTATGACAAATTCAGAAAGCCAAATTTCAACCGATGAACTTTATTCAGCTGTCAAGGTATTGTTGAAAGAGGTTCAATGTTTGCAGGCGGATATTGCAGAGCTTCGCAGAATGCGGGAACTCGACAACCGCTATCACAGCAATGTAGCGGGTGAAACCGATCTGTTGCTTTTCGAACTTGCCGTGAAAACGATGCCCGAAGTTATTCATTTCGAATGTGACGTGGCCAACATCATTGGGCGGGCGGATTGCTCAGCACCCGAACGCTTTAAGTCACCGCCGCCGCGCAATAGTTAGCAGCTAACAAAGTTAGCCTATAAGTTTTCGGCTTCCACATCTTCAATTTTTGCTATGATCCTCAGCGTAAGGCAGCAGCAGAGGACGCAGCGCCATGCCCAACGTTCCCGAAAGTGAAGCCGACCGCTTGAAGCGAGAGGCGGCGGAAAAACTCAAGGCTGATGAAGAAAAACAGCGTTTAGAAAAAGCAGAATTTCAGCGTCAAATCTTCATCAATGCGTCACGCGACGGCATGGCTAAAGACCAGATGCAGCCGCACGCCGCGCCCACTAAGCACAGCCAGAACCTTGAAGACTTTAATCGGCAACGCGAAGAAGACAAGGCGAAGGAGCAGCGCCGCGCGGAAGCCATGAAGCACGAGCACCCGCAGGTGCAAATGGCGCACGCGCAGATGCTAGACAATCAGGCTCTTGTCGCCCTCGAATTGCAACACCGTGCCGCCGATAAGGCCGCAGCGGATGCAAAAGCGTTGCAGCAACAAACCCAGCAAACGGCAGAGCAAAAGACCACAGGTTATAAGTCGCTCTATGACGAGCGCAGCGGCGACGCGGCGCAAAAAACTGCCCAACTTGCAGCGCAGCACGAACAAGGAGAAGTTGCGCGGCAGACGCAAACCAATGCCCGCGCCCGCTTTGCGGAAGCGCGGGCGGTTGATCCGAAAAGCTATCAATCCAGCAGCAAGGAGGCAACCGACCGCAGCCAGCGGCAGGAACAACGCGACAAGGAACGCCCGACCAGCGACGCGCAGGAAGCACGGGCAAATCTGGCGAATAATTCGGATGGAAAACCAAAGCAAAAAGGCGATATGGAGCGCGAATGATGGTTAATTTGGCTGTCAAATAAAAAACCTTTATTTAGTTTCGTGGTTTTCTGATTAACTCTTGATATATTCATTTTATCGGGAGTTATTTTTATGACCAATGAGCTAAAATCAAAATTTAATTTAGACATCAATCAAGCAGCAGATAGCGCAAATGGTTTGCCCAACGCTAAGGGTAAAATGGCGCGGGCTGGCGGCAATCCTTCCATCGTGTCGCTTTGGATTAGCAAGAACGGCAGCGGCGCACTCACTGGAACCGCCCTCCCGCTTGACGTGAAGACCGCACTGGCCGCTAAGGCCGCAAACACGCAAGAAGTCGAACTTGAAAACGGGGTCAAGCTTGGTCTTGGCCGCATCGTTCTTTTTGACAACGACAAAGGCGACAACCCAGCCCGCGCCGATTATTACGGTTATTCCTTCACGTCCGACGGCGTAAATCAGCATTCAGTTTGGGCGTATGTCGATAAAGAAACAGGTGCGATGTCACTTCGCGGCACGACCGAGGTTTACGTTCCAAAATCCGAACGGGAAGCCAAGGCAGAAGCCGCCGCAGCGCCTGCACCGCAGGTTCCCGCAACCGCAAAAGCCAAGGTCAAGCAGGCCTTGACAGCCAAGCGGTGATTTCATGCACACTCAAACCCCTGCCATCCTATCGATTATTTCAGAATTCGCGGCGGTGATGCGCGAACTTGTTTCGGTTCTTTTTCGAAGCGCCCCCAGCAACGCGCAACGCGCCAAACTCGAAGCCGAGCATCAACAACAATACGATGCCGACGCTGAAATTCGCCGACGCTATGGTTCGGCTTTTCTAAATCACAACGAGTTAGAGCGGCGGGCAAAAGCGCATCGCGTCGATATTTCTCGATGTGCTGAGGACTGCCACAAGGCCGCTATCCTCGATTATCTCGACAACCCGACGATCCAAACGCCCCTCACGTCCATGCATATGACCTGGTTTAATGGGGTCAATGCGGACGGATCTCTATCTCACTCGATGACCCATCCCGTGAACCGTGCGAAATACCATGTTGAAGCCCGCGACTTGCCCGAACTCTACCCCGCCGAACGCTTAAGCTGGGGTGCGGCGCAGTGGGGGCAGCACGAAAAACGCCAGGCGGCAGAATTTGAATCCGAGCGGGCGGCATCCTTTCGTGCCGACGCTCAATCGTGGGTGGAATTTCAAACAAAACATCGTTGTGGGGACACCGTCCAAAACCGCGCGACGTGGGCAAGCCAGCGCCGCGAGGAACTAGAGCAAACCGCCCACATCCATGGCGCCGAAAGTTTTGCAGCGCAGCGGCGCGATGCTCTCGAACAAACCAAATTCATGCGTTTGGTTCGCACCTTCAAGAAAGCCAATCACGACCCTGCTTAGGTTGTATCTACATTTTATAGAGGCCGCTGGCGACGCCGCCCGTGGCCTCTTCTTTTGTTGAGCTTGGGTGCCTAGAATTTTTAAACGCCCGCCAGCGCCTGCTTTCTGGCGGCACAAACGCTTGCTGGAAGCCTCCCCTCCGCCTACGATCATTAGCGGGATTGCGCACGGGGGAAGTCATGCCGAACATCTATTGCTCAGACTTTGCTTGCCGGCCTGTTGGTGGGCGCATTCGCAACGAAAACGATCAAGCCGACCTGTTAGCCGCTTACACAAGAGCGCGATACCCTTGCATTCTTAGCCGGGGTTGTTTCAGGAGCTGCTGATCCAGCAGCGCTTTAAATTGCGAATTGACACGCTTTGATGCTGGTTCCAGCCACGAGATGTATGCTTAGAAAAGGAGTGCAAAAATGCAGCCGCCCAACCCACAACAAGCAGAGCGAGAGCCAGCTAATTCCACCAATGTTGCCGCCGTGCAATATTTTGTTGATGACCAAAAAAGGATTAGTTCGTCGTTCGCTACGTTAAAGGCGGTGTTGTTTTTGTTGTTGTTCCCATTGGCGCTTGTCTTTTTTGCTGGCTTGATGGGGGGTGTCGTCCAAATATTTATTTATGGAGCTGCTAATCTTGACAAGCACGAGTCGTGGTCTCCGATGTCTCATAAGTTGATGTCTTTTGTTTTGGGCGTGTCGTTTTTAATTTTGATTGAAAAAGTTATTGAGTATGTAAGGGCTCGTGCCGAATTGAGGTTGATTTCTGGTGTTGATGTATCAATCTATTGGTTTGGTTCGCTGTTTGGTTTTCTGTATATTCTTTGGTTCGTCGTAAAAGGTTTTGAATTGAATTTCTTCGGTATCACTCAAGTTTCTCAAGCGTTTAGTAATGTTAGCATCACTTTTGCCGTGTTGGGCGCATTGGGGGCTGTGATTAGTGGGGTTGGTACAAGATATTGGTACGTTAAAATGCAGCATGATGCACTTAGGAATTTGGAGCGAAATATCGTCTGACGATTTTCGGATTGCCCAGCGATCCCCTGTTTTTCCGTGGGGGGTCAAGTGAAGCGCCGCTGTGCTAAAAGCACGCTCGCCCCCCTCGCTCTTACCACAAGGGATGAAGATGCTTAGAATTATGTTGGTGTGCGTGGTTTTGATGTTTAATTCACCTGCTGTGCAAGCGGATAGTTGCGATAGTCTCGCTATTAAGGTGAATGACATAACAAAATTTGGCAACGATCACTGCGCGGGGCTGCGGTATAAAAAGAACCTATCGACGTGTGTCGTGACTGCCAGAAAAAGCCTTGTTATTTATCAAGATATTTTGCGGCAGAAGTGCCCGAATAATAATTTCGATATTGTGCGCAGCAACATCAAAACGATTGAATGGCAACTTTCAACACTTTACCGAAACTCTCGCGGTTCTGGAGGTCATGACGGCAGGACGGGGAGAGCACCTGTTGGCTGCCCAGCTTCGGCACCGATTCCTTGCGCTGGCGGGTGCTGCATATCAATGCCCCGTTATTGACTGGATCGGGGGGGGCAGGTCACCACCTCGTTACCCTGCCAAGTGGTGCTAATGTCATCGGTTTAGCACCAAAAAACTTTTTCGTTGTAAAGCAATGGCTTAGGGTGGTCTTAAAAGATGGTGCTAAAGTTGCCCGATTCTGGCAGACTTTGCCCCGTTAGTTTCAGAAGAAGACGGCAACGCCATTCTTGCTAGACACTTGACTTTTCTACTGGT
>Ga0247831_1004915_pt1 | contig 17292 bp, 14 predicted proteins | sample LaCruzMarch2015__9_FD_192406 | JGI IMG/M metagenome (GOLD analysis project Ga0247831, IMG submission 192406) | Freshwater microbial communities from meromictic Lake La Cruz, Castile-La Mancha, Spain - LaCruzMarch2015_1m | ecosystem: Environmental > Aquatic > Freshwater > Lake | place: Spain... | reverse complement strand
CCACGCAGGCAATCCGCGCCGCCGGGCCCACGCCGAGTGTCGCGGGCAGCGAGCGGATGCCCATCGCGCGGTCGCCTTCGACCGCCTTGAAATCATTGAGCGTCATGATTCCAAAAGCACCCGCCGAATAGAGTGCGAGGATCGCCAGCACCTGCGGCGGGGGCAGCGCGCCCGCCATCACGCTCGCGCCGGTAAACCAGGTCAATGCTTCATAGGTCAGCGCGACCGAGGCCGGTCCCCACACGCCGCTCATTTTGAGGCGGAAAGGCGGCGCGCTATAGGCCCAGGCGAAAAACAGCGCCACGATCGTCGCGGCAAACACCCAGAACCCCATGAAGGCGGCCGCAACCAGCCCGCAGGCGGAGCCGATGAGCGCGATCCGCAATCCCCAGGTTCCCGCGATCCGGCCCGAGGGGATCGGGCGGTTCGGCTCGTTGATCGCATCGACATGGCGATCAAACCAGTCATTGACTGCCTGGCTCGTTCCGCAAACCAGCGGCCCCACCAGCAAAATGCCCGCGATAAGGAACTGCCAGCGGCTGGAAATGGAGACGCCCGACGACACCACACCGCACATGAACGCCCAGATCGGCGGAAACCAGGTGATCGGCTTCAGCAGCTCGAGGATGTCCCGGGGGGCGGGAATTGATGTCGCGAATCCCGGGGTCTTTGCAGTTTCCATCGCAGAAAGGCTAACCTTGACAGCCAGTGGCGTCAAATCCAATTGACGGTTTTGCCGCAATTTGCCCCTTCGGTCGCCGCCTAGTCAGACCGAAATCCCGCGCCCCCTGCCCGGCGCTGCGCGCCCAATCGCGACCGGCGAAAAAGGGCTTCTAAACGTCGGACGACATCAGATTGCCAAGACCGTGGCGATGCAGCTTGGAATAGAGGCTCTGGCGGCTAACGCCGAGGATTTCCGCCGCCGAAGCCCGATTGTCGGAGGTATAGACCAGCGCCGCCTCGATGCACAGGCGCTCGATCAGATCGGTACTTTCGCGCACGATATCCTTGAGCGACATCCGGCCCACCAGCTCGGTCAATTGCCCTACCGAGCGCGGCACATCGCCTACGCTCTCGCCGCCATTTCTCTCGCGGCGGCCGACATCGCGAATGGTGAAGCCATAGCACTCACCATCCCCCATCGGCGCGGACACGCCCGAGACTTCGATGGAATCCTTCGATCCTGCTGCGCCGCGCAGGATGGTCGCGACATTGCGGACCGAGCCATGCTCGCGCAACTGCGCGATGATCAGGTCAAGATCGATGCCCGGTCGCCCCAGCCACGTATCCAGCCGCGCGCCGACCACCCGGTCCATCGAGGGCATCTGCGTCATTTCAAGGAACGCGGCGTTCGCGCTCAGTACATTCAGATCGCTGCCGACGAGGACGAACGAATCGGGCATCCGCTCGATCACTTCGCCGAGCGTGGCATCCATCGCCTTTCCGCCGACGGCTCCGCCGGCCACGTCGATCCGGACAATGAACAGCGCTTTGCGAGCCTGACGAAACAGGCGCGCCGAAATTCTCGCGTCACCGCGGCTATCGACCAGACGCAGTGCGATCGGAGCCAGATCATCGGCGGCTTCCGCAGCGCCGAGATAAGCGATCAGGTCATCGCGCTGCCCGTCGGCGACGATGGTCTGGACGGGGACACCGGCAAGTTCGCCCGGCATCGCATCCAGCAACCGATAAGCCGCCGGATTGGCCTCGCTGATCCGGCGGTCGTCGGCATCGACGATCAGCACGGGTTCGGAAACCACATCGAACAGCAGGCGGTAGCGGGTTTCGGTTTGCCGCAGCCGGATATAGTCGCGCTCGATTGCCTGCTGCGATTGGAGCAAGCGCTGCTGAAGTGCAGCAGTGGCGCGCATATCGCGCCCGATCGCGATGAGGCGGCCCCCATCGCCCAGCGCCATCATCAGATAGCGCACCGCGACATCGCCGCCCGCCGCGACATGGTTGACCTGCCGCCAGCGAGGCGCACCACCAGGTTTGGCCGCCTCGGTCAGCATGTCATTGATCTTCACCCGGCTTTCCACCGTGACTGTATCGATCAAGGGCGTGCCCACCCAATCGGTAAAACCGTGCTTGGCGAGTTCGCCGTCCGAGACCGAGATATCGAGAACGTCGCCTTCAGGAGAAAGAATGAACGCAACGTCCCCCACAGATGCCAGCATGTTGGCGGCCGCGCCCGCAGACAAGGCTCCCGTCATGCTGTCACCCGACGCAAATGGGGTCGTCCCAGAGGGAGCATTATGCATGTTCATTGCCGAGCGCCGCGCTCCACCTATCGTATCAACTAACAGCCAAGGCTTCTCGTTCGCGCTTGCGAACAAGGGCCAAGGCAACTTTCAAGGCAAGCTTTGCGTCAGAAGCCGTAGCATCCGCCCCGATTTTCGCCGCTAAATCAGGATCTGTGCAGAAGACCGGGCCGCCAACCATGATGCAAACGCGCGAATTTCTGGACACATTCCGCAGTGCAACAATCAGCGAGCTAACTTTTTCGATATGGCAATCGCAGCTTACCGTCAATCCGATCAAGTCAAACCATTCGCGCCTGACCCCCCTCAGAAGATCGGATGTCTCGGCGCTGGTCATGCGTTCGGTAATCCAGCCCTCACGGCGAAAGAGTTCGTCCATGACGACAGTGCCAAAGTTATGCTGGTCGCCCGGCATGGCGGCAAACAGCGCGCGGTGGCCGCCGGCCGCAAGCAATCGCTCCGACGGCGCGCGCGCCGCGATCTCGCGCACCACTTCCTGCAAACGCCATAGCCCCATCGTTACGTCGATGAAGTCGCAGCGGTCACTTTCCCAATATTCGCCCAACAAGCGCGCCGCCGGCCCCAGCAAATCGACCATGACCGTATCGACGCCCATGCCCCGCGCGAGAACCGCCTCGACACTGGCCAGCAACGCATCGGCTTCGACTTCGAGCACCAATTCGGCAAGCGCCGCGACCTCGCCAATGCCGATCTCCGCAGCCGAGGGGCTGCGCGCGTCCCCGACATGCGCAATTACCAGGCGGGGGATGATCTCGTTTTCGATCAGTTTCGACAGCGACTTGTCGTGTTCCAAGGCCCCATCATGCGCAAAGGCTGCACCATGATCCGGGCTGTCATGATGGTTGACGGCGTCATGGGCCATGCTGGCGAACGCCAGAAACGCTTCGGAGCCTTGCGCCTCGTCGATCAATCTTTGCGTATGCCTCGCGCGACCAATTGATCCAGATTGTGAGCCTGAAGGAGCCAATGATGCCACAAACGGCCCCCTGCCAACGCGTTAAAAGCTTAAAGACAACCTAGCGTAACTGCCGCGGCGCAAGGAGTCCCTCTGCCGCGAATCGTATGCTGAACGCTCCGGTCTCGCAATAGCATAAATGCACTAAAGGGCAAAAAGTGTCAAACTATTTGGACGTCAATTTTTATTGACACCCCCTTGATCGCTGACCTAGTCTCTCTGTCAGACAGGTTGGGGATAGCGGGACGTGATGCGGTCAAACGACCAGAACTTCTCAGATTCGGCGAAAGAACGTGGCCCGGCACCGCTTTACACGCCCGAACAGCGCGCCCGGCGCGACTCGACCCCTTGGACTATGGTGCAAGGCATCCTGGCTCCCGTTCAGTTCGTGATTTTCCTCATCAGCCTGGTTCTGGTGCTGCGCTATCTGGACACGGGCGAAGGCGCATTTGCGGCGAACGTATCGGTCGTGGTCAAGACATGCGCGCTTTACCTGATCATGATCACCGGCGCGATCTGGGAGAAGGTGGTTTTCGGCAAGTATCTGTTCGTGCCGGCATTCTTCTGGGAAGATGTTTTTTCAATGCTCGTGCTCGCGCTGCACACCGCTTATCTGGTGATGCTGTTCGGCGACTTGGGCAGCGAGCGCGAACGCCTGCTGCTAGCGCTCGCGGCTTATGTCACTTACGCGATCAATGCGGGCCAGTTCATTCTGAAGTTGCGCGCGGCACGGCTTCAAGGCAGCGCTGAAGCCAAGGTATCTGCGACAAGTGAACCGGCCACTGGCCCGGCCATGGCGGTATCGGCATGAACGCCGTGCTGCCCCTCCCGACGCTGGGCTGCGAATCGGCGCCGGTGCTGCGTGAACGCGGGCAGCGCGAAGTGTTCTGCGGCCTTACCGGGATCATCTGGCTCCACCGCAAAGTTCAGGACGCTTTTTTCCTCGTCGTCGGTTCACGCACTTGCGCGCACCTGCTGCAATCTGCCGCCGGCGTGATGGTGTTTGCCGAGCCGCGCTTTGGCACGGCGATCATCGAGGAGCGCGATCTGGCCGGGATGGCCGATTGCAACGAGGAGCTCGACCGGGTGGTCGACCGGCTACTGGCGCGGCGGCCCGATATCAAATTGCTGTTCCTCGTCGGCTCCTGCCCGTCCGAGGTGATCAAGCTCGATCTGTCGCGCGCCGCATCGCGGCTCTCGGTCAAGCACGCTGGCGCGACGAAGATCCTCAACTACTCGGGCTCGGGGATTGAAACCACCTTCACCGAGGGCGAAGATGCGTGCCTCGCGGCGCTGGTCGCCGATCTGCCTGCGGACACCTCGGAAACGCTCAGCCTGATGATCGTGGGCGCGCTGCCCGATGTCGTCGAAGACCAGTTCCTGCGGCTGTTCGCGCAGCTCGGCATCACAAGCGTGCATTCGCTCCCTGCGCGCCGCGCCAGCCAGATGCCGCCTGTCGGGCCGAACACGCGCTTTTTGCTCGCGCAGCCCTTTCTGGGTGAAACGGCGCGCGCGCTCGAAGATCGCGGTGCCCAGCGGCTCGATGCGCTGTTCCCGTTTGGCGCTGAAGGCACCACGAACTGGCTTCATGCCGCCGCGAGCGCCTTCGGCATCGACGAGATGCATTTCCGCAACACCGTCGCCCCGGGCCGCGAACGTGCCAAGCGCGCGATCGACCATGTGCGCGCCAAGCTTGAAGGCAAGCGCATCACCTTCCTGCCCGACTCGCAGCTTGAAGTGCCGCTGGCACGGTTCCTTTGCGCCGAACTCGGGATGATCCCGGTCGAGGTCGGCACGCCCTATCTGCACCGCCGCCATCTGGCGCAAGAACTTGCGCTGCTGCCATCGAACACGCTGATCAGCGAAGGTCAGGATGTCGACAAGCAGCTCGACCGGGTCCGCGCCGCGCGGCCGGACATCACCGTGTGCGGCCTCGGCCTTGCCAATCCGCTGGAGTCCGAAGGGCTGACCACCAAGTGGGCGATCGAACTGGTGTTCTCGCCGATCCATGGTTTCGATCAGGCTGGCGATCTTGCCGAACTGTTTGCCCGCCCGCTGCGGCGGCGCGACGTGTTGAAGGTCTGAGGCGATGCAGCTCACTGTCTGGACCTACGAAGGACCTCCCCATGTCGGCGCGATGCGGATCGCAACCGCGATGGAGGGCGTGCATTATGTGCTCCATGCGCCGCAGGGCGATACGTATGCCGATCTGCTGTTCACGATGATCGAGCGCCGGGGCAAGCGTCCGCCGGTCACCTACACGACGTTTCAGGCCCGCGATCTTGGCAAGGATACCGCTGAGATGTTTCAGTCGGCGGCACGCGGCGCGTATGCCCGGTTCCAGCCGCAGGCGATGCTCGTCGGCGCTTCGTGCACGGCCGAGCTGATTCAGGACGATCCGGCCGGCCTTGCCGAGGCGATGCGCCTGCCCTGCCCGGTGATCGCGCTTGAACTGCCCAGCTATCAGCGCAAGGAAAACTGGGGCGCGGCGGAGACCTTTTACCAGTTGGTGCGTAATCTGGCCGACAAGGATGCCAGGCCCGCCCCGCGCGAAGGCCGCAAGCCATTGGCCAATCTGCTCGGCCCCACCGCGCTGGGTTTCCGCCACCGCGACGATGTGATCGAGATCACCCGGCTGCTGGCGACGCTCGGTATCGAGGTTAACGTCACCGCCCCGCTGGGGGCCAGCCCTGCCGATCTGGCGCGGCTGGGCGAGGCCGATTTCAACGTGTGTCTCTATCCCGAAATCGCCGACACCGCCTGCCGCTGGCTGGACAAGACCTTCGGCCAGAAGACCGTGCGTACTGTGCCGATCGGCCACGCCGCTACGCGCGATTTCATCGCCGAAGTCGCGGCGCTGGCCGGCGTCGATCCTGCCGCTGCGCTCGATACCTCGAACATGCCGTGGTGGAGCCGGTCGGTCGATTCGACTTATCTGACCGGCAAGCGGGTGTTCATTTTCGGCGACGCCACGCATGCGGTGGCGGCGGCCCGGGTGGCGCGCGACGAGCTGGGTTTCGAAGTGGTGGGCCTTGGCTGCTACAACCGCGAATTTGCCCGCGATGTGCGCGAGGCCGCCAAGCTTTATGGCCTCGAACCGCTGATCACCGACGATTATCTCGAAGTAGAGGACGCGATTCAGGCGCTGCAGCCCGAACTGGTGCTGGGCTCGCAGATGGAGCGGCACATCGCCAAGCGCCTGCGCATCCCCTGCGCGGTGATCTCCGCCCCGGTTCACGTGCAGGATTTCCCCGCGCGCTACAGCCCGCAAATGGGCTTCGAAGGCGCAAACGTGCTGTTCGATACCTGGGTTCATCCGCTGGTGATGGGGCTGGAGGAGCATCTCCTCACCATGTTCCGCGATGATTTCGAATTCAGCGACGCCGCAGGCGCATCGCATCTCGGCCATGGTTCCGCGCCAGCCGCCGCGCGCCGCGACATCCATGATGACGCGCCCATTGCAGTTCCCGAGGAGCCCGTTGTCATGGTTGCGGCCGAGCACGGCGTGACAGCCACCGGCTGGTCTGCCGAGGCCGAAAAGGAACTCTCCAAGATCCCGTTCTTCGTGCGCGGGAAAGCACGGCGGAACACCGAGCGTTATGCCGCCGAGCAGGGCATAGCCGCTATCACGCTCGAAACGCTCTATGACGCGAAGGCGCATTATGCCAGCTAATTCAGCAATTCAGGCCCCAGCCATTCCCGTGCGCGTGGTCATCATCACGCTCGACAACCACCTGTCGGGTGCAGTCACGCGGGCACAGGCGCATTTCGACCGTGCTTATCCCGGCGTGACAATCGGGTTTCACGCCGCAGCTGATTGGGAAGAAAAGCCCGAAAGCCTTGAAGCGGCGCGCGCCGACATTCTGCGCGGCGACATCGTTCTGGTGACGATGCTGTTCCTTGAAGACCATATCCGGGCGGTGCTGCCGCAATTGACCGCGCGCCAGAACGAATGCGATGCGATGGTCGGGCTGATGTCGGCCGCCGATGTGGTCAAGCTGACGCGGATGGGCGATTACCGGATGGACAAGCCCGCCACTGGGCTGCTGTCGATCATCAAGAAAATGCGCGGCACCAACAAGGCCGGGGCCAGCTCCGGCGCGGGGCAAATGGCCGTGCTGCGCCGTCTGCCCAAGCTGCTCAAGTTCGTCCCCGGTACCGCGCAGGATGTGCGCGCCTATTTTCTGACGATGCAATACTGGCTGGCCGCGTCTGACGACAACGTGTTCGACATGATCAAGGCGCTGGTTGATCGCTATGCCGATGGCGAGCGCCGGATCTTGCGCGGCAAGATGAAGGCAGTTCTCCCGCGCGAGTATCCCGAAGTCGGGGTGTATCATCCTGCGCTGCCGCAGCGCATGGCGCGCACCGCCGACGCGCTGCCCCGCCGCCGCGATGCCAAGGGCACGGTCGGTTTGCTGATGCTGCGGTCCTATGTGCTGGCGAACGACGCGGGTCATTACGACGGCGTGATCGCCGCGCTGGAAGCGCGCGGGCTGAACGTGATCCCGGCCTTTGCCGGCGGGCTCGACGGCCGCCCGGCAATCGAAGAGCTGTTCATGAAGGACGGCGTGCCGGTGGTTGACGCGGTGGTGAACCTGACCGGGTTCAGCCTGGTCGGCGGTCCGGCCTACAACGACACCGCCGCCGCCGAGGCCATACTGGCCAAGCTCGACCGGCCCTACATCGCCGCGCATCCGGTTGAGTTTCAAACACTGCAGGCATGGGGCGCGAACCGGCAGGGGCTGTTGCCGCTCGAGGCGACGATGATGATCGCCATTCCCGAGCTTGATGGCGGCACCGTGCCGATGGTGTTCGGCGGCCGTTCCGATGGCTCCGATACCCCCTGCACCGGTTGCCAGCGCGGCTGCACGTTCCCGGCGACCGGCCAGGTGCGCACAATGCAGACCTGCAGCGAGCGCGCCGAAATGCTCAGCGCGCGCGTGTTCAAGATCATCGAACTGCGCCGCGCGGCCAATGCCGAGAAGCGCGTTGCCGCTGTCTTGTTCAATTTCCCGCCGGGCGCCGGCGCGGCGGGCACGGCGCAGTTCCTCGCCGTGTTCGAATCGCTCTATGCCACGCTCACGCGGCTGGCGCGCGAAGGCTATACGGTCGATGTCCCGGCCTCGGTCGATGCCCTGCGCGAACGCATCCTTGGCGGCAACGCGGCGCGCTATGGCACCGAGGCCAATGTCCATGCCCGCGTCAGCGCCGACACCATCGTCAGCCACGAGACATGGCTCGCCGAAATCGAAGCCTCGTGGGGCCCCGCGCCCGGCAAGCTGCAGTCGGATGGCACCTCGGTGCAGATCCTCGGCGCGCAATTCGGCAACGTGTTCGTCGGCATCCAGCCCGCGCTGGGGTATGAAGGCGATCCGATGCGCCTGTTGTTCGAGGGCCGCTTTGCCCCGACCCACGCATTCGCGGCGTTCTATCGCTGGCTGAAGGAAGACTTCCGCGCCCACGCGGTGCTGCATTTCGGCACGCATGGCAGCCTCGAATTCATGCCCGGCAAGCAGACCGGGCTGAGCGCCCAGTGCTGGCCCGACCGGCTGATCGGCGATCTGCCCAACATCTATCTTTATGCCGCGAACAACCCTTCCGAAGGCGTGCTCGCCAAGCGCCGCTCAGGCGCGGTGCTGGTCAGCTACCTGACCCCGGCGCTCACCAATTCGGGGGTGTACAAGGGCCTTGCCGACCTCAAGGCCTCGGTCGAACGCTGGCGGCAGGCTGAGCCGGGCAGCAATGAGCTGGCCGATCTTGCCGAATTGATCGCCGATCAAGCCGACGCCCTCGATCTTGACGGCAGCAACATCTCCGCGCTTGCCGCCAAGCTGTATGAGATCGAGCGCGAACTGATCCCGCAGGGGCTCCATGTCGCGGGCGCTGCCGCGACCCGCGAAGAGCGCGCCGATATGATCGCCGCCTCGGCCAGCGCCCGCGGCCAGTTGCTCTCTGTTGACATGATCGAGGGCATCGTGGCGGGCACGATCAAGCTCGACACGCCGCTGCTCAAGGAAATGGCTGCGCTCAACACCGCGCTCAGCGCGAACGGTGAGCTTGATGGCATCGTGCGCGCGCTCAATGCGCAGTATATCCAGCCAGTCACAGGCGGTGATTTGCTCCGCTCGCCCGAGATCCTGCCGACTGGGCGCAACATCCATGGTTTCGATCCGTTCCGCCTGCCGTCCGCTTATGCCATGAAAGACGGCGCGGCGCAGGCGCAGCGCCTGATCGATCGCAGCCTCGCCGATTCGGGCCACATCCCGGAAACAGTGGCGATGGTGCTGTGGGGCACCGACAACCTAAAGAGCGAAGGCGCGCAGATCGCCCAAGCGATGGCGCTGATGGGCGCGCGGCCGCGCTTCGATAGCTACAACCGGCTTGCCGGGGCCGAGCTGATCAGCCTGGAAGAGCTGGGCCGCCCGCGCATCGATGTGGTCGTCACCCTTTCGGGCGTGTTCCGCGACCTGCTGCCGCTGCAAACGCGGATGATGGCCGAGGCCGCGTTGCTGGCCGCACAAGCAGACGAGCCGAGCGAGCTGAACTTCATCCGCCGCCACAGCCTGTCGCATCAGGAAGAGCACGGCTGCGACATCGAAACCGCCGCGCTGCGCGTGTTTTCGAACGCCGAAGGGGCATATGGCGCCAACGTCAATCTGATGATCGACAACGGCGGCTGGTCTGACCCCAACGAACTGGCGGACAGCTTCGAACGGCAGAAGGGCTATGCTTACGGCGTGAAGGGCACACCCATGCGGCAGGCGGCGATCCTCGGCTCCGCGCTCAAGACCGTCGATTGTGCCTACCAGAACCTCGAAAGCGTCGAACTCGGCATCACCGCGATCGACCAGTACGTCGATGCGCTGGGCGGCATCAGCCGCGCCGTAACCCGCGCCAAGGGCACCGCAGCGCCGGTCTATATCGGCGACCAGACCCAAGGTTCGGGAAAGGTCCGCTCGCTGCAGGAGCAAGTCGCGCTCGAAACCCGCACGCGCATCCTCAATCCCGTCTGGACCGAGGGACTGCTGCGCCACGGCTACGAAGGCGTGCGGCAGATCGAAGGCAGCGTGACCACGACGATGGGCTGGTCGGCCACCACCGGCGAGGTCGATCCCTGGGTCTATCAGCGCATCGGCGAAACCTACATTCTCGATGCCGAAATGCGCGAGCGGATCGCCGCGCTCAATCCCCGGGCGGCGGCGCGCGTCGCTGGCCGCCTGATCGAAGCCAGCGAACGGAATTACTGGCAACCCGACGAAGCAACACTCGCAGCACTCCATGCCGCCAGCGATGAACTCGAGGATCGTCTCGAGGGTGTCGTTGCGGTCGCGGCATAAAGGAACAGATGATGGCCTTGCTTGATCCCCCCACTCGCCCTGAAGTTACCGGTCTTGAAAGCCGCCTGCGCGACCGCATTGGCCTTGATGGCGAAGGCAGCGTGCAAGTCGGGCTCGATCCGAATGACCGGATCGGCACCGCCAAAGTCTTTGCCGTTTATGGCAAGGGCGGCATCGGCAAATCTACCACCTCGTCAAACCTCAGCGCCGCGTTCTCGCTGCTTGGCAAGCGCGTGCTCCAGATCGGCTGCGATCCCAAGCATGACAGCACTTTCACGCTGACCAAAAAGCTGATGCCGACGGTGATCGACGTGCTCGAGACGGTCGAGTTCCACAGCGAAGAACTTCGCCCCGAAGACTACATGTTCGAAGGCTATAACGGCGTAATGTGCGTCGAGGCCGGCGGGCCGCCTGCGGGCACCGGCTGCGGCGGCTATGTCGTGGGGCAGACGGTGAAGCTGCTCAAGCAGCATCATCTGCTCGAAGAGACCGACGTGGTGATCTTCGATGTGCTGGGCGATGTGGTATGCGGCGGTTTTGCCGCGCCGCTGCAGCATGCCGAGCGCGCGGTGGTCGTCGCCGCCAACGATTTCGACAGCATTTTCGCGATGAACCGCATCGTCGCGGCGATCAAGGCGAAGGCCAAGAACTACGACGTGCGCATGGCAGGCGTAATCGCCAATCGCTCCGCCGCCACCGACGAGATCGACCGGTTTAACGAAGCCACGGGATTGAAGCGCCTCGCGCATTTCCCCGATCTCGATGCGATCCGCCGTTCGCGCCTCAAGAAATGCACCTTGTTCGAGATGGAATCGACTCCCGAAGTCGATGCCGCATGCCTCGAATACAAGCGGCTCGCCGCGCAGATGTGGGCCGGCTGCGATGCGTTGGATGCGCAGCCGATGAAGGACCGCGAGATCTTCGAATTCCTGGGGTTCGAATGAAATGACCACGGCGACTTACGACCGGTTTCGCGAGAACCTCACCACGTATTTCGATCGCACCGCGTCGAAAGCGTGGGAGCAGTTGACGTCCGACGCGCCGGTCAGCGGTGTGCGGGCAACGGTGCGCGCCGGGCGCAACGAAATGCGGGGCACCTTGCTGTCGTGGTTGCCTGCCGACATGACCGGGCTGCGCCTGCTCGATGCCGGCTGCGGCACCGGGGCGCTAGCCGTCGAAGCGGCGCAGCGCGGAGCGGAAGTTGTCGCCATCGATGTCGCGGGCAGTCTGGTCAAGATCGCCGCTGACCGCGCCCCTGCCGGTCTCAACATCGATTGGCGCGTGGGCGATATGCTCGATCCGACGCTCGGGCAGTTTGACCATGTCGTGGCAATGGATTCGCTGATCCATTATAAGGCGGCAGATATTGTCTCGGTGGTGCGGAAAATCGCCGACACCACGCGCGGCTCGTTTGTCTTCACCTTCGCGCCGCAGACCCCCTTGCTGATGGTGATGCTAGGGATGGGCCGCCTGTTTCCAAGCAGCGACCGCTCGCCTGCGATTCTCCCCGTCGCGCATCAGAAACTGCGCTCGCAGATCAGCCATGCGCTGCCCTCGGCGACGATCGGGCGCGACCGCCGGGTTTCCGGGGGCTTTTACAAGAGCCATGCGCTGGAGGTGGTGCTGGGATGACCACGAGCCGCGTCCACGGATTCTGGAACAACGCAGGGCGGCGATTCCTGCCGTTTGCCGATGCCGCGACTACCGAGCTCCCGCTTGGTCAGTTGCTGCGGCTATCGCTGTTCCAGGTTTCGGTGGGCATGGCAGCGGTTTTGCTGACGGGGACGCTCAACCGGGTGATGATCGTCGAGCTGAATATGCCAGCCTCGCTCGTGGCTGTGATGGTCTCGCTGCCGCTGCTGTTTGCCCCGTTGCGCGCGCTGATCGGGTTCAAATCCGACAATCATGTCTCGCTGCTGGGCTGGAAGCGGGTGCCCTACATCTGGTTCGGCACGCTGTTCCAGTTTGGCGGATTTGCCATTCTGCCGTTCGCGCTGCTGGTGATGACGGGGGGCGGCCACGGCCCTGCGATCTTCGGCCAGATTGGCGCGGCGATCGCCTTCCTGCTGATCGGCGCAGGCATGCATACCACCCAGACCGCCGGGCTCGCGCTGGCGACCGACCTTGCACCCGAACACGCCCGGCCCCGCGTCGTGGCGCTGCTTTATGTCATGCTGCTGGTCGGCACAGCGGCAAGCGCCATCATCATCAGCCAGATTCTTGCCGACTTCACCGCAACCAAGCTGGTGCAGGTGGTGCAAGGGGCGGGCGCGCTGACGATGATCCTCAACGTTATCGCGCTGTGGAAGCAGGAACCCCGCAACGCCGCAACGACTGCGGCGCGGCCGGATCGGGCGCCGTTCAGCGCAGTCTGGGCCAGCTTCATCGCCCAGCCCAAGACCATGCGGCTGTTGGTTGCGGTCGGGCTGGGCGCGGCGGCCTTCAGCATGCAGGATGTCCTGCTGGAGCCATATGGCGGCCAGATTCTGCACATGTCCGTCGGCGCGACCACATCGCTCACCGCCTTGTGGGCGATAGGCATGCTGGCCGGCTTTGCGATCGCTGCGCGCGAGCTGGCGGCAGGCGCCGATGCGCATCGCCTTGCCGGCTATGGCGCGGTTGCCGGCATCGCGGCCTTCGCGCTGGTGATCTTTGCCGCCCCATCGGAGCAGGCCGGTTTCCTTTACTTGGGCGCATCGCTCATCGGCCTCGGCGCGGGGCTGTTCTCGGTCGGCACGTTGACCGCCGCCATGGCGCTCTCGCGCGAAGGCAACAACGGCCTGGCGCTCGGCGCATGGGGCGCGGTCCAGGCGACAAGCGCCGGCCTTGCCATCGCTATCGGTGCCTTTGCGCGCGATGCGATTTCATCCGCGGCAATCGCCAACGACCTGGGGCCCACTCTGGCCGGACCGGCAACCGGTTATGGATTTGTCTATTGTTCTGAAATTACGTTACTTTTCGCAACCATCGTGGCGTTGGGGCCTTTGGTGCGTGGGCGTGCGGCTGGCCAAGCCATATCGCCCTCTCGCTTTGGTCTCAGCGAGTTTCCAACCTGAGGGAAATCGGCATGAGTTATAGCTTCACCCAACACATCGACGTGGCGCTCGTTGTTCTCAACGCGTTCTTCCTGTTTTTCTTCGGGCTCATTCTCTATTTGCGCCGCGAAGACCGGCGCGAGGGCTATCCGCTGGAAAACGAGTTGACCGGGGCGCTCGACCCAGCCGGCGGCCCGATCCTGACCGCAAACCGCAAGACCTTCCATCTGCCGTTCGGCCATGGTTCGGTCACGGTGCCCTCGCTAGAGCGCGAACCGGTCCAGATCGCAGCGCGCCGCACCGATTTCGGCTTTGGCTCGCCGATCGAACCGACGGGCAATCCGCTGGTCGACGGCGTCGGGCCGGCCGCTTGGGCCAATCGCGCCAAGCGCCCCGATCTCGATTATGAGGGCCATGCCCGCATTGTGCCGATGAGCACGGTCGCTGAATTCAGTGTCGCCGTGCAAGACGCCGATCCGCGCGGCTTCAAGGTCGTCGCCGCAGACGGCGTCGTGGTCGGTACGGTCAGCGAACTGTGGATCGACAAGGCCGACCGGCTGATCCGCTATCTTCAGGTTTCGTTGCAGGGCGAGGCCCCGCGCGAAGTGCTCGCGCCGATGATGATGGCCTCGGTCAAGCGCAAGACCGGCACCGTCACGATCGATGCGATCGTCTCGGGCCAGTGGGCAGAGGCCCCTGCGATGCCCGAGGGCAGCGCGGTCATCACGCTCTATGAAGAAGAGCGCGTCCAGGCCTACTTCGGCGGCGGTTATCTCTACGCGACCCCGCAGCGTTCGGAGCCGCTGCTATGATCACCGAGTATGAGAACGAGCCGATCCCCGGCTTGCCTGGGTTTCTCCCCAAGGGAGAGCGGATTCTGTGGCAGGGCTCGCCGCAGTGGCGCAAACTTGCCGCCACGGCCTTCCACACGCGCCTGATCACCGGGTATTTCGCGCTGCTGGTGGGGCTGGCCGTGGTGAATGCGCTCGTTCAGGGCGGTCAATCGCTGGGCGATTTCAAGGGCATCGCGATCACTGTGGTGCTCGGCGTCATCGGTGTCGGACTGCTCAATCTCATTGCCTGGGGCACCGCGCGTTCGACCATCTACACCTTGACCGATCGGCGGATCGTGATGCGCGTTGGGATCGCCCTGCCCAAGTGCATCAACCTGCCGCTCGGCCTCATCGAGTCGGTTGATCTGCTGATGCGCGCGGATGGCACGGGCGATCTGCCGCTCAAGGTCAAAGGCAGCCAGCGGATTGGCTATGCCGGCCTCTGGCCGCATGCGCGGCCCTGGCACTATCAGGTTCCGCAGCCGATGTTGCGGTCTGTGGCCGATGCCGACAACGTTGCGGCGCTCGTGGCACGCACCTGCCTTGCCGCCAATCCGGGCAGCCAGATCGCCACCATCGAACCGCTCGCCAATCGTCCGCAGACCGGCTTCACCGAAGCGCGGCTAGCTGAGAGTGCCGCCGCATGAGCGCAGTCCACAATGAAACCGTGCCGAAGGGCGCGCTGATCGCGGCAGCGAGCCTCGTGATCATGTCGATCGCGGTGACCGGCATTGTCCGCCTCACCGGTACGCCGCCCGACGCGTCGCCCGCTCTGCTGCGGGCCAAAGAAAAGCCCATGGCGGTTTCGTCGCGCGATCTGCGGTTCACCGATCGCGCCGACGGTGCGGTCGTCATCGAAGATGTGGGCACGGGCGCGAAGGCCGGCATGGTCGAGGCGGGCAGCAAAAGCGGCTTCATCCGCGGCGTGATGCGCGGCCTCGCCCGCGAGCGCCGGATGCATGGCGTGGGCAATCAGCCTCCTTTCCGGCTGACCTTGTGGACCGATGGCGAGTTGTCGCTGGTCGATACCGCGACGGGCCGCAATCTTGAGCTCGGTGCGTTCGGCGGCACCAACCGCGCGGCCTTCCTTGCGCTGCTCCCTCCCGCCGCGAAAAATGCCGCGCCGGACATCAACGGTATCAAAACAGCGGAGAACGCATTGTGAGATTGTTCGCGCGGTCGAGCTTCGACACCCCCTGCCGGATCGAGATCGAGCATAGCGACCGCTTCTTGTCCGCCCATGTGAAGCTCGCTGGCGGCGTGGCGATCAATCCGGGCGACCGGGTCCGCGTCCACGGCGACCCCATTCGGGTCGGTTTTGGCGAAAGTGCGGTGTTTAACCGGATGGCGACGGTCGAACGGGCGGGTCCCGTTGCCCGCCTCTGGACCAAGATCAAGGGACATTTCGAGATGTCCGAGCTTTATGAAGTCAGCTTCAGCCCGCGGAGGAACGCATGAACGCGATTACCCAGATCAAGGCAGCGCCGCTCACGGATGTGCCTGATACGATGAAGATCGCGCGTGAGAACACTCTGCTGTCTCCGCGTTTCTACACCACCGATTTCGCCGCGCTCGACAGGATCGACGTATCAAGCGTGCGGGCCGAATGGGATCAGTTGATCGCCGAAATGCAGGCAGACCCCAACAAGCTGCATTTCAAGCGCACCGAGGCCTTCAACGGCGTGATCGAAGGCCTGCCCGAGGCGCTGCGCGAAGAGTTCATCGATTTTCTGGTCAGCTCGCTCACCGCCGAGTTCTCAGGCTGCATCCTCTATGCCGAGATCCAGCGCCGCGCCAAGAACCCCGATATCAAGATGCTGTTCAAACTGATGAGCCGGGATGAAAGCCGCCATGCCGGGTTCATCAACGATACGCTCGAGGATTCAGGGATCGGCATCGATCTCGGGTTTCTGACCAAGACCAAGAAATACACGTATTTCCGCCCCAAGTTCATTTTCTACGCAACGTACCTTTCGGAAAAGATTGGTTATGCGCGCTACATCACGATTTATCGCCATCTGGCCAAGCACCCGGAATTGCGGTTTCACCCGATTTTCAACTGGTTCGAGCAGTGGTGCAACGACGAGTTCCGCCACGGCGATGCCTTTGCCCTGCTGATGCGCAACGATCCCAAGCTGCTCACCGGCTTCAACAAGCTGTGGGTGCGCTTCTTCCTCGTGGCGATCTACGCCACCATGTACATCCGCGATCATAATCGGCCTGCGTTCCACAAGGCCCTTGGCATTGATCCGACGGATTATGACCTGCAGGTTTTCCGCGTCTGCTCGCAGATCACCAAGCAGGTGTTCCCGATGACACTCGACACCGACTCGCCGCGCTTTCAGGCCGGGCTTGAGCGGATGCGCGTGGTCTCGGCCAAGATCGATGCGGCAAAGGAGCAAGGCGGCATTCTCGGCGGGATCAAGCGAATTGGCCTCAGCGCCACCGCTGCGGTCAATTTCTTGCGGCTCTACCTTACGCCGGTTCACACCAACACGGCACCCGCGCAGGTCTGCATGGTCCCCGCCTGGTGACAATGCCGCCGCTCATCTTTGCGTTGTTGACGTGGTTTGTCGGCACGGCTGCGGTGGTCTGGCTTGATAGTCGCCCGCGCGAGACGTTCCAGACCAGCCACCGGCTTGGCGGCCTCACCGCGTTGCTGGCAGCGGCAGTGATCGCCTTCTACGCTGATGATAGCAGCGCCGCCGGGGCCTACATCGGGTTTGCGGCGGCCATCGTGATCTGGGGCTGGCACGAGATGGGCTTCCTGATGGGGTTTGTCGCGGGGCCCCGCCGCTTGCCCTGCCCGCCCGAGGCGCAGGGATGGCGGCGGTTTCGCCTGGCCAT
>Ga0247831_1004911_pt1 | contig 17321 bp, 12 predicted proteins | sample LaCruzMarch2015__9_FD_192406 | JGI IMG/M metagenome (GOLD analysis project Ga0247831, IMG submission 192406) | Freshwater microbial communities from meromictic Lake La Cruz, Castile-La Mancha, Spain - LaCruzMarch2015_1m | ecosystem: Environmental > Aquatic > Freshwater > Lake | place: Spain... | reverse complement strand
ACTTGCATTCACCGGGGATATGGCTATCATCCCTCCCTTCACCCCGCACCGCTTGAACGACTGATCCGAGCCAGAACTCCACCTGTCAATGTGGGAACACTGGCTTCGCCCGAAGTAGGGCCGGCTCGGTCGGAGGTAGGAACCATGGCCAAGAAGGTCACGAAGCAATTTAAGTTGATGGCACCAGGCGGCAAGGCCACTCCGGCCCCACCGCTCGGTCCTGTCCTCGGCGCCAACGGCGTTAACCCCGGTCAGTTCATCACGAAGTTCAACGACTTGACCAAGGCCCTCAACGGCCGCGTGGTCGGTTGCATTGTCACGGTTTACGCCGACAAGAGCTTCGACATTGAAATCAAGACCTCCCCGGTCTCCGCGCTCATTAAGGACGCGATCAAGATCGAGAAGGGCTCGCCAGTCCCCCACACACAGAAGGTCGGCAAGATCACCAAGGATCAGATCCGCAAGATCGCCGAAGAAAAAATCAAGGACCTCAACACCACCAGCCTTGACGCTGCAATGCGCATCGTCATGGGAAGCGCACGCTCGATGGGCGTGACAGTGGAGGGGATGTAAAGCCATGGCTATCGCCAACAAAGATGTGAAGAAGATCGTCGGCAACTCCAAGCGCATGCGCGCTGCGCAGAGCCACATAGTTGTCAATCCCGTCACCGCTGCCGAAGCAATCGCAGCGCTCCGCAAGTTCAAGGCCACCAAGTTTGACCAAACGGTCAACGTGGTGTTCCACCTTGGAATCGACCCGAAGGCAGCCGATCAGGCGCTTCGTGGTTCGATCGCCCTGCCCCACGGCATTGGTAAGACCGCACGCGTCATCGCGTTCTGCGGCTCTGATAAAGTCGCGGCCGCAAAGGCCGCGGGTGCTGTCGAAGCTGGGTCTGATGACCTGGTTGCAAAGGTCGAAGGCGGATGGATGGACTTCGATGTCGCCATCGCAAGCCCAGACATGATGCGCGTCGTCAGCAAGCTCGGAAAGGTGCTTGGACCGAAGGGTCTTATGCCCTCGCCGAAGGCTGGCACCGTGACTCCGAATGTTGCAGACGCCGTCAAGGAATACGCAGCAGGTAAGCAGGAGTACCGCAACGACGATGGTGGCAACATCCACGGCGTCATCGGCAAGTTGTCGTTCAAGGACGACCAACTTCTCGACAACCTGAACGCGTTCGTCCAGACGATCCTCAAGGCCAAGCCAGCATCATCCAAGGGTCTCTACGTCAAGAAGTGCGTCGTAGCTGCTTGCATGAGCCCCGGCGTCCCGGTCGCAGTCTGACGCCCACAGAATTCATCGCAGGAACAACAACATGTCTAAGCCAATCAAGCAGATGATCGTCAAGGAGTACCGTAAGAAGTTCTCCGGCATCGAAGGCGCAGTGCTCGTCGAGATCCGTGGTCTCGATGCCCTCGCCACCAACAAGATGCGCAACGACTTCGCTCGCAAGAGCGTCAAGGTCGCTGTCGTCAAGAACGCCCTCGCACGCGAAGCCTTCAAGGGCGGCGCGCTCGAGCAACTCGGTGCCCACCTGTCCGGACCATCAGCACTCGTCTACTCACAAGACAGCGTCGTGGATCTCGCGCGCGATCTGGTGAAGTGGGCGCGTACCGTTGAGAAGTTCGTCTTCAAGGCCGCCATCTTGGAAGGCGTGGTGTACGAAGGCAAGGCCGGCGTCACCCAGCTCAGCAAGATGCCGACTCGTGAAGAGGCGCAATCCAACGTCGTCACTCTCGTCCTCTCCCCTGGTCGCAATCTTCTCGGAGCCGTCAAGGGTCCGGGCGGTCGCGTGATGGGAATTGTCAAAGAGATCGAATCGCGCTTGGAAAAGGGCGAAACCATCTCAGCCGTTACTGCATAAATCAATCCGGCACATCTGGGAGCTCTGATCCCAGTTGCCGTTACTGATAGTTACTGATACTGACTGTTACCCAACCACCTTCCGACTGGCCCGCTTGCGGGTTAAAAACTGGGCGTTCCAGTTCCACTCGGAGGTTCATCAAGTGATTTGGAGTTCACAATGACCGCTACTGAAACCAAGACGTTCGAAGCAAAGATCACCACCCTCGGCGACTCGATCGCCAGCCTCACCCTGAAGGACGCGGTTGACCTCGCGGACTACATGAAGGACAAGTACGGAATCGAAGCCGCTGCTGGCGGTGGCATGATGATGGCCGCTCCTGCTGGCGATGCAGCTCCTGCTGCTGAAGCCCAGTCTGAGTTCGACGTCATCCTCAAGGAAGCCGGCGCGAACAAGATCAACGTCATCAAGGTCGTCCGCGAGGCCACTGGTCTCGGCCTGGCCGATGCGAAGGCTGTCGTCGACGGCGCCCCGAAGGCCGTCAAGGAGAAGATCTCCAAGGAAGACGCCGAGAAGCTCAAGGCTGCTATCGAAGCAGCCGGCGGCAAGGTCGAGATCAAGTAAGTCTCGCCTCCGTTTGAAGATCATTCCACTCGCCCGGCCTTGTGCCGGGCGAGTGCGTTTTTCGGACCTGCGTGCTGGGCGGTCAACCCCCCTAGTGATAATTGTGTGACACAATTTCTGACCAAATCAGATAAATCCCGAGTGTGTCCAATAACGCGATTTTCACTTTCCTGCAAAGCGCGTGCCACAATCGAGCCGATATGCGGCCGCGCAACAAGGAATTGTGTACAATATTCGATCTTGGCTGCGGCACCACCAAACATCCAAAACAGTTGACATTCAGCGGCTTGCGAAAGCCACTGTCCGTCCATTTATTGCACTTGGCATTCATTGCACTTGGAACGAGAGGCGATACACACTATGGCAACAAAAACCATCCGCGATTTTTCTAAGAAGCGCGGCGAAGCAGATCCCGTTCCCGATCTCATGAAGGTTCAGCAAGAGGCATATGACCGCTTCTTGCAATTGAAGAAGGACCCGCAGTCGCGCGATACCCACAAGGGTCTCGAAGCATTGCTGCGCGAGATCTTCCCGATTGAATCCTATGACTTGGCCATGCGCCTCGACTACCTCCGCTACCGGCTGGAGGAGCCGCGCTACACGCCTGACGAATGTCGCGAACTGCGACTGACCTACGGTCGTCCACTCCGCGTCACCGTTCGTCTCACCAAGGGCGAAGGCGAGCCAATCACTGAAGAAGACATCTATCTCGGTGATATTCCGATCATGATGGGCGGCGGCGAGTTCATCGTGAATGGCGCAGAGCGCGTCATCGTGAGCCAGCTGCATCGCTCACCCGGTGTTGACTTCAGCGTTGCATCGCGCATCGGCGATCGTCCGCTCCACTCCAGCCGCATCATTCCTGAGCGCGGTAGTTGGATCGAGTTGGAAGTGACCAAGAAGGATGTTCTGGCGATGCGAATCGACCAGAGCACCAAGCTTGCCGCAACCACCTTCCTGCGTGCGCTCGACGAGAAGTACTCCACCACCGAGAAGATCCTCGAAGAGTTCTACGACGTTGAAGACCTTGCAGCAAAGAAGCTCACCCCGCTCCATTACTCAGCGGAACTGATCATCGACAGCGAAACCGGCGAGGAACTCTGCCGCGTTGGTTCGCAGCTCGGTGAGAAGGGTCTTGAGAACATCCTCGCCAGCAATCTGAAGAGCGTTCGCGTTGTTACCAATCCTGGTGACTCGCTGATCCTCAACACGCTTGCTGAAGAGAAGCTCGACTTCCTTGCCGAAGTCAGCGAACACGAAGCAGCCCTGCTCAAGATCTACGGCCGTCTCCGTCCCGGCAACCCGCCGCAAGTGGACAAGGCTCGCAAGCTCTTCGAAGAGAAGTTCTTTGACGACAGCCGCTATCGCCTCGGACGCGTTGGTCGCTTCCGTATGAACCGCAAGTTCGACCACGACCCGAAGTACAAGAAGGTCGGCGAAGATATGCAGCGCATCCGCGCCGAGGACTTCCTCGCCGTGATCCGCTACATGCTTGACCTCCGCGGAACGGGCAAGGAACAGTTTGTTGATGACATCGATCACCTGGGCAATCGTCGACTCCGCACGCTCGATGAGCTGGCGACCGAAGAAATGCGCAAGGGCTTCCTGAAGCTCAAGCGCACCGTTCAAGAGCGCATGAGTGTCAAGGAGCCAGGCGAAATCAGCAAGATCGCTGACCTCGTCAACTCCAAGAGCATCTCCAGCGCCATCGAGTTCTTCTTCGGCCGCAGCGAACTTTCGCAGGTGGTTGACCAGACGAACCCGCTTTCCATGCTTGTGCATGAACGGCGCCTCTCGGCACTTGGACCAGGCGGTCTGAACCGTAAGCGCGCAGGCTTCGAAGTGCGCGACGTGCACATCTCTCACTACGGCCGCATCTGCCCGATTGAAACGCCGGAAGGCACCAACATCGGTCTGATCGCATCGCTCGGCATTTATGCCGAAATCGATGACTACGGCTTCCTGCAGACCCCGTACCGCGAAGTTCGCAACGCGAAGGTCAGCGGCAAGGTCGTCAAGCTCCGTGCTGACGAAGAGTTGAAGCACATCTTGGCTCCTTCGGACGCCATGGATGCCAGCGGCAACATCTCCAACATCCGCAACCCCAAGCTGGAGAAGGTGCTCGCGCGCCGTCGCAGCAACAAGGACGAGTCCAATGATGTTGACTTGGTCTTGGTTGAGCCAGCCGAAGTGCAGTTCGTTGACATCAGCCCCAAGCAGATCGTCGGCGTCAGCGCCTCGCTGATCCCCTTCCTTGAGCATGACGATGCCAACCGAGCCCTGATGGGTTCGAACATGCAGCGCCAGGCAGTGCCGCTCGTCAAGAGCGACCCGCCGTGCGTTGCAACCGGCATGGAACGCGTCGTCGGTACGCACTCCGGCATGATTGTGAAGGCTGCCCGTTCGGGCGTCGTCACCTTCGTTGACGGACAGCGCATCATCATTGACAACGCCGATGAGTACAACCTGCGCAAGTTCGCTGGACTCAACGAGCGCACCTGCCAGAACCAGCGTCCAGTTGTGAAGCCCGGCCAGAAGGTGAAGGCAGGCGAGATCATCGCCGACGGCGCCTCCACCATCATGGGCGAGCTCGCCATCGGCAAGAACGCGCTCGTGGCGTTCAACACCTTTGACGGCTACAACTTTGAGGACGCCATCGTCATCAACGAGCGCTTGGTGAAGCACGACGTGTTCACCTCGATTCACATCGAGAATTTCGAAGTGGAAATCCGCGAGACCAAGCTTGGTCGCGAGGAGTTCACTGCGGACATCCCGAACGTCTCCGAGAAGATGCTGCGCAACCTTGATGAGTTCGGTGTCATCCGAGTCGGCGCACGCGTCGGCCCGAACGACATCCTGGTCGGCAAGGTCAGCCCCAAGTCCAAGTCCGAGCTCAGCCCGGAAGAGAAGTTGCTCCACGCGATCTTCGGTCGCGCAGGTGAAGACGTCAAGAATGACTCGCTCGAAGTGCCAGCCGGCACCGAAGGCGTTGTCATCGGAGCCAAGCGCTTCAGCCGTCGCATGCACTTGAATGAGGAGCAGAAGAAGCAACTCAAGAAGGAGATCTCGGAGTTCGAAGAAGAGCTCGACAAGAAGGCCATCTCGCTGTTCAAGCAGATGGTGCTCCTGGTCAATGCCGCTCTCGGCGCCGAGATGGTCGATCCGAGCACCCGTCAGAAGGTCGGTGCAAGTGACATCGAAGAAGTCATCCTTGAGCAGATCCAGAACTTCTCAGAGAAGTGGATGAAGGGCTCGAAGGAAGCACGCGATCTGGCCATGGTGACCTACGGTCAGTTCTGGCCGCGCATCACTGGCATCTTCTCCGAGAAGGAGCGCAAGGTCGGCCACATGAAGCGCGGCGATGAGCTGCCTTCAGGCGTCCTTGAGATGGTCAAGGTGTATGTCGCTACCAAGCGTCAGCTCTCCGTCGGTGACAAGATGGCCGGTCGTCACGGAAACAAGGGCGTCATCGCCCGCATCGTTCCCGAAGAAGACATGCCATTCCTTGAGGACGGCACTGCAGTTGACGTGCTCCTGAATCCGCTCGGCGTGCCGAGTCGTATGAACGTCGGCCAGATTCTCGAGGTTCACCTCGGCTGGGCGGCGCAGGTGCTCGGCTTCCAAGCGCTGACTCCGGTGTTCGATGGTGCATCCGAGGCCGAGATCTTCGATCAGGTCAAGGAAGCCAATGCGCACATTGCCAATCGTCTCGATACCTTCGAGAAGACCGGCAAGGATCCTGGTACCCCGCGCGAACTGCTCGCACGGATGCCAATGACCGGCAAGGTTCAGCTCTACGACGGACGAACTGGCGAGCCATTCAGCCAGAAGACCACCGTTGGCTTCATGTACATCCTGAAACTGCATCACTTGGTCGACGACAAGATCCATGCACGTAGCACGGGCCCCTACAGCCTCATCACTCAGCAGCCGCTGGGTGGCAAGGCTCGCACAGGCGGTCAGCGCTTCGGCGAAATGGAAGTGTGGGGCCTCGAGGCGTACGGCGCTGCCTACGTCTTGCAGGAACTGCTCACTGTCAAGAGCGACGACGTGGAAGGACGCACGAAGATCTACGACTCAATGGTCAAGGGCACGAACACCTTGGAGGCGGGCATGCCCGTCGTGTTCGACGTCCTTTGCCACGAAATCAAGGGTCTTGCAATGAACATCCAGCTCGAGAAACTCTCGGGCGACGATCGTCCAATCCTCGACTAATCCCGCGCAACATCACCGGTCGCGCGCCCAGCAACGGGCGCGCGACCGGAGTTACGCCGTCTCTGACGGCCTCCGACCGAACGACCGCATCCCCGCCCTGCTGGCGGCCATACAAGCGAGTACTGACATATGTCTGAAAACGTCTACGACCGCGTGAACGACATCGGCGCCGTGAAGATCACCCTTGCGGGTCCCAACGACATCCGCAGCTGGAGCTTTGGCGAAGTCAAGAAGCCAGAGACCATCAACTACCGAACCTACCGTCCCGAGCGCGACGGTCTGTTCTGTGAGCGGATCTTTGGACCAGAGCGCGACTTCGAGTGCGCCTGCGGCAAGTACAAGGGCACCAAGTACAAGGGCATCATTTGCGACCGCTGCGGCGTCAAGGTGACGCACAGTCGCGTGCGACGCAAGCGCATGGGTCACATCAATCTCGCTGCGCCGATCGTGCACATTTGGTACTTCAAGGCCATGCCGAGCCGTCTTGGCAACCTGCTCGCCGTGAAGACCAGCGACATTGAGAAGGTCGTTTACTTCCAGGACTACGTCATCACCGATCCGGGTTCCACCGAACTCGAGTTCAAGCAGATGCTCACGGAAGATGAGTACCGCGCCGCGCTTGAGAAGTACGGCCACGGCACCTTCACCGCCATGATGGGCGCAGAAGCAGTGCGCGAACTCCTCTCGCCGATGAAGCTCGACCTCGATGACGAGGCAGTCAAGCTCCGCGATGACCTCTTCAACACGAAGAGCAAGCAGAAGCAGAAGGATCTCTCCAAGCGCCTGAAGATCGTGGAAGCGATCCGCAAGAGCCCCAACGATCCAACGTGGATGGTGCTCGATGTCGTTCCAGTGATCCCACCAGACCTGCGTCCGCTGGTCATGCTGGAGAGCGGCAACTTTGCCACCAGCGATCTCAACGATCTCTATCGCCGCATCATCAACCGCAACAACCGTCTCAAGAAGTTGATGGATCTGAACGCCCCCGAGGTGATCATCCGCAACGAGAAGCGCATGCTTCAGCAGGCTGTCGATGCGTTGTTCGACAACGGCCGCTGCCGTCGCCCGGTGCTCGGCTCCTCCAACCGCCCTCTCAAGTCGATCACCGACATGATCAAGGGCAAGCAGGGTCGATTCCGCGAGAATCTGCTCGGCAAGCGCGTTGACTACTCGGCGCGTTCGGTCATCGTCGTTGGTCCAGAGCTCAAGCTCTGGCAATGCGGTCTGCCGAAGAAGATCGCGCTCGAGCTGTATCAGCCGTTCATCATTCGTAAGCTCAAGGAGCAAGGCCTCGCTGACACCATCAAGAGCGCCAAGCGCATGCTTGAGCGTCGCGATGCGGAAGTGTGGGACATCTTGGAGACGGTGATCAAGAATCACCCGGTCCTCTTGAACCGCGCTCCAACGCTGCACCGAATGGGTATCCAGGCCTTCGAGCCAGTACTCGTTGAAGGCAACGCCATCAAGATCCATCCGCTCGTCTGCACCGGCTACAACGCCGACTTCGACGGCGACCAGATGGCAGTGCATCTTCCGCTCAGCGTTGAGGCTCAGGCCGAAGCGCAGGTGCTGATGATGTCCATCCACAACATCTTCAGCCCGGCGAACGGCAATCCGATCGTCAGCCCGTCCCAGGACATCGTCATGGGCGTGTACTTCTTGACCGTTGCGGCCAAGGACAAGCCAGCTGATCCGAAGTCGATGCTGCGCGTCAAGGATGTTTCCGAAGCCCTCTTGGCCCTCGAAGCCAAGACCATCGATCTGCATGACTGGATCGAAATCCGCCACGAGCGTTTCGCTGAAACGGTCGAGAAGGAGAAGGAGCAGCCGAAGAAGCTCGCTGAGAACCGTCGCATTGTCACCACCCTCGGTCGCTTGATCTTCAACGAGATCCTGCCTCCAGGAATGCCCTTCTACAACTGCCCGCTCACCAAGAAGGGTGCAGCGCGCGTCATCGATGACACCTTCCAACGCCGCGGCAAGGCCGACACGATCGACCTGCTCGACAAGATGAAGGAAGTTGGCTTCCGCTACTCCACCGTCTCCGGTCTCTCCTTCGGTATCACCGATCTGCGCGTCAGTGCGGACAAGGAAAAGCTGCTCGAAGACACCGAGAAGAAGGTGCTCAAGGTTGAGCGCAGTTACGAGAACGGTGCCATCACTGACACCGAGCGTCGTAACCAAGTGCTCGAACTCTGGGCGAAGTGCCGTAATGACATCTCCGACAAGCTCATGGAGACCCTGAAGAACGACCGTCGCGACATCGTGACGGGCGCAGAGGTTGACATGGGTACGAAGGAAGTGCCTTCCACCGTCGGTGCTCGTTACCTCAACCCCGTGTATCTGTTCGCAGAGTCGGGCGCCCGAGGTAACCGCAGCCAGATGCAGCAGCTCGCAGGTATGCGCGGCCTCATGGCCAAGCCAAGCGGCGAGATCATCGAGACCCCCATCAAGTCCAACTTCCGTGACGGTCTCACCGTCTTGGAGTACTTCGCATCAACGCACGGCGCCCGTAAGGGATTGGCCGATACCGCACTCAAGACCGCTGACTCCGGCTACCTCACGCGCAAGCTTTGCGACGTGGCGCAGTCGGTCACCGTCATCGAGCCTGATTGCGGCACGAAGTCCGGCGTTCCGAAGCGCCCCCTGTACAAGGGCGAAGAAGTGGATGTTCCGCTGAAGGACCAGATCCGCGGCCGCACTGCCCTGCAGGCGATCGTCGATCTGCGTACTGGTCGCGAAGTTGTTGGCAAGAACCAGATCATCACGGACATCATTGCCCGCGAGATCGAAGATCTTGGCATCGACACCGTGCATGTTCGCAGTCCGCTCACGTGCGAGACCGCACGCGGCGTCTGCGGTTGCTGCTACGGCATGGACCTCTCCACCGGTCAGCCGGTTGAGCAGGGAATGGCCGTCGGCATCATCGCGGCGCAGTCCATCGGTGAACCGGGTACGCAGCTCACCATGCGTACCTTCCATACCGGAGGTATCGCAGTCAGCACCGTCGCCGACACCGTGCACAAGGCGAAGACCGCGGGCATCGTTGAGGTGGTTGAGTGCAACGAAGTTGAAACCACCCTCGAGGACGGAACCAAGGCGTTCGTGGCCCTCAAGAAGAACGGCATCATCCGCATCAACGATGCGAAGGGCCGCGAACTTGAGCACCACCCAGTGCCGTACGGCGGAACCATCTTGGTCCGCAGTGGCGACCCAATCAAGAAGGGTCACTCGCTGGTCAAGTGGGATGCAACCAAGACACCGATCTTGGCTGAGAAGCCCGGCAAGATTAAGTTCGAAGACGTCATCGTCGGCGAGACCGTCAAGGTTGAGATCCGCGGTGCAAACACCGAGCGCATCATCACTGAGCACAAGGGTGAGAAGCATCCGCAGATCACCATCTTGGACGGCTCAGGCGCAATCTTGGACTTCCATCACTTGCCTGCCAAGGCTCGTATCGAAGTCGAAGAAGGTGCTATGGTCACCGCCGGTCAGTTGGTTGCTAGCCAGCCGAAGGAAGCTGGACGCAGCGCTGACATCGTCGGTGGTCTGCCCCGCGTCACTGAACTCTTCGAAGCTCGTAATCCGAAGGACCCCGCTGTGCTTGCCGAAATCGGCGGACGCGTGGAACTTCTGAGTGACAAGCGCAAGGGCAAGATGACCATCCGCGTCATCTCTGACTCGGGCGAAGAGTTCGATCATCACGTTCCGCAGGGCAAGCACCTGCGCGTCCATACGGGCGACAGCGTGGTGTCGGGCGATCCGCTCACCGAAGGTCCACAGGTTCCTGCTGACATCCTGCGCATCAAGGGCGAAGAAGCCCTGTACAGCTACATGCTGGACGAGGTGCAGAATGTGTATCGCGCGCAGGGCGTGGTGATCTCCGACAAGCACATCGAAACCATCCTGCGACAGATGTTGAGCAAGGTGCGCGTCACCACCCCTGGTGATAGCGACTTCCTGCCGAACCAAGTCGTCGAACGCTTCGACCTCAAGCAGCGCAACGAGAACCTCAGCGGCATGTTGCGCATCGAGGACTCAGGCGATACCTCGCTCCTCATTGGAAGTCTGTTCTCCAAGGAAGACATCAAGGAAGCCAACGCGCTTGCCAAGGACAAGGGCGGCAAGGAAGCGAAGACCAAGAAGCCAAAGCCAGCCACGTACAAGACGTTGCTGCTCGGCATCACCAAGGCTTCGCTGCAGAGCGAGAGTTTCCTGTCGGGCGCAAGCTTCCAGGAGACCACCAAGGTTCTCACCGAGGCCGCCCTTGCAGGCGCCACGGACGAGCTCCGCGGTCTCAAGGAGAACGTCATCCTGGGTCACCTCATTCCAGCCGGAACGGGCTTCCACTCCTACCAGCGCATTCGCGTTGCCAAGCTTGTGGATGTTCCAGAAGGCGACGAGACGAGCGACGAGGCCTTCTTGGCCGAGGCGCGCGATGAGGCCGAGGAACTCGGAGCAGAGAGCCCGGCGTACGCCACCACCATCAGCCAAGAAACCCTTGCTGATCTGAACGAGTCACTGCGCACCGCCGTTGAAGGCGCAAGCGAACTCGTGGCCGACGAAGAGCCCGGCGACTAAAGCCAGCCTCCACTGCATGAAACTTCCAACGCCCTCGGCCCTGCGCCGGGGGCGTTGTGCTAGCGGCGGGCAGACACGACGCGCCATGCGTTCGCAACTAATTGGATGCCCCACCGCTGCCGGTACCGATGTAACTCGTAGACTCTCTCTCCATGCCTGAACCATCAATCGCACGCGGCAAGGGTGAACCTTGGTATCGCGACGGACTCCAGTTTGAATGCACCATGTGCGGCAACTGCTGCACGGGCCCAGAGGGCGTTGTGCTCTTCACGCCCGATGAAGGCCGCGCGATGGCGGAGAAACTCAATCTCCCGCTTGCTGAATTCCTGGAGCGCTACGCGCGCAAGGTCGGAAAGCAGCGCTCACTCCGCGAGAAGACCACCGAGTTCGGCAACGATTGCATCTTCCTCGATCGCAATTCAATCCCCGGCAAAGCCGTGTGCGGTCTATACGAAGCACGCCCCGAGCAATGCCGCACGTGGCCATTCTGGGATGGCAACCTGCGCAGCCGCAAGGCGTGGGAAGACACCAAGAAACACGTCCCGTGCCCCGGCATGGACAAGGGACCGGTGCATGACTACCTGCAAATCCGCGTTGCGCTTGAGCGTGACAAAGCCGAAGGTGGGAGCTGGCCGCGGTGAATTCCGGCGCAGCTGATCCTTTCGCTGCGCTCCCTCCCGATGCCGCCGAACTCGCCGCACGGTGGAGCGAGGCGGCATGGAACCCAGCCATCGACGCAGAACTGCGCGCCATCTACGGCGTTGTTGCTACCGAGACGGAAACCTTGCGCCCGGTCTGCAACGCCAGCGGCCGCTGCTGCCGCTTTGAGGAGTACGGTCACCGCCTGTACGTCACCGGCATCGAAGCCGCCTGGTGCCTGCGCGGCTCCGGAATGGTGCCGGACGCAGCCGCGGTCCGCGCCGCCGCCATGCGCGGCGACTGCCCATTCTTAGACAACGGACGCTGCGGAGTGCATGCCGTGCGCCCGCTCGGGTGCCGGATCTACTTCTGTGACCCCCGCGCCGCTGGGTGGCAGGAAGACCTCTCAGAACGCACCCTCGGCCGCCTCCGCGCCCTCCACGACGCGCATGACGTCCCATACCGCTACGGGGAATGGCGCACCATGTTGGCACACTTCGCGTCCTGAGCGGAACTGCCTAGAATCGCCCCTTCGATGACCGCTTCCGATGACTCCATTCGCTCCGTCGCATTCGTCAGCCTCGGCTGCCCGAAGAACCTTGTTGACAGCGAGAAGATGCTCGGCGTCTTGGCCGCTGGCGGCATCAAGTTGGTCTCCGACCACGATGCAGCCGACGCCATCGTCATCAACACCTGCGGCTTTCTTGAAGCGTCCAAGGACGAAAGTCTGGAAGTCATTCAAGAAGCACTCGAACGCAAACGCGCTGGCACTGTGAAGCGCGTCGTCGTGGCTGGCTGCCTTGTGCAGCGCCACCGCGCCAAGATGCTGGAGTGGGCACCTGGTATCGACGCCATGATTGGTGTCTTTGATCGTGACCACATCATGGATGCTGTGAGCGGCCGCGCCGCGCGCGAAGCCAACGCTGGTCCCGGCACCGCCGGCACTGATGCACCCCGCTACTGGATTGCCGGCAACGCGCTGCAAGCCGCCGCCGAACGCGGCATCGCCACCACCGGACTCACTGTGAATGGCAAGGACGGCAAAGGCATCGGCTACTTTGAGGATGACTCAAATCGATTCCGACTCACCCCGCGCCACTGGGCATACCTGCGCGTCAGCGAAGGCTGCAACCAACGCTGCGCGTTCTGCACCATTCCGTCCATTCGTGGCAAGATGCGTTCCAAGCCGGTGGAAACCATCGTTTCCGAAGCGCGCGCGCTGCTTGCTGATGGCGCGTTTGAACTGAATCTGATCGGTCAAGACACCACCAGTTTCGGCAACGATATTGGCTACAACGAAGGCCTGGTTGGCATGTTGCGCGCAGTGGACGGCGCAGTGCGCGAACACGGCGCCGGCTGGGCACGCTTGATGTACGCGTATCCGTCCAACTTCACCGATGAAATGATCGATGCCATGGCATCACTTGATAATGTGGTCAAGTACATCGACATGCCGCTGCAACACATGAGTGATTCGATGCTCACTTCGATGCGTCGTCACACATCCAAGCGTCAGCAGGCGGAACTCCTTGAGAAATTGCGCGACCGCGTTCCGGGCATCGCCATTCGAACCACCTTCATCACTGGATTCCCTGGCGAGACGCAGGCGGATCATGAAGAACTGCTGGAGTTTGTGCAAGAGTTTGGCTTTGATGCCATGGGCGTCTTCAAGTACTCACCGGAAGATGGCACGCCTGCTGGAACCATGGACGCAGACCCTGCCCTTCATGTTCCCGACGAAGTCAAGGCCGAACGCGAACGCGAACTCATGCTGGCTCAACAGGAAGTTGCGTTTGAGAACGCCGCCTACCAGGCTGAACAGCGCGTGCAATTCGATGTACTGGTTGACGGTCCCGCCGCTGGCGCCACCGCTGGCCGCGCTACGCCGGGCGTGAGCGAAGGCGGCATCCTGCATGTGGGGCGTTGCTACCACCAAGCGCCGCAGATCGACGCGCTGACCTACGTGCTCTCCCGCGAAAAACTGGCGCCCGGCGAACTGGTTCGCTGCACCGTTGTTGGGAGCGATGGCTACGACTTGGTCGTGCAGCCAACCTCGGATATCGAGCGCAAGGTGATCTTGCCCGTGATCCGTAGCTAACGGCAATTCCGCACAAAATCAGTCGATCCGTCCCCGGATTTCCTCCGTATAGGCTTCTGCCATGCAGACGAAGCCCCGCCTCGCCTTCTCCTTCCGCAACCTCTCCATGCACGCCGCCCTGCTGCCAAGCATGGCGACGGCGATGCTTGCGCTGGCAATGTGCGCGCCATCCACGGCGCTTGCGCAGAATGCAAAGCAGGTCTCTGACATTCCGCTGGATTTCGACCCAGCCAAGCCGGAGCGTGTCGACGGCTGGTGGAGCAACGGCGTGGAACTGATGCGCTTGGATGCAAACGGCGCGTACCGCGTCTGGGTCTCGCAGGACCGCTTCAAGCGTCCGGTTGAAGTGGGCGCATGGCGCCGCACCAACTACGTGTTCTTTGACCTGGAGCCATACCGCGTCAAGACGGGCACTCGACACCGTGTCACGCTGCAGAAGGACGATGGCGTCACCGAACTGCATCGCGAAGGCATGACCGACTTCCGCTGGCTTGCCACCCCCCCACACATCCCCGCGGATGACATGTTGGGCGCATGGGTCGCTGCCACTGAAGAACTCTTGGTGTTTGAAAATGGCCGCTACGAATGGCGACGCACGGGTCCAGCTACTGGCATCACCGAGCACTCTGGGATTTGGAACTCGGAAGGCGACGTGTTGACCCTCGCTCCGGACACGCCCGCCGTCGACACCATCAGCGCGCGGTGCGTCAAGGGCGCCGATGGTCAATTCACTCTTGAAACCGCGGGCGGCAAGATGACCCATCCGCCTACAGAACCGCAGCCGGCGCCAACCGCGGCCAAGCCCGATCAATCAAAGCCAGCCGCTGCACCGAGCGCGCCTGCCGCAACCACTCCCGTGCGATGAACACACCACCGCCGGTACCACCGCAACCACCGGTACCACCGGTACCAGCGCAATCACCGGTACCAGCGCCGGTCAACTGGAACTGGTGGCCGCAATTTCATGACTCGTCGCTCCGCCTCTCGTGGCAAGAGCAGGTGTGTATCCACTGGGATGCCAACCTTCGCATGCTCCGCGACTGGTCCGCCTGCTGGACGTTTTTCGGAATTTCTGTTCTCCCGTTTCCACTCCTGGTGATTGCGCTACTGATTGCCCAAGGTGGACTGCAATCAGTGAATGGCATTCCAACCGGTGTGGATGGATGGTTCTACGTTGGCATGGTGCTCCTAGCGGTCTACCTGTACGTCCAGCACGTTGCATTCATGGTGGCCATGGGGGGCTACCTCCCCTTCGTGCGTGCGGCACTCTCCGCTCGTGGGTATCCGACCTGCCTTGCCTGCGGGCATCTCCTGGGGCCACCGGGCCCGCTTGGCGCCCCCGGCACTTGCCCGGAATGCGGTTCAGGTCACCGCGCGCTGCGCTAGACTTCAGGACTTTCCCCGCCGCACCACTGCGTCCCGGGGAGCCAAGCCCAGAGCCCGACGTGCGCATCCGCAATTTCTCCATCATCGCCCACATCGACCACGGCAAGAGCACCCTTGCAGATCGCCTCCTCCAAGCCACCAAGGCCGTCAGCGCCCGTGAGGCGCGCGCGCAGATGTTGGACTCCATGGATCTTGAGCGCGAACGCGGCATCACCATCAAGGCCTCCGCCGTTACGGTGACCCATCGCTACAAGGATGAGGACTACGAACTCAACTTCATCGATACCCCCGGCCACGTTGACTTCACCTACGAAGTGAGCCGCGCCCTCAAGGCGTGTGAAGGCGCCGTGTTGGTAGTTGACTCCACGCAAGGCGTGCAAGCGCAGACCGTGGCCAACGCATACCTCGCGGTCGGCAACAACCTGACGCTGATTCCGGTCATCAATAAGATCGACTTGCCAGCCGCCAATCCTGACAAGGTGGCGATGGAAATTGAGCAGGTTCTTGGTTTGCCTGCTGAAGACTGCTTGCCCGTGAGCGCCAAGACCGGCCAGGGAATTCATGAACTCCTCGACCGCATCGTTGAGCGCCTGCCTCCGCCACCCGCGGAGAAGATGCGCCAACTGCGCGCCCTGGTCTTTGACTGCAAGTACGACGACTACAAAGGCGTCGTGTTGTACATCCGCGTCTTCGACGGCCAGATCAAGCACGGCGACAAGTTCCGCATGATGGGAACCGGTCGTACCTTCAATGCGATCGAACTGGGGCGCAATACGCCGTTCCCGCAGAAGATGAAGGCCCTGACTTTCGCGCAGGTGGGTTACGTCTGCGCTGGTATCAAGAGCCTCGCTGAAGTCCGCGTTGGTGACACCATCACGCTCGACAATGACCCGGCAACAGAAGCGCTTGAAGGCTACGAAGAGCCAAAGCAGATGGTGTATTGCGATTTCTACCCCGCCACCGACGACGAAGGCACCGGCAAGCGCGCCGACTTTGAAAGCCTGCGCGAAGCGATGGAGAAGCTGCACATCAATGATGCCAGCTTCACCTATGAAGTGCAGCACAGCGAAGCACTCGGCTTCGGATTCCGCGTTGGCTTCTTGGGTCTCCTGCACATGGACATCGTGCAAGAGCGCCTCGAACGTGAGGGCGGCGTCAACATCATCCAGACTGCGCCGACCGTCAGCTACCAAGTGATGAAACTTGATGGGACGCTCGTTGAAATTCACAACCCTGCTGACCTTCCCGACATGGGAGTGGTTGCTGAGATCCGCGAACCAATCGTCAAGATTGAAATCATCTGCCCCAATGACAACATCGGCGACTTGATGAAACTCTGCGACGCTCGCCGCGGCTGCTTCCAGAGCCAAATGGCGATCGGTGAAGATCGGCAGATGCTCATCTATGAACTGCCGCTTGCAGAAATCATTTATGACTTCTACGACAAGTTGAAGAGCGTGACTCGCGGCTACGGCACGATGGATTATGAAATCATCGCCTTCCGCGCAGACAACCTGGTGAAGGTACAGATCTTGGTGAATGGCGATGCCGTTGAGGCGCTCGCCATGATTTGCCACCGCGAAAATGCGGACCAACGCAGCCGGTCGATCTTGGCGAAACTGAAGGGGCAGATCGATCGCCATCAGTTTGAAATTCCGCTGCAGGCTGCCATCGGCGGCAAGATCATCGCTCGTGAGAGCATCAAGTCAATGCGCAAGAACGTCATTGCGAAGTGCTACGGTGGCGACATCAGCCGTAAGCGCAAACTGCTTGAGAAGCAGAAGGCCGGTAAGAAGCGAATGAAGCAGATCGGCTCGGTGTCGATCCCACAGGAGGCCTTCATGGCCATCCTTGATCAAGGCGACTAAGAAACTCCATCCATGCGCAACACAGAACGCGTCATCGTTTATTCCGCCCTCGCTGGTATCGCCGCTATGAGTTTCCTGCGCGGCGCCGAGCGCAACGCATCGGCT
>Ga0247831_1004910_pt1 | contig 17325 bp, 19 predicted proteins | sample LaCruzMarch2015__9_FD_192406 | JGI IMG/M metagenome (GOLD analysis project Ga0247831, IMG submission 192406) | Freshwater microbial communities from meromictic Lake La Cruz, Castile-La Mancha, Spain - LaCruzMarch2015_1m | ecosystem: Environmental > Aquatic > Freshwater > Lake | place: Spain... | reverse complement strand
TGGTAAAGGACAGACGCCGCGCGGCGGCTTCAAAGGCGCGAAGCGCGTTCAAGGGGGGGTAGGCAGTGCTCATAGAGAAAGTCTAATGACAGAAAGCAGGCAATACAACGATCAGAAAATCTATTTTTACTCGTGAGCGCTGTGGCGCGATGCTCAATCAGGGTCTGCCAAGGGCTCGACACTTGGCCCCTAACCTGTTTATGCCAGCCTCTATGACTGCCTTGATCGAACCTTTCCGCGCCATTTCTATCAGCCGCTTAGCCCATGCGATGAAAGCGCGGGGTGAGAAGGTGATCCATATGGAATTCGGGCAACCCTCAACCGGGGCACCTTCTAAAGCAATTGCCGCCGCTCATCAGGTGCTGGATACAGATGGCATGGGCTATTGGGAAAGCAGCCCGCTAAAAGAAGCCTTAGCGGGTCGGTATCAGGACTTGTACGGCGTTACGGTTGACCCGGAGCGGATTGTATTGACGTGTGGAGCTTCGCCAGCGCTGGTGATGGCGTTGAGCTCTGCTTTTGGACCGGGCGATCAAATCGCCTTTGCTAGCCCTGGTTATGTGGCTTATCGCAATACGGTCAAGGCCCTGCACTTAGAGCCGGTGGAGATTGTGTGCGTTGAGGCAACGCGGTTTCAAATCTCCGCCGCCCAGATCGAAGCCTTGGAGCGGGCACCCAAGGGGCTGATCTTGGCAAGCCCTGCCAATCCCACTGGCACCATTATTCCCGCAGGAGAGCTTAAGGCAATTGCCGACGTGTGCGCCCGGCGAAACATCCGCATCATTTCAGACGAAATCTATCATGGTCTGAGTTATGTTGGCCGAACCCATTCGATGCTGGAATTTGCCCCAAACGCCTTGGTGGTCAATTCCTTCTCGAAGTATTTTTCGATGGCAGGTTGGCGTCTTGGCTGGCTGGTAGCTTCTGGTGATTTGGTGGATGCAGCACGCGCCCGCATGGGCAATTTGTTTCTGACAGCCCCGTCACTGGCCCAACATGCAGGCCTTGCGGCCATGGACTGCATCGATGAATTGGAGGCCAATGTCGCGACCTATCGCGCAAACCGCGAGATCGTCTTGCGTGCCTTGCCGGCCATGGGCGTCACCCGGATCGCCCCACCGGACGGGGCCTTTTACATCTATGCCGATGTCAGCCATCTGACCGAGGACAGTATGGCGTTTGCCCATCAGATGCTCACTGACACGGGCGTCGCCATTGCGCCGGGTGTCGACTTCGATCCAGTGGCGGGCCATAGGCACCTTCGGTTCAGCTTCGCGGTTTCGACGCCGCAAATCGAAGATGCGATGGCGCGCTTAACCCCTTGGTTTAATAGTAGAAGCGCTCTTCGCTAATTTTGCCATTTTCCACGGTGTAAAGAGCAACTTCATCCATCGCGACCCGCTCACCACTTTCTTTATTGGTGATATCCATGACAAAGCGCACGGCGAATTGATTGCCATTCACATAGGGGCCATGTGTCTCGACACTGTGGACCTCATGGGCCCCATACCACCACTCACCCTTAGCAATGAGCGCAGGCACGCCTTCAGCTACGCTATTAGGGCCTTCCATATTTTCAATGCTGCGCACGTTCTCAGCCCAATATTTGAGCCCAGCCTCATCCATTTGGCCTGCCTTGCAAAGTGCAGTGAAGGCTTCTGCAACTTCTTGTGTCGTCATGTCACTTATTCCTAATTACCTGCCCATGATTAGAACATAAAAAGAACATACTGGTCTGCGTTTGACAAGCCTATCTATGGCCTGTTTGCGATTTTATCATCGGATTGCGACAGGTTTTAGCGCTTAGGGCCAATCAATAACGTGGCGTCGCAGGTTTGACTCACGCTCAATTCTGGCCAAGCGGCACTGGCTCTATCTTCATCAGACGGAGCCCAGGTTGCTTTTTTATGATTTTGGGTGCCGCCTCGGCTTACTTCAGACTACTGCCCGCTAATGGCGTCCGAAATGGCGCTCTTCGCGGCGCAAGAAACAAGGCCGTTGCGGGTCTTGGGGTCCAGAGAGGTGGTCGTTTCTACCGCAGATTGGATCGACCCGTCGATGGAGGTTTTCACAATCGCTGTCACCGCATCAATATGCTCGGCCTTTAATTTCGCGCCGAGCTCACTTTGCAAGCAGCCACAAAAGCTCTCAGACTGCCCCGCTAATTGGCAGACGAGCTTGGTATCGAGTACCTCGCCCACCGCTTTGGCAGCATCTCCAGCGACACTAACAGCAGAGCTCTTGAGCTCCTTCATCGTAGCGGCGGCATCATTGGGGGCTTGGCCGCACGCACTTAAAGCGAGGGAGGCAGTGAGGAGCATGGAGGTGAGGGCATGTTTCATGCCATGCTTTTGACCTGATCTGCCATCACAATAAACCCACATTGCTGTGACTAATCCAGTTGCGCCGGCCCGAGGGGCCTGCGCTAACTCATTCAGTGAGGCGCAGGGATTCTTCCAAGGTCTTCGCCAATTGCCGGAAGGCAGCACGTACTTCATCTGGATTGTCAGCATGGAAGTAATAACCGGCCGATGCACAGGCCTTGAGGGCGGGGGTGAGTTGGTCATACACCGGCATAACCCACTTGTTAAATGCCCCATCGCCATCTAGGCGAACATACTTCAATTGCACCACACCGACACGGAAGCCACGCGATTTGAGGTCTTGGCATGGGGTGCTGCCAATTGGCCCCGGGGCAATGCGATCCCAGTCAAACTGCATGCCGTCGGTCACGATCACGACGAACTTTTCGGGCTTTGCTTGAGAGCCGTCGCCTGCGCCGCTGGCCAACGTCTTGCGTCCAGTATCAATAGATGGTGTCAGACGGGAGGGGGCATGGCTGGGACGCAGTTGGAACGTGCCCACAAAGTCACGCGCGGTCTGCATGTCCGAAGTAAGTTCAAGTTGTCGTTCCCAATCCAAAGCCATTCGCGCTACGCCATAGCGGGCACGTAAGCCGCGCGGGTAGGCATCGTGCAGCTCATCAATCAGGATCTGCACGCTTTCCTTCATAATGTCATGGCGCAGCTTCACGCCATTGGCGTGGGCGCGCTGCTCTGACGTTGAATAAAGGTGGCTTTCCTTCAGCTTAGTCGGCATGTGGCAAGCGAAAGCGCAGTTCTTGTGTTCGGGGTCGTCCTTCGACAAGTCTCGCAGCTTGTCGCGCCCTGCTTCATCGGCGGCCACACCCATTGAGGCAGAGCCGTCGAGCCACAGATCAATATCGACATATCGATAATCGGCCTTGCGTGCCCGCGCCGTACCGGAGATTGGCGTGTAGGCTCCGCCCACGAGGCCTGGTGCCATGGTTGCTTGATTGGCTGTGTAGGAGATTAGCGCACTACGCACGCGCCCAGTTTCTATTGTGACGTTAAAATTCGCGACTGCATCTCGCTCGCTCGCGTTCAAATTAGCCATGAAAGTTTCTTCGGCCACTTCCGCCATTTTATCGTCAGCAGTCGTTGGTGCAATTGCCGCCAAGGCGGCAGTATCGGCGGCGGATTGATACTTTGATTTACCGTTGGAAATCATAGCCAGTTGCATAGAGCCAACGCCCACAAGCAAGAGTACTGTAGCCGATAGTGCAAATGTGAGTGCAAGGGACCCGCGTTCGCTGTTTAGCTGCGCGCCCCGCTTCACCAGTTCTTGCCAATATTGCCCGACACGACGCATAATTTTAACTCATTCACACAGGACGAGGCGTGAATTGGACTTATTTTCTAAATTTTTAGGCAGTGTAGCTGGTTAATCAAGCGCTAATGTAATCGCTACATTTAAATTATTTGCAAGTATTTATTGAATAAAGCAAATTAAATATTCAAGTTTCATTGCAATTGATTTGGTGAATTCATTTTGGAATATTATTGTTTTTCAGCGCTTTAGGCTTGAGAGGCGGGTTGTCTCAAAAGGGTTACAGATTGTTGGAAAAATTTTGATTGAAACCGACTGTTGCTGTTAACTATTGCGCCAAGTAAACAAAGTTTACTGCATTATCTCAAATGATCTTAGGGCTGACCAATGTGAAAGTCCTTCGTTTTCTGAAAGACAGCCCACATGCAGGACTTTTATTCGTTCATTCAAAACCGCCTGACCTCACAACCTTGGAAACCAGCCTTGGGTGCGGGCCTTGCCATCGCTTTGCTGGCAAGTTTGAAGCAAATCGGTCTGTTTCCCTATCTCATTGCGCCATTAGGGGCATCTGCAACTTTGGTTTGGATGGTGCCCAATAGCCCTTTGGCGCGCGCACGCGCAGTTATTGGCGGCAGCTTGGTATCCGCAGCGATTGGGTTGTGTGTCTTAACCATATTCAGCCCGACACCTTGGGCCATTGGCCTTGCGGTCGCGCTAGCTATCTTTGCAATGGTCCTCCTTGATGTGCTCCATGCGCCAGCAGGGGCGTTGCCTTTGGTGATTGGGATCAGCCACCCCGAGCCTTTGTCTTTTCTGGTAACTTTAGCCGCGTCAACTTGTATCTTGGTGGGACTGGGCCGACTTTATCGGTGGCTGACAGTACCAAACTCCGGATTGAAACGAGACCTTTGAGACCAGCGCGACGGAAAACAAGGTCATCTTCGTTCAAGCAAACATGACAAAGATGCTTCTCTCCCGCCGCTCCACCCTGATAGGCCTATCCGCATTGGTGGCGGCCCCTGCTTTTGCGCAAACACGCTTTGAGGCGGCCAAGACTTATTCGATCGCCCGGCGCGGGATCTCGTTCCTTGTGATGCAACGCGGGCAGGTCCTCTTTGAAGATTATCAAGGCCTAGGCCTGCGCTTCAAGGGCTGGGAACTAGCCAGCGGCACCAAGAGCTTTTCCGGCGTCATGGCCGCCGCCTTGGTGCAAGATGGCCTTTTGAAGCTGGATGAATATTGCGCCGAAACGCTGCCCGAATTTTGGTCGGATCGCTATCGGTCTGCGATCCGCGTGAACGACTTGCTGCATCTCGTCAGCGGTATTGATGGGAAAGGTGGACGCAATTTTGGTGATGTTCCAACCTATGCCGAAGCTTTAGCCGCGCCCTCCAATAGGGCGACGGGCAGCCAATTCTCGTATGGCCCGGTGCCCTTCCAAATCTTCGGAGAATTGGTTCGTCGTAAATTGGTGGCAGCCAAGACAGGCGATGCAGACCCGCTCGCCTATTTGACACGGCGTCTCTTCGCCCCGCTCGGTATCCGGCCCATCCGTTGGCAGCGCGGCAGTGATGGCATGCCACACTTGCCTTCTGGCGCGGCGATCACCGCCCGTGATTGGGCAAAGTTTGGCCAATTTGTTTTGGCTGGCGGGGTGTATGAAGGAAAGGCATTGGTGGATCCGGCAGCCTTGAAGGCAAATTTTGAGGCCAGCAAAGCCAATCCCGGCTATGGCTTGACGTGGTGGATGCCGCGACCGGGCATGATCGGCCCCGGGCCTCGCTCGGGCGTGGCTGGAGAAGCCGTTTCGCTATCAGGGCTCGGCAAGCTTTATATGGCAGCGGGGGCTGGCAATCAGCGTCTTTATTTGTTGCCCGAACAAGACATGGTTATCGTGCGCCAAGCCGACGGCATTGCCCAGTCCCTGCGCGGTGGCGCTGGCGACTGGTCCGATCAGAAGTTTTTAACCCTTATATTGGGCGCTTAAGCCTGACCACGCCCACGGGCTTGAACGGCTTCGCGATTGGCTGCGACTTTATCGGGCGTGACTTGGTTATTGCGCTCAGTCGAGAAGGCAGTTTCATGCTGCAAGCCAGCCCCAAAAGTCATGGCAAAGCCATCATTTATCAGCTTTTTATACTCCTGCTGCGCTTGGGCTGGCATGGTAGCCATATCGGCGGCCAGTTTCATCGCAGTCGGCATGAGATCTTCAGGGCTGACCACACGATTAACCAAGCCCCATTGTTCCGCCGTTTCAGCATCCAAGAAATTGCCCGTTAAGGATAACTCTTTCGCCCGATAAATGCCGATCAAGCGCGACAATTTTTGCGACAAGCCCCAGCCGGGCATAATGCCGACCCGTCCATGCGTGTCGGCAAAGCGCGCGCCAGTTGACGCAATCAACACGTCACAAGCCAAGGCGACTTCAAAGCCACCCGTGATCGCAACCCCATTGATCGCACCGATAACGGGTTTTGCACTGGTCTCAATCGCGCGCACGGGATTGGCTTCAGGCTTTTCGGCTGTGGCATCGCCCATCGCGAGTGGGTCCGTTGACAATTCTTTCAGATCAAGGCCTGCCGTAAAGGCACGTCCGGCTCCAGTCAAAACAATCACCCGAATGGCCTCGTCCTGATTTAAGTCGGTAATGGCGTCATAAAGCGCCAAACGCATCGCTTTCGACATTGCATTCATGGCCTCGGGCCGGTTCAAGGTCACGATGGCGATGGCGTCTTGACGTTCAACGGTCAGGGTCATGGATTTTCCTTTAGGAGCTTAGGCGTTTTCGTTCTGCGCTGGCTTTGTTTCAGGCAAGGACCGAAAAGGCAATGGGGGTGTGCTCAATTAGGTTGGGTGATGGTGACGATCAGCGGGAAATGATCGGATCCGATATCCGGGCCAACGTGACAGGCCTGCACCTCTAGATCTCGCACCAAAATATGGTCGATTGTCACTTTAAAGCCTGGAAGCTGGTCTATCGTAGTCCCGCTCCAGTCGATCGGCCGCCATGTCCCTGCAACCAGGCCACCACACGAAACGCGCTTAAGATTGGCGGTCTGAAGGAGCTTGAAGAAGGGCAAAGCACTCGGGGTGGTGTTGAAGTCGCCCATCACGAGAACCGGGCCGGGTTCTTTGGCCACAGTCTCGGCCAGAACAGCTAATTCTAGATTGCGCACCCTTAGGCCTCCGCCCCGGCCGCGTGTTGGGTTCTGGAGATGTAACCCGAACAAGGTGAAGCCGTCGCAGCGTGCCTTTAGGCCAAAATTACGACCTTGCCATACCGATAGGTCCCCATTGGGCTTCTCCACCCGGCAACCCAAAGTCTCAACGCCCCATGTTTCCTTCGACGGAATTGCCGATTCTGGTTGATCAACGGCCGGGAACAATTCTTGCAAATTGCTGAATTCAGGGACTTCACCCAGCCCGATTGCTTTTGCCTTTTTCACCTCCGGCAACAACGCCAAGCTTCTCAAAGCAAAGCGATTATCGTGAATATTCGCCCAAGCCAACACGAACTCGCGGGATGGATCGCTCTTTTTTGGGAAGAGTGGGGCGTAATCCGTCGGGACACGCACATTGAGGAAAAGTAGCGCAAGGACGGCTACGCCCTGCAAAACGGTCATCACGCGCCACTTTCCGAGCCAAAAAGCGCCAAGTCCGACAAGTCCAAAGATGATGATTAGCCTGTCCCACGCGCCAACGAGCGCCAAGATCCAGTGAAATGGTGCCGCCAAGGCAAGGCTGCACAAACCCATAGTAGCCAATCCGACAAGCCCAAGCGCTAGCCGGACGATCCAGACGAGGATGGTCAAGCAGCTTGCTCTTTTTCAGTAGGATCAAGCCAAGTGTCGAGGTCAGCTAAGGCACGAACGGCCAAAGCTTTCTTGCGTAAGCGCCCGCGCTCTTTGCCTTTGCCGCCTGCATCTTCGCTCAATTCAGGAAACAAGCCGAAATTGACATTCATCGGCTGGAAACTGCCCTTGCCCCCATCAACATGTCCGCCCGTGACATGGTTAAGCAGCGCGCCCAATGCTGTTGTGATGGGGGGAATATTGGGTGTGCCGCCCAAACGCTCTGCCCGCGCAAACCGACCAGCCAACAGGCCAATCGCTGCGCTTTCGACATAGCCCTCGCATCCGGTGATTTGTCCGGCAAAGCGAATATCCGGGCGCGACTTCAATCGCAGGCTCCCATCCAGCAATTTTGGCGAATTGAGAAAGGTATTGCGATGGATGCCGCCCAATCGCGCAAATTGCGCGTGTTCGAGGCCTGGGATCATACGGATGACGTCGGATTGGGCACCATGTTTCAGCTTGGTCTGAAAACCGACCATATTGAAGAGGGTGCCTAAGGCATTGTCTTGGCGCAATTGCACGACAGCCCAAGGCCGTTTGCCTGTGCGCGGATCGACGAGGCCAACGGGCTTCATCGGACCAAAACGCAACGTCTCACGACCGCGCTCAGCCATCACTTCGATCGGCAGGCAGCCTTCAAAATAGGGGGTGTTTTCCCATTCTTTGAAGTTTGTCTTATCACCAGCTAATAAGGCATCGATGAAAGCTTCATATTCTTCTTTGTTCATCGGGCAATTGATGTAATCGGCCCCATCTCCCTCAGGCCCTACTTTGTCCCAGCGGCTTTGGAACCAAGCGGTCTCGAAATTAATGCTTTCGCGGTGGACAATAGGCGCGATGGCATCAAAGAAGGCCAACTCATCTTCGCCCGTCACCGATTGCACAGCTTGGGCCAACAGGTCGGACGTCAAAGGACCCGTCGCGATGATGGTGCTGTCCCAGGATTCTGGTGGTAGCCCGGTTACCTCTTCGCGCAAGATCGTGATCAAAGGTTCTTGTGACAGAGCTTGGGTCACGGCAGCCGAAAACCCGTCTCGATCAACGGCCAAGGCAGAGCCCGCCGGCACTTTGTGGGCGTCAGCACAGGCCATAATGAGCGAGCCTGCCCGCCGCATTTCAGCATGGATCAAGCCAACGGCGTTGAACTCCCAATCGTCGGAGCGGAAGGAGTTGGAACAAACCAGTTCTGCCAAGCCATCTGTATGGTGGGCATCGGTCTTTCGTATCGGGCGCATCTCATGGAGGATGACGGGCACGCCTGCACGGCTGATCTGCCACGCCGCTTCGCTGCCTGCGAGGCCGCCGCCGATGATGTGAATGGGTTTTACCTGAGTCATAAGCCTTCAAATAGCGCAGCCATGGCCTTGAGGGGAGGGGGCGGGCTCAGTCACCACAGCGAGATGCTGCCATTCTTAAAGAAGGGGCAACTGGGATTGACGATCAAGCTTGTTTGATTCCCCCTCTTGCACCCCAACGGGATATAGCCGAATGGGAGGGCGTGCTGGATTGCGCTCCCCACTTGAGGAATTTCGATGACTAAGACCTTTTCCCCTTCCGAAGCGGCCTTTTCGGTGTTTGAATTGATGAAGCGCCAGCCGCAATTTGTGATGCGCTATGCTTTGCTTTCAGCGGCGGTCATGGCGATTTACATGTTTGTCTTGGCGAGCACGGGTGCTGGCGATGCGATCCAGCGTTATGCCGCGCTGGCAGAGACGGAGCAAATGCCGACTTTAGAACAGGTGCGGGCTATTCTTGGCCCCGCTATGCCAGCGCTCGGCGTTTCGTTTCTGATAAGTGCCATTTTAAGCGCCACCTTGACCGGGATGGCCCTGCGTAAAACGGTGGACGATCGCGAAGAAGGCTTTTGGGGGCTTCAGGCTGGTCCGATTGAAGCCCGCTACCTGCTTGCAACCATGGCTTTTATCGGAGCCATTTTTGTGGCGACTTTTGCTTTGGGGATAATCACGTCCCTTTTGGTCAGTATCCACAGAGCGCTCGGCAGCCTTGCGATCCTTGCATCGATTGGGGCGATGGCTTGGTTTGGCTTGCGGTTGAGCCAGTTTGGCGTGATGGGCATGGTCACGGGAAAATTGGGGCTTAGAGAGTCCTTTGAACAAACCAATGGTAAATTCTGGCGCTATTTCGGTGCTTATCTGTTGTGGGTCGTCATAACGATCATTTTGGGCACCATCGTCCAAGCGCTCGCGACCATGGGGGCGTTGGCCTTGGGAACCAAGATTGGTTCGGGCCTACCCGCAAGCGCTCAGGAGTTTGCGACTGCGGGCTGGGCGTTCTATATCCTGTTTTACGGAATGGTATCGGGCGTTCTTAATCTCGGCTTCTTGTGCATAGGTGCTTATGCTTGGCATCAAAGCCAAGGCGCGCTGCCACCGCCTACATCCGAGCTTTAAAAACCGGCTTGATCAAAAATCGAAATCAGCCGTTACCGGAACATGGTCTGAAGCTTTCTCGCGCGCCCGCGCCATGCGCCAGATTTTGACTTCTTTCAGGCGGTCTGCTGCCTGCGGGCTGATGGCAAAATGATCGATACGGATGCCGTGGTCCTTGGGCCAAGCCCCTGCCTGATAGTCCCAGAATGTATAGGCATGTTCAGCCCCATTCACCGCCATAAAGGCGTCCGTTAGGCCGAGGTTTAAGAGCCGTCGCCAAGCCGCGCGGCTTTCGGGTTGAAATAGAGCGTCACCCATCCAAGCGGCAGGATCATAACAATCACCCGGCCTTGGGATGATGTTCCAATCACCAGCTAGAACCAAGGGTTCTTCAAGCTGCAACAGACCTGCGACATGGCTCTGAAGACGGGCCATCCAGCGCAGCTTGTAGTCAAACTTCTCGGTGCCCAAGGGATTGCCATTCGGACAGTACAGATTAGCCACTCGTACCGCGCCGGTCGGCGTAGCGACTTCGACTTCGAGATAGCGGGCTTGTAAATCCTCATCATCGCCCGGCAGTCTGTTAAGTGCCACTTCTGCAGGCAATCGGGTCAAGATGGCGACGCCATTATAGCTCTTTTGGCCGGAAATGAAGCAATTGTAACCTGCATCTTCCAACGCCTCGCGCGGAAACTTTGGCTCCTCGCACTTGATTTCCTGAATGCAAACAACGTCGGGCTTGGCCTCGGCCAGCCATTCCAGCAGGTTTGGCAGGCGCGCGTTGACAGAGTTGACATTAAAAGTCGCGATGCGCATTAGTCTGGTCCTAAGTCTCGAAGTCTGCAGTATGATTTAGGTGATTTCGACCAGTTTGATAGTCCTGATTAGAGGTTCCTGCATGACACGCTCCAATTCTGCCCTTCGTGCCCCTTCCTATCTGGCCGCTAGCCTGATCGCTATCGTCGGTGGGTTGGTGTGTGCCAGCGCTGCTTTGGCACAAACACCAGCGCAGACTGCGCCTTCAGAGACCACACAGCAGTCGAGCACAGCTTCATCCACCGCCGAAACAACGGAAGCACAAGCGTCCGTTGCCAAACCAAAGAGCCGTGGTGCCCGTATGGTCTGTAAGCAGGAATCCATTCTTGGCACGCGGCTGAAGTCGCTGCGCACCTGCCGGACTGCAGATGAATGGCGCCGGATTTCGCGTGGTTTCCAAGAGCAAGTAAAAAACACGACAGATAAGGGTGGCGCGATTTTTGCCACCAATTGAGCTTTGGACTTAAAAGCCCTTGAAAACCGCAATTTCGTCTAAAGGCGCGCGGTCTGTCCGCAACTGATTGATCGGCGCGTCCTTGTCTTCATAGCCAAGTGCCAGCCCGCAATAGATCACTTCATTGTCGGGCAAGCCAAAATGGACAGCCAAACTTTGGCGTACCATCCCCCAAGCCTCTTGCATGCACGTGGCGAGGCCACGCTCTTCCGCTACTAAGCAGATGGTTTGCATCAACATGCCAACATGGGCCCATTGCCCATGGCCCATCGACCGGTCGATGACAAAGAAAATCGCTACCGGCGCGCCAAAAAACTGATAATTCCGCGACATTTGACCCAGCCGCCCAAGCTTATCTTCGCGGGGGATCCCGAGGATCTGGTACATGTCCTCCCCGACCTTAAAGCGCCGCGTGCGATGGGGCTCTTTGACTTCAGCGGGATAGATTGGGAACTCGCCCGCTTCGCCGCGCGGGTTCTCGTTGAGCGATCTTTGCGCCAAGGCAACAATTGCGTCGCGCTCTTCCCCTGCAACCACGATCATCTTCCAAGGTTGCAGATTGCCGCCAGAAGGTGCCGCGCGTGCAATGTCCAATATCGCGCGAACCTCGTCTAACGGGACCGCGTCAGGCTTAAATGCGCGCACAGATTTACGTTGCTTAACAGCGGTTTCGACATTCATGGCTTTATCCCTGAGCTGGTATTTTTTCAAAGACTAAGCCCAAGTGCCATGCGAGAGCAAGTCGCGTCTCATCCGGTTCTTTAGACAGAAAAACTAACGCCACAGCCGCAGGATGATTTTGCATTCGGATTGCGGATCTTGAAGGACGATCCAATCAAATCATCAACCCAATCAATTTCCGCCCCTTCCAAGAAGGGCAGGGAGACTTGGTCGACCGCTACTTTGGCCGTGCCTTTTTCGATGATGATATCATCCTCGCCCGCGCTTTCAGCAAAACCAAACTCATACTGAAAGCCAGAGCAACCGCCGCCATTGACCGCTACCCGGAATAAAGCCGCACCTGGTTCGGTGGCAATGAGGTGTCCAATTTTTGCCGCTGCGGCATCTGAAACAGAAAACCCTGACTGCATGAGCGTAAGCCTATCTTTGTTAAAGGGCGCAAAAAGGCAGCTTGAACACCAAGCTGTTTTCTTTTCCGTCAACTTTATCCCTATATGGGGGAGAAACCTGTTTTGAGGAAGACCCTGATGCCTGTTCTATCTCCTCTGGCACCATTTGCCGCTGACCCAGCTCAGAGTCGTGGTAGACGCTGGCCAGAAGCGGAAAGCCAGACGCGCTCGCCCTTTGAACGCGACCGTGACCGGATTATTCATTCAACGGCCTTCCGTCGCCTAAAGGGCAAGACGCAAGTCTTTGTCGCCCATGAAGGTGATCACTTCCGCACCCGCCTTACGCATTCTTTGGAAGTCGCCCAGATCGCGCGCTCTGTCTCGCGTAGGCTCGGCCTTAACGAGGATTTGGCAGAGGCCTGCGCTTTGGCCCATGATCTAGGTCATCCGCCCTTTGGTCATACGGGGGAGCATGCGCTGGATGATTGCATGAAGCCATGGGGCGGATTTGATCATAATGCCCAGACATTACGCGCAGTGACCCGGCTTGAGCGACGCTATCCAAATTTTGACGGTCTAAACCTGACATGGGAGACCTTGGAAGGAACCGTCAAGCACAATGGCCCTATGTTGGCGAATGGGGCGGCGATCGAAAGCCTAGCCCCGGTTTGGCAGGACCTGAATGCCGAGTTCGACATGGGGCTGACAACATTTGCTTCTGCAGAGGCCCAAGTGGCGGCCGTCGCTGACGACATCGCCTACAACAATCACGATATTGATGATGCCCTTAGCGGCGGGATTTTTACCGATGCAGAATTGTGTGACAGCGTGCCCTTGGTACGTGAAGTCTATGACGCCGCCGCCAGAGACTATCCTAATCTCGATTTAGGCCGGATGCGCGGCGAAGTCATTCGTCGGTTGATTGGGATTTGGGTGAATGATCTTGTCGTTGAGAGCCAAAGGCGTATTGCGCTTTATCAGCCACAATCGGTGGATGAAGTGCGTGCTTTACCGCAAGCCTTGGTCGGATTCTCCGACGGGATGATCGCGAAAGCAGCGACCTTGCGTGAATTTCTCTATGCGAAAATGTATCGGCATTGGCGGATGAACCGCTCGCGCAGCCAAGCGCGGCGAATCGTTCGCGAGTTATTCGACGTTTTTCTGGCCGAACCTGACACTTTGCCGCCGGTTTGGTTGCATCTCCACAGTAAAGACTCCACGAAGGCAGCACGGCTTGTGTGTGATTACATCGCTGGAATGACTGATGATTTTGCGATTGATGAACATCGCAGGCTCTTCAATCTAGATCGCACCTTGTAACAAAGGGCTGGCGCCGACTTAATTGAGAGTTACAAGAAACTTTCTTTTAAGTCTGGAGTAGATTCGCATGGCCAACCGGGATCGTGATTCCTTTGACGATTACGACACTGATGATCAAGATGATGGGTTCTTGACCTTTGACGCGCGCGAAGAAGAAGAAGACCGTAGTCGCGGCCCACTAATCATTGTTGGCATTGTTGCCGTGCTGGCTTTGATTGGTGTTGTGTTCTGGCAGGTTTATTCCTCAAGCCGCGAACCCGGCGATACCCCACAAGTCGCAGAGAATAATGGGTCATTCAAAGCTCCTAGCGATCCAATAGCGCCGGCTCCAGTCGTCGGCTCTGATCTCGATAAGGGTGTGTTCGATGCCGCTAGCGGTGCTTCGGCTCCTGCGCTAGAAGTTCAGCCGACGAGCCCCGCAGAAGCGCCAGCGTTAACGGACGGCAGCGCTGCCCCAGCCGCTGTTGCACCGGTTCCCACACCTGCGCCTGCTCCAACGCCACCCCCCCGCCAAGTGACATCCGCAACGCCAACCAAGCCAGCTGCAACGACTGCAACTGTGAAGCCTGCAGCGCCTGCGCCAGCACCTAAGCCAGTTCCGGTTATCACTAAAGTTGCGACACCAGCTAAAGCGCCAGCTCCCGCTGCGCCAAAACCGGTGTCGGTGCCCGTGCCCGCATCGGCGGCTGCTTCGGCGGGTTTCGCAGCGCAACTAGGGTCGTTTAGGGATAAGGCCTCTGCTGACAAGGCATTGGCAGGTTTCCGGGCCTCTGGCTTGTCGGGGCCTGTTTCGATCGTTGCTGCAGACCTCGGGGCTAAGGGTACGTGGTACCGGATCCGCGCGACGGGTTTTGAGAGCCGGTCGGAAGTGGAGGTCTTTTGTGGCAAGGCCCGCAACGCGGGTGCTCAGTGCATTCCAGCTTCCCGCTAAGGTAAGGATTGGGCGACCCTAGCATGCCTGTCGCCTGTATCATCGATGTGGCAGGGCCGGTGTTGACCGTGCAAGAACGACGCTTGTTCGCGGCGCGCGATCCATGGGCCTTTATCCTATTTGGTCGGTCCTGCGAGACTCCAGCCCAGCTTCGCGCCTTGTGCGAAGACCTGCGGGACAGCGTGGGGCGAGCGTGTTTGATCTTTATCGATCAAGAAGGTGGGCGGGTTCAGCGCTTGGGTCCGCCTGTGTGGCCTCGCCTGCCAGCCTTGTCCTACTATGGCAGACTTTGGCAAGATAATCCTGCTCACGCCTTGGAAGCCTGTAATTTGCACCACCAGATCATGGGCGAGATGCTGATCGGCGTTGGGATAAATGCCAATTGCTCACCTTGCTTGGACTTGCGGCTGGAAGGGGCGAGCCGTGCAATTGGCGACCGGGCTTTGTCAGCTGATCCTCAGTGCGTGGCAGATTTAGGTCAGGCTGGCCTTGCGGGTCTTAGGGCTGCTGGTGTCGCTGGCGTTCTAAAGCATCTGCCAGGCCAAGGTCGCGCCGCGCTCGACAGCCATGAAGCTTTGCCGCGGATCGCAGCTTCGAAAGAGGTGTTGGAACAAGACCTGCTGCCGTTCCGCGCAAACCAGTCCGCACCCATGGGGATGATTGGCCATGTTGTATACGAAGCCATCGACCCAGTCGCACCAGCCAGTCAATCTGCCCCCTTGGTTCAAACATGGATTCGCGAGGCCATGGGATTTGATGGGCTTTTGATGACGGATGATTTGACCATGAAGGCCCTAGACCAACCCGATGAGGTGAAAGCCGCGCGTGTGTTTGACGCCGGTATTGATATCGCGATGCGCTGTCACGGCACGTTGGAAGAGCGTGACGCCTTTCTACAACTGTGTCCGCAACTGGCTGGCGCAAGTTTAGCGCGGGCCCAGCGTGCCGAAAGCTATGCCCACAAACCCGAGGTCGCCTTAGATTCTGAGCATTTATGGGCACGGTTTACTGAATTGACCGGATGGGAGAAAGCGATAACCCTATCGATTTCTCCCGATCCGACGCGAAAGGCATGGGCCTAACATGGCAAGCGACGACGTCCTCGAAGCCGCCCTGCGCGGCGTGGGTGAAAGCGATATCGCCTTTAGTGTCGATCTTGACGGGTATGAAGGCCCGCTGCACGTTTTGTTGCGCTTGGCTCGGGACCAAAAAGTCGATTTACGGCGGCTATCCATCCTTAAATTGGCCGAACAATATCTAGAATTTGTAACCGCGGCGCGCTCTGCCCGGATTGATCTGGCGGCCGACTATTTAGTCATGGCCTCATGGCTGGCCTATTTGAAGTCTCGCCTTTTATTGCCACGCAAGGAAAGGCCAGCGGGAGAAGAGCCGGTTGAAGACATTGCCGCACATTTGGCGTGGCGGCTCGCGCGCCTGGATGCCATGCGCGCCTCTGCCGAGGCGCTCTACCAGCGTCCTCAGCAAGACTTGGACTTCTACACCCGAGGCGCGCCAGAGGAGACCGCCGTTACCGAAATCCCTTTGTGGGAGGCGACCATCCTCGATCTCTTGCGCGCTTATGCAGATCAGCGTGTGCGCGGCGTTGAGACCAAGCACGAAGTCAAAGCTTGGCCGGTTTATTCCCTTGATGATGCGCGCAAACGGCTAGAGCGTTTGATGCCGCGCGCAAAGGACTGGCAGGCGTTAGGTGAATTTGCCCCACCTGTAACGACGTTCTCGAAAGAACCCCCTAGCGCAGCGTCTCGCTATGCCAGCCTCTTGGCAGCCAGCCTTGAACTTGCCAAACAGGGCAAGCTCGCCGTGCGGCAATTGGAACATGATGCGCCCCTTTATGTGAAGGCCGGGCCGGAGACTTTGGTGTGACGCAATCGGAAGACGACAGCACCGACGACCGCACCTCGCCGGAGGCGATTGCCGCTGCCGTGCGCAGTTTGGCTCGCGCCAAACCAGAGCTCGATTTGGTGGACCGTGCAGACCTTTCTGTTGATCCAGCCCCTGATGTCGACCGCATGGTTGAAGCACTCTTGTTTGCAAGCGCTGAGCCCGTGCGCGCGTCGGCCATCGCTGCGCGTTTGCCCGAAGGGGCTGATGTGGGCGGCGCACTCGCGCGTTTGAAGCGCCGGTATGTTGGTCGTGGTGTTGTTCTTGCTGAGGTGGCGGGTGGTTGGCGGTTTCAGACTGCGCCCGATCTGGCCTTTCTGATGGAAGAAAGGCGAGAAGAGCCGCGCAAATTGTCCAAAGCGGCCCTCGAAACCTTGGCCATCATCGCCTATCACCAACCCTGCACCCGCTCTGACATTGAAGAAGTGCGCGGTGTCGGCGTCGGGCGGGGCACATTGGACTTGCTGATGGAGATTGGTTGGGTACGGGCAGGGGCGCGGCGGCAATCGCCCGGCAAGCCGTTGACCTATCGCACCACGCGGGAATTCCTAGCCCATTTCAATCTGGCCAGCCTCGAAGACCTGCCGGGCAAGGCGGATTTGCAAGCGCAAGGACTGCTTGATGCACGCTTGCCACCTGACTTTGAGGTGCCTCGCCCCATTTCCGCCCAAGATGGCGACGATGATAGTAGCTATCAAGCGCTGGATAGCGATGACATTGCCTTCACGCAGGACTTCTTTGAACCTTGAGGCAAATCTGTTGTCATAGGCGTCTGGTAATCTCTCATGGCTATCACGTTTGCCTGAGAGCTTGCAGCAAGTGACTGGCAAGCGGGGCCTTGGTAGATTATGTGCATCTGAGCAGCCTTGTGGTCAGGGCCGATCAGCGAAACGGAGAATAACATGGGCGGTATGAGTCTGATGCACTGGTTGGTCGTAGCAGCCGTGGCATTGCTGGT
>Ga0247831_1004909_pt1 | contig 17327 bp, 16 predicted proteins | sample LaCruzMarch2015__9_FD_192406 | JGI IMG/M metagenome (GOLD analysis project Ga0247831, IMG submission 192406) | Freshwater microbial communities from meromictic Lake La Cruz, Castile-La Mancha, Spain - LaCruzMarch2015_1m | ecosystem: Environmental > Aquatic > Freshwater > Lake | place: Spain... | reverse complement strand
CGTGTTCGGACAGCGGGTGACGCGACTCAACTTCGCGCTGCAGGGTGGCGGCGCGCACGGCGCATTCACCTGGGGCGTACTCGATCGGCTGCTCGAGGACGAGGAACTCACGCCGGCGTGGATCAGTGGCACATCGGCCGGCGCCATCAACGCAGTTGCCGTCGCGCACGGGTTCGCAGTCGGCGGCCCGGCGACAGCACGCGGCACGCTGCGCACGCTGTGGGGCGCCGTCGAACGCGCCGGCGTGCCGGATTTGCTGCGGCTCAACCCGTTCCTGCTCAATTTTGCGCGGTCGGCGCCGATCCCGAACGTGTCGGGCCTGCTATCGCCCTACGAGTTCAATCCGCTGGGCTTCGACCCCCTGCGGAAGGTGCTGCTCGAGACGATCGACTTCGCCGCCATTCGCGCACACGGCGCCATCGAATTGTTGATCGCGGCGACAGATGTCGCGACCGGCCGGCCGCGCCTGTTCCGCCGTAACGACCTGACGATAGAGGCGGTACTCGCCTCGGCCTGCCTGCCGACGCTGCATCACGCCGTCACCATCGACGGGCGGGCCTACTGGGACGGCGGATTTTCAGCCAATCCGGACCTGCTCACGCTGGCCAGCGAAAGCCCGGCCGCCGACACGCTGCTGGTGCAGTTGAACCCGGTCGCCAAGCCGGGCCTTCCGAAAACCCCGCGTGACATCGAAGATCGCGTCAACACCATCACATTCAATCAGCCGCTGATCGCCCACATCGACGCACTCATTGCCGCGCAGGACGCCGATCTTGGCTGGCTCGGCAAGGTCGGCCTAGCCGGCAAGCGCGGCAAGCTGCAGCGCCACCGCATGCACCTGATCGAAGCCGGCCGCCATACCGCGAGCCTCGGCACCGACAGCAAGGTACGCCCCGACGGCGCAATGCTCGCCTACCTGTTCAACGCCGGGCGTGGCGAGGCGTCGCTCTGGTACGAGAAGCACCGGGCGGACGTCGGACATCGCGCAACTATCGATCTCGCCGAGCGATATCGCCGCGAGTTGGCGCCGTCAGAACAGGTCCACTCGGGGGATGCGCCCGAGGATCGCTCGAGAGTCGGGTCGACCACATCAGTGTAGCAAGACCGGCGGGTGAACGGGAGTTGAACCGAGCAGCCCAACAGTGCGCGGCGGGCGCAACACTGCGACCCGCCATTCGCTTCGATTTGCGCTATCTCCCCTTTCAGTTAGGGACTAGTGTGGCTGCGCGCGTCGGATCGGATGGGACGTCCAACATGTCGTCGTAGGGGCGCGCAGACGGGCTTTGCAACACTTGGAGCAAAACACACATGACCCTGCTCGATCGTCGTAGTATGCTCAAATTTGCGCTCGGCGCGACCGCCGTCGCTCTGACCGGCGTCACGCTCGCATCCGGTTCGGCTGAAGCCGCCCCGCTCGCTGGCGCACCGGCCGGCAGCGCCGTCCTCGCCGAGACGCCTGTGGAACAGGCCCAGTATCGCCGTCGTCGCCGCTACTGGCGCCGTCGTCGTCGCGTGTGCGTGCGCCGTCGCCGCCGCGTGGTGTGCTACTGGCGCTGAGTGCCGAGGGGCCTCTCCCTTACGGGGTAGGCGCCTGGGCCTGACGCGTTTCAATGACCCTGACCGGTTCTCCGGTCAGGGTCATTGTTTTTGGGGGAATGAGGAGGGTTCACCCCGCTGGCCAGCTGTCGCGGATCCAGCGGGAAAGGCCCTCTTCGTCGACCTCCCCGGCGGCGAAGTTTATGATCGCGACTGTCGCAACACCTGGATCAGGCGCGAACCGGACGCCGTTCAGGCGCAGGAACACCATCAGGGCCGAAAATGCGGCCCGCTTGTTGCCATCGATGAACGGGTGGTTCTTGGCGATGCCAAACGCATAGGACGCCGCCAACACGGGACCGGGCGATCGCCGGACCTGCGGCTTTGCTTAGCGTCGAACAGGTCCGACGGGTACGTTCACGCCACCTGCTCCATGCGCTCAAGTTCGTCGATCATGCCGGAGATGACGTCGAGGCCCTTCTGCCAGAACTCGGGACGGGTGGCGTCGAGGCCGAACGGGGCGAGCAACTCGGAGTGGTGCTTGGAGCCGCCGGCCTTGAGCATGGCGAAGTACTTCTCGACGAATCCGTCGTGCGATTCCTCGTAGCGCGCGTACAGCGAGTTCACGAGGCAGTCCCCGAACGCATAGGCGTAAACGTAGAACGGCGAATGGATGAAGTGGGGAATGTAGGTCCAGAACACTTCGTAGCCTGGCTTCATCTCGATTGCCGGCCCGAGGCTTTCGGCCTGCACGCTCATCCACAATTCGGCGATGGTGTCGCTGGTCAGCTCGCCCTGCCGGCGCGCCTCGTGCAGCTTGCGCTCGAACGAGTAGAACGCGATCTGGCGCACGACCGTGTTGATCATGTCCTCGACCTTGCCGGCGATCAGTGCCTTGCGCTCCTTGGGATCGGTGGTCTCGCGCAGCAGCGCCTTGAAGGTCAGCATCTCGCCGAACACGGAGGCCGTCTCGGCGAGCGTCAGCGGAGTCTGTGAGAGCAGCAACCCCTGCTCCGCGGCGAGCACTTGGTGGACGCCGTGGCCCAATTCGTGGGCGAGCGTCATCACATCGCGCGGCTTGCCGAGATAGTTGAGCAGCACATAGGGGTGCGCCGAGGGCACCGTCGGGTGGGCGAAGGCACCATTGGCCTTACCGGGGCGAACCGGCGCGTCGATCCAGCGCTTATCGAAGAAGCGCTTGGCGATGGCACTCATCTCGGGCGAGAAGCCGGCATAGGCGCGCAACACGATCGCCTCGGCTTCTATCCAAGGCACGACACGCTCGGGCTTCTCGGGCAGCGGCGCATTGCGGTCCCAGTGAGCGAGCTTGTCCATGCCGAGCCATTTTGCCTTCATCGCGTAGTAGCGATGCGACAGGCGCGGATAACTGGCGCGCACTGCGGCAACCAGCGCATCGACGACGGGCGCCTCGACGCGGTTGGCGAGATGACGGCTTTCAGCGACATCCTTGAAGCCCCGCCAGCGGTCGGAAATCTCCTTGTCCTTGGCGAGCGTGTTGGTGATCAGCGTGAACAGCCGCGTATTATCTTTCAGTGTCGCGGCGAGCGCTTGGGCGCCCGCCTGCCGGTGCTCCGGCTTGGCGTCGGTGAGCAGGTTGAGCGTCGGCTCCAGCGTCAACGGCTCGGCAATGCCATCGACCTTGAAGCGGAGGCTGGTCATCGTCTCGTCGAACAAGCGGTTGAAGGCGCCGCGCGAGGTCTGGCCCTTTTCGTGGAACAGCGTTTCGAGCTTCTCGTCGAGCTGATAGGGCTTTTCCTTCCGCAGGTCGTCGAGCCACGGTTTGTAGCGGGCGAGTGCTGGCGCCTTGATCGCCTCGGCGAGATCGGCGTCGGCGATCAGGTTCAACTCCAGCTCGAAGAAGATCAGGTCGGACGAGATGTTCGTCAGCGCTTCGGAGGTATCGCCCATGAACTTGGCGCGGGCCTGATCCTGCTGATTTCCATAGTAATAGAGCCCGGCGAACGAACCGAGCCGGCCCATGATCTCCGAGAGTGCTTCATAGGCGGCAATCGCCTCGGCGAGCCGCGCGCCGTCACGACCGATGCCAGAGAGCTTGCCCTGATATGTGTCACGCATGCGGCGGGCTTCAGACCGGGCTTTCGCGAGGTCGCGAGCGACCTCGGGCGCGTCGGGGCCGGCGTAGAGATCCGCAAGGTTCCATTCCGGCATGGCGCCGAGCCGGGGCCCAAGCCCCGTGACGGACCCGCTCTCGGGTGCGGCGGCGAGCGTGAGTTCGCAATGAGCGGGATTTCGCATGTCGCTTTCCTCGTAAGTCTCGTTCATCTCGTTCGTTGGCCGGGGTGGCCGGATGCCAGACTTTGGCGTCTCGGCCATCCCCTTACAAGGCTCCACGATGCCACTGCATGAGGACGTCGCGTCGTTTGCGACGGTTTCATTCGTGGACAACAACTCCACGCGTATCGCGCGCACGATGGAGCGAATTTCGCTCAACTTGATGCCGCTGCTAACGCCCCATTTACCCGAGTGCCCCATTGTTGGACATCGAAGCCCCGGAGAAAGCGATCACGCCAACTTGCGTGGTTACCAACTCCACCCCGTCGGGCCTGTCGGATCCAGTGCGTCCCCGTAGCGTCGTGTAGAGTGTAAAGATGTCCCAGCGCGTTCTCGTCGTGGATGACGATCCGGCCCAGCGCCGCATTCTCGAAGAAGTCATCAAGCGTTTCGGTTACGAAACGCGGTCCGCCACCACTGGCGACCAGGCGATCGAAATCCTCGAACGCCCCGATCATGCCATCAACCTCGTGCTGCTCGATCTCGTCATGCCCGGCACCGACGGCATGGCGGTTCTGAAGCGGCTGGCCGGCAAGGCGGGCACGCCCCCGGTCATCGTGCAGACAGCGCACGGCTCGATCGACCATGCCATCGGCGCGATGCGGGCCGGTGCCGCCGACTTCGTCGTCAAGCCGGCGTCTCCCGAGCGCCTCGAAGTCTCCATCAAGAGCGCCCTCAAGATCGAGGCACTGGCCGGTGAAATCACCCGCATCAAGAAGAAGGCCGAGGGCACCCTCACCTTCTCAGACCTGATCATCCGCGGCGACGCCATGCAGCGCGTCGTCTCTCTCGGCAAGCGAGCCGCCTCCTCCCACATCCCGGTCCTGATCGAGGGTGAATCGGGCGTCGGAAAGGAACTGATCGCCCGCGCCGTGCAAGGCGAGAGCGAGCGCGCCGGCCGGCCGTTCATCACCGTCAACTGTGGCGCGATCCCCGAGAACCTGGTCGAAAGCATCTTGTTCGGCCACGAAAAGGGTTCGTTCACCGGAGCTTCCGACAAGCGCATCGGCAAGTTCCAGGAGGCCGACGGCGGCACGCTCTTCCTCGACGAGGTCGGCGAACTGCCGCTCGACGCCCAGGTCAAGTTGCTGCGTGCGCTGCAAGAAGGCGAAATTGATCCGATCGGCGCCAAGCGGCCGGTGAAGGTCAACTTCCGCCTGATCTCGGCGACCAACGGCGACATGATCCAGCAGGTCAAGGACGGCAAGTTCCGCGAGGACCTCTACTACCGGCTCAACGTGTTCCCGATCTGGGTGCCGCCGTTGCGCGAGCGGATCGGCGACGTGCCCGAACTCGCCCGCCACTTCCTCGCGCGCTTTGCGGCCGAAGAAGGCAAGCGCGTGACCGCGATCAGTGCCGAGGCGGTCGAGCTGCTGAGCGCCTACACGTGGCCCGGCAACGTGCGCCAGCTCGAGAACGCGGTGTTTCGTGCCGTCGTGCTGTGCGACGGCGGCCAACTGACGGTCGCCGACTTCCCGCAGATCGCAGCCCACGTCGAGGGGTTCAAGGCCGAGATCCCAGCCGCACCCGCCAACGTCAGCAAGGTACCGGCATTTACCGGGCCGGCACTGCTCGGTGCCGAAGGCCTCGTTCCGCAGACGATCGAGATCTCGCGCACCGACGCCTCAGGCTCGCTCGGCATCGCGGCGGTCACGGATCAGGGCGACATTCGCCCTCTGGAACAGGTCGAGGCCGACATGATCCGCTTAGCGCTCGGTCGCTATCGGGGCCACATGACGGAGGTGGCCAAGCGCCTCGGCATCGGCCGGTCGACGCTTTACCGCAAGATGCAGGAATACGGCCTGGAACCGCGCCCGCATTGAGCTGCGTGAACCGAGCTGGCGGCCAACGTGCGACGGCGCGGTCCGAGCGGACTTCGCCGTCGCTTTTTCGAGTGCAATCCGGCAACAGGTCACGGCATCGCCATCACGCTGCCGTGTTCGCGATTGCTACACTCTGGTCAAATCGGGTCGCCTGTGGGTAACAGTAGCGACCCCGGCAACCATGGAATGAAGGCATGCGCACACCAGCGAACGGACGCATCACCGCTGCACTCGCTGCGGTCCTCGCGGCTGCAACCCCGCTCGCACCAGCTGGCGCGCAACAGGCTCAATCAGAGCAGGTGGTCGTCACAGGCTCTGTTCCGGCCGATCCTGCGAGCCGGCCGGCGCAGTCGACGTTCACGCCCGCTGCAAGCACGGCGACCGAGGCCGTCGCCGTGACGGCCCCGACGACACCGGCCGCGCCTGCGACGTCGCTGCCCGCCACGGCGCCCGCATCCACAGAACCGAAGGCCGAACCCAACACCGCCGCACAGGTCCCGGCTGTTGTGGCGCCCGCGGTTGTCGCGCCTGCCGCGCCCGAGGTGCCGAAGGCCGCCGAAGCGGCATCGGTTGCTCCGGCTCCGGCTGTGATCGTTACACCGGTTGCACCCGTCGCTCCGGCAGTCGCGGCCGCCCCCGCCGAGATCGACGTGCGCCCTGCCCTGGTCGACGCGATCCGTCGCCACCTAAACGCCCTGCCCGCGACATCTTCGAAGACCGAGCAGGCCCATCGCGCCGCGCTCACGGCCTATTATCAAGCGGACGATGTCACGCCGCTGTTCGTTACGCCGGCCGGTTTCGGCGAGCGCGCGACATCCGCGTCCCGCTTGATCGCCGCCGCCGACGACTGGGGCCTCAAGGCGAAGGATTTTGCGCTGCCTGCTTCGCTCGGCAAGGACACCTCGCCAGCCGAACTCGCCGCCGGTGAAATCAAGCTGGCGCTCGCCGCTCTCGAATATGTGCGTCAAGCCCGTGGCGGACGCACCGTGCCGAACGACCTTTCGCACGCCATCGATCGTACGCCGGATGCGCTCGCGCCCGACGCCGCCGTCCGCCAGATGGCGGCGGCCCCGAGCATCGAAATCTTCCTGCGCCAGCAGCACCCGCGCCAAGCGCAGTTCGAGCGCCTGCGTCTTGCCTACGTCGCGCTGCGCGACGGCAAGGTGGCCGCTGCGACCGAAGAGCAGCCTGCCCCCGAAGCCACCCCGCAGAAGGGCACCAAAGGCAAGCCTGCGGCGAAGCCGGCCGCCAAGGTGCTGTCACGCGAACAGCAACTCGCGTCGCTGGTGCGCAACATGGAAATGTGGCGCTGGATGCCGCGCGAACTCGGCAGCTTCCATGTCATCGCCAACATCCCGGAGTACACGCTTCGAGTGGTGCGCAACGACACGGTCGAACATGAAGAGCGCGTCATCGTCGGCAAGGTGGAAAACCAGACGCCGATGTTCTCGGACGTGATGGAAACGGTGGTCTTCCATCCGTTCTGGGGCGTCCCCGACAGCATCAAGGTCAAGGAGCTTCTTCCAGGCCTCGCCCGCGGCGCCAACTCACTCGCGCGCAATGGCCTCAAGATGCAGTACAAAGGCCGCGACATCGACCCCTCGAGCGTGAACTGGGCGCAGACCGACATCCGCAACGTCCACGTCTACCAGCCGCCGGGCGGCGCCAACGTGCTGGGCAAGGTGAAGTTCATGTTCCCGAACAAGCACCAGGTCTACATGCACGACACACCGACCAAGCATCTGTTCTCGTCGTCGCAGCGCACCTTCAGCCACGGTTGCGTGCGCGTCCGCAACCCGATCAAATTTGCCGAAGTGCTGCTCGGGGAGGACAAGGGCTGGACGCCGGCGAAGGTCGCGTCGGTCCTCGACAGCGGGCCTGAGAACAACAACGTCAAGCTGGATCGCAAGATCCCGGTGCACCTCGTCTACTTCACCGCAACAGTCGCCGACGACGCCAAGGTGCGCTACTTCAACGATGTGTACGGCCACGAGAAGGTCGTGCAGATGGGTCTCGACGGCAAGGCTCACCTGATCGTCAAGAAGAAAGAAGACCTTGGTCCGGTTCGTGCGGCTGCCATCTCGCAGTTGAGCGAGGGTGGCATGTCCAATTGGTGGGGCGGTGGCGGCTGGTCTTCGGGCGGCGGCACGGCGAGCAGCGGTAATGGCGGCGCGAGCAACAAGCAGTGGGCCCGAGACGCCTTCCGCAACGATTGATCGCGTGTTTCGCGCGAGATCTGAAAGGGCCGGTCGCAAGACCGGCCCGTTTGCGTTCAGAACCTGAATTGTGTCGCGTTGCCCGAGGCTTGCCCTCACGCCGCCTTAACCCGTCTGCAGGATTGTAACGGGGTATCTGCGCAGGGAACGGGGGAGACATGCGAACGGCGAGCCCACATTCGGCGGCTCTGTGGCTCACGGCCCTGCTCGCGCTCTGCGCGGCATCCCTGCCCGCCCGCGCCGACACGCTGCCCGGCGACCGCACGATCGCGTTCTACAACATCCACAACAAGGAGACGCTGCGCATCGCATACAAGCGCGGCGGCAAATTCGTTCCCGAGGGGATGAAGCAGATCAACTGGATCCTGCGCGACTGGCGGCGCAATGAGCCGACCGAGATGGATCCAAAACTGATCGACATCCTCTGGGAGGTTCACGCTGAACTCGGCAGCAAGGAGCCGATCCACATCATTTCGGGCTATCGGTCGCCGGCGACCAACGCCATGCTGCGGCAGACGACGGGCGGACAGGCGACCAAGTCACGCCACATGATCGGCAGCGCCGCCGACGTGCATTTTCCCGACGTGCCTGTGCAGAGGCTCCGCTATTCGGCGCTGATCCGTGAGCAGGGCGGCGTCGGCTATTATCCGACCTCGGCCTTGCCCTTCGTCCACATCGACACCGGCAGCGTGCGCGCCTGGCCGCGCCTGCCACGCAAGGAACTGGCGTTGCTGTTCCCGTCGGGCGACACCGAGCATCGCCCCGCCGATGGCGGCGCGTTGAGCAAGGCCGATGTCGCGCGCGCCCGCGCTTCCGGCGGCGAATTGGTGGCCGAGATCGATGCCTTTCACCGTGATCGCCAGTCCGCCCAGCGCACGTTGCTGGCGGCAGCCCGGCTGCCCGCCGAAAGTGCCCGCCCGACGCTCGCCCGAGCCCCTGTGCTGGCCGCCATGCCCTCGCGTGCGCCGGCTTCGGCCCAAGCCGCTCCGGTGCGGATGGCGGCTGCGGCGCCGCCTGAGCCCGCCCCGCGCCTTGCCACGCCACCACGGCTGATCGAGCGGCCGAGCCGTCTCGCGCCGCCCCTGCCGGCACTTGATCGCAAGAGCTTGTTCCAGCTGGCGTCGCTGGTGACGTTGCCGGCGGCCAAGCCCTCACCGTCAGCAAAGCCGGCGACACCTCAGGCGCCTGTCGAGGCGATCGTCGCTGTCGCGGCGCCGGAGTTCGACGACGACCATCCCGAGGAACTGACCTACCGGCCGTTCCCGATCGGGCCCTACCTGACTGCGACGCCGTCGATCGACGACCCGACGCTGGCGGGCCTCGTGGCACCGGACCCGGCGCGTACGCTCGAATTGCTGAACGACGACGCCAGCAGCCCCGGCCTGCAGTTGCGGCCGGGCCTCGCCGCCGCCAAGGCGCTGTGGCGTTCAGCGTTCGATCAGGGCCGCATCGGCAGCACCGCGTCTCCCGCCCCGCCGCCGGCCGATGACCGCCGGGTGGCGACGGCCGTCCAATAGAGCGCTGAGCGATGTATATCGCCAGTGATCAGGTTGCAGCTACTCGGCTGCGTCGAGCATCTCGTTGTCCTGCCGGTAGCCGTTGGCAGCCGGAGCCGCCTCATCGAGCATGCCGAGCGCGTGCATGTAGACCTCGAGGATCGACTGCTCTTCCTGGCGCTCGTCGGTGTTCTTCTTGCGCAGGCGCAGGATCTGGCGCAGCGCTTTGACGTCGAAACCGACGGCCTTGGCTTCCTGGAACTTGTCGCGGATGTCGTCGGCGATCGCCTTCTTCTCTTCCTCGAGCCGCTCGAGCTGCTCGACGAACTGGCGAAGCTGGTTCTGGGTTGATGCCTGCAACGTTGTCATACGATACCCCCACGATGCTCTTGAACGCCGGCCACGAACGGTGGCCACGCGACGCGACCAGACGGTCGGGCGATCCAGACGAGGGTACGAGGCAGGATCAGGCTTCGAGGCCTAGCGGTCCGCCAGGGCCGCATCAAGGCGCCCGAGGTCACAAGCCGCCCGTTATCCCCGATGCTCACTCCCACCTCTTCTGCCGTTGCCCATTCCTCAACCCTATGGGCGTAGGCTGAGCGCCGGGCGTGCGTCGATCGACCGTGGGCGCCAGGAGGCTGAGCCAGGACACTTAACATGAGCAAGCAAGGCGGCGTGTGGGTCAGCGGGGCGATGATGGACAGCTCGCTGATCAAATCGGCCAAAATGGACGTCGACGACAGCAACTTGGATCTCGTGGTGGAAGCGCAACGCTGCCAAGGGCAGGGCAATCCGCTTCCCGCCGACCGCTATCCGCAAGTGATTTTCGGCATGTTCCCCTTTAAGAAGAACAAAAAACTTCCAGACTTCTGCAACGCTGGCGGCTTCTGGACGGTGTCCCGGGCCTTCGCCGACGTGCTGCGCCAGTTCAACCTCGGCCGGACGCGCTTCTATCCGGTGCAGGCGTTCCAGTTCGATCGCAAGACCCCCATCGAAGGCGAGTATTTCACGCTCGCGTTTGGTGAGACCAAAGACACGCTGCTGCCGGAGCTGTCGCGATTGGAACGGCCGTATCCAGGGCAAGATCTGTGGCATCTCCAACTAGGCGCCTATAAGGACGGTGACGTCGTGCTGGCGCCTTCTGCGTTCGACGGGGTCGCCTGTGGATGGAGACAAGACTTGACAATGCCTTCCTGTTGAGCGGCGCGCTCTTTACAGCGCTCAAGGCAGCCAAACTGACACGGCGCCTGTCGCTGCGGCGGTGCACGGTCGAGAGCGAGCACTGAGACAAGCCGTAGCTGTCACGCGTGCCGTCGACTCGACATCACAGGATCGCGGCCAATCCCTTGGCGCGCAACAGCGCCAGCAGCTTCAACGATGGCCCCGATGGTCGCTTTTCACCGCGTTCCCACTCGCCGACGAGCTTGACCGCGACATTGAGATGGCGGGCGAGCACCGCCTGACTGACGCCCTCGCGCTCGCGCAGCGCCAGGATTTCTTCAGCCGACAACTTCTCCACCGGCGTGAGGCAGGCAGCATCGAACTCGCGCATCGTCTGTTTGTCGACGATGCCGGCGTCGTGCGCGTCCTGCATCGCCTCATGCACCGAGGCGAGCAACCCGCTCTTGTACGTCTTAGTCATCGCAGTCGACCTCCGTCCACTTACCGCTGGCGAGCAGCTTTCCGACATCCTCGTCAGACCAGCCGAGCACCTCGGCGGCGGCCTGTCGCAGCACCTCCAGTTCGTCGCTCGAAATGTTGTCCTGGTCGGATTTCGCGAACCCATGCAGGAACTCCGAACGCGTCGCCATGTGAAAGGCGATCAGCGTGCGATAACCGCCCGCACGCCCCTGCTTGGCCCGCGCCACCCGCTGCTTGATGACATGGCCGCCAAGGTCGGCATCGATGAGGCCGCGCTCGGCGCGCTGAACCGCGTTGCACAGCATCGAGTCCGCGATGCGCTCTTTGCGCGCGAACCGTCCAAAGGCGCGCGTCGTGAAAACCCGCAAGGTGATCTCCCCACGACTTGAGTGACGAGGTATGTACTACCCCCTGGGGAGTACTTCAAGGTGCAACGCGATGATGGAGGCTCAACCGGCCCCATTGCCCAATCCTCAACCTCGCGGGTGTAAGCTCAGCGCCGGGCGTGCGTCGATCGACCGTGGGCGCCAGGAGGCTGAGCCAGGACACTTAACATGAGCAAGCAAGGCGGCGTGTGGGTCAGCGGGGCGATGATGGACAGCTCGCTGATCAAAGGATTCAAGACCGATATCGAGGAAGTCAACCTTCATCTGACTGCGGATGCGCAGACACGCCAAGATCGGGCTGAGCCTCTGCCTGCCGAGCGCTACCCTCAGGTGATGACCCGCAATCGTGACCAGAAAATTGGTAGACTGCCCGACTTCTGCAACGCTGGTGCCTTCTGGACCTTGTCCGGTGCTTTTGCCGACGTGCTGCGCCAGTTCAACCTCGGCCAGACGCGCCTGTACCCGGTGCAGGTGTTCCAGTTCGATCGCAAGACACCTGTTGAAGGCGAGTATTTCACGCTCGCGTTCGGTGAGACCAAGGACACGCTGCTGCCGGAGGTATCGCGCTTGAGAAGGCCGTCTTACTCAAGTCCCGACGCGCTAGAGTGGAAACTCATAATCGGCGGCTACAAGGATGGTGACGTCGTGCTCGCGCCGGCTGCGCTCGACGGGGTCGACCTGTGGATGGAATCGAAGCTCCGAAGTGCATTCCTGCTGAGCGATGCGCTCGTTACAGCGCTCAAGGCCGCTAAGCTGACACGGCGCCTGTCGCTGCGGCGGTGCACGGTCGAGAGCGAGCAGTGAGGTAAGCCGCGCGCTCCAACGCCGCGTCCTGCGTCCCCGCTGGTTGCGACGCTCGGTGGCTGCCACAGCCGTGTGAAGGTCCCGGACAGCCGCGCGCGGGCGCGGCTTCCGGGAACGCAGAGATGGTGGGTGATCACTTGAGGCCGTCGCGTGCGGGCAGGCTGGATCGCCGATCCACGGGTGCCTTGACACGTCGCAGACGTCGAAGGATCAACGCTGGGGGCCAGCGGGCCGACCGAGAGGGTCGGGCAGTCGTTGCGCGACGAGAGCACCTCTCGACGGTACACCTCAGGGCGTGATCGTCCGGCCATCCCAGGCGTTGAGATCGCCGCTGCGTGTCGCATCGACGGCGTCGATCACGTCGAGCAGGTGCTGCGCCGACGTCTTGGGCGTGAACAGTTTGCCCTCGCTGACGCCTGACTGAAAGGGCCGCGACAAACCACTGTCGACCGTGCCCGGATGGAGGCCGATGCAGACCGCCTGCGGGCGCTGGCGCGCGAGTTCCAGACTGAGCGTGCGGATCAGCTGATTGAGGGCAGCCTTGGATGCGCGGTAGCCGTACCAGCCACCGAGGTGATTGTCCGAGATGCTGCCGACGCGCGCCGACAGGGCCGCGAACACCGCCTTGCCCTCGCGCGGCATCAGCGGCAACACGTGCTTGGCGACCAGCGCCGGACCGATGGCGTTGACGGCGAAACTTTCGAGCAGCCTCGCCTTGTCGAGCGCCCGCCAGGACTTCTCCGGCTGCAACCCGCCCGCCTGATGCAGCCGGCCCGTCGCGACGATGGCGAGGTCTATCCGCGCGACGCCTGAAAGTGCTGCGGCAATACTGTCCTCGTCGAGGATGTCCATCGCCTGTGCTGCGACCTTGGGGCTCGCACATGCTGGCGCGGTGCGCGCGCAGGCGATGACGTGCTCCACCTCGTCGTAGTCGGCGAGCAGATCGACCAGGGCGCCACCAATGGCGCCGTTGGCGCCGACGACCAGCGCGCGAACAGGTCGGCCGAACGAGGTCAGGGCTGCCATCATATCTCCGGGCTTGGGTGCCAGTCGCGTCCGGCCGCGGCGCCGGCATGGTTTGTGATCTTTGCGGCTCCACAAGGCGTTAACGTGACAACCGCTACCACGGATCGACGATCACCGATGAACCACGCAAGCCGTATCCCCCGCCCTGCCCTGATCCTCGGCTGGCTCGGCGTGCTGCCGTTCGCAGCGCTGACGCTTCTCGCGGCCTACGGCAGCGATCTGCCCGGCGGAGCGCCGTTTGGCCTGCTCGTCCTTTACGGCGCGATCATCCTGTCGTTCATGGGGGGCGCGCAATGGGGGCTCGCCATGGTCACGGCGGCCGAAGATGCAGGCGCCTTGGCGCGGCGGTTGGCGATCAGCGTGATGCCGGCGCTCGCCGGGTTCGGGCTGTGGTTCGCGCCGCCAAAACTCGCGGCCCTCGGTCTCGCCGCAAGCTTCGTCCTGCTGCTCGCCTACGACACAGCGACCGCGCGCGCCGGCACGGCACCGTCGTGGTACCCCGCCTTACGCCTCCAGCTTACCCTCGCCGTGGTCACCTGCTTGCTACTTGCAGCTGCGTTGGGGCGTAATTGATGGCCCCGCCCGCACCACCGAGCGTCGTCTGGTTCAAGCGCGATCTGCGCACGAACGACCATCGCCCGCTCGCCGAGGTTGCCCGTCGCGGGCCGGTCATACCGCTGCTGGTGATCGAGCCTGACCTGTGGGCCGAACCCGATGCGGCACACCGGCATTTTGCCTTCATGCGGGATTGCGCCGTCGAGCTCGACGAGGCCCTGGCGCGGCTCGGCGCTCGCCTCGTCGTGCGAACGGGTCGCGTCGTCGACGTGCTCGCCGACCTGAAACAGCGTCATGGTTTTGCGGAGTTGTGGTCGCACGAGGAGACCGGCAACGGCTGGACCTACCGGCGTGACATTGAGGTGGGCGCCTGGTGTCGGAGCACGGGTGTCACCTGGCACGAGGTCCCACAGGCTGGCGTCGTCCGGCGCTTGCAGAGCCGCAACGGTTGGGCGAAGCGCTGGGATCGCCTGATGGCGGCGCCGATCACACCCGAGCCCGAGCACGTTGCAGCCGTGGCCGGCATCGAGATTCACCCGCTACCCATGCCAGAGGACGTGGGCCTCGCCCCCGACGCCTGCACAGAGCGACAGCAGGGTGGCCGGCGCGCGGCCCTCGCGACACGCGACAGCTTTCTGTTCGAACGCGGGAAACCCTATCGTCGTGCGATGTCGAGCCCGCTCGGCGGCGCGGAGCACTGCTCGCGCCTCTCTCCGCATCTCGCCTGGGGCTCGATTTCCATGCGCGAGGCCGCGCAGGCGACTTGGGCGCGGCAGCATGCCTTGCGCGGCGACACCAGCGGGGACACGCGCGAATGGCGCGGCTCGCTGGTCTCCTTCTTGGGCCGACTGCATTGGCATTGCCATTTCATGCAGAAGCTGGAAAGCGCGCCCTCGATCGAGGCCCGAGAACTGCACCCGGCCGCGCGTGGCTTGCGCCCTCATCCTGCAGATCCGGCGCGTCTCGAAGCATGGTCCAATGGCCAGACCGGGTTCCCGTTCGTCGACGCCTGCATGCGATCACTGTGCACGACCGGCTGGATCAACTTCCGAATGCGCGCCATGCTCGTCTCGTTCGCGAGCTATAATCTGTGGCTGCCCTGGCAGGAGACCGGCCTCGTCCTCGCACGGCTGTTCACCGACTACGAGCCCGGCATCCACTGGCCACAAATGCAGATGCAGTCCGGCACGACGGGCATCAACACCATCCGCATCTATAATCCCGTCAAGCAGGGTTACGACCAGGACCCGAACGGCCTGTTCGTGCGGCGCTGGGTCCCCGAACTGGCGACCATACCGGATGGCGCCCTGCATGAGCCGTGGCGATGGCACGATGGTGACGCGCTGCTGTCAGCCGGGTATCGCCTGCCCATCGTCGACCTCGCCGCGTCCACCGCACACGCCAAAGACCTGATCTATGGGACCCGCCGCACCGCCGGTTTTCGCGACGCCGCCGACGCGATCCAGGATCGCCACGGTAGCCGCAAGAGCGGGATGCCGATGACCGGACAGAAGGGGTCCACCAAGCGCAAGGCGAAGCCCGCCCCGTCGGTGGCCCAGCTGAAATTCGATCTCTGACGGAGTGCCCAGTGGAGCGAGGCGTGAACATTACCGGACCACGCAGGCCGTCGGACCGCAGCAGATATTTAGCGACCGCGATAAGGCTATTGTGAGCGATCGGACGGTCGACAAACTGTGATCACGAAACTGTGGGCTCGGTTGATCGCGCGTAAGGCTTCTCCCAGATTAACCTCGATCGAAATTTCGAATAAACAACCCGCAGTCTGACTCGCCTCTGACGGGCGATCAGGCGCCGGCTCGGAGGATCTTCTGATGACAAGCACCCTACTCGATCGTCGTCGCCTGCTCGGCGCCGCCGGTTGCACCATCGCCACCGGGATTTCCGGGCTCGTCATTCCGGCCCGCGCGAACAGTCTGGCTCCGACCCGCACGATGCGGGGCGGGGCCAACAACTACCAGCCCGATGCGCCGATCGTCGGGCGGATCGGCGGGGGTGGCTTCTGGATGTCAGGTACCGTCCGCCGCGCCGGCGATGGGGCGCCGCTTGCTGGTCAGCGAATCCAGATCTGGGCCCACACGACCGAGGGCTATGAGAGCGACGCGCGGAGCCACGGCGCCACACTCACGGATGCCAACGGCGTGTTCCGCCTGGAGATGCCGCAGATCGTGCCCGCCTTCGGCCAAGCGCATGCTCACCTCGCTTACGACAGCAAAGCATTCAAGACGGTGTTTCTGCGCCCATTGATGTCGAGTTCGAAAGCTACGAGCCTCGAGGCGCACTTCGTCCTCGAACCGGCGTGATCGACCTGCGTCCGAACGCATTCAGATTGGCCAAGGCAACCCTCGTCTGGGTGGCTTTTGCTGCCTCGCTCGGCGTGCCGATCGCAGCTGCGGCGGCAAGCCCGCTGCTCGCCTGGCGCGATCCTGTCTACATCACCGCAGGGTTCGCCGGGATCGTCGGACTGTGGCTGCTGCTGGTGCAGCCCGTACTGATGGGTGGCTATCTGCCGGGGCTGCGAGGCTATCAGGGGCGGCGCCTGCATCTTTGGGTCGGGGCATTGCTGGTCGCGACGGTGGTGATCCACGTCGGCGGACTTTGGATCACCAGTCCGCCGGATGTGATCGATGCACTCACGTTTACGTCGCCGACGCCGTTCTCCGACTGGGGCGTGATCGCCATGTGGGCGATCTTCGCAACCGCGCTGCTGGCGGCGCTTCGGCGGCGGTCGGGCCTCGATCCGCGCACGTGGCGCATCGGGCACACCTGCCTCGCGGTGATCATCGTCGTCGGCAGTGTGGTGCACGGCTTACTGATCGAGGGGACGATGGAAACGATGTCGAAGGTGGCCCTTTGCGTCTTGGCCGTTGCGGCGATCATCAAGGTCATCGCGGATCGACGTGTATGGGCAAAAAGATCGGTTATGCGCTGAGGTAACCAAGCGGCAAATTTCAACGGAGCGATGTAGACAGCAGTGCTTTCCAGTGGCGGAACACGAATCGCGCGACCTTGAAGAACGACGAAAAGATGTAGATGGCGACGAACATCCGGAAAACGAGCGTGTAAAATACGAACGCCGTCGAGGATTGATTGATCGCGAGCGGTGTGATCGAACTTTTCGTATGCTCCATGATATCGAAGAACGCGCCGCGCAGCATCAAATCCAATTGATACATCAACACATTGCCAGTTGTGCCTGATGCGCCTGCAAAGATGGCCCCGTCAACCCGCGACCATGCCAGAATACTAATGAAGAAGCACAGCGCTGTCAGTGTGAAAAGCGCGGCCAACTGCGAGAGGAACCGCACGACGAGGCGGCGGTAAAGGCGCACTTTCACCTGTGGCGCGACGTAGCGGAAGATCAAGCGGGACACGATCGAGGCCGGCAAACTTCCGAGCGGGATCGCACCGGCGACCAGCCCCGTCAGAGGGGTCAGCAGGTCGCGACGGCTTGTGTCGATCTGCTCGACGGCAGCTGCGATGTCGGGCTGCGGAAAGGCGAGCACGCCGCCG
>Ga0247831_1004907_pt1 | contig 17332 bp, 18 predicted proteins | sample LaCruzMarch2015__9_FD_192406 | JGI IMG/M metagenome (GOLD analysis project Ga0247831, IMG submission 192406) | Freshwater microbial communities from meromictic Lake La Cruz, Castile-La Mancha, Spain - LaCruzMarch2015_1m | ecosystem: Environmental > Aquatic > Freshwater > Lake | place: Spain... | reverse complement strand
GAAGGCGTCGCCGACGATGGTGATGTTCGTGACCGACTCGGTCTGCATCAGGCCGAGCAGTTCGTCGGCGTCGAGCGAGCGCTGCTGCATGGTGACGACCTGGCCGCCGGCGAGCATCGGGATGAACGCCCCGAGCCAGATGCCGGTGCCGTGCATGAGCGGCGCGCAGGGGATCGAGATGAGCCGGTTGCCGGCTCGGGTGGCATCGCCGACGAACGTGGCCACCTGGGCGACGCTCTCCGGAACGGGCAGGCCGAGCAGCGGGAAGCCGCTGGTGAGGTAGCCGGCGGTCATGCCGCCGACGGCGTACATGACGCCCTTCGGCATGCCGGTGGTGCCACCGGTGTAGAGCATGTAGATGTCGTCCTCGCCGCGGGTGATGCGGGGCATCGGGTCGTGGCCGGCCACGACGTCCTCGAACCGCTGGGCGGTCGAGATGGTGCCGGCGCCGCCGTCGTCGACCTCGATGAGCAGACGCAGCTTCGGCAGCCGGTCGATGACCCGGGCGACGCGGTCGGCGAGCGACGAGTGGAACACGAGCGCCTCGGAGTCGCTGTTGTCGAGCAGGTACCACAGCTCCTCGTCGAGGTAGCGGTAGTTCACGTTCACGGCGACGCCGCGCATCTTGAAGGCCGCGTACTGCGCTTCCATGTACTCGTTGCCGTTGTACATGAACAGGGCGATCTTCGAATCGGGGCCGAGGCCGGCCGCGGTGAAGGCCGTGGCGAGGCGGGCGGCGCGGTCGTCGTACTCGGACCAGGTGCGACGGGTGTCCCCGTGGACCAGTGCCGTGGTGTCACCGATCTCGTCGGTGATCGCTTCCCAGACTGTGGCGAAGTGCATTTCCATGCGCCGACTGTAGGCGTTCCCGGCATCTGCGTGTCGGGGTGAACGCGATCACCCCACGGGTTTGCCGTACATCTCCATGAGCGGGTCGCTGATCAGCTCGAGGCGTTCGCCGTCGGGGCCGCGGAAGTACATCGACGAGTGGTCGATGTTGGCGTACTCGGTGCCGTCGGTGTCGAAGCGTGTGCGGATCCGCTCCCAGTTGGTGCGGTCGATCGAGATGGCGAGGTGGTGGTGGCCGCCGAGCACTTCGGCGTAGGGGCCGAGGGGAAGGCCGGGCAGGTCGAAGAAGGCGAGGGTGTTGCCGTGCCCGATGTCGAAGAAGAAGTGCGTCGAGCCGGCGTAGTCGCGGTTCTCGAACATCTCGATGAGGGGGAAGCCGAGCACACCGTCGTAGAACTCGACCGTGCGCTCGACGTCGCTGCAGATGAGCGCGACGTGGTGCACGCCGCGCGCCGTGCTGGGCGGTCGCTGGTGGCGGGGCTTCAGGTGTGCGGCGGCGATCTCGTCGCGGCGCCCGGCGAGCGCGGCGCGCCGACCGTCGTCGTTGCCGTTGCCGTTCAGTTCGTCGCCCATACCAGTACCTCCGTGTGATCGGCCGTGGCGGTGAGGCTCAGTGCCCCGGCGTCGGTGAGTCGGGCGGCGTCGCCCCGGGCCAGCGGGCCGCTGCCCTCGAGGTCGGCGGCGCCGAGCGCGACGAACACGTGCACGTGCGGGTCGGCGGGCAGCGCGACGGTCTGGCCGGCCGACAACCTGGCGCCCCACAGCACGGCGCCTCGCTGGTGGATGGCCACCGCGGAGGGGTGCCCCTGCCCCGATGCGATGGCGACGAGGCCGCCTTCGGCGAGCGCGTCGTTGATGTCCTTCTGTTCGTAGCCGGGCTGCACGCCCTGGGTGTCGGGCAGTACCCACATCTGCACGAAGTGGACGGGCTCGGTGTCGCTGGCGTTCATCTCGCTGTGGCGGATGCCGCGCCCGGCCGACATGCGCTGGGCGAGGCCCGGGTAGAGCACGCCGTCGTTGCCCTCGCTGTCGCGGTGGGCGAGCCGACCCGAGAGCACCCAGGTGACGATCTCCATGTCGCGGTGGCCGTGTGTGCCGAAGCCGGCCCCTGGGGCGACGAGGTCGTCGTTGTTCACGAGCAGCAACCCATGGCCGTTGTGGAGCGGCGAGTAGTGGTTGCCGAAGTTGAACGAATGCTTGCTGTCGAGCCAGCCGACGTCGGTGACGAAGCGTTGGTCGGCGCGCTGGACGGAGACGGTCGGTGTGGTCCTGATGGTCATGCCTCCTCCAACATCATTGTGAGCGCAAGCATTCCGGCACGTTCGTGGACGTGGGGAGATCCCGGGGCAAGCCCGGGATCTCGCACCCGTAGGGTCAGTTCCCCCAGCCCTGAGCCGGAGCCTGCCCGGTCCCACACGAGTGGGATCTCTGCAGTCATCTTGCGCCCGATGGCACCCGGGGGCAAGAGGCAAACAGCGCGGAGAGCCCTGCGGCGCCGAGGCCGTCGAGCGTCGTGAGGTGATGGTCGCCGAGATGTGCCGGCACCGTGACGGCGTTCGGCACGGCGAGCGTGAAGCAGCCGGCGGCGTGCGCCGAGCGGACGCCCGTGGGTGAGTCCTCGATGGCGACGCACTGCGACGCGTCGAGGCCCAGGCGCTCGGCGGCGACGAGGTACGGCTCGGGGTGCGGCTTGCCGTTGATCACGTCGTCACCCGCCACCACCGTGGTGAACGAGCCGGGCGGCAGCAGCGGCACGATCGCGTCGGTGAAGCGCTTCCAGCTCATGGTCACCAGCGCGCACGGGATGCCCGCGGCGGCGAGGTCGGCCAGCAGCTCGCGGGCGCCCGGTCGCCACGGCACGCACTGTTCGACCCGGGCGATGACACCGTCGAGGAGCAGGTTCACGATGTCGTCGACGGGCAGGTGCACGTCGCCGTGCTTGCTGATGTAGCGGGCCGAGTCGCGCAGGTCGAAGCCCACCAGGGCGTGGGCGTGCTCGTCGGTCCAGCCGCCGTTGCCGAACTCGTCGACGATCTCGTGCTCACGGGCGATCCAGTACGGCTCGGTGTCGACGAGCGTGCCGTCCATGTCCCACAGGACGGCTGCGGGTCGCATCGGGCTGGCGCTCAACGCGGCCCGCCGTCGACGTTGAGCGTCGTGCCAGTGGTGTAGCTGCCCGCGGCGGTGGCGAAGTAGAGCGCCGCGCCGACGATCTCGTGCGGCTCGCCGCCGCGCTCGAGCGCAAACGCGTTGCGTGCGTTGCGGCCGAACTGCTCGAGGTCCCATGCCTTCGAGATGTCGGTGAGGAACGGGCCGGGCACGATGCAGTTCACGCGCACCGTTGGCCCGAGGGTGCGGGCGAGTCCGTAGGTGAGCGCATTGAGGCCCGCCTTGGCCGGGCCGTAGACGAGTTCGCTGGGGCTGGGGCGTTGCGACGCGATCGACGACACGAAGATGATCGAGCCGCCGCCGTCGGCCACCATGCGCGTGCCCACCACGGCGCTGAGGCGGAACGGGCCCTTCAGGTTGACGCCCATCACCTTGTCGTACAGGTCTTCGGTGACGGCGTCGACCGAGGGGTAGAGCGGCGACATGCCGGCGTTGTTCACGAGCACGTCGACGCGCCCGAACTCGGCGTAAGCGGCGGCGGCGAGGTCGTCGGCACCCTGCCAGCTGGCGGCGTGGTAGGCGAGCGGCAGTGCCCGGCGGCCGAGGGCGCGCACCTCGTCGGCGACCGCCTCGCAGTTCTCGAGCTTGCGGCTGGCGATGACGACGTCGGCGCCGCGCTCGGCGAAGGCAAGCACCATCTCGCGGCCGAGGCCACGGCTGCCGCCGGTGACGACGGCGACCTTGCCGGACATGTCGAACAGATCGGTGGTGGCCATGTGACCGTTCTTAGCCGGTGAAGCGCATCGCCAGCGAGCCACCGATGGCGAGGATGAGGACGAAGCATGCGGTCAGCGGACCGATCTGGCCCTCGAGGCCGGCCGCCGTGCCGATGCCGGCGATCACGATCGAGAACTCGCCGCGGGGGATCATCGCTGCCGCAGCTCGACGTCGCCCGGGTCGGCCGATGCTGCTCCGCTTCGCCGCCCACCAACCGGTGCCCGCTTTGGTGGCAGCGGCCACGACGGCCAGGACCATGGCGGGGAGGAGCACGGGAGGCAGATCGGCCGGATCGATCTGGAGCCCGAAGAAGATGAAGAAGAGGCCGCCGAAGACGTCGCGGATGGGCGCGAGCAGCTCGCGCCCGCGTTCGGCGATACGCCCCGAGAGGGTGACCCCGACGAGGAAGGCGCCGACCGCTGCCGAGACCTTGGCCTTGTCGGCGAGGCCGGCGACCAGGAAGGTGGCGCCGAGCAGCGTGAGGAGCAGCAACTCCGGTGAGGTCGAGTCCAGCAGTCGGCTCACCTTCGTCCCGAACCGCAACGACACCAGCAGAGCCACGGCGACGACCGCCAGGGCCAGTGCCACGGCGATGCTGCCTTCGACGACGGTGGCGCCCACGATCAGCACGCCGATCACGGGCAGGTACAGGGCCATGACGATGTCCTCCATGACCAGCAGTGACAACACGACGGGCGTCTCTCGGTTGCCGATCCGGTCGAGGTCGGACAACAGCTTCGCGACGATGCCCGAGGACGTCATGTAGGTGATCCCGCCGAGGAGGACGGCGGGCACGACGCCCCAACCGAGGATCAGTGCGGCGACGACGCCCGGCGCTGCGTTCGCCACGAAGTCGACGAGTCCGGCCAGCCAGTGGCTGCGCATGCCGCGCGAGAGCTCGGCCGGGGTGTACTCGATGCCGAGCAGCAGGAGCAGGAGCACGACGCCGAGGTCGGCCCCGATCCGGATGAACTCGCTGCTGGCGCGCAGCGCGATCGGGCTCCCCTCGCCGAGGAGGAGGCCAGCCACGAGATACAGCGGGATCGACGGCAGCGCGAAGCGTGCCGCAAGCCGCCCGGACACGGCGAGCACCAGGAGCACCGCTCCCAGTTCGACCAGAACGGTGCTGGCGCTGGAGGCGGCGAACACGGTCGTCAGCCGGCCAGGAGGCGCTGCGCCGCCTGGACGCCGGCGACTGAGCCGACGACCAGAGCGACGTCACCCGGCTGCAGCACGAAGTCGGGGCCGGGACCCGGGATCGAGCGTTCGCCCCGCAGCACGGCGACCACGGAGGCCCCTGTCAACGTGCGGATGCGGCCATCACCGATGGTGCGGTCGGCGAGTCCTCGCCCCGGCTCGACGGTGACCCACTCGATGGACAGCCCCTCGACGTCCTGGCGGAGGTCGGCGATGCGCTCGGTGATCTTCGTGCCACCGAACAGTTCGACGAGTGCGGCCGACTCTTCGGGGGTGAGCATCACGGTGTCACGGCACGCGTCGGGATCCTTCTCGTCGTACAGCACGAGATCGCGTCGGCCGTCTCTGCGCACGACGACGCCCAGGCGATCACCGGCCGCGCTGGTGAACTCGTACCGAACCCCCACGCCTGGGATCGGTGTCTCGAACAGCTCCACCCTTGCCACGCTAGCCAAGTGAGCGGAGCGTGTCGTCGAAGGCATCGAGGGCGGCGGCGAGTTGGTCGTCGGTGTGTGCGAGGCCGAGGTTAATCATGCCGCGGAACGCGGTGTACACACCGCGCTCGAGCAGGCCGAAGTAGACGAGCTCCTTCAGCTCGGGCGTTTCAGTGTGGAGCGACATCATCGAGCCGAAACCGGTGACGAACACGGGCAGGGTGTGGCGTGCCAGCACGGCGGCCAGCTGGGCGCGGAAGTCCTCGCCGCGTGCGGTGTGCGCCTCGGCTGCGTCGGCGGTGAAGATCTCGCCGAGCACCACGCCGCCGGCGGTCATCGTGGCGATGTTGTTGTTGAACGTGCCGGCGTGGCCGATCTTCGACACGTACTGGTCGAGCAGTTCGGCGGTGCCGCCGAACGCGCCGAACGAGAAGCCGCCGCCGATGTACTTGCCGAAGGTGGTGATGTCGGCCGGCGCGCCGAGCAGGTGCGTGAGCCCGCTGCGACCGTGGCGTGAGGTCATCACCTCATCCGCGATGCATACGGCACCGGCAGCGCGAGCAGCGGCGAACACGCCCTGGATGAACTCGCGTGTGGCGGGGATGCAGCCGCCCGAGCCGAGCATCGGCTCCATGATGACGGCGGCCATGTCGGCGCCGTGCTCGTCGATGACGGCGAGCGTGGCGGGCAGGTCGTTGTAGGGCGCGATCACGAAGTCGTAGGGCGCGTTCCAGGGCGCCACACCGCTGGCGAAGTAGAGGACGCCGCCGTGGTAGCCGCCGGCGAACACGAGCAGCTTGGTTCGGCCGGTGGCCTGGGTGGCGGTGGTGATCGCCATCAGGTTCGCCTCGGTGCCGGAGTTGGTGAAGCGGACGCGGTCGAGCTGGAAGCGCTCGCACATCAGCTTGCCGAGCCGAGCCTCGGCGGGGTGGATGCCGCCGACGCTGACGTTGGTGTGCAGCGCCGTGGTGACCGCATCGATGACGCGGTGCTCGCTGTGGCCGAGGAGGCCGGCGGTGTAGTCGCCGAGCAGGTCGATGTAGGTGTGCCCGTCGACGTCGGTGAGCGTGGCGCCGTGGCCGGATGCGAACGCGAGCGGGAACGGCGCATGCGTGAGGACCGTGCGCGTGTGCCCGCCTGGGAGGTACTTCGACGCCTCGTCGAAGTACTGCCGGCTGCCCGGGTTCCGGTCGGCGAACTGCTGGTGCGCCCGCTCGAGCGCTCGGTCATGCGACATGGCACCGATCATGCGGCCAGGGTAGGCGACCTTTGCCGCACCGTGGTCGTCCACGACCCATCCACGGCAAAGGTCGAACCGGGGCGGGGTGTCAGAGTGTGCGGGCGGCTCGGCGGGCTTCGAGGACGGACTCGAGGATCGTGCGGGGGGCGACGCAGTCACCCACCCGGACGCCCGAGCCGGGCAGCGGATCGAGCGGCAGGCGGAAGCCGCAGTCGACCAGCGCCGCGGCCGGCACCGTGCGCATCTCGCCGCTGAAGCGGTCTTGCAGCTCCACCTCGCCGGGGCGCACGGTGCGCAGCAGCGATCGCTTCGCCACCGTCACGCCTCGTTGGGCGAGTCGCACGTTCGCGGGTGCGAGGTCGCCGGTGCGGCTCAGCTCGTTGCCGGCGATCTGATCTTGCGTGATCAACGTCGCCCGCTCACCCAGTTCCTCGGCGAGGGCCACGGCGATCGGGCCACCGATCGGGTCGAACAGTGCGATCGGTCCGTCGGGCAGCGTCACGACACCACGACGGATGTCGAGCACGTCGACCACCACGGCGCCGTCCTCGACCGCGTACTCGCGCACGCCCGGCCGTGAGCCGGTTGCCTCGATCGTGTGCGGGCCGGCGGCATCGGCCGTCGCGCCGAGGCGCACCTGCACGCCCAGGCGATCGACCTCGGCCACCAGCCAGTCGACGAATGGCTTGCCGGGTCCGGCCACCGCAGCGACACCGCCGAGCTGCGCATCACGTTCGACCAGCGTGACGCGATGGCCTCGCACTGCAGCCACCCGCGCCGCTTCGAGGCCGGCCACGCCGCCGCCCACCACCGTCACGTCGAGCGCCGACCGGGTGGGGACGGACCAGTCGGGGTCGTCGGTCTCGTGGCCCGCGCTGGGATCGACCACGCAGCTGATGATCGGGTTGCGCGCATCACGCACCTGGCACGCCTGGTTGCACAGGATGCACGGGCGTGGCGCCGTGCCGGTGCCGAGCTTGCCGACCAGATCGGCGTCGGCCAACTGCGCTCGCGTCATCTCCACGCCGTCACACACACCGTCGCCCAACGCCCACTCGGCCTGGCCCGCGTCGACCACCGACCCCTGCAGGAACACCGGCGTGCCCGCCAGCGCGGCACGCACGTCGCGGCACAGACCGATGTTGAACCCGGCTGGCTCGTGGAAGTCGGGTCGCGTCTTCTCGGCCGAGAAGATCGCGCCGCGTACCACCACCACGTAGTCGACTCCGCACGCCACCAGCGCGGGCGCCAGCTCGACGGCCATCTCGGGCGTGATGCCCGCCCACGGCGCGAGCTCGTCGCACGACAGGCGCAGGCCCACCACCCGGTCGCCCACCGCGGCCCGCACGGCCTCGATGACCTGGCGGGCGAACAGCGTGCGGTCGGCGCCCCACTCGTCACCCCGCTGGTTCGTCAACCCCGACAGGAACTGGCGCACCAGGCTGTGCTGCCCGGCGTTGATCTCGACCCCGTCACACCCGGCGCCCACGGCGATGCGGGCGGCGGCGCCGAAGCCCGCCACGACGGCGGCGATGTCGGCCGCCTCCATCCACTTCGGCACCTCGCGCGAGTTCACCTCGGGCACGCGTGACGGCGCCCACAGCGGGGCCTGGTTGTAGGCGCTCGAGCCCTGCCCGCCCGCGTGGTCGAGCGACGCCAGCACCAGTGACCCGTGGGCGTGGCACGCCTCGGCGATGGCGGCCCACCCGTCGGCGCACCGCTCGGCCAGCGGCGCACGCTCGTACGGCCAGTCGCTCGGGTGCACGCAGGCGCCCTCGGTGACGATGATGCCGGCGCCACCCTCGGCGCGCCGGGCGTAGAACGCCGTGTGCCTCGCCGTGAAGCGGCGGTCGTCGTCGGCCAGGTTGGTGACGATCGGCCCGAACATCACGCGGTTCGGGGCCGTGGCGGTGCCGAGTTGCAGCGGTTCGAGCAGACGCACGGCGGCGACGCTACCGGCCGGGCCTCAGGAGCGAGATGCCGAGAGCTCGTCGCCGCGCACCAGCCGCCTGATGTTCTCGGTGTGGCGCAGCAGCACCAACAGTGCGAGCCCCACGGTGGCGGCGATCTCCCACGCGGGGCTTCCGGCGATGACGAGCGACACCGGCCCCCCGATCGCGATCGCGATCGACCCGAGCGACGCCTTGCCCGTCACCTTCCGCACCACGACCCACAGCAGCGTCAGCACCGCGAACGCGATCGGGTGGAGCACTGCGAACGCACCGCCCACCGTCGCCACGCCCTTGCCGCCCTTGCCCCGCCGGGTGATCGGGTACATGTGGCCGAGCACCGCCGCGGCCGCCAGCGCATAGGCCTGGGGCCGGTCGAGGACGGCGATCCCGACCGCGGCCGGGATGGCGCCCTTCAACCCGTCGAGCGCGAACACGAGCACACCCCACGCCGTGCCCAGCGTGCGGGCGACGTTCGACGCCCCCGGGTTGCCCGAGCCCACAGCCGTGATGTCGACGCCCTTCGATCGCGCCACGAGCACAGCACTCGGGAACGTGCCCAACAGGTAGGCGAGCGGCAGCAGGATCGCGAGCATCACGGCGGCGCAACGCTACGGCGGCAGGTTCCGCTGCAGCGGGATAGCGTGCCGCGATGTACGAGTACCGCGACCAGGGCGTCGGAGTCATGTTCGTCCTCACCGTGATCATCTTCCTCCTGCTCATGTCGGCGCTCGTCGCGTTCGCCGCATGGAAGATCGTCGCCACCCGTCGGCTCGCCCAGCGCAACGGCGCGTCCGACGCCGACGCCACCACCCTCGCCGTCTTCGGCGGCACCGTGGGCACCGCGGCCGCCTACCTGAAGCCGGCCGTCGAGGGGCAGGGCGCGACTGCCCCGATCGCCGCCTCACCGATGACCCGCGAGGAGCTCATCACCGAGGTCCGCGACCTCGAGGCCAAGGGCCTCATCACCGCCGAACAGGCCGAGCGCCGGGTCGACGAGATCCTCCGCACCCTCTGATCGTCGACCTTTGCCGTAGCACGGTCGTCCACGACCAGCCTGCGGCAAAGGTCGCAGTTCGGCGGGCCGGGCGGGGCCGGGCCGGGCGGGCCGGGGTCGGCAGCGGGCGGGTCGGGCGGGGCGGGTGGGTCAGTTGCCGGCTACGGGGATGAGCGTGCGACCGCGGCTGTGGTCCATGCCGGGCTTGGGGGTTAGGCCCACGGGCACGGTGCTCAGGAGCACCTCGCCGTCGCCACCCACGCACTCGGGGTCGGGGCCGTCGAGCGGCAGGCCGGTGAAGAACTTCGCGGCCATGCAGCCGCCCTGGCAGGCGTCGTAGCTGCCGCAACTGGCACACGCGCCGGCCGACTGCGGCTCGCGCAGCTCGAGGAACAGCGGGCTCTGCTTCCACACACCGCCGAACCCGCCCTCGTCGCGCACCGACCCGGCCTTGAACTGGTCGTGGATGACGAACGGGCAGGCGTACACATCGCCGATCGGGTCGATGAGGCACACCACCCGGCCTGCGCCGCACATGTTCAGGCCGGGCAACTGCTCGGGGCCCAGCGCGTTCAGGTGGAAGAACGAGTCACCCGTGAGCACGTTCTCGCCGTGGGCGAGCAGCCACTCGTAGATCTGGCGCTGCTGGGCGTTGGTGGGGTGGAGGTCGTGCCAGCTGTCGGCACCGCGGCCGCTGGGGCGCAGGCGGGTGACCCGCAGCTGGGCGCCGAACGAGTCGGCGAGCGCCTTGAACTGATCGAGCTGGTCGACGTTGTGGCGGGTGACGACCACGCTGATCTTGAACGGGCCGTTGCGCTCGACGAAGCCGGCGTCGGCCAGGTGCTGCATCGCCCGTAGCGCCGTGTCGTACGAGCCGGTGCCGCGTACGGCGTCGTTGGTGGGGGCATCGGTGCCGTCGAGGCTGATCTGGATGTCGAGGTAGTCCATCGACGTCAGCCGGCGCGCCGCCTCGGCGTCGATGTACGCGCCGTTGGTCGAGAACTTCACGCCGACGTCGCGTGAGATCGCGTAGTCGACCAACTCGAAGAAGTCGCGGCGGATCATCGGTTCACCGCCACCGATGTTGATGTAGAAGACCTGGAGGTCGTGTAGCTCGTCGATGACGGCCTTGGCCTCGGCCGTGGTGAGCTCGCGCGGGTCTCGGACGCCGCTCGACGACAGGCAGTGCACGCACTGCAGGTTGCACGCGTAGGTGAGTTCCCAGGTGAGGCAGATGGGGGCGTCGAGCCCGTGCTTCAGCTGGCTGACGAGGGATTCGACGCTCACGGACGATCACGCTCCTGGACGATGTTGGAGGACTCGAGGGACGTGAAGGCCTGGTCGAAGGCGGGCCAACGGGTGGGGGCGATGCCGCACGCCTCGAGCGTTGCCTGCAGGCTGGGGTGCTCGCCGAGCTGCCGGGCGACCGCCACGACGTCGGGGTGCTTCAGGAAGACGAGGCGTCGGTTGCCGTAGTGATAGGCGAGCGCGCCGAAGGGCTCGGGCCTCAGCGCCACCTGGGGGTGCAGCTCGAGCGCCCGTTCCAGCAGCATGACGTCAGTAGACGCCGCACATGCCGTCGATCGAGATCTCCTCGACCAGCAGCTCGTCCAGCAGCTCGTCCTGGACCAGCTCGATCTCGTGCGGCTCGACCACGGCGACGGTTTCGTTCTCCATGCGGGCGAGCGTAGCGGCCGAGGTCCCTGGGTGACGCTGCGGAACCGCGCCGGACGGTCGTCCCCATGACGACCGAGACGACGACCGCCACGATCAGCGGCACGGCAGCGAGCGCGAGCGAACTGATCATGTTCGACGCCTGCCCGCTCTGTGCTTCGCCGGCGTTCGAGGCCCTCCGAACGGGTGACTGCTCGCGCCACCCTTCGTACCGCAACCACCTCTCGCGCACCATGCAGTGGATGCGCTGCACGGCCTGTGAGCACGTGTTCCGCGACGGCTACTACACCGACGAGGTCTGCGAACAGATCTTCGCCTCGGTGCCGCCCGGGATGGACGTCGGCAGCACGGTCGAGCAGCACCGCGTCATCTCGGCCCGCATGGTCGAGCGGGTGGCGCAGCACGTGCCGAGCGGCTCGTGGCTCGACGTCGGGTTCGGCACCGGCTCGTTGCTCTTCAGCGCCGACGAGTCCGGCTTCCGTGCCATCGGCTGCGACCTGCGCGCCGACAGCGTCGACGCCCTGCGGTTCCTGGGCTTCGAGGCCTACTGCCAGGAGATGGGGACCCTCGAGTTCGACCACCCGCTGAGCGTCATCAGCATGGCCGACGTGCTCGAGCACATCCCGTACCCGCGCCAGACGATCAGCGACGCACACCGCCTGCTCGCACCCGGCGGGGCGCTGCTCGTGTCGATGCCCAACATGGACTGCACCCTGTGGCGTTGCCTCGACATGGCGGACCAGAACCCCTACTGGGGCGAGATGGAGCACGTCCACAACTTCGGACGGCGGCGCCTCTACGCGTTGCTCGAGCAGGAGGGCTTCGAGGTGCTCAGCTACGGCGTCAGCGAGCGCTACCGCGCGTGCATGGAGGTCCTCGCCCGCCGCAGCTAGCGTCGGACGCCCCATGACCACCGCGGACGCGTTCCCCGAGCTCGACCTCGAGCGCGACCGCCTGGCCTTCGCCCGCGCCTGCCGTGACGAGATGATCGAGCGGTTCACGCAGGTCGACCCCGACGCCTCGGCCGACGAGATCACCAAGGAATACGTCGAGCTCACCGTCGCCGAGGCGCTCGACGATCTCGCCACGCCCGGCGCCGGAGACTTCTTCGGCCGCATCGAGGAGGGCGCCGACCGGTGGTACATCGGCCGCCGTCACATCGAGGACAGCGCACACGACCCGGTGGTCGTCGACTGGCGTGCGCCCATCGCCGCACCCTTCTACCGCGCCACCGGCATCGACCCGCTGGGCCTCACCCACCGCCGCCGCTTCACCCTGGCCGACGGCGACATCACCGCCTACCTCGACGAGCAGCTCGACGACCCCGACGCAGCGCATGCAGCCACCGGTGTGCCCGACCCCGTACTCGCGGAGATCGGCGCCGCGCGAACCGGCGAGATGCGCGAGATCGTGGCCACCATCCAGGCCGAGCAGGATGTCGTCATCCGCTCGTCCGTCGACCAGTGCCTCGTGGTGCAGGGCGGCCCGGGTACGGGCAAGACCGCGGTGGGCCTGCACCGCGCCGCCTACCTGCTGTTCGAGCACCGCCGCCGCCTCGTGCGCGACGGCGTGCTGGTGGTGGGCCCCAACGCCGTCTTCCTCGACTACATCGGCAACGTCCTGCCGTCGCTCGGCGAGCGCAGCGTGCAGCAGAAGACCGTCCTCGACCTGTGCATCCCGCGCCTACCCGAACTGGCCGGCACCGACGACGTCGAGGCGCGCCGCGCCAAGGGCTCGCCCGAGATGCTCGCCGCCCTCGAAGCGGCCAGCACCGCCCACGTGACCCACCCCACCGAGGCGGTGCGCCAGCCGTTCGGCGCACGCACCCTCGTGTTCGAAGCCGACGAGATCGGCGAGTGGATCCGCCTGGCGCTCGACGGGTCGGTGCCGGTGAACAAGCGCCGCGCCTCGCTGAAGCCGATCATCGACCGCGTGCTGCTGCAGCGCACCGGCAAGGACGGCGCGTACTCGAAGATGGACGTGCTGCGCGCCGTGCTCCAGCGGTGCTGGCCGGCGATGCAGCCGGTGAAGCTGGTCGACCGCGTGCTGCTGGCCGAGGGCTTCGGCCCGGGCGGCAGGCGGCGGCAGTGGACCGCGGCCGACCAGTTGCTCGTCGACGAGGCGAGCACGCTGCTCGACGGCACGCCGTTCACCTACGGCCACGTGGTGGTCGACGAGGCACAGGACCACTCGGCGGTCGCCCTGCGGGTGATCGGCCGCCGCAGCCCCACCGGCTCGATGACGATCCTCGGCGATCTGGCGCAGAGCACCACCCCGGCCGGCCAGACCGACTGGGACGAGGCGCTGCGCCACCTCGCCGCCGGACGTCAGGGCACCGTGGCCCACCTCACCATCGGCTACCGCGTGCCCGGCCCGATCCTCGACGTCGCCAACCGCCTGCTCCCCCTCACCGGCGTCAGCACCGCGGCGAGCACGAGCGTGCGGGTGGAGGGCGAGCCGCCGTCGGTCCGCATCGACGCCGACCTCCGCGTCGCCGTCGCCGAGGCGGTGCGGGCGATGCGGCATCGCCACCCGAACACCGGCGTGGTGGCTCCCGACCACCTGGCCGAGCTGGTGGGCGCAGCGATCACCGACGTCGGCCTCACCGCGGTGCAGCGCACCCAACACCTCGCCCACGGCGAGGTGCCGGTGTTCGGCCCGGAGGCGGTGAAGGGCCTCGAGTTCGACGGCGTCGTCATCGTGAACGCGCACGAGATCCTCGACGGCACGGCTCGCGGCGCCCGCCTGCTCTACGTGTCGCTCACCCGCGCCGTCCAGGTGGTCGAGCTGGTCGGCGACGCCGCCCCGCCGGCCGTCCTCGATCTTCACCCCTGAACCGAATCGCGATATGGTCACGACGTTCGTCGTCCGACCAGGGGGGTCACACGTTGAAGACCAAGGCAGCCATTCTGTGGGAGCGCGGGAAGCCGTGGAGCGTCGAGGAGATCGAGCTCGACGGGCCCAAGGCCGGCGAGGTGCTGGTCCAGATCCACGCCAGCGGCATGTGCCACAGCGACGAGCACCTCGTCACCGGTGACCTGGCCGGCGCAACGCCCGAGCCGCCGCTGATCGGCGGCCACGAGGGCGCCGGTGTGGTGCTCGAGGTCGGCCCCGGTGTGTTCTCGGTCGTCCCCGGCGACCACGTCGTGTTCGGCTTCGTGCCGGCCTGCGGCCGTTGCCCCAGCTGCGCGAGCGGCCACTCGAACCTGTGCGACCTCGGTGGCGTCACCGCCACCGGCATGCAGCTCTCCGACGGCACGGCCCGCCACCACTCGGCCAGCGGCCAGGACCTGGCGCTCGGCATCGGCGCGCTCGGCACGTTCGCCCACCACACCGTGGTGCACGAGGCGAGCTGCATCAAGATCGAGAAGGACCTCCCGCTCGACAAGGCCTGCCTCATGGGCTGCGGCGTCGTCACCGGTTGGGGCTCGGCGGTCTACGCGGCCAAGGTCGAGCCCGGCGACACCGTCGCCGTCGTCGGCGTTGGCGGCATCGGTTCGAACGCGGTGCAGGGCGCCAAGCTCGCCGGCGCCCGCGTGGTGGCCGCCATCGACCCGGTCGAGTTCAAGCGTGAGAAGGCGATGGAGTTCGGCGCCACCCATGCGTACGGCTCGATCGCCGAGGCCATGGCCGACCTCGAGAACAGCACCTGGAGCCGCGGCTTCGACAAGGTCATCATGACCATCGGTGTCGGTAACGGCGACGTGCTCGGCGAGGCGTTCTGGCTGGGCGGCAAGCGCTCGAAGATCGTCGTCACCAACATCCACCCCGTGGGTGAGGGCACCATCGCCATCCCGGCCGTGTTCCTGACGGTGTTCGAAAAGCAGCTCATCGGTTCGTTGTTCGGCTCGGCCAACCCGCGCAAGGACATCCCGAAGCTGCTCGAGCTCTACACGCAGGGCCTCCTCGACCTCGACGGCCTCGTCACCAAGACGTACCCGCTCGAGGGCATCAACGAGGGCTACGCCGACATGAACGCGGGCAAGAACATCCGCGGCGTCCTCAAGTTCGTCTGACGCCCTTGTCGGACGAGCTGCTCGAACGATCGGCGCGTCAGGTCGTCGGCCGGCGACGCGAGCTCGAGCTCGTGGTCGCTGCGCTGATGGCCGACCGGCACATCGTCCTCGAAGGCCCACCGGGCACGGGCAAGAGCACGCTGCTGCGTGCGGTCGCTCGCGAGCTCGGCCTGGGTTTCGAGTTCGTCGAGGGCAACGCCGAGCTCACACCCGCCCGCCTGGTCGGCCACTTCGACCCGGCGCGCGTGCTCGTCGACGGCTACGTGCCCGACGTGTTCGTCGATGGACCACTCGTCACCGCCATGACGTCGGGCTCGCTGCTCTACGTCGAGGAGATCAACCGCATCCCGGAAGAGACCCTCAACGTCCTCATCACGGTGATGAGCGAGCAGGAGCTCAACGTGCCGCGACTCGGTCGCGTCGCGTGTGCGCCGGGCTTCCGGCTGGTCGCGGCGATGAACCCGTTCGACGCCGTCGGCACGGCCCGCATCAGCGGCGCCGTGTACGATCGGATGTGCCGGCTGTCGATGGGCTACCAGCCCGCCGACGAGGAGCAGGCGATCGTGCTGCGCGCCGTCGGCGAGGTCGACGAGGGCTGGGCGTGGAAGGTGGTGCGCGTCGTGCGCCTCACCCGCGAGCACCCCGACCTCCGCGTCGGCTCGTCGGTGCGAGGCGCGATCGACACGGCCGTGGTGGCCCGGTCGCTGGCCGGTCTGCGCGGCGCTCCGGTCACCGACCCCGCCGTGGGGCTCGACGCTGCGCTCATCGCGCTGTCGGGCCGCGTGCGCGTGCGCGAGGGCAGCAACAGGTCGAGCGAGGACATCGTCACCGAGCTGTGGCGCCAGGTGTTCCCGGCCACGCCGGAGGGTGACGACGACGCGGGAAAAGTGACCGCCCCGACGGGGGCGGCGGCCGCGACGACGATCGGCTGAGCCCGCCGCCACCGCCGCGGGCCAAGGAGGGCGACGACGCCGACGAAGCGGTCGCCGACGCGCAGCGCAGCACCAAGTCGCGGCGTGAGCTGTCGCGCAACCCGAACTTCGAGCAGGTGTCGCCCGAGGTGGGCGAGCTCGACGAGGCGGCGGTCGACGAGCTCTTCGAGGACGACCCCGACGCCGTGCTGGCGATGCTCGCCGACCTGACCGCCGCCACCGATCCGGTGCTGCGCGAGCTGGCCCGCCGCCTGGCCGGCCGGATCTTCGTCGACGTCAGCCGTCGCGGCCCCACGCGTCCGCGCGGCGTGGGCAAGCTGGTCGAGCAGCGCTACCGGCCCGACGGTGGTGACCTCGACCTCGACGCCAGCATGGACGCGATCGTCGAGGCCGGCGGCCGTGGCCGTGTGGTCGACCCCGAGCGGCTCCGCGTGCGCGGATGGGTGCAGCCGGGCACGGCGCTGTGCCTGCTGGTCGACCGCAGCGGGTCGATGGGCGGCAAGCCGCTGGCCACGTCGGCCGTCGCTGCCGCAGCGGTGGCGTGGCGGTCGCCCGCCGACTACAGCGTGATCGCCTTCGGCAAGGACGCCGTCGTCGCGAAGAGCCAGGACGTCACCAAGCCGGCAGAGCGTGTGGTGAACGACGTGCTCGCGCTGCGCGGCTTCGGCACCACCGACCTGGCCGGTGCGCTGCAGGTGGCGCGCGAGCAGCTCGGCCGCAGCCGTGCCGGGCGCCGCATCGCCGTGCTACTGAGCGACTGCCGCGCCACGGTCGAGGGTGATGCGGTGGGCGCTGCGGCGGGTCTCGACGAGCTGGTGGTGATCGCGCCGGCCGGTGACAGCGACGAGGCCGAGACCTTCGCCCGCAGCACCGGCGCACGGCTGACCACGGTGGCCGGCCCGTCCGACGTGGCCGACGCGCTGGCCGAGGTGCTCAGCAGCTGACGTCGGTGGGGGGCACGATCCCCTTGGGGTTCTGCTCGGGGTCGGCCTGCACCACCTGCGGCACGGTCGTCGTGGTGGACGGCGGCACGGTGGTGGTGGTGCTGCTGCTGGTCGTGCTGTTGGTGCTGCCCGGAGTGGTGGTGGAGGTCCCGGTGCGCACCGTGGTGGTGGGGGCCACCGTCGTGGTGGTCTCGAACACCTGCTGCGGCGCGCC
>Ga0247831_1004906_pt1 | contig 17332 bp, 11 predicted proteins | sample LaCruzMarch2015__9_FD_192406 | JGI IMG/M metagenome (GOLD analysis project Ga0247831, IMG submission 192406) | Freshwater microbial communities from meromictic Lake La Cruz, Castile-La Mancha, Spain - LaCruzMarch2015_1m | ecosystem: Environmental > Aquatic > Freshwater > Lake | place: Spain... | reverse complement strand
ACGACTCGATTGGGACTTCAGCGCGCACAGACGTTGGGTGAAGTGGGACTCGAGACAGAGCCCGAGTGGCGATTGCTCGAATGGTTAAGTGCAAATCACATTGTGCCGGAGATCAAGCTTGCTACGGCCAGCGTGCAGAGTTCCGACAATCCAAAGGGGCGTGCTTGGTTCCATTTGCCAACTGGTGAAAGCGTTCGCTACGACGGAAGCAATGGTTTCCTGTGGCGAAGTGCAGGAAACGCAGATCGTTACCTTTCGTTGGATGCCATCATTCATCAGAGGCTTGGATAGCGTTCTGATGAACAGCCTCACTTCCACTAGCAAGTTCTTGAGCCTTGTGTTGCGGCATCGGCCGGGGATCATTAGAATGCAGCTTCATCCTGTGGGTGGGGGCCGATCGACGAGTCGATCGACATGAACTCGGAATTGAGAGCCATCGACCAGCATGTGTACGGTTCTCGTGAACTGATGTGCGACCTGGATGCCATCAGGCTCGTACGGAAGCCAATTGCTCAGATTTTACAAAAGTACCCGGTATCGTTGGAATCGAAATGACCAGCCCTGTGACTGATTTGATCCCCGTTTCCGCTTCGGCATCGTCACGCCGAAATGATCTCGATGCGTTGCGCGCTTTCGCGATGCTGCTAGGAATTATGTTGCACGGCATTATGTCGTTCATTCCAGGCATCGGTGCCATCTGGGCGGTAGAGGACCCTTACGCAAGTTCTTGGTACGGCGTGCTGCTCTCCTTGATTCATGGTTGGCGAATGCCGTTGTTCTTTTTGGTCAGCGGATTCTTCACCGCGATGCTTTGGCGGAAACGGGGACTCCGTGAATTGCTTTCGCACCGCTTCCAACGAATCTTCATCCCCATGCTGCTTGGTTTGTTCACGATCATTCCATTGACATGGGTTGTGTCTGGTTACGTGCGCTCTCAAGCAACTACACCAACAACAAATATTGCGGCGGATCGTGGCGAGGCGGAAAATGCCGTTCCGAACCCTGCCTCCGAAGTCAAGATTTGGGGTGATGTCGCCATGGCAGATCAGGCAGCGGTCGAAGAATACCTGGCTCGTGGGGGTAATGTTCAGTTGCAAGACACGAACGGATCAACACCTCTACACGTTGCTTGCTTTTTTGGACGGGCGAACATCGCTGAATTGTTGTTAAAATCGGATGCAAGCTTGATCGTCTTAAACAACGAAGGCAAACGGCCAGATGAATTGCTTTTGATCGATTGGGGAACGACGGCATTTATTGCCAATCTTTTCAAGGTACCGGCCGAACGAATCGATGTTCTCAAGGGCCGAGAAGCGATTGCAACTTTGATCAGCGAACGCACTGGGCGCAAAATTGCATCACTACCGATCGACTCGGAAGATCCTGTCCGTCTTCGTTCGATAGTCAACTTCTTGATGTACTTTCCGCTGTTTGGCCATTTGTGGTTCCTTTGGTTTCTTTGTTGGTATGTCTGCATGTTCGCGATTCTGCTCAAGTTGAAGCAGGTAGTGCCAGTTCCCGCATTGCCAGCATCCTGGCTGGTTTCGCCCCGCTGCTTCCTGTGGCTGATTCCTTTGACCGCGGTGCCTCAGTTTCTGATGGGGCGAATGCCCGGTGCATTCGGGCCGGATACGTCGATTGGATTGCTGCCCATGCCTTCCGTGTTGGCATATTACGCCATTTTCTTTGGATTCGGACTCTTGTATTTCGATGTAAATGATCGCGACACCACGGTTCGCCGTGGCTTTGGGTGGATGCTGGCGATTGCCGTGCTTGTGTTGTTTCCGTTAGGGCTGGTTCTACAAGGATCGACTGCGACAGGTGCTAAGATTGCAGCTTCCTTGTTTCAAGTTAGTTTCGCATGGTGCATGTCCTTCGGAATGATAGGTCTCTTTCGCCGCTATTTCCACGAACCAAGTTCTTGGGTGCGATATCTTTCCGATTCATCGTACTGGCAGTACCTAGCCCATATCCCGTTGATTGTTTACGTCCAGTATCTCGTGCGTGATCTTCCATTACCCTCTGGGGTGAAGGTTGTCATCATCTTCTTGGGTACGACTGGCGTGCTACTGCTCAGCTATCAATTCTTTGTCAGAAACACATGGTTGGGAGTTCTTCTGAATGGACGGCGACATTCCCAGTCTGTTTCCGTCCGTCAAGAACCATTGAGTGTGCATGTACCAAAAATGTAGGTAACCCGTTCGTGGGTTTTAATTCGCAGCCGGGCGAGGTATTGTTTTACTGGTCACATGAATGGCAAGAAATAGAGCCATTTGTTCATCCGCATGGTGACACGGCTCATGATGTGGATGGGCTTCAAAGAATCCGTGTATATCGCAACAGTTCCCGCTGTTCCCAAATCAAGACCGCTGGTTTCTTCTTCGTTATTCAACAAAATCTTCACGGCTAGGATGCCTGGAGAGCCGATCTTGGAAGCAGAAGGCAATGTCCCGCTGACAGCCCCTTGGCCTTCGCCGGTCGCCTCCAGAATGGAATCCACTTTGCCATGAAACAATCGGCCAGGATGACTCTTAAACACGAGTTCGACTTCCTGACCAGTCTTGACGTTGACAAGCATCTGCTGTTTGAATGGTGCGAAAATAGTAAGTTCCGATGTATCGATGAAGGTACCCGCAGCGGCAGCAGGCGAAGGGACGACAAAAGTTCCTTCTCGAATGTTCCAGTTCGTAACAAAACCATTTGCGGGCGCTCGAACGGTACACTGAGTCAAGCTAAACTCGGCCGTCTTAAGCTTCTCTTCACCCAACACGATTGCGTCTTTACTACCTGCATAAGCTGCGTTGGCTTGCTCGCGGCTAGCCTCGGTTTGCTTCAACATTGCTTCTGCGGCCGAGTATCGTTCACGTGCGTCGACCAGATCTTGTTTCGAGATGGTGCCAGCCGCTGCTTCTTCGGACATATCCAAAGTCGCCTTGGCAGCCCTGGCATCGGCTTCTACTTTCGCTATGTTAGCCTCAGCGACTTTTACACCAGCCGCGAAACGCGCCTCATCACTTCGGGCGACTTGCAGTGCGGCCTTGGCTTGATTGACGGTGAATTGATACGAAGTGGGGTCGATTTCGAATAGCACTTCCCCTTTTTTGATAGGAACATTTGGCTTGGCTGAAATACTGACGATGGGGCCCTGTACCCAAGGTACAATTGGCACCACATAGCGACCGACGACAGCCCGCGTCGAATAGGGCGAAGCCTGAGTCCACAAGGTGAGTATGCCGATCACCGCTGCGAAAAAGATCGTCGCGAAAATCGCGATGTTCCATGGTTGCGGTTCGATCTTGAATACTTTGTAAACAAAAACGATCGCAGAGACAAACAAGATGATAAAGATCCACATCATGATGGAGAAGTTCCTTGTTTGTTCGATGCAAACGGACGGAGTTCGATGAAAGCCCAGACGAACGCGATGGGCCAGAGCACACCAAGGGTCAGCAAACTAATCCAGGATGCGACATTGATTGCATTGGCTTGCGGATGCTTCCTCGCCGAAGCTATCTTTCCTGGAAGCGATCCGATCACCACGATGCAGGAGACAAAGAGAGTTGTAATAATTCCGAAGACCGCGAAGGCCATGTAATCAAAAAAATCAAGTTGCATGCTGCCTCTTTTTGCGTTCGTAAATGGAGTTTCTCTTAGCTCTTCCTTGCCCGAAACTGAAGAGCTGGTGCGATTATACGCAGAAACTACAATGAGGGGAAAGGTTGATGCAATCCAATGCGGCTCTGCCGACGAAATGGTCACCTGTGGTCCCAATGTTTTCCAGAGCAATCGACCGTCGACGTCGGGATCGCAAAACGGTAAAATTAGGCTACGATTTAGCGATGCAAGGATTGCGTTTTCTACGAGTACGATTGGGAACGAGCACGTTTGGGAAGTTGTGCAACCTACGGATCGGCTTCAGTAACTTTTTCTTTTACCTTGAGATCCATGATGAGTTGGACCCGAGCGACTTGTTTCTTCCTTGCTTCCATACTGGCGACTGTCTCGCAAGCTTTCGCACAGCAGGCTGACACCATCTATTACAACGGATCCATCCTAACGATGGCTGGCGCAACACCCAACTACGTCGAAGCGTTGGCGGTGAAAGGTGGAAAGATTGCGTTTGTTGGGGGCAAAGAATCGGCAATGCGAATGAAAAGCGGCGCCACGAAGCTCATCGATCTTGGTGGGAAGGCGTTGCTACCCGGCTTTCTTGATGCCCATAGCCACTACATCAACTCTCTTCTGGTGGCCAATCAGTGCAAACTCTACGCGCCCCCTTCTGGGCCTGGCAAGGATGTACCTAGCATCCTTGCCGAATTGAAAAAGTACGCTGAGGCTCGCAAAATCCCCAAGGGCGAACTCATCATGGGTTATGGTTATGACGATACGGTCATGCCCAATGGCAGATTGCTCAATCGCGATGATCTCGACGCAGCGTTCCCCGACAACCCAGTTCGCATCGAACACGTTTCGATGCATGGTGCCGTGATGAACAGTCTGGCTCTCCAAAAATATGGTATCACCGCCGCGACCAAAACACCCGCCGGTGGTGTCATTGTGCGTAAACCGGGAACCGAGGAGCCATGGGGCCTGATTATGGAAACGGCCTTCCTTCCTGTCGTGGAAAAAGCTGAGCCAATGACCGCTCAGCAGGAGATCGAATGGACGCGAGCAGGGCAAATGCTCTACGCCGAGACAGGGGTGACCACGGCGCAAGACGGGGCGTCGTATCTTCCTCAAATTCAAACCATCCAAAGAGCGACCGAAGCTGGGGCTAATATCATCGACGTGATTGCGTTTCCGTTTATCACGGAGGTAGACAGGGTGCTTGCCGAAGTACCGTTGGACCAATGGGGGAAGTACAACAAGCGATTCAAGCTTGGCGGTGCAAAGATCACCATGGATGGCTCGCCGCAAGGACGCACCGCAGCATTCACAACGCCTTACTTAACCGGAGGCCCTGGAGGCGAAAAAGACTGGAAAGGGGAGCTGACTTTCCCGCAGGACCTCGCCAACAAAATGGTAAAGAAGGTGTATGAAATGAACGTACCGCTTCTCCTACACTGCAATGGCGATGCAGCGATTGATGGTTTTCTGACGGCCTACGAATTCGCTCGCGCGGGTGATTACAGCAAGCCATGGAACGTGACAACCATTCACACTCAATTTATGCGTAAGGATCATATTCCGAAGTTTGTGAAGTACCAGGTTCGACCATCGTTCTACACATTGCACACTTTTTATTTTGCGGAAGCGCACCTTGCAAACCGAGGGTACGATCAAGCGATGTCTATTAGTCCGATGCGCGATGCGATTGATGCCGGTCTTCGCCCGAGCAATCATACGGACTTCGTCGTCGCACCGCTCGACCAGATGATGATGTTATCGTCGGCCGTCAATCGCATCTCACGCGGCGGCGCAGAGATTGGGCTCAAGCAACGCGTCACAGCCTTTGAGGGTTTGAAGGCCATGACCGAGTGGGTCGCCGAACAATACGGCGAACAAGATACCAAAGGCACACTAGAAACCGGAAAGCTAGCCGACCTTGTGATCCTTGATAGGGACCCGCTCAAGGTCGATCCCATGACGATCAAAGACATCAAGGTTGTTGAGACGATTAAGGAGGGAGTAACGATTTTCCCCGCCCCCGCAGACTTTGATAAATCGCTTCCGACAGCACCCAAAACAGACACAATGACGCGGATGTGGAGGGCTCATGTGTGCGATATGGCCGAAGTGAATCAAGCAGCGGGCAAAGATTGGACCCTGATATCGCTCCATGGCAAGCCCGTTGCTTCCGAGAAACCTCCCACCATGAAGTTTGCACAAGGCAAAGTGACAATTTTCGGTGGCGTGAATCGTATGTCAGGCTCGTACGCATTGGTTGGCGAGAGTGTCACGCTGGGGGATTTGATGAGCACAAGGATGGCAGGCCCCCCTTCGCTGATGGAATTGGAAAACAGCTTCTCCAAAATCATGTCCACCGTAGATGGCTTCCATGTCAATGGTAACAACCTGGAACTTTTAAGTGCGGGGACTGTCGTCGCCAAGTTTCGAGCTGCGGAGTAGGCGTTGTTAACCGCAATACCGTTCACTGAAGCACTCCGCTGCAGGCGTACCTTCCCTTAAGCCGCGGACGCTACGACTTCGTAAACAACAAACAGAACGCGAGTATCCACCCGCTCAGTTGTGCCGCCAGTCAGGGATTTCTTGGGGACGATGCGGGGGTCAATGCGTATAAAACGCAGTTCGATCGAGACGCGACGGAACGTTGCAGCGGCCGCAGCCACTTTCGCACGGTTTACCAGAAAGGATCCAGGCACCCAAGGGGCCCGACAATCGTAGGCCGTAACAAGTCGCTTTGGACGCAGTTACGGCATGGAACGCTAGGTATGTTTGACTCGTTCGATGGGGCAATTGGGGGCGCGCGGGGCTTGCCGTAACTGCGCTAGCGCTTGTTACGGCCTACTTGTTACGGCCTACTTGTTTTGGTCTACTTGATGAACCCCATGATTTGTTCCTGGCAGTTTTTTATGCTGGACGTAATGGATAACCAGTAGTTTCTTCAACTTGTTCCGCAATATTCATGAAACCTGATAAGAACCGAATCGAATCAAATCTTCGGCTTCATGTCGATCGATTGGCAGGTTTGATCGGGCCACGTTATCTTCAGAAGCCCAAGACCATTCAAGCCACGATTGGGTATATTGAGCGTCAGTGGGGCGATATGGGCTACCAGAGTTCTCACGAGTGCTACGATGCGATTGGCGATCAAGCAACCAATCTGATCGTCGAGCATTCCGGAAGTAAGCGAGCCGATGAGATCATTCTGCTGGGCGCTCACTACGATACGGTTTACTCCACTCCGGGCGCCGACGATAACGCATCCGCGGTGGCTGTTTTGCTCGAAGTGAGTCGACTGCTACGCGAACACCAATGCAAACGAACGATTCGTTACGTTGCCTTTGCCTGTGAAGAGCCGCCTTATTTCAATGTCGATGCGATGGGTAGCCAACACCACGCTCGCCAAGCTCGAATGAGAGGGGAAAAGATACGAGGGATGCTTTGCTTGGAGATGGTTGGCTACTACAGCACGGACGACAATTCACAGACCGTGCCACCGCTTATTCCCAAATGGTTGCGTCGATTTTTTCCACGCCGAGGTGATTTCTTAGCAGCGGTCGGCAATATGCCATCATGGAGATTGTGTTGGAACTTTCGTCGCGGCTTCAAGCGTGGTGCTCGATCGATGCCACTCTTTTCTATCTGCCTTCCCGAGAAGGTCAGAGAGATTCGGCCCAGCGACAACAGCTCCTTTTGGGATCAAGGTTATCCTGCCTTGATGCTGACCGACACCAGTTTCCTAAGAAACCCCAATTACCATCGCTCCACCGACACGCCAGATACGTTGGACTACCAAAGGATGACGCAGGTCACCCTTGGCGTCGCATCCGCGGTGCGATTCTTAGCTAGTTGATTTGGTTTCTTGCTTTTCGCGTTGTCGCTGCACGGTTCGCTCCATGAGTGCGCCCGAAGCGATACCAACAAAATAGCAAACAAGGTCGCTCCACAGGAATCCAAAACCGAGAACCAGCCCACCCAATGTCGTGCTTCGGATGCCATCGATCCAGGGTGCGTGGTACAGTTGACTGAGCTCAACCGCCAACGCAAGAACCAGCGAGATAACGTATCGTTGAACCAGAGGGCGGCCAGCCAGGAGAAAACTAACGATCCAAAACAACATCAAGGCCCACAGAACATCGCCGCTGTATTCACCGATGAAGGATGGCAGATGCGGCCGATATCGACGCGATGCTAAACCGACAAGCATCGTAACCATGGCCAACAGCAAATAAACGACTCGGCGTTTCATGGATTCTCCCGCCCCCCTTCTGGAAAAGAGTCTGGCGAATAATGTAAGTCGAAAAATCTTAGAATCTTCTTAGACAAATCATCGTCGGTTGCTGCTGGCAGAACCCGAGGAACGCCCCGAGCTATCGCGAAAGGTCGTCTGATTTCCAGTTTTGGATGCTGATCCAATGGCCCTTCCGCTTGCGTCGCGAAAGGTTGTGTTATTGCGCGACTGACTTGCGCTGCCCAAGCTACTTCCGTTCGACGATCGGAACGTTGTTCTACCGCCGTTTGTGGTTGCGGTTTGGATCGTTCTGCCACTTGCGTCACGAAATGTTATCCTGTTTCCAGATGTTTCGGCGGAACCAATTGTTCGACCTGAGCCATCGCGGAATGAGATTCGATTGCCAGATTGAGTTGCCGAGCCTTGCGTCCGACCGGACGAATCGCGGAAAGTCGTTTTTTCACCTTTTTGACCATGGAGGACTGTTTGCAGAAAAGTACTGGGCAGTCGTTGTTCGCTTCGATCGTTATCAGATTGAGCACGACTGTTGTCACAAAAAGCAATCCATCCAAGAAAGCTAACGACAACGATGGAGCGGGCAATCATTTCGGGAATCCTGAGGTTTTAGGGAAAGTAAATCAGTTTACGCTCATTAAAAATTCTGACTCGGCCGTGTGGTACGTCCGGTTCTGCAATTCGGATAGTATGGAACGCAAATGCCGTTCCACAGAACGAGAACACCCGAGAATCGAAGAGCCGAGATGCCCATCTCAGGCGTACCGTTCTCGTGCTTACCGTTCGATCGCTTCAACTTTAGCAAGGAATGCTTTCCAAGCGGCCATCGTTTTCAAATTCCGTTATCTTTTAATACTCACCGCCCTGTGTAAATCGGTATCCCTGGCTTAGGTCCAATGAGACAAGTCGCTCTGTATTTGCCTGCGACCCATCTGTTCTTTTCTTCAGAACGCGCAATAGCGTTAAACATACTAGCAAACGGAAAGGGTAACAACATGGATGTACCGGTTAGATGCACGGTGCAATCATCCCATGCTGCTATCCGGTGAGCTTTTTGCAAAACTTGCCTTCGTTGATAGTAGGACGTTCGGGTCGACCTTTATGCGAGTAGGTTAACGCCATGTTGTCGATCCCCATTAAATGCAAGATCGAAGCGTGTAAGTCATGAATATGCAATCGATCGACGGTTGCGTGCAGCCCGAGTTCATCGGTTTCGCCAATTGCTTGTCCGCCTTTCACTCCTCCCCCTGCCATCCACATTGTGAAGCCACTGGGGTTGTGATCGCGGCCATCCCCTTTCTCGCTCATCGGCGTGCGACCGAACTCTCCTCCCCACACGACAAGAGTTTCATCCAACATGCCTCGACGCTTCAGGTCCTTTAACAGGGCCGCAACAGGTTTGTCCATACTTCGGCAAAGATTCGAGTGATTGACATCGAGCTTGGTGTGGGAATCCCATTTGCTTCCCGCGCCATGGTACAACTGAATAAAGCGAACGCCCCGCTCGGCCAGTCGACGGCTCAGCAGACATAGTCGACCATAGGAGGCAGTATCTTTATCGTTCACGCCATAAAGTTCCAGTGTCTCGGCAGACTCTTGGCTAAGGTCAATTGCCTCCGGAGCATCGGATTGCATTCGAAATGCAAGTTCATAGCTTGCGATTCGAGCCTCCAGTTCCGTCTGTTCGGGATGCTGCTTTGCATAGCGAGCGTTCAGTTGATTCACAAAATCCAGCTTGGAGAGTTGGCGATTTTGCGTATATCCTTCTGGCGTATTCAAATACGGAATTGGCTGATTTCCTTCGCTCAGTCGAATGCCCTGATGCACCGCAGGCATAAACCCAGCGCCCCAGTTGCGAGGGCCATTAACCACTTGCGCGTTGTTATCCTGCATCACCACAAATGCGGGTAAGTTCTGGTTGTCGCTTCCAAGCCCGTAAGTGACCCAACTCCCTAACGACGGGCGACCACTGAGAATCGAACAGGTATTCATCTGACAAACGCCAGCAGAGTGATTGATGCCTTCCGCCACACAGGATCGAATCACAGCAAGATCGTCAGCGCACTCGGCAATGTGCGGCAACCAATCCGAGATCCACAACCCACCGGTACCATGCTGTGCCCACTTCCGCTTGCATTCGAGCAAGGGTGACTTCATTTCTCCCATGGCGGTGATGACCGTGCCGAAGCTTTCAGGGATTCGTTGCCCTGCAAGTTGGTTCAGCAGTGGCTTGGGATCGAACAAATCGAGATGACTTGGACCACCTTCCATGAACAAAAAAATTACCCGTTTGGCTGTTGGCTTGTGATGCGGCTGTTGGTCGGCCAGCGCGTCCGAGTTGTGGATCATTCCAGCTAGAGCCAAGGCTCCGAAACCAGAACCGCTACGCAACATGAATTCACGACGTGTTGGAGGGATATCGATGCGATGATTCATTTAATTCTGGTACAAAAATTCATTGGAGTTTAACAGTGCGTGGCAGAAGTCAGCGAGTGCTGCTTCGGCTGGCGACAGATTGATGACTTGCATACCGCGACCATGAATATTGAGTCTGTCGGCGACGCTGTTTCGCATCACTCCGGGGACTCTTTCAAACTGCCAGTAACCGATCGAAGCCGGATGAACGCTTTCGACGGTGTGCAAAATGGCATCAGCATTCAGTGGCGTGCCAGTCAGCCGCACGTCGTCAATCAGACCATCAAAACTTTGTGGATCATCGGCGGTGAAGCCACCAAAAGTCAGCGGTAGGCTATTCTTCATTCCCTCTACGATGTCGTGTGGGACCGTTGCCGACAACAGTTGTTCATCATCGTTGGATAGATCTTTCAAGTGAAAGGTGACCGAGCCTGGATGGTCAACGTGCGGCAATCGAAAGCTTGCTGAAGCGAAATAGGGTGTATTGAGCTGAATATGCTGATCCGAAAAGATGGCAGCTTCGCCAACAACGCCATCAGCCTTCATCCCTACCATCTGCATGACAAGCGTCTGCGGCTTGCGACGCGAACCAGCCCCCGTCACGCCGAAACGCCAGCCTATATTCTTGAGCGATCCATCCCACTTGGAAACTAATGTCCTGACGGCTCCTGTTTTTGCAATCGACCGCAACTCGAAAAAGCATTCGACAGTGAACTCCCTGCATTCCAGCGATGGGTCATCAGGAACCGACATCCGTAACGAAGAGGGGCTCATATCAAACTTGATTCCTTGACCGTCGCGATAGGGCAACTTGGCCGTTTCGACGGAATCGTTCCATGCAGCCGAATCCCATGCTACGATCTCGGATCGCTGCCGCTCGATGAAAGCCATCGCTTCAGTCAGCTCCGGAGACGTTGGTTTCCGTCCGAAAACGCGCCGCCAGGCCAGTTCGACTTGCAGCGGCAGATCGCTTGCTTCGGTGCGAACTTGTGCCGCTAGCTTTCTGCCATACCCAAGCATTAGATCGCTGTTGAGCATCAACAAGGATTGCACCGGAGTTGTCGTCGTATTGCGTGTTGAATTGCTAGAGAAGAATTGAGGCAGGTCAAAGCTGTTTAGCAATTGATCGGGTGAGTTTCGCATGACCCGTGTGTAGATGGTGCGGTAGGGGGAGTCAGCAAGTTGGCCCGCACCGCCGTCGTAGTCCTTTAGACCGCCAGTCACCGACAACAACGAATCGCGAATCTGCTCCGCCGTTAGTCTTGATGTATTGCGACGCCAATAAAAATGGTTTGCCGGATCAATCTGAGAAATTCGTTCGAACTGGGGGATTATCCGTCGATTGACGATAAGTGGCCGACAGCAAAATGAGTCGATGCAGAGACTTGAGGTTCCAGCCTGCATCCATAAAATTCGTTGTCAGCCAATCGAGCAATTCAGGATGGCTGGGCGGCCCCCCTAAGCGTCCAAAATCGCTAGGGTTTTCAGCGAGTCCGCGACCGAAATGACTTTGCCAAGTGCGATTGACGATTACCCGTGTGGATAACGGATTGGTCGGTTCCGTCAGCCACTTCGCTAGTGCGCTGCGACGGCCGGTCGTCCGTCCCGATTCTGGGGGAACGATTTCCATGGGTTTGGGATTGAGTATGGAGGGTACACCGGGCTCGACAACCTCGCTGGTCCGTTTCGGCATGACCGTGCTTGGGGCTGTTGGACCAACATCCGACACGGCCATCGCCACAGGAAGCGGAGCCGGCTTGAGATCATCAAACTCTTTCAATTCTCGACGCAAGGCGACAAGCTTCTCTTTATCTTCGGCGGATAGATACTGATCCAATCGTTCGTATTCAGACTCGACTTGTCGCTGGATAAGATAGGCCAACTGCTCTTCGCCGGGCGATCGTTGATCGATAGGCGTCCTGGCAATAGCGATCAGATCTTCCGGGAATCGGTCGATCGCGATGTTGCGGTACTTGTCTCGGTATGGTTGTTCGATCGCGGCGATACGTTGGCGCAAATTCGTGGTTTTCTCTTCCCACACGGACAGTTTCGCCTGGTGCTGGGCAACGCTTCCCGGGTCGGCAACAACGCTGTCATGCGGCATGATCGGCGCCAAAAACGCTTGCAGGCGAAAATAATCTTTTTGCAACAGCGGATCAAACTTGTGGTTGTGACATTTGGCGCACTGGAGCCCCAAACCTAGAAAAACATCGGCCGTCGTATCCGTGGCGTCATCTAAAATCGTCTTCCACTGCGTTCTCGCGTCCCGGATGTTCCACTCGTAAACCCAATGCCTCAGGTACCCCAAAGCAATTTTGGCATCGGCGTCTTCGGGAAACAGCTCATCCCCTGCAATCTGTTCTTGCACAAAGCGATCGAAAGGTTTGTTTTGATTGAAGGAGCGGATGACATAGTCACGGTATCGCCATGCATGAGGCCGAAAGTCATCGGCTCGATAACCATCGCTGTCGGCGTAACGTACAAGATCCAGCCAATGCCTGGCAGCTCTTTCGCCGTAGCCTTTGGAATCGAGCAGCCGATCCACGAGCTTCTCGTATGCATCGGGCGACTGGTCATGGACAAACGCATCGACTTGTTCTGGCGTTGGAGGCAATCCGATTACATCCAGGAACAAACGCCGAACCAGGGCGAGCTTCGTAGCCTCTGGTGCGGGTGCAAGACCTTGCGATATAAGTCGATCTGCAATGAAATGATCGATGGGGTTTCGGGCCCAGGCAACGAGAGTTGCATCGAGATCGGGCAACTTTGTCGTTGCTAAGGGAGCGATGGCCCACCACTTTTGGTCCTCTTCATCAAACAACTCCCGTTGACGCAATGGTGCATTGAGTTCTGATTCCGGCCACGGTGCTCCCATCGCGATCCAGCGTGTCAGAACTGCAATTTCTGCGTCGTCGAGTTTTTCATCGGGAGGCATTTCGACTGATTTGTAATTGATCGCATCGATCAGAGCGCTTTCGTCCGGTTTGCCTCGAATCACAGCAGGCCCTGATTCGCCACCCTTCAACAAGGCATCCAAGGAGTCTCCTTGAAGATCGCCGTTGGCTTCATCGCCGCTGTGGCATTCGTAACAACGTTTGACCAGGAGTGGTCGCACTTCGTTTTCAAAAAATTTTGCGTGATCTGGCGAGACATCTTGCGCAAGCAATGGTGCATTAGGTACCCAATTGGAAAGCATGAAGCCAACTAGAACGTGGAACACAAACCATTGGCTTTTTGGGGGAACTGGTTGCAAGCTCATTGGTGAGGAACGATTCATTGTGCCTTCTCTTTCAGGGGGGCATTCCGCCGATGCAAACGGGATCCATCTGATGCTCTTGATCGTCCGCTGCCTCTTGGAAAAACGACCTCTCAACCGGAACGCTTCCGCGGATTTTAACGAGATGTCATAGCGCATCTGGGGTCGGCGGAGCGTGCCCGCGACGGGAACCTCGTTTGACAAGCAAGCGTTCTGCATTTGCAATTTCCAAAACCGCCGGAGCCTTGAGGATTACTTCATCACCTCCAGTGAACTCTCGTTCGATGCCATCACAGCATACTCGTGGTGACTTTCGAATGGAAGACCGACAGCGGGCATCGTGTCGCGAAAACACCGACCGCCGGCCTCTTGGACCAAGATGCCGATTGGACCAAGATAACGTCGTGCATCCATACTGGTGTTCTATTGATGAAAGAATATGGGTTTCGTCTTCCAACAATATAACCCGCTCGTAGCCAGCGGATTCGACTTCGCATTCATGTGCCTATCGAAAAACGGGAAGCTCCATTGCGGAAGGAGGATAAAAGCAATTGATCCAATTCGGCATTCCGCTGATCTTTCCATTGCAGTTGGTTTTGGTGTCGTGACATTGATTCATTTGGCACCGATAGAGCAACTTTCGGCTGCTAAATCCGTCCCCTGTTACGACGCATGGAGCGAATACCATTGCCGGGCTGGGTGACTTTCTGATGGCTGGTGAGCCTAATGCTTTAAAACATCCTTGACCGGAGGTACAGCCGAGCGAATGGATTGTCGCGTTCTGCTCGTATTTCATTCTGAGGTTGCATTCTTGCTAGGGTAGGAAACGGCGGAGTGATTCGCAAAGTCTCCTAGAAAGGCTTGAAAATCTTCGGTTTGACGTATGGGATCCAAGTCGGTTTCTACCTGCAATCGCGACATCCCATCGGTGTCAAAAAAATGAAGTTGCGCACACGCTTTTAGGCAATCGATCGAGAAATTTAGGTACTGGATCGAAGTCTCGTCAGACTGCCGCGCGGATTCATAGCAACGGGAGTAGATGCATGCCTGGTTGTAACGAATGCGAGGCTCCTCACTCTCCTCCAATTGTTGCGACACAATTTCTTCAGCCATGATACGAGCTCGATCATGCTCGCCTGCACGGGCTAGGCTCCATGCTACTCGGGTCATAAGATCGCACTTCAATTGGCCATCGATTTGATCCAGAATCATTCGGAACTCACCTGTTGATCGAAGCAGATCGTAGTCCGGTGACAATTCGAGCCACTCCAGAACTCGGCGATTGGAGATAGCTCGATTTTCAACTGCGCGTCGAAGCATCGCAATCGCTTGGTTTGTAAAGCCGACTATTTCTTCGGAAGGAGTGGAGCTGGATTCATCGCTGGTCAAAGTACTTTGATTCGAATGGGCTAGCGCGGCGCATTGCGTGTACAACTTTGTCGCGATCAACCATTGCTTCCTAGCGGCGAAGGCGTTCGCAATGACTTCGACCTCTTGAGGGCTTGTTGAAAGCGAAGCCTTCAGCTGTTCTAGGCCGGAGTTAAAAGGCCCAGAGTCCTGGGGAATGCCCACTTTTGCTGCGAGCGAGGATTTCGCGAATTCGATGAGTTCTTGAGCACCGTTCGTATCCTCTTGTCGCTTGAGCAATTCAGCGAGGCGCACTTTGTGCACCAACGAGTTGACGTTCGCCGGCCCCAGTTGTGTGTCGCATACCTGGACCAGTTCACGCATGAGTCGAACAGATTCATTCAGTTCATTTTTTGCTAGATAGACGGTTGCGACATGATGTAAATCCTTGATCATCCATTCAAGGCTAACACTATTTGCCTGGCGAAGTGCAATCGCAATGCGCAACTCTTCTGCGGAGGCGAGTGGTTGTCCGGCGAGGATTCGATACTCGATGAGCCCGTGAACAGCCTTTGGGGTGAACGCCATTTTCGGATACTTTTGTACCGAATGGGTTACGATCTGTTCACCGAGGCGAATGGCGTTATCGTATTCACCGATTGCGCCATGAACGCTTGCCAGATTATCCATGCATATCAAAGTGATGGGATGGTCCTCGCCAAGATTTCGACGGTATTGATCCAGCAGTTGTTCGTATTCATTCTTCGCTTCATGGAATCTTTTTTGAAACGAAAGCGCCGCCGCGTAGCGAGCCTTCGCGGAAAGTACTTCGACATGTTCTGGACCCAGGCTTCGATTCAATCGAGCGATGAGATCGCGAAACAGTTCGATAGGTTCATCGTTTGGCTTTTGCATGCTCAGTAGAGTTGCGAGGTTTTGGGTGTACTGCAAGGTTGCGGGGAAATCGGCTCCAAAGTTGTCCCGGCTCGCATTGACTGCACTGCGAATCAACACCTCGGCGTCCTTGAAACTTCCTGCGGTCAACAGACAACACCCCAGATTGTTTGCGCTTCGATGCGTCAGCGGATGATGCTCACCTAAGTTCTTTCTTCGCAGTTCGAGCAACTGCAGGCCGATCTGCTTTGCTTCCTCGTGTCTTGCGAGTGCGTTTAAGCTCGTTGCCATGTTATCCAAGACCCTGAAGGTTATGGCGTGGTTTGATCCGAAGACTTCTTTGACGGAGGCGAGAGTTTTCTCGTCATGCGATAATGCTTCTGCATGAAAACCCGATCTGGATAGAGATTCCGAGAAGTTGATCCAGGTATCGATGGTGATAGGCGATTTGTCTCCATAGGTTTTTTTGCAAGCATCGACTAACGACTGAAAACGATCGTTGCACTCCTCGATTTTGCCTTCCAGACCTGCAATCGAGGCTAGTTTGGATCTTGCGTCTAGCTCCAGAGGATGATTGTCTCCGAACGATTGTCTAGCTGCTGTGGAAATTTCGTTCAACGCGGTTTTGGCCTCTTCATAACGACCTTGCGCCATCCAAACGCCGGCGATAGCAGACAGGGTCTTCAGTGTATCAGGATGGCTTGCGGAGTCTCCATTTCGTTGTACTTCAAGGATTGTTTTCCACTGCCGCAACGCTTCGTCATAATTTCCCTCAAAGGCCAAAACGGAAGCGGATCGAAAACCTAGTTTGAGTGTTTGGAGGCTATCTGGTTCAAGCAGCTTTTCCGCGTTGGAGATCGCATTTTTATACAGAGATTTCGACTCTTCGGTTGAGCCCTGTTCGATCAAAACGTCAGCAAGCGAAGTCGCGATTTGAATGGTAATCAAATGTTTTTGACCGAGACGTTCTTCGGCTAGGGCCAGCAGATTTCGTTGCAATGACGCGGACTCTTCTAGCCGGCCTTGTTTCAGAGAGATTGAGGCTAGCGATGATTTTCTGAGTATCGTCTCGGGGTGCGAATCCCCCAAGTTGTCGGTGGTCGCATCGACAATCGATTGGAGGATCATTCGAGCATCATCGTATTGCCCGAGCTCAATTTTGGATGCGGCTATGCCAGACTCGATCTTGAGAGTTAGTTGATGCGCGTTACCCAGTTGTTCACGGGCGATGTCGCGGATGGCAGTGAAGGCATCGATCGCCTCGTGATGTGCTCCCATCGCGGCGGAAACTTCTGCAAGTTCACGACGTGTTTCTAACGAGTCGCAATGATTTTCGCCGAACGTTACAGACTGCGTTTGATACAACTCTTGAAAAAGCTTGCGGGCGGTTTTCAATTGTCCCAATTTTGCCCATGAAATCCCCTGCCCTCGGATACCTTGAAGCGTCAATAAGTGGTCGCAACCAAGGTTTTTTCGGCACAGTTCGGCAGCACGCGTGAACGATTCGTTGGCGTCTCGATACTCACAGCAACGGAGCTGGATTTCGGCTC
>Ga0247831_1004905_pt1 | contig 17334 bp, 10 predicted proteins | sample LaCruzMarch2015__9_FD_192406 | JGI IMG/M metagenome (GOLD analysis project Ga0247831, IMG submission 192406) | Freshwater microbial communities from meromictic Lake La Cruz, Castile-La Mancha, Spain - LaCruzMarch2015_1m | ecosystem: Environmental > Aquatic > Freshwater > Lake | place: Spain... | reverse complement strand
TGGTCAACGCACCGCTGTGTGTGAACGGCTCAGCGTTGTAGAACGTGAACTGACGGCTGTAGAAGAAGTTTCCGGTCGATTGAACAACTTCGTTGCCAACGATCGTGAAGAAGTGACCGACTTTCACGGACAAATCTCCCATCGCAGCTTCACCGTACAATTGTGGAATTGCATGGCCGTAACCGCCATTGCCAATACCATTGTCCCAGGATTGGTCCCAATTGCCATTGTTTGTTCCGAAGGCTTGTGTGTCCGGAGCATCTGTACCGTAGACGTAGTCAATACGTCCACCGAGCCCTAGACCTTCGCTTCCATCGGCAATCTTCTCAGCGTAGAACCACTGCTGTCCGAGCTGAACTCGTCCATCGTAGTTGTTGAAGCTAAGTGGATTGGCGTGGTCATGGTAGCCAACGCTTGTCCAGCCACCGACGTTGATTCCGCAAATCCCATCTGGAACCAACTTGAATGGCTCGCCCAGGCAGCATTCACCGCCGAAAATACCTGCAGCTCCGCATCCGGAACCGCAACCGCCATCGCAGCTGTTGGCGCCGCAACCGCAGTTCGCCAAGGCGTCGCAGCTGCTGCCTTTGCCGTCGCAAATGGCCGCAACGTCGCATGCAGGTGTATTGTCACAGCCAGCCGACGACGATTTTGCATCGCTTGCAGAAGCAATCGGTGCTGGTGCTTGAGCTGCTGGTGCTGCACCGTCTTGGTAATAGCTGTAGTAGGATGCTGGGTAGTAGCGAGGAGCTGTTCGGTTAGACTGACCGAAGGCCGTTCCCGCGAAACAAGCGCTTGCAATCATTGCACTTAGCGCAAATTTGCTCATTTTCATAGTTCTGGAACTCCTATCCTGAACAAGGGACGCACTGGCGTATTAAAACGGCCTAACAAAAAGGGCCATTATTCGTTAATGTTGATCTCGTCCAAGAACTGGAAGACAGGCCTCGTGCCTCTCGGGAGAGAGTGTGTCGTAGCTGGTCCATCCGTGAACGTTATTCCTGCTTGGTATCGGAGCATAAACTCGGAAAAATCCACTTGAAGAATTGGTCATGCTACGACTACTACAATCGGAATTTGCAAAACTGGTAAACTATACCGATTACGAAAACGTTACGCCCCAATAACACTGAACCAAAAGACTTATGCAGGAATTCGATTACCAACTACGCCCGCGAATTCTCTATGGGCCAGGGACACTGGATCGACTGGGCTCCTTGGCCCTGGAGTTTCAAGGGAGACGGGTTCTGGTCGTCAGTGATCCAGGAGTCGTGAATGCTGGCATTTTCGAAAAAGGCCGAGCGAGTCTTGCTCTTTCCGGCTTTGAGGTCCTTGGCTTTCACGACCTGCAGGAGAACCCGACGACAGCTCATGTCGAAAAAGGCCTGCGTGTAGCGGAAGCCTTTCGGCCGAATCTCATCGTGGGACTGGGTGGAGGTTCCAGCATGGATTGCGCGAAAGGGATCAACTTCGTTTACTCGTGTGGCGGGCAAATGCGAGATTACTGGGGCGTCGGAAAAGCTACCTCGGTAATGCTACCCATGATTGCAATTCCGACGACTTCAGGCACGGGCAGCGAAACTCAGTCTTTTGCTTTGATTAGCGATGCAGAAACCCATGTGAAGATGGCCTGTGGCGATCCCAAAGCAGCATGCCGAATCGCGATTCTCGACCCAACCTTAACGGTGACTCAACCTTCCACAGTGACCGCTTTGACAGGTATCGATGCCCTGACCCACGCGCTCGAAACCTATGTGTGCAATCGATCCAATCCCATGTCCGAGTGTTTCTCGCGAGAATCTTGGCGACTCCTCTCGAATGCATTTGCAAGAGTTCTCGAAACCCCTGGAAATCTCGAAGCAAGAGGCGAAATGCAATTGGGAGCTTGCTTTGCCGGCATGGCCATCGAAGCCTCCATGCTCGGTGCCGCCCATGCGCTAGCGAACCCACTCACTGCCACTTTCGGGGTGCCTCACGGGCAAGCAGTGGGCTTGATGATGCCCCATGTTGTTCGATTCAACAGCTCTCAAGTCGAAGGCCGATATGCTGAACTTCTTAGGCTATTTGTACCAACCACACTTACTTCTGCTCCAAACCAAGGTCAGAACGAGTCTTCTGCAGGATCCCAAATCGCTTCTTTATTTCAGACCTGGCTTTCCCGGGCCGGACTTGCAACCTCCTTAAGCCAGCTTCCACAATGGCCGAACCATTTATCACATGATGCAACAGCTCTGGAAGCCACCATTGATTCGCTAGCCGCATCCGCTCAGAAACAATGGACGGCAACTTTCAACCCACGTGTCACTTCGGAAAAAGACATGAAGGGATTATACCTTGCGGCACTTGAGCCTACCCTCTAGTCAGAATTGTCCGAACGGATCAAAGGGCGCTACCAGCGTCACGCATTGGCTACAAAAAGTACATGTCCAGTCATGTCCGATGGCATCTACTTGATTATTGCCGTGACGAAATCAAAATCGATTTTCGAACAAGGAATGTTGAAATTCAGAGGAAGTAGTAAAACACTTCGTGATTCGCAGTTCCTTTTTCGGTGTTCAACAGTCAATACATCCAGAAAGTGAGTGCCGTTGGGCCAGCTCTCACCTTGCATTGATCGACAGTGAATTGTTACAAGGACTCGGTTAGCCTCATACATTTCATGAATGCAACTTGGGAACTTGGGAAATCCCCTTCCTTGTTCTCGACACCATTTTTGATTTCGATCCATCAACTGTCCCCAGTTTGAATGCACTTAGATCTGATTTTACCCTCAATGCATTGCGCCGCGTGCGTTCGATTTGCCATGCTTTTGGCGTTCGGATTGCTAGCTATGGTTGGCTGCGCTTCCAACTCCAAAATCCAGCGCAAGACCGTTGGGGATCTGTATCGGGAGGCGCTTCGCGACTCGGAATCGCGTCCGGCAGTCATCCGCCCCAATTTCAACAGTGGAGTTTTTGCAGCAGATGGCGGTTCGAACTTGAAGGCACAACTCCCGATTGAGCCATCGACTTTAGCTCAGAGCCTACCCACGCCAGCTCCTCTGCCCATAACAATTCCGACGGCAACATCCTTCGATCCATCTCTTTATTTACCAGACAATCGTAACTTGCTGGATAGCCAAGTCCTACTGGCAAGTTCCAATGTTCCAGTCGCACCCGCGGCTTTTCAAGCGGTCTCTCCTGCATTGGAAGACAAAGACTTGGTGAGCGAGATCTTCGACCAAACAGATATTGGAGAGGCCATTCAAGTTCTGGCGACGAATTGCAACAAGACGGTGGTTGTCGACGATTCGATTGGGGGCGTAACGAGTGTCCAGATCAACAACGAGACTTTTGACGTAGCGCTTGCGAAAGTTCTTGCACCTCTTGGACTTTACTTTGCCGAATTGGATGGAACGTACTACGTTGCGAGCTCCGAACCCGATGCTCCTATGTTTGCAAAGATTGCTAAACGATCACAGTATTCGCCGGTGCATCATGATGTGAAAAGCCTGATCGGTCTGTTACCGCCACGCTTTAAAAAATACGTGAACTCGTCCGATACGCGAAACCTGATTCTCATTGATGCTCCGCCCGATATTGGAGAAGAGATTGCAGCTCGAATCCGGGAAATAGACACTCCTATTACTCAGGTCGAACTCGAGGCGATCGTTTGCGTCGTTGCCCCAGACAGCGGATTTCGATTCGGTCTCGATTGGAATCATGTGGTCGGAATCAATGGAGTCGATTCGTTCAAGGCCGGCTTAACGGGTTTAACTTTTAATGGTGCCACAAGTCAAACGGGGGCGAGAAACGCGTTCTCCGATTTTGCTGTCACATCGGCCTTCGTCCGGCTGCTTGCGCAGGAGGGATATGTCACCATTCGAGCGGCACCGCGAGTGACCACCAAGGATGGCGAAAAGGCAAATATCTCCATCAACCGTGAGACGTTCTTCAGCATCCAAAACTCAACATCGTCGGCGTTTTTTACGCCGCAAATCCAAAAGGTAGAAGCGGGAATCAATCTCGAGATCACCCCACGTGTTCACGGCGACATGATTTCCGTTCACATCTCGAAAGCGGAAGTCAGCGAAGACATACGGACCAGCGATGTTCGCCCCGAGCTGACAGCTAATCCCTACCCGATCATCAACCGCAGAACGGTATCCACCAGCGTGAATGTCCCAGCGGGTCATACAATCGTCATAGGTGGCTTAGTCCAACGCCAGACGGTCGAGCGTATCAACCGCATTCCCGTTTTGAGCAAAATACCGCTCGCTGGCAAGCTTTTCCAAACTATTGAAAAGCAGGAACAAGATGCGGAAGTGGCGATCTTTATCTCACCCAAGATTGTGGTTGATAATTACGCTTGTATGGAAGAGTCTTTGTCTCCTAGTACAGCCCCCATACTGCAAGCCCCATAACAGACATGTCTTTCCACCGACTCACATCAACTTTGCCCCTCGTACTTTTTGCGATCGTTTCCATTGCCTTTGTCTCCCCAGCAAGCGCTCAAGATAGCAAAAAAGGAACCGGGGCCCGCAAGACAGAAAACCCGAAAGTCATGGCGGTCACGGAATCATTCGAACCAGCCTTTCGAATCGAGCCGTTGTCTCATCTTTTGAAAGGGCAATCGGGTACCGTCACTAGCTTTGAATTTTCACTTGAGTCGGCGAACCGCGAAACGGAAATCGAAGTGGTTCCTGTAGGCCTTCGGCAAGAAATCTCAGGCATCATTCTGCACGATTCGAATGCCCCCCAAGCTGACCTTGTTCGACTGAGTTCCCCGACGCGAATGAAGCTTTCCGCAAATAGTCCCACTAAAATCCAAGGCTTCGTTCAATTTCCAAGGGGAGAAGCCAAATACCATTCCATTGGTCTCCTTGTCAAAGATATTGGTGCCGCCGAAAGACTAGCCGCCAACAACGACACTTCCAAAAAAGCAACGAAAGCAACGATCCAGTTCGTCACGCAGTATGTTCTTCGTCTGGATTTGGAAATGGAAAACGCACGTGGTGAGAACGCAAATGTTTTGGAACTGGAGAAGCTTGACTTGGTTCCTTTTGAAGGGCGTCCCAAGCTCATCGCACAGATTCTGAACCCTTCCGATTCGACCTTTGAATATGAAGTGCGTGCGAAGTTGCGTTCTTCGGCCAGCGATCGCAGTGCTCGCTCCATTCGACTCGTTATGCCGATTCGGGAATTTTCCGAATCGGAGGAACGGTTTGTCGGAAGAATCCTTCCTAAAAGTCGCGTTCGAATGATCGAGTTGTTGCCCGAAGCGATCGCAAGCGGAACTTACGAGGCGGATGTGGAAATCATGCTCGGTGAGAAGGTTTTATCAAAAAAGACGCAATCGATTACGGTTGATGCGTCAGATTATCCAGCTCAAGAAGTACTTATTGCACAGCTTGGGAAAGAAGTGCAAGTATCACCCGCTCAAATTGAATTGTCCCAATTGCGGGGTGGTAATCGACGCTCGACGATCCTGCTGAAGAACAATGGCAAGGATACAAAATCCATCTCGGTTGCTGCGACTGACAAGACCGGCTTGGCGCTACCGTCTGCCACTATTCAGCCCGACAAGTTCACTCTTCCACCTGGTGGAAGTCGAAAGATATCCATCACTTTGAAGAGCCAACTGGATGCACCCGATGCGGTCGTTTTTGGAACCATCGATTTCCAAGCAAAATCCGATCGAAAAGACTTTGACGAAACCCGTAAACTACCGATCGCTTTGCTGATGAAGAAATCTTCAGCATCGGATGCCAAGCTTTCCTCAATTCAATGGGACTCGTTGTCCAAGCATCCCGCGTTTCGTTGTGCTGTTAGCAACGAAGGCGAATCGCATTTGGCCATGAATGCTCGTCTCACCATTTCTGGTGAGAATGGGGAACGAATGCAAATCCCAGGTGGGTTCGGCAAGTGGCTGATGCCTGGCGAAACGGCAAAGCTGGAATTCCGTCTGGAACAACCTCTTGCACCTGGGAAGTACCAAATCAAATGTGAACTGCAACAAGGGGATCGCCCGATCATTACCGAGCAAATCTTCGAGGTGAACGACATGGAAACGGCGAAATCGGGTAGGCCGATTGCGACCCGCCCCAAATAGTCGAAGCTTGGGGGGAGTCGCACTTTCGAAACGGAAATCGGCTTGAGCAACAATTAGCTCAAATCGGGTACATACTGATTGGGAATCAGTTAAAATGAACCCCTCGCCCTTCCGGTCCGATCCTTCCTTCCCTCCCTAAGTACAGGTCATCATGCGGCACACTCAACATCTGCAACGTCGTCCCTTTCTTCAAGGTTTAGCAGCTGTCGTCGGAGGTACCGCGATTGCGTCGTCCTCCCTCAAAGCGAAGTCCGCAAACGACCGTTTAAATCTTGCTTTTGTCGGTGTGGGTGGGCGAGGTGGAGCAAATCTGGAGGAGCTTACCAAAGACGGAAACGTTCATGTTGCGGCGATCTGCGATGTGAACGGAAACACGCTTGCTCAAGTGGGTGAAAGGTTCCCCATGGCAACCAAGTACACCGACTTCCGACGACTCATGGATGCTCTTTCGGAAATCGATGCCGTTGTAGTAAGCACTACCGAACACACTCATGCGTTTGCTACCCTACCTGCACTTCAAATGAAGAAGCCTGTGTACTGCGAGAAACCGCTTACCTATAACATTCAGGAATCACGACGCATCATGCAAGTGGCCGAACAGGCCAACGTTGCGACACAAATGGGGACACAGATCCACAGCCTGCCCAACTATCGCCGTGTTGTTGAGCTGATCCAATCAGGGGCCATCGGCAATGTCTCCGAAGCCCATGTCTGGGTCTCGCGCGCCTGGGGACTTCAAAGCAAACAAGATGCAGCCGCCAATGGTGACATCGTGAGCGTCACGGAACGGCCTCAAGAAAAGGTCGAGATACCCAAGGGGTTGGACTGGGACCTATGGATCGGTCCCGCACCGATGCGCCCCTATCATGATGTCTACTTTCCCGGACCAAAGTGGTATCGATGGTGGGACTTCGGCAATGGAACGATGTCCGACCTAGGAAGTCACATGAACGACCTTCCTTTTTGGGCTCTCAAATTAGATGCCCCCAAAACCGTGGAAGCCTTCGGCGAATCGGCCCATCCGGAAATTGCTCCCGCTTCCATGTCCGCCGTTTACGAATACGCAGCTCGTGAGACGATGCCCGCCTGCAAGCTTTTTTGGTATCAGGGAACACACAAGCCAACCATTTGGAAGGAAAAAGGGATACCGCAATGGGAATACGGCGTCCTATTTATTGGCGACAAAGGAATGCTCCTTGCCGACTACGGACGTCATCTGCTGCTGCCAGAGGACAAATTCGTCGACTTTAAACGACCTGAACCGTTCATTCCGGACTCGCCAGGACAACAACAAGAATGGCTAGACGCGATCCGCAATGGCACCCCAACCGGGAGCCCATTTAGCTATTCAGGGCTCCTTACCGAAGCCAATCATCTAGGAAATGTTGCATTTCGAGCTGGGAAAAAGCTCGAATGGGACTTTAAATCCATGAAAGCTACTAATTGCCCTGACGCCGATCCGTTTATCAGTCGAACGCCCAGAGCCGGGTGGTCCTTGAGCTGAGAACAATTTGAATGCAAAGATTTGGTTAGTTTCCAGGCGAATTGAACAAGTTGGGATTGGTGATGCATGGACATGTCCACTATTCTATCCAATCCCGATTTTTTCGAGCGACCAGCAGATTGCCTTTCCCGAGCGAGCACCCACTTCTCCTACTGGTACTATGCATCTGGTCCGGACTTTTTTGGGACGGCATCGAAATTCGTTTACACCTACGTTGAGAAATGCATGCGGAACCCAAAAGAATTGCTGGTAGCCTCCAAAGCGTTTACATCCGAAACGCGTTGGCTGAGCTGGCTTCATCTCATCATTGCATTATCGATTTATCTGTTAACGCTAGCTATTGCTTGTTCGACCTTACCGTTGTTCGTTCGTATTCTTAGCAGCTGCGTTAGTGGGCTGGTTATTGTAAGGTTGTTCATTATCTACCACGATTTTAACCATGGAGCCATCCTAAGAAAATCGTGGTTGGCAGCGGGGATCCTCAAGCTTTATGGCCTTTTGGTTCTGAGCCCTTCCAGCGTTTGGACTCACTCGCACGACCACCATCACAAACATAATTCCCGCTCGTCCGGTAACAATACGGGATCGTATCCTTTGATGACGCGAGAAGAGTACCTGAAGGCGAGTCGTTGGAAACGGTTTGTTTACGCTTTATCCAGGCACCCAATTACTGTTTTCTCTGGATACCTGACCGTCTTCTTGTATGGCATGAGCCTGAGGTCGTTCTTCCTTCATCCAATCAAGCATTTGGACGCCGGGCTAGCGATTCTTCTCCATGTTGGGCTACTTTATTTGTCCTTCACACAAGGAGTCGATGTTTTGATGCTTGCGATGATTGTCCCTTTGACAATCGCCTGCGGCCTGGGTGCTTATCTCTTTTATGCACAGCATAACTTTCCCTCGTGCATACTGCATAAACGTGAAGACTGGCATTACACACTTGCAGCACTTAAATCCTCCAGCTTTATCCGAATGAGCGGAATGATGCACTGGTTCACTGGAAACGTAGGTTACCACCATGTCCACCATCTGAACGCGAAGATTCCATTCTACCGACTGCCGGAAGCCATGGCCGCGTTGGAAGAGCTCCAGTCGCCTGGAACCACTTCCTTGCACCCCAGAGACATTCTTGCATGCTTTCGGCTCAAGGTTTGGGACGTAGACCGAGGGCACTTTGTATCGTTCCGAGAGGCTGCAAACGCGGTGTAGATCGCATGGCCCGTCCTCGATTTCTTGTTCCTTTGTTAAAACCAGCAGGAACAATTTCGCTTCCGGAAGAAGAATCTCACCACGCAAGCAGAGTGTTGAGATGCCAAACGGGCGATATTGTTGTGCTGTTCGATGGCGAAGGGAACGAAGCGACAGCGTCTATCGAAGCAGTTTCGAAACGAGGCGTCGAAGCGGCTATTCAAACGTATGACTTCGCGCCACGCGATCATTTGGGGCGACTGAACTTTGCAGTCGCTGTTCCCAAGGGGGATCGACAAAAAAGCACCGTTGAGAAGTTGGTCGAACTAGGCGTGGATTCGTTAACGCCACTGGCGACAACACGCGGAGTTGCTGTGGTGGATGAATCCAATGTCGATCGGCTCGCTCGTTATACGATCGAAGCTTGCAAGCAATGCGGACGCAATCGATTGATGACGGTCGGCACCTCCTTGATGTTGAGCCAGCTCAACCTACCCCAACCCCATTTACAAACTTGGATTCTGCATCCGGACCTTCCTGGGTCCGAGTGCTATTCCATCCGTGAGGCGTGTCATCTTGAAATGACCTACCCACCACAGCAATTGCTCTTCCTGGTCGGGCCCGAGGGTGGATTCACCGACGACGAAGTCACGTTGGCGGTTTCGCTTGGTGCTAAAATACTAACGCTTGGCGACCGCATCCAACGCGTGGAAACCGCGGTTTCGACAGCCGCCGTGCTCGGCAGCCTTTGGTTGTCAGGGTCGTAACACACCAAAATGTCCTAGTCTTTCGATCGTCTTTCTTGGTTTAGTTGCGATCGTAAATTGCCTTGGATATCATCGTATTGCGTTAAGGATGGTGAAAGATCTGGACTCGTTTTTCCATCGGATCTTGCCTTCAAATCCGCTCAAATGATATTTCCTTCGCCTGAGGATAAAATGCTGCACCATACATTCGACTATTTCGCCCCCGCTCAAACGCACACCAATCGAGCGCTTTGGTGGGGTCGCCAATTTCTTTGGGCTTGTTGCTGGTGCTGGTTTCTCACCTCATTGAACACGTCCACCGCGCTTGCTCAAGATAAGCTGGAAAAGCTAAAGGAGGGCGAGCAAGTGGAAGTCTATTTCCTAAATGAATGGCAACCGGGGGTTGTGATTGCAACCGACAAGAAGGGGAACGCTCGAGTCGAATTCGAGTTTGCTGCAGCCAAGCAGACTCAAGACTTTCTTCGAGCCGCGATCCGTCGTCCCTACGAGAATGGCGCGATCGTAGCTACCCGAACTTACAAAGACAAGTCGGGCAAACACAGTATCGTTGCGGCGGTGATCGCGATCACCGATACCCAAGTGCGTTTGAGAAAAAGTGACATGACCGAAAAGGACATGCCACTGACCAGTCTGAGCGATGCCGACCAGAAGTACCTTCAAGGGTTGATCAAAAAGGGGCTCGCCAAGAAAAAGAAATTGCCGCTCAAGCGTTCTTCGAGCGCAAGAACTTGGACGCTCTCCTCGGGCGAGACAGTGGATGGCGACTTTGTTGAGTTGAAGGGCGGTCAAGTTGTGATTCGACAGTCCGATGGGTCGCAAAAACAACTGGCGTTGGGCATGCTCTCTCCCGGTGACAGAAGTTACGCAATTCAAAAAGCTGCGGCCGTTGGGCTCGCTAATGCTAATTCCGCACAAGGCAATCTCAACATGCCTGGCGATATTGGTCCAAGCGATATTGGTTCAAGCGACGATGACAATCTCATGGCCGGTGATGTCGACGCAACAGAAGTCGAATCGCAATCCTCTGCTCCACCAGCCAAAGAGCTCAAGGCACAGCTGCTAAAAGACGATCGCTGGGGATTCGAACCGGACGCCATCAATCGCGCCCAAGTCGTGGATCGAATCGATCTTGGACAACTGCAAAACTTCCCGTCCTCCGTCGTGACTTCGGACGGCCGTAAGATGCTTGCCTATTCTGGCTCCGGGAAAAGTGAGTTTACCCTTGTTGATTTAACGTCCGGCAAAGTTTCCAAGAAGACTCAAAAAGTACGCTCTATTCCAAAAGCAATCAGCCCCTCGGGCAAGTACTACGCTGGCGTCGAGTCCCCCTCGAGCAATTTCGAATGGAGTATCTCCGAAACAGAAACAGGAAAGAGCATTTGGAACGAATGGACACCCTATGGTGTTGGTCGCGATGTGATGCATTCTCAATTTTTGGATGATGAACACCTAGTAACGGTCAGTCTGTACGGCGATCTTGGCGTCTGGAGCATCAACACGAAGAAGATTGTTTGGTGGATCAAAATGCGAGCGACTTGTATCCCCGCCGTTAGCCCAGGTGGAAAGTACCTCGTGATTCACACCGATGATCGGCTGGTCGTTCTTGTCGGAGCTACTGGAAAGGTTGTTTCGCAAATCGCTTCCAATCCTGTCGGTATCCGAATCCTGGCCGTGGATGACAGCTGCCAGCGCCTTGCCGGTATCGGTAACGGATTGGCCCGATTCTGGAATCTCAATGACGGAAAAATCGTCACTGAATTTGGTATTGCATCCGCAGTTTTGGATCCGTCAATCGCGATTTGGCTTACCCCGACTCAAGTTGCCGTAGGAGGCACCAAGATGCAGCGGCTGATGGGCCAATTTGATCTGGTGGATATCTCCATTTCCGGTTCAGCATCCTGTTTTTTTACATCGAGCAGTCATGAATCGGCCTGCAACGGGTTCCTTCCATTTAGCTCACTTCAAGGTGGAACCTCACTGGTACTTAACCCTAAGCTTCCAAGCGATCCCATGAACGCGACCGCCGAACAGTTCTTGTCGAACCTTGGGATCAATCTTGAGCCGGGTAGCCCCGTACAAATCGAATTGAATGCTGGTCCCAATGTGGATCGACCGACGGAATTAAAGCACCTGACCAAGCTGCTAACCAAAGCCGGTTTTCGAGTTGTCGAGTCCGGCGGGAAAGCGACATTCGTTGCGAACATGCGAGAATCGAAAAACTACAACCAAGTTGACTTGAAGGACCTGACCGACGAAGCCTTCAAGCCGACGCGCGATCTGATCCTGAAACAAGGGGATGCGATCGTTTGGAGAGCCACGAAAGACATCTTCGGTTTTGAAAAAGGAAACGTCTGGTCCGACTATGTCATTCCATCCGTGATTCGCATCCCCAAGCAACCCGCCCCTTGTTTCATACTGACCGGCACGGGCGAATGGGGACGTGCCGCCGCGTTCAAACGAGACTACAGCGAAGGCATTCGCAGCTCTGTCTCAGTTCGCTAGGAGGTCTTCATTCGCAAGAAGGTTTGATGCATTCGTTCGGCTAAGTGATCTCGGGCACAATAAACGGTGCCCGATACTCACGCTTCAATAGCGCATTGGCAGCTTCGGATCCAGCCCCGACAAACGTTTCCGTCTTAGGGTCAATGGTTAGGACTGGCCCGAGCTTGATGGAGCCAGAATCCATTTTGATGTTGTAGTTACCAAGCATTTTATCCATCTCTTGGATCAAGCTCGTCCATTCCGGCATATCAATCGCAGCGGCTTTTTCGCTCGAAAATTCGCTGCCGACTCGATACGCAATGTTCGCTAGATTGCACCACCCCGAGGTATAGTGGCCAACTTCGACATCGGCGTTCAGGCTGGAAGCATCCCGAGTGCGAAGTGCCTGAATAAAATTCTCGTGATGGGATGGGTTGCCGAAATTACCTGAAAAACTTCGGATCTTTTTCCCTTCATTGTCGAAGGCCACCGCCTTTCCTCGTTCTCCCTCCAATCGGCCACCCTCGCAATAAGCAATATAGCCACTGCCTGGGCCAGGAACTTGCGGGCTATTTTTCGATGATGGGCTCTCGGGCAAATTAGACAGCCCAAGCACCACCGGGATCGACCCTGTATCAAAATAAACGAAATGGACATTGGGGGTTTCCCCTGCATCGTTCCATACAACGCGAGCTCCGCCACCAAGGATCCGAATAGGCAATGTGACCTTATCGAGAAAGACGTTGTTGCGTAAATCATCTAAAACGTGAACGCCCCAATTTCCCATTTCGCCAGAACCGGTGTTCCAATCCCAGTGCCAATCGTAATGGAGATTGTTGCGATAGATAGGTTTGTCCTGTGCCGGCCCAAGCCACAGGTTGTAGTCCGTATTGGGGTCGATGCTCAATGGTGTGGTTCGCAAACCAATGGAACCGCGGACCCCGTATCGATTGACGCGAGCCGAACGAATGGCTCCTAGAGCTTTATCTTGATGGAGGAATTTTTTTATTTCGGCTTGCATGGGGTCGGAACGCTGTTGCGTTCCGACTTGGCAAATGCGTTTGTACTTTCGGGCTGCGTTGACGGTCTGCCGACCTTCCCATTGACTATGGGACAAAGGCTTTTCCACATATACGTCTTTGCCTGCTTGCATGGCCCAAATGGACGCTAAGCAGTGCCAATGATTGCAAGCCGAAACGACCACAGCGTCGATGTCTTTATCGTCAATCATTCCACGAAGATCCGCCCAAGTCTTGGCGTCCTGCGCAAAGTTCCTTGCCGCCTGGCTAATTCGAAGTTGATCAGGATCGCACAAGCCTGCAATCTTGACTCCACCCATTTTGTTAAACTGGGTCATGTGCTCGCCAGCTCGTCCACCGCAAGAGATAAATCCAAGCCGGATTTCATCGTTAGCCAGCATGTGACCTCGCGCGGAAGGCAATACCGCAAGGCTCGAGGCTGCTGCCGTCGTGGAAATGAATTGTCGTCGATTCCATTTTTTTGAGGATGACTTTGCGATAGACATGGTTGCGAAACGACTCCAGGGAGAGAGGTAAGATTGCGATCACGCGTGCCCAACCATCTTAGCCTGTTTTTGAGCTGTCGCCCAGTTCTTGCGTTACCTGCGGTACGCTTGATTGTGCGGCTTGGAGGTTCTCCGTACAATCTTCAGGGTTCCATCCTTTCCACCTACCCCTTGCCATGATGACAAACTCCGAGATCGTAGTCGCCGTAGATTTAGGTGCATCCAGCGGTCGCGTTATCGCCGCAGAACTGCTACCCAACCGAATCCAGTTGAGTGACGTTCACCGATTTGAAAACGCGCCGGTGCCTATGGGCTCCCGATTGCATTGGAACATCCATGGACTTTGGCAACAGATTGAAAAGGGGCTTGGGCTAGCAGCAAGCGAATACGGGGATCGTATTGAGAGTGTTGGTGTCGACACTTGGGGGGTGGATTATGTTCTCCTGGATCGCAACCTGGATATGGTTGGACCGGCATTTTGCTATCGCGACGCGCGCACTCAAGGGATGATGAAGCGGGCCTTCGAAAGAATTTCACAATCCGATATTTTTGCGGAAAGCGGAATTCAATTCATGGAAATCAACACCTTGTACCAGTTGTTCTCCATGCACGTTCAAGAATCGCCGCTTCTGGATATTGCCGAACACTTTTTGATGATCCCTGATTTTATCAATTGGCTACTTGCAGGCGTTTTGACTAACGAGTACACGAATGCCAGTACAACACAAATGCTCCATCCAACGAGTGGAACTTGGTCCCCAAGGATTCTGGATGCCCTTCAAATCCCAAAACATATCTTCAAGCCACTTGTACAGCCAAGCACTTCATTAGGGCATGTGCGTGCTCCTATTCGAACCAGGACTGGCCTGGACAGTAAAGTGCAGGTCATCGCCCCGGCAACGCACGACACGGGATCTGCAGTGATCGCAGTTCCCGCGAATGAATTCGCAAGCGATCGCCCCAACTGGTGCTATATCAGCAGCGGGACTTGGTCGCTGATGGGGGTTGAACTCGCAAAGCCGATTCTCACCGAAGCTTGCTTTAAACTCAACTTTACGAACGAAGGGGGAGCCAACGGCAGTGTTCGCCTACTGAAGAATATTGCTGGGCTGTGGCCATATCAACAATGCCGAGCTTCATGGCAACGCAAGGGGATCACGTACGATTGGCGACAACTGGAGAAGATGGCTGGCAATGCCAAACCTTTGCAAACTTTGTTCGACCTAGACCACCGCATGTTCCTTGCTCCTTCCGACATGCTTCAAGCGATGTGCGATTACGCTCAGCGAACAGGCCAACCCGAACCGTCAGACGACGGTGCAATAGCTCGGGCCGCATTAGAAAGCCTCGCACTTCGCTATCGTATTTGCCTGGAGTGGCTTGAAGAACTTTTGGGGTATCGGCTTGAAACCATTCACATCGTTGGTGGAGGAGTCCAGAACCAGCTTCTTTGCCAAATGACTGCCGATGCTTGCCAAAGGCCTGTCATCGCGGGGCCAGTCGAAGCCACCGCTTTGGGCAACATCGTTTCTCAAATGGTAGCCCTTGGAAAGTTTGCAAACATTGCGGAAGGGCGTCGCTGGATGCGGACGATGAGCGACATCGCAACGTACGAACCCATGCGTTCCTCCGCCTGGGATCAAGCCGCTGAACGGCTCACGAAATACGCCGCAATTTCAAACCTTTGGTAAGCTGCTAGGTCGTCACTTGCTGGCCCTGGCTAAAACTTATCTTTTCAGCTCCTGCTCAATCGCACCTGATAGGCTCATGGGTGAAGTCGTTGGCGAATAACGCGCCACGGCTTGGCCTTCACGATTCACAAGAAATTTCGTGAAGTTCCACTTGATCGCTTCGCTGCCCATCAGCCCCTTTGCCTGGGACTTGAGAAATCGATACAGCGGATGAGTGTCGCTGCCGTTGACCTGTATCTTAGAAAACATCGGAAACGAAACATCATAGCGGAGCGAGCAAAATTCCTTGATTTGTGCGTCGCTGTCCGGTTCCTGACCCATGAATTGGTTGCAAGGAAACCCCAAAACAAAAAACCCTTGCGGGCAATAGCTGTTGTGCAGTTGCTGGAGTTGTTGATACTGCCCAGTAAATCCACAATGACTGGCTACATTAACAATAAGCAGCACCGAACCTCGGTACATGTCCAAGGAAACAACTTTGCCGTCAATGGTTGTGGCCGAAAAGTCCAAGGCCGATGTCTGGGGTGCTGTTTGGTTCACGGATTTTGCAAGCTTTATACTGAGAGGGCTTCGTGAATAAAATTGGCAGACAGTCCAAGGTCTGGCAGCAGTTGCTTGCATGTGATCCGAGTCGATTCGTAGATCACTGGCAGCCCGCTACCAGGGTGAGTTCCACCGCCAACGAGATAAACACCGTCCAGTTCTTCAAACTTGTTATGAGGCCGCAGATGAAGCATCTGCTTCAAGTTGTGAGCAAGATTAAAAGTAGCACCTCGGTAAACGGAAAAATCGTCTCGCCAATTCGCCGGCGTAACAATTTGTTCATACTCGATTCGCTCTTCCAGATCACCAAGTCCAATGTCCGCGAGTCGTTTCATAGTAAGTGCACGAAACTGGGCCGTCTGCTGGGCATCCCATGGCGTGCTTGGCGACAATTGCGGGACAGGAACGAGAACATAAAGAGTGCTTTTCCCGTCGGGGGCCAGCGAATCGTCTGTCACACATGGGTTTTGAACGTAAAGTGACGGATCATCAGGAAGTACTTTCTCGTCTTCAATTTGACGCAGATTTCGATCATAGTCTTTGGCAATATGAATGGTGTGATGCTTGACATGGTCGTATCTGCCTTTGATTCCCAGATACATCATGAACGTCGAACAGGAGAAACGCTTCTTTTCGATTTTGGCGTTCGACCAACGTTTGCGGAGATGGTCTGGAACCAATTTTTGCATCGCATCCGCAAAGTCGGCATTAATGACGATCGCATCTGCTTCGTATCGGCCTTGGTTGGTGTGTACGGCCGTAACTCGCTTGCCGCTGAACTCCAATCGCTCGACAGGCTCATTGGTGCGAACCTTGCAGCCTTTCTCTGTGGCGATCTCGGCCATACGTTCGCTGACTTGCCCGCACCCTCCGATCGGATGATACACGCCATACTCGTACTCCAGAAACGACAAGATGGAGAACAAACTTGGACATCGGAACGGTGACATCCCGAGATACTTGGCTTGAAAGGAGAATGCGATGACTAACCGAGGGTCTTTGAAATAATTTTGCAAATCCTGGCCAAGTGTTTTCCAGGGCTGCACATGAGATGCCGCAGCCAGCAACGATGGCCGAAGCAAATCGAGCATGCTGTTGAAGGGCGACTCAAGAATTGGGCGAAACTTGGCCAACTTGACTCGATTCTTGTCGAGATATCTCCCAAGAGCACCAACGTCAGGTGGCGAGAGCAGCTGTATCTGACGGTCCATTTCTGCCAAATCGTGCGTGCAGTCCAGATGCCCACCCGCCCCAAAGGAAACGCGGTATTGAGGATCCAAGCGTTTCATCGGTATGTCTTGATCGATGTCCCGTCCGATGGAGGCGAAGATCTCCCTCAAAATTCTGGGGTACAAATAAAACGTTGGGCCGGTGTCAAAACGAAACCCGTCCGCATAAATGCTGGAACAGCGTCCTCCGACTTGCGGTCGAGATTCCAAAACAGTCACATCAGCCCCCGCGTGGGCTAGCTGAAGTGCCGATGTGAGGCCGCCAGGCCCGGCTCCAATGATTACGACTCGACGTTTAGTCATGAATTTTGCAAAT
>Ga0247831_1004903_pt1 | contig 17337 bp, 13 predicted proteins | sample LaCruzMarch2015__9_FD_192406 | JGI IMG/M metagenome (GOLD analysis project Ga0247831, IMG submission 192406) | Freshwater microbial communities from meromictic Lake La Cruz, Castile-La Mancha, Spain - LaCruzMarch2015_1m | ecosystem: Environmental > Aquatic > Freshwater > Lake | place: Spain... | reverse complement strand
GCCCAAGGGCACGCCGGCTGCCGACATCGACCGCGTCAACCAGGCGATCCGCCGGGCGCTCGAGTCCGAGGGCGTCAAGTCGCGCCTGCTGGCCGCCGGCCTGATCGGTGCGCCCGGCACCCCTGCCGCACTGGCTGCCTTGCAAAAGGCCGATTTCGAAAAGTGGTCGCGCGTCATCAAGACCAAGGGCATCAAGAGCGAATGAGCGCGCACCGCAGCGCCAAGGCACAGGCCCGCGGTCACCTGCGCATAGGCGCCGGCGCCAGCTATGCCGGTGACCGCATCGAGCCGGCCGCGCTGCTGGCCGAGCATGGCGCGCTCGACTACCTGGTGTTTGAAACCCTGGCCGAGCGCACCATCGCCCTGGCCCAGGTGCAGCGCCTGAAGGATCCGGCCACCGGCTACAACGAGCTGATGGAAGAGCGCCTGCGCGCGGTCCTGCCGCACTGCCGGGCCCAGGGCACCCGCATCGTCAGCAGCATGGGCGCGGCCAACCCGCAGGCCGCAGCGCACAAGGCGGCGCAGATCGTGCGCGAGATGAAGCTCGGCCCTTTGAAGATTGCTGCGGTGATCGGCGACGACGTGCTCGAGTACTGCCGCGCCAACGCGCAGACCCTGCCCATCATGGAGTCAGGCCTGCCGCTGTCCAGCCTGCAAGGCGAGCTGCTCAGCGCCAACGCCTATTTGGGCGCCGACAACATCGTTCAGGCCCTGGAGCAAGGCGCCGATATCGTGCTGACCGGGCGGGTGGCCGATTGCTCGCTGTTTCTGGGGCCCATGATCCATGAATTTGGCTGGAGCCAGTCCGACTGGAACCTGCTCGGCCAGGGCCAGGTCTGCGCCGACATGGTCGAGTGCGGCGCCAATGTCTCGGGCGGCTTCTTTGCCGACCCGGGCTACAAGGAGGTGCCCGACCTGGGCAACCTGGGCTACCCCTTTCTGGAGATGCGCCCTGACGGCCACGGCGTGGTGGCCAAGGTGGCGGGCACCGGCGGGGTGATCAACCGGGCGATCTGTACCGAGCAGATGCTCTACGAAATTCATGACCCGGCCCACTACATCACCCCGGATGTGGTGGTCGACTTCACCGAGGTGCGGCTGACCGAGCTCGGGCCGGACCGGGTGGGCATGAGCGGCGGCCGGGGACGGCCGCGACCCGATCTGCTCAAGGTGTCGGTGGGCATCAAAGAAGGCTGGATAGGCGAAGCAGAAATCACCTACGCCGGCCTGGGCTGCCTGAACCGCGCCAGGCTGGCCGAGCAAGTGGTGCGCGAGCGCTTGCGCATAGGCGGGGTGCAACTTGAAGAACTGCAGGTCGACTACATCGGCATGAACTCGCTGCACGGCGCGGCCTCCCTGCCCACGCCCCATGAGCCCTATGAGGTGCGCCTGCGCTTTGCCGGACGCGCCAAGGCCAAGCGCGACGCGGCCAAACTGGCCGGCGAGGTCGAAACCCTGGTGGGCAAAGGCCCGGCCATGTCCTCACTGCCACGCACCACAGTGCGCGAGGTGCTGGCGATTTATTCGGTGCTGATTCCGCGCGCTGCGGTGCGGCCGCAGCTCTTGATGCTGGAGGTGGCATGACGCGGTTTTACCTGCGCGAAATCGCGCATGCCCGCGCCGGCGACAAGGGCGATGCCAGCAACATTGGCGTGATTGCCTATGTGCCGCAAGACTATTCCATCTTGCTCGAGCAGGTCACGGTCGAGGCGGTGCGCCGGCATTTCGGCGCGCTGGTCAAAGGCCGCATCACCCGCTATGAGATGCCGCATGTCGAGGCCCTGAACTTTGTGCTGGAAAACGCACTGGGCGGCGGCGTCACCCGCTCGCTGTCGCTGGACCCGCATGGCAAATCCTACGGCGCGCTGATCCTGACCCTGCCCGTGACGGTGGACGCGACCGTGGCCGAGCGCCTGCTCGCGCAAGGCCGGCAGCCCCTGCCATGACAGCGGTCGACGCCGAGCGCATTGCCCTGAGCGTTGATGCAGCGCGCGCGCTGGCCACAGCCGCCCTGCGCGGCTTAGGCTATTCGTCCGAGCAGACCGAGATCTTGTGCGCGCACATGCTGGACGCGGCTCTGTGCGGGTATGAATACTCGGGCCTGCCCAAGATCCTGCAGATCGCGGCCAACCCCAAGCGCCAACAGCCCACCACGGCGATGCGCGACATCCATGCCACGCCGGTCTCAGCGCTGATCGACGGTGGCAACCATTCGGGCATGCTGGCCATGCACCACGCCACCGATCGCGCGATCGCGATGGCGCGGGCCCATGGCTTTGCGCTGGTGGGCGTGACCAACAGCTGGATGAGCGGGCGCAGCGCCTACTATGTGGAGCGGATCGCCAGAAGCGAATTGATAGGCATACACACCGTGGGCTCGGCCAGCCTGGTGGCCCCGCCGGGCGCAAGCCGGCCGGCCTACGGCACCAACCCCATGGCCTTTGGCTTTCCCAAAGAAGGCGATCCGCTGGTGATCGATGTCTCAACGGCGGCCTTTCCCGGCACCGAGCTTGATTTTTACCAACTGCTGGGCATGCCCCTGCCAGCCGGGGTGGCGCTCGACGCGCACGGCCTGCCCACCACCGATGCGCAGGCCGCCAAGCAAGGCGCCTTGCTGCCCTTTGGTGGCCACAAGGGCTATGCGCTGGGCCTGGCCATGCAGGCGCTGGGGGTGCTGGCCGGCTCGGGCCTGAATGAGGCCAAGGACTACGGCTACCTGATCATCGCGATGCGGCCCGACCTGCTGCTGCCGCTGGCCGACTTCAAACGCGACCTGAGCGAGCAGCTGGCACGCATCAAGGCGGTGCCTCGCCAAGAGGGGGTGGCCGAGATCCGGCTGCCCTCCGAGAAGTCGTTTGCCTCGCGCGAGCGCGCCTGGCGCGAAGGCATCCACATTGACCGGCTCGTCCACACCCGCCTGCTGGCGCTGACTGCAAGCCCTGCGGCCCAGCCCTGAGCCCCTCACCGGAGACAACCCATGCCCGCCCTTGCCCGCGTCGACAGCCACGCCCATGTGTTCGACCCCGTCGCCTTTCCACTGCGCGACACCGGCGGGCACATGCCCGGGCCGGCCGAATGCGGCACCGCGCAAGAATTCTTGACGGTGCTGGGCGCACACCAGGTCTCCCACGGCCTGCTGGTCAATCCACAGGCTGGCTACGCCACTGACAACCGCTGCATGCTCAACGCCATTGCCCGCTCGCAAGGTCGGCTCAAGGGCGTGGCCCTGGTGGACCACGGCGTCACCGACGCGCAATTGGCCGAGCTCCAGGCAGGCGGGGTGGTGGGTGCGCGGTTTAACTTGCTGTTCGCCCATGCCACCTCTATTCGTGGTCGCGAGGGCGAAGTTTTGCTGGGCCGGCTGCGCGAGCTGGGCTGGTTCGCGCAAATTTACTACCGCGACGACAGCCTGCTCGAAGCCCTGCCGGTGCTGCAAAGCTCAGGCATTGCGCTGGTGATCGACCACTGCGGTGGCTTCGACCCCGACAAGGGCTTGCAGCAGGCGGGCTTTCAGGCCCTGCTCCAACTCGGTCGCGAGGGGCAGGCGGCCGTCAAGCTCTCGGGTGCGTTTCGGCTGTCCAAAAAGCCCTGGCCCCACAGCGACCTGGACCCCTTCATCGCCGCGCTGCTCGAAGCCTTCACACCGGATCGCTGCGTTTGGGGGTCGGACTGGCCTTTCGTTCGCCACCCCGCGCGCACCGACTACGGCCCACAGCAACGCCTGCTCGAGCGTTGGGTGCCCGATGAGGACGCTCGCCGCAAGATCGAGTGGGACACGCCGAGCCGGCTGTTTGGCTTTGCGCCACTGCGCTGACGCAAGCCAGCGCCCTCAAGGCTTGGGGCTAGGTGGCGAGAACAGTTCGTCGTACTTGCGCTCGTAAGCGTGGTAGTCCAAAAACTCGTAGAGCTCGCTGCGCGGCTGCATCAGATCGAGCACATTTTTCTGGGTGCCGTCGCGCAAGATCGCCTGATACACCTTGAGCGCGGCAGCCGACATGGCGCGCGCGGCCGACAGCGGGAACAAGGCCGCTGACACGCCCGCGCCCGCCAGTTCATCCAGGGTAAACGCCGGCGTGAGTGAGAACTCGGTGATGTTGGCCAGCACCGCATGGGGCCGGGCGATGGCATCGACAAAGCGGCGGTATTGCCCCAGCTCGCTGCAGGCTTCAGCAAAGATCATGTCGGCGCCAGCCTCCACATAGCGACAGGCGCGCTCGATGGCTGCGTCTATGCCCTCGACCGCGATCGCGTCGGTGCGGGCGATGATGAAGAACTGATCGTCGGTGCGCGCATCGACCGAGGCCTTGATGCGGTCGACCATCTCGGCGGTCGACACGGTGGCCTTGCCCGGCCGGTGGCCACAGCGCTTGAGCGCCACCTGGTCTTCAATGTGCATGGCCGCAGCACCGTCCTTGATCAGACCCTTGACCAGGCGCGCGATGGAAAACACGCCACCAAAGCCGGTGTCCACATCGACCAGCAAGGGCAAGCTGCTGGCGTCGGTCAGGCGCCGCACCTCGGTGAGCACATCGCTCAAATTGGTGATCGCCAAATCAGGCAGGCCATGCGAATAAGTGGCCAGACCGCCACCAGCGAGGTAGAGCGCTTTGTGGCCGACCCGCTCGGCCATCATGGCGCAATAAGGGTTGATGGCGCCGACGATGGGCAGGGGCTGGTGTTCTGCCAGGGCGGCTCTGAAGCGCGCGCCTGCCGAGTGGGATGTCGCGGTCACTGTCCATTCCTTTGAGCGAGAGAAAAAAGTGGGCGGTGTGGGCCCGCAAGGAATTTAACAGCCTGAGCCTGAGCCCGGCGGACTGAAAGATCTTATGGGGCAGGCTGAACCAGACGATTGCGCAAAACACCCAGCTGCGAGACCTCTAATTCGATGAGGTCGCCGGGCGACAAAAATCGGCCAAACTCCAGCCCGGCCCCATTGCCCACGGTGCCCGAGCCCAAAAACTCGCCGGCTCGCAGCGTCTCATCGCGCGAGACATGTGCAATGAAGTCTTCAAACCGAAACCGCATTTCACCACTGTTTCCACGCCCACGCTCCTCCCCATTGACGCGCACGACCATGGTCAGGTCGTAGGGATCGGGAACTTCGTCGGCGGTGACCAGCCAGGGGCCAATCACATTTCCTGTGTCGAAATCCTTGCCTTTGCCCGGGCCCAAAGACGCTTGCATTTCCGCCATTTGGGCGTCACGGGCGCTGACATCATTGAAGATGGTGTAGCCAAAAATGTGCGCTTGCGCGTCTTCTTTTTGGATGTTTTTGCCGGTTTTACCGATGATGACGCCAAACTCCAGCTCGTAATCCATCATCTGGGAATACGAGGGCCAAAGGATGTTCTCGTCATGGCCAATCACTGAAAAGCGATTGCACTTGTAGTAAGTAGGCTGCTGGTACCAGACGGCCGGCAACTCAATTTTGGCCGGGTCTGTCGAGCCTCCCGTGATGCCAAACAAGTGCCTGTGCGCACGGGCCTGGCGCACGTGCTTTTCGAAAGCCAGAAAATCGCGCATCTGTCGCGGCTCGGGCACCGGTGAGCGCAAACGGACTGCATCCAGGCGCACGGTTTTGAGGGGATGGCGCGTCAATTCCCTGGCTTGCTCCAGCGCATCTGGACCGCCATCAATCAGCGCCAGCATGCTGGTAAAACAGCTGGCCTGGTGGGACGCCGTGAAGTCGCACACCGTCAGCCCATCGTCGAGCAGCGCGCCAATATGCTCAGCGCCGTCAGCCACCACAAAAGTCACTAGCTTCATTGCTTTTCCAATCCTGTGTCAGGATCATTCGGCCTTGATGTCGGCGATTTTTGCCAGCTGACGATTGAGCTCCACCTCTTCACGCATGAGCTTCATGAACGCATCGCCCTGAATACCCACAGGCTCGGCACCCGCAATAGCGATTTTCTCCACGATGTCGGGCCTGGCCAGCGTCTTGCGAAAAAACTGGTTCATGGCAGCCACCATGGCAGGTGGCATCTTTGCCGGTCCGATCACGCCTATCCAGGTCTCGCTGCGCATGCCCTTCAAACCCTGCTCTTCAAAAGTAGGGCCTTCTGGCAACAGCTGCGAACGTTTTTCGCTGGCCACACCCAACACGCGCAAGCGCCCACTTTTGATGAAGGGCATGGCTGCATTGAGCGCTGAAAAAGAAGCCGTGACCTCGCCGGCAAGCAGCGCGCGAATGGGGTCGGTCGATGACTTGTACGGAACGTGGTAGAGCTTGATCTTGGCCAAATGTTGGAACTGTTCTGCGCCCAGGTGGGTAGACACACCAATGCCGGAGCTGGCGTACTGGATCGCATTGGGTCTTTTTTTGGCGTCGGCGACAAAATCAGCCATGTTCATCCATGGCGAGTCGGCGCGCACCACCAGCAGGTTGGGCGCGGTCACCAGCAGGTCAATCGCCGTGAAGTCCTCCACGGTGTCGTAAGGCATTTCCTTGCGCAGCGCCGGGTGCGAGGTGTGCGTGCTCGGGATGAACAGCAAGGTATGACCATCCGGTGCAGCCTTTGCAACGTACTGCGCCCCCAGAACACCTGAGGCGCCGGGCCTGTTCATGACCACAAAGGACTGGCCAAATTCCTTCTTCAGTTCTTCGGCCATGATGCGGGCAATCACGTCGGTGACACCCCCCGCACCGAAGCCGACCACCACCTGAACAGACTGGGTCGGCTTGTAAGCGCTCTGCGCCCCCGCCATGCTGACCCAGACCGCCGCCGCGAGGGTCATGCCCAGGCGGCCGAGTTTGCGCCAATGCGATAAGAGTGTCATGTCATGCCTTTGAAAAGTTGCGACGTTCCGTCAGTCATTCTTGTGGCTGGTGGCCGGGCCCGCAAGTTAAAGCCCGTACCTGCACTTGTTCCATTTCCGAAATAATGCCTCAATACAAAGGCCTGTTCAACCCATGAGCGAAGTAAACCGCACTCTTGAATCGATTGACTTGCAGTTGCTCGAACTGTTTGTCACCATCGCGCGGTCTAAGACGATCGCCTCGGCCGCCCGGCAATTCAATGTCTCCCCCTCGTTGGCCACACGCCGGCTGGCCGCGCTGGAGCGCGCCCTCCAGGTTCGCCTGTTTCAGCGCACCACCCGCGCCCTGCACCTGACGGACGCAGGGCGAGACACGCTTGAATGGGCAGACCTGGTGCTCAGCAGCCATGCTGCGCTGATGGATGAGCTGTCCCACAGAGATCAGATGCCCGAGGGCCTCATACGACTGGCGGTCAGTGACTACGTCGCGTCCATGTTGCTGCCTGATTTTTTGACCGGGTTCATGAAGCGCTACCCCAAGGTGAATTACCTGATCAAGACCACCGACCACCTGGTCAATCCGGTTGACCAGGCCTTCGACGTGGCGGTCCATTCGGGCTTCATGCCCGACTCCAGCTTGATCGGTATCCCGGTGCGGCCGGTTCAACGCATCTTGTGCGCCTCACCGGCCTACCTCCAGCAGGCCGGTGCCATCGACTCGCCTGCGGATTTGCTGGGCCACGTCTGCCTGGCCCATGAAGCCACCGAACAGGCCGAATGGTTTTTTGAAAAGGGGGGCCGCATCTGGGGCCAAAGCATTCATCGCCAGCTTTCTGTCGACAGCTTTGTGGCGCTGCTGCAATTTGCACTCAAAGGCATTGGCGTCGTGCGCATCAGCCAGAACGTGGTGCACCGCCACCTCGCATCGGGTGAGTTGCAGCAGGTCTTGCCCGACCACCGTTGTGTGCTGCCCAACGGTGAACTGCCTTCGATCTGGGTCATCTATCCCAACCGCAAACTGCCTTACAGGGTGCGAACCTTTGTGACTGAATTTCAAAGGTTTTTGGAACATGCGACCTGATCACGCGCTGACAGGCGCCAGCGAACGCATTTGGGCGCGCAATTGCGCCGTGGCGGCCAAGTCGGCTTGTCCGTGTTCATCCAGAACAACGCCATACGACAGGCGGGCGGCTTGCTGCGACACATAGCCTTGGGCCACATCCAGCACCACGTGGGCAACGTCCCTGTCGATCGCCAAGCCATAGCCGCCGCCGCCGGCAGTGCGCACAATCACGAAGTCTCCTGCCTCCAAGGCATGGTCACCCTTCAGGGGCCGCTCCACCGTGCCGTTGGCGCGACGGATTTCGATCTCCGATGGCTGGCCAGTGCCACCACCACGAAGTCCCCACGGAGGGCACTTGGTGCGGTCAATTTTCAGGTTGACCCGGCACGACCCCATGATGCGGTAGGTCTTGACCACCCCCAGTCCACCGCGCTGGCGTCCTGGGCCTCCCGAGTCCGTGCGCATGGCATACGCGTCGAAGCGATAGGGGCAGACCATTTCCTGCATCTCAACCGGCACATTGCCCGTGTCACCATGCGCATTGGATCTAGAGGGACCATAGCCGTCCATGTCAGCCGTGGCGCCCCACCCCCCACAAATGGTGTCGAGGTTGTAGAAATGCCGCCCCGTCTGCGGATCGCGCCCGTGGAAAGCATGCACCCCGTAGGTGCCATGGTGGGCGGCGGCCGCTCGGTCGGGAAACGCTTCGGCCAAGGCATGCAACACGGTGTCCACCACGGTGGGGATCATGTTGCCCGACGAGCCCAGCGCGCCGGTGCCGACCGCAGAGATGAATTTTCCGTCGGGTATCTCAATCTCGAGCGGCCTGAAATCACCCTCATTGACCGGCTGCCCTGGGGTGAACAAGTATTTCAGCGCAATGCGGGCCGCAGCGACCGCACCACCGTTGCGCCCGGCATTGAAAGGGCCGGCCCGCTGCTCGGCCACACCGCTGAAATCAACCACGATTTTTTTCGCATCCACCCGCACCTTGACGCCCACCGGCACGATGCTGTTCAGATCGATGCCGTCGTTGTCTAAGAACGAGTACGCCTCGTATTCACCCGGCGTGGCCTGCGCCAGCGCAGCGAGCACCATGGCTTCGGAGTGATCCCACATTTGGCTGATCGCAGCACGAAATGACGGAACCCCAAACTTGAGCGCCAACTCGCTGACCAGCTGCTGGCCCATCACGCAGCCGCCAATCTGTGCGTCGATATCGCCCATCAGCATTTCCGGGAACCGGGTGTTGCACTGGATCACGCGAAACAGCTCCTCGTTGCGCCGTCCTTGCTCGATCACTCGAACAGTGCGCATGTGCAAGCCTTCCTGAAAGATTTCGGTCGCCACGGTGGAGCTGCACGAGCCGACCATCATGCCGCCTATGTCTATCCAGTGCATCAGCACGCAAAAAAAGCCGACCAACTCCTCCTGGGGGCCTACGCGCACAGGGGTGTACATCACGACGTTGTTGAGGTGCTGGCCCAGGGTGCCGGCGTGGTTGGAGAGCACGACATCCCCGCTTCGCAAACGGTCGGCGCCATAGATGGCCAGGCCATCGCGCACGGCCGTGCCCAGCGCGTTGGCCACGAAAATCGCCAAGCTGCCGCGGGATTGTGAAATCAAAGCCCCGTCCGGATCGACGATGCCGACCGAATAGTCCTTGTACTCACTGATGAACGCGCTGAAGGCCGTGCGAACGATGTTTTTGTCGATCTGGTTCGGAATGGACACCAGGTCCTGCCGAATGACCTCCAAATTAATGGGATCAAAGGCCTGTGTGCCGGAGGCTGGGTGGGCGAGCGCGCTGTTCATGCTGAGGTCCTTTCAACACCGACGGGGCAGTGGATGATGAGTTCGCCGAATTGACCCACACGGGCCTTGTCGCCCGGCATCAACACACAGGTGCTGCTGAATTCCTCCACGATGGCGGGGCCCAAGAGCTCAAATCCGATCGGCAGGTCAGCCCGGCGCCACACCGCCACCACGATACGCCCGTGGGGCGCAGGAAAGTAAACCGAGCGGTGCCCCGATGGTTGCGGCGTCTCCAAAGTTGTCACGCCCAGTGCCAGCAAGTCGGGCTTGGGCACACCAGCAGAGGCGCCCAGCCTGAGCGCGACAACTTCTGCATTGCAGCGCTCATTGACGTGACCGAAACGCGCCAGGTAAACCGCGCGAAAAGCCGCTAAAAAAACAGCCGGGTCATCGCCCTTGCGGTAGGCCACGCGCACGGTATGGGACTGGCCTTGGTAGCGCGTTTCCAAGCCGTAATCGAAAACAATGCCGCCTGCCCCCACATCGCCGGCCATGATCTCAGCCGCTTCTTGCTCGAGACTGCTGAAGGTCTCATCCACAGCCTGCAGCGAGGCCTCATCGACCTCACGGATGAGGGTGCGCGACAAATCGATTCGAGCCCCGGCCAAGAGCATGCCCAGTGTGGAAAAGTTGCCCGGTTGCGGCGGCACGATCACCTCAGGGATGCCCAGGTCACGGGCCAAAATAGAGCCAAAAAGCGGGCCGCCACCGCCGAAGACGAACAGCGAGAAATTGCGCGCATCCTTGCCACGCTCGATCGTGATTTCGCGAATCGCGCCCTTCATGGTGGCGCAAGCGAGCAAGAGGACGCCTTGGGCCGCAAGGTCCACCGCCGCCTCGCCGCTGTAGCCCAGCGGGGCGGCGACTTTTTCGCGTATGGCCTGCTCTGCAGCCGGCAGGTCGAGTTTGAGTTTGCCGCCCACAAACGCACCATTGCCAATCCTGCCCAACACCAAGTTGGCATCGGTCACCGTCGGCTCGGTGCCCCCTCGGCCAAAGGCCACAGGGCCAGGCTCCGAGCCCGCACTGCGGGGGCCAACGGTCAACTGGCCGTGCACATCGACCGCGGCAATGGAGCCACCGCCCGCACCCACCTCCACGATGTCAAGCACAGGCGTTTTGAGCGGAAAGCCGCGCTCATAGCCACCCACATAGTAAATTGGCTGTACGTCGTAGCGTCCGTCCATCACCAACGCACACTTGGCGGTGGTGCCGCCCATGTCAAAGGCAATGATGTTGTTGCGACCCATGGCCTTGGCATACGCCGCCGCACCGATACATCCTCCAATGGGACCGGATTCCACCAGGGCCACCGGTTGCTCCACGGTGCGATCCACCGACAGCACGCCGCCGTTGGAGCCCATCATGTAGAGTTTGCCTTCAAAGCCCTGGCCCCGCAGCCGCCGCTCAAAGCCTTGCAGATAGCCGCGCATGCGCGCCCCGACATAGGCATTCGCCTCAGCGGTGGAGGTGCGTTCGTACTCGTACCACTCGCGGCTGAGCGCAGTCCCGCGGGTCACGTAAACGCCGGGCAGTTGGGCTTCGATCATGCCAGCGGCCTGCTCCTCATGCTCAGGGTTGGCATAGGCGTTCACAAAAGACACCGCCACCGCCTCCACGCCAGCGTGACGCAACACGTGGCAGAGCGGCTCAATGCCCGCCACATCCAGCGGCGTGACCACCCGGCCCAGGTGGTCCATGCGCTCTGCAAGTTCAAAACGCAGTTGCCGCGGCACCAGAGGTGGATCGCGTCGGTAATTCACTTGAAAGGGCACGGGTCGATTGCCCCGGCCGATCTCGACAACATCCCTGAACCCTCTGGTGGTCACCAAGGCCGTGCGGGCGCCGGAACGCTGCAAGAACGTATTGATAACGTGTGTGGTGCCGTGCTTGAACAGCAGCGTCTGTGGCAATGACACACCCGTTTCACTCAGCCCCTCAAGAACACCATCGACCAGGTCCGCGTACTGGGTCAAGGTCTTGCCATAAGACACGCTGCGGCTGAGAGTGTCGTACACCGCCACGTCCGTGAAGGTGCCGCCGGTATCTGCCGCCACCAGGTATCGCTTTTCCGGACTGTCGCTATCGAGCATAAAGGCGCCTCCAAATCGGAAAATCATTTTGTACGCGCCCAGTCCCCTGATAAAGCCTGCGACAAGACTAAGAGAACTTCCGAAGGTGCAACAATCGATTCAGGCGCCTATGCCACGCCAGGGCATGAAGCAGGGGACGGCTCGAATGCTTTTTCGTCGGTGTGAACGACACACAAGCTGTGCGAAAAAGCAATCCCACGGACGAGATGAACACACAGGTTTCCGAACGCGTCACAGTGACTGCCGCCCAGGCCCACGCCTTGGCGGTGAACGCCTTGCTGCCTCAAGGCTACCGCCCAGAAGAGGCGCAAGCGGTGGCCGATCATGTGGTCGATGCCGCTTTGTGTGGCTATGAATACTCGGGCCTGCCCAAGATCATCAATCTGATCGAGCACGCCAAGCTGCGCGGATTGCACCGCCCGCAAACCACGCTTCATGAAACCACTGTGTCGGCCCGCCTTGATGGCGGCAACCAAAACGGCATGCTGGCCATGCACCATGTCACTGAGCTGGCGCAGGCCAAGGCGAATGTGCATGGCTTTGCGGTGATAGGCATCAACAACATTTGGATGAGCGGGCGCAGCGCTTTTTATGTAGAGCGGCTGGCCCAGGTCGGTTTGATCGGGCTGCACACCGTGGCCTCACGTCCTCAGGTGGCGCCGCCCGGTGCGGCTCGGCCTGCCCTGGGCACCAACCCGATAGCCATGGGCTTTCCGACCGAGGCCGACCCACTGCTCATCGACATGGGCACCTCGGCGCTGATGTTCACCGACCTGATGCACCGCAAGCGCATGGGTCAGCCCCTGCCCGAAGGGGTGGCCATCGATGCCCAAGGCAGGCCCACCACAGACCCGGCCAGCGCCCTGCTCGGCGCGGCCCTGCCCTATGGGGGCCACAAAGGATTTGCGCTGGCCTTGGCGATGGCCGGTCTGGGAGTGGCTGCGGGTTCGGCCAAAGACCCTGACCAAGCCGGCTACTTGCTGATGGCCATTCGCCCCGACCTGCTGCAGCCCTTGGCACAGTACAGGCGCGATTTGTCTGAGCTCATTGAACGTGTCAGGCGCACGCCCCGACTGCCGGGCATCCCAGCGATACGCATCCCCTCTGAGCGCGCCTTTGCGGAGCGCAGGCGCAGGCTGCAAGAGGGCATAGAGCTGGACCGGCTGGTGGTGGACGCCCTGATCCAAGCGGCCCACCAGGACGGGCGCTCTACTCTGGCTTGATGCCGCCCTCGCGCACCAGTTGCGCCCACACGCCGATTTGGTCGCGCACGTAGGGACCAAATTCATCGGGGCCCAGGGGTGCAATTTCAAAACCAATGCCAGTCAACTTGTCTTGCACATCACGCTGAGCCAAAGCCGACAGGGCTGCATCGGCCAGCTTGACCATGGCCTCGCGCGGCGTGCCGGCAGGCGCAAACAGGCCATTCCAAGCGGATATGTCGTAGCCCTTGAGCACCTCGGCGATCACAGGCACCTCTGGCAGCAGCGGGGTGCGGCGTGACATGGTCGCAGCAATCACCCGCGCCTTGCCCGAGCGCACATGCGGCATGGCGGTGGCAAAGTCGGCAATCAAGACCTGCACCTGTCCGGCCACCAAATCAAGCATGGCCTGCGGGCTCGACTTGTAGGGCACTTGCAAGATGTCTACACCGGCTGCCCGCTTGAAGGTCTCCATGCCGACCAAAGTGGCGCTGTTGGGCGTGGCGTAAGCAAGCTTGCCAGGGTTCTTCTTGGCATGGTCGATCAACTCTGGCACCGATTTGACAGGCACGCTGGGGTTGACCAGCAGCAAAAAAGGCAGGAGCCCAAAGCGCACCACCGGCACCAAATCTTTGACCGGGTCGTAAGGCAAGGACTTGTACAGGCTTGGGTTGGCTGCGTTCGCGCTGGCCCCGCCCATGAGAAAGGTCAAGCCATCGGGGGCGGATTTGGCCACCGCGTCGGCCGCGATGATGCCGTTGGCGCCTGGGCGGTTGTCCACCACGATGCTCGCGCCGACCCTCTCACTCAGCGCTGGCAGCGCGATGCGCAGCACGTTGTCGGTGTAACTGCCTACCGCAAAGGGCACCACGATGCGGATGGGCTTGGCCGTCCCCTGAGCCAGTGCCGGCACCGCCGACCCAGCCAAGGTGCCAAGGGCAGACGCCAAGATCAGACGTCGGCTGGGCAGTGATGAATCTAAGCGGGGCTCAAGGGGTGCCAATGACATAAATAGATTGGTTTTGAAGCGGATATGACAGAAGCTTACCGTGTTTTGACCATTTGAGACTCAGCCAGCGATGGGCTCGGCCATGCAAGTTCAAAGCGGCAAGGTCGACGCGGGGCCCTCCAGGCAAGGACCTCAAGCCTCGCCTTTGAAGGCGGCGGGCGTCTGTTGCATGCTCAGCAAGACCTGCCCTTCATCGTTCACACGCCCGAACCGACGCATAAAACAGTTTATGCAGAAAAAAAGCGCCCTCAGGCGCTTTTTTCATCCAAAGCCCACGGGCCTGGTCCCCGCTTACTTGGCCACGACCCGAATCATCTCCAGGCACTTGTTCGAATAGCCCCACTCGTTGTCGTACCAGGCCACCACTTTGATGAAGGTGCTGTCCAGCGCAATGCCGGCGTCAGCATCAAACACGCTGGTGCAGGTCTCACCGCGGAAGTCGGTGGCCACCACTTTGTCCTCGGTGTAGCCGAGCACGCCTTTGAGCGCGCCTTGGCTCTGCGCCTTCATCTCGGCGCAGATCTCGGCGTAGCTGGCTTCCTTGTTCAGCTCCACCGTGAGGTCGACCACCGACACGTCGGAGGTGGGCACACGGAAGCTCATGCCAGTGAGCTTTTTGTTGAGCTCGGGAATCACCACGCCCACGGCCTTGGCTGCGCCCGTGCTCGAGGGGATGATGTTTTCCAAGATGCCGCGGCCGCCGCGCCAGTCTTTGTTGCTAGGGCCGTCCACGGTTTTTTGCGTGGCCGTCGCGGCGTGCACGGTGGTCATGAGGCCGCGCTTGATGCCCCATTTGTCATTGAGCACCTTGGCCACGGGGGCCAGGCAGTTGGTGGTGCACGAGGCGTTGGAGATGATGTCTTGGCCAGCGTAAGTCTTGTCGTTCACGCCGTAGACGAACATGGGCGTGTCGTCTTTGGAGGGGGCAGAAATCACCACTTTTTTGGCGCCTGCGGCCAGGTGCTTGGCGGCCGTGGCTTTGTCCAGAAAGAGGCCGGTGGACTCGAGCACGATGTCGGCGCCCACTTCGTTCCACTTGAGGGCGGCGGGGTCGCGCTCTTGCGTGAGGCGGATTTTGTGGCCGTTGACGATGAGGGTGTTGCCCTCGACCGAGACCTCGCCCTTGAAGCGGCCGTGCACCGAGTCGTACTTGAGCATGTAGGCCAGGTAATCGGGCTCGAGCAGGTCGTTGATGGCGACCACCTGGATGTCGCTGAAGTTTTGCACGGCGGCGCGCAGCACGTTACGGCCAATGCGGCCAAAGCCGTTGATGCCAATGTGGATGGTCATGGGTGAAAGCTCCTGAGGCTGAGTTTGAATGGGGAGCGGCGCTCCAAGGAGGGCCCGCAGGGGCCCACATCGTCGTGCCTGCAGCTTACTTGCGAAGTACGGCGCACACCGTGTCGGCCACGTTCTCTGGCGTGAAGCCAAAGTGCTTGAACAGCTCAGGCGCAGGCGCCGATTCGCCGTAGGTGTCAATGCCGACCACGGCGGCGCAGCCGTATTTCCACCAGCCGGAGCTTGAGCCCATTTCCACGGCCACGCGCGGCAGGCCCGCGGGCAGCACCTCGCGCTTGTAGTCGGCGCTTTGCTGGTCAAAGGTGGTGGTGCTGGGCATGGAGACCACGCGCACGGCAATTTTGTGGGCCCGGGCCAGCAGCTCTTGGGCCTTGAGCGCGAGCTGCACCTCGGAGCCGGTGGCGATGATCACGGCCTGCGCCTTTTTCTTGAGGCCCACCTCGGCGGGCTCGGCCAGCACGTAGGCGCCGCGCGTGATGGCGTCGGCGTCTTGCTTGGGCGCGTAAGGCAGGTTCTGGCGCGACAGCAAGAGGGCGGTGGGTTTTTGCTTGTTGGCCAGCGCCACCGTCCAGGCCACGGCTGTTTCGGTGGTGTCGCCCGGGCGCCACACGTCGAGGTTGGGGATCAGGCGCAAGCTGGCGGCGTGCTCAATCGACTGGTGGGTGGGGCCATCTTCGCCCAGGCCAATGGAGTCGTGGGTGAACACATGAATGACGCGAATTTTCATGAGCGCGGCCATGCGGATGGCGTTGCGGCTGTAGTCGCTGAAGGTCAAGAAAGTGCCGCCGTAGGGAATAAAGCCGCCGTGCAGGGCCACGCCGTTCATGATGGCGGCCATGCCGAACTCGCGCACGCCGTAGTTGATGTGGCGCCCACCTTGGCCGGCCTCGTTTTTCACCACCGCGCCTGTCGCGTCAAAGCGCAGGCTGGGCGTGCTCTTGGTGTTGGTGAGATTGGAGCCGGTCAGGTCGGCCGAGCCGCCCAGCATCTCGGGCAGGGCCGCGGTGAAAAATTCGAGCGCAATCTGGCTGGCCTTGCGGCTGGCCACGGTCTCGGCCTTGGTGTGGGCGCTTTGCACGGCCTCGACGGCCGTGTCTGCAAAGTGCTTGGGCAAGTCACCCGCCATGCGGCGCGTGTACTCGGCGGCCAGCTCAGGGTAGGCGGCTTGGTAGGAGGCAAAGCGCTCCGTCCATTGGGCTTCCCGCACTGCGCCCTGGGCCTTGGCATCCCAGTCGGCGTAGACCTCGGCGGGCACCATGAAGGGCTCGTGGCTCCAGCCAATGGCTTCCCGTGTGAGCTTGATTTCTTCGGCGCCCAGGGGCTCGCCATGGGCCTTGGCGGTGCCCGCCCGGTTGGGCGAGCCCTTGCCAATGGCGGTTTTGCACATCACCAGCGTGGGCTTGTCGCCGCTCTTTTTGGCCTGGGCAATGGCCGCGTCCACGGCGTCGGCGTTGTGGCCGTCGATGGGGCCGATGACGTTCCAGCCGTAGGCGGCAAAGCGCTGGGCGGTGTTGTCAATGAACCAGGGCGCGACCTGGCCGTCAATGGAGATGCCGTTGTCGTCATACAGCGCCACCAGCTTGCCCAGCTTCCAGGCGCCGGCCAGGGCGCAGGCCTCGTGCGAGATGCCCTCCATCAGACAGCCGTCGCCCATGAACACATAGGTGTGATGATCCACGATGGCATGGCCAGGGCGGTTGAACTCGCTGGCCAGCAGCTTTTCAGCCAGCGCCATGCCCACCGCGTTGGTGATGCCCTGACCCAGGGGGCCGGTGGTGGTTTCCACGCCGGGCGTGATGCCGAACTCGGGGTGGCCGGCTGTTTTGCTGTGCAACTTGCGGAAATCGCGCAGCTCCTGCATGGGCAAGTCGTAGCCCGTGAGGTGCAACAGCGCGTAAATCAGCATGGAGCCGTGGCCGTTGGACAGCACAAAGCGGTCGCGGTCGGCCCACAGCGGGTGGGCCGGGTTGTGCTTCAAGTGCCGGCCCCACAGCGCCACGGCCATGTCGGCCATGCCCATGGGGGCACCCGGGTGACCCGAGTTGGCTTGTTGAACTGCATCCATTGCAAGCGCGCGAATGGCGCTTGCCATCATCT
>Ga0247831_1004894_pt1 | contig 17357 bp, 10 predicted proteins | sample LaCruzMarch2015__9_FD_192406 | JGI IMG/M metagenome (GOLD analysis project Ga0247831, IMG submission 192406) | Freshwater microbial communities from meromictic Lake La Cruz, Castile-La Mancha, Spain - LaCruzMarch2015_1m | ecosystem: Environmental > Aquatic > Freshwater > Lake | place: Spain... | reverse complement strand
AAAAATGCTTGAAGCTCACTACCGAAACTAAGGCATTTAACTTTAATAAAGATTTTCTCAAAGAAATTGCTTCAAAATTATATCCTTTAGATATTCTTTCGGCAAATATTCTCACACTTTCATTGCAACGATACGGTCAAAATGAACGTTCATTATTTTCATTTCTTGAATCATCAGATCATACAGGTTTGGCTAAATTCGACAAGCAGGATAATCCGTTTTACAATCTGTCAAATGTTTATGATTATCTGAATTTCAATTTCTATTCATTTTTAACTTCAAAATATAATCCAGATTTTTCTGCTTGGAGTTCAATTCGTTCTTCAATCGAAGAAGTAGAAAGGGCATTTGAGTTAAATATCACTGATTACATTAAAGCGGTCAAAGCAATAGGGCTTTTAAATATTTTTTCTTCAAGTGGCTCAATATTAGACTTGAACTTCTTGATTGATTACTTGAAAACTACTAGTGGTGTTTCTGATGCCAAGGATATTATAAAAAAGCTTGAAGCGAAGAATATTATTCGTTATCGTTTACATTCTAAGCGTTTCATTCTTTTTGAAGGAACTGATTTAGACATTCAAACTGCGTTGATAGAAGCAGGAAATAAGATTTCAGAAGTTGTTGATATTACAACTCTTCTAAACAGACATATTAAATTCAGTCCGGTTTTTGCCAAACAATATTCCTTCACGACAGGAACGCCAAGGTATTTTGAGTTTGTAATTTCTGATTACCCGATTCATAAAATACCTGAAGGTGAAATTGATGGTTTTGTAAATCTTGTTTTCAATGGTAAATTGAAAGAAAGCGACATCCAAAATAAATCCAAGTTACAAGAGGAAGCTGTTATTTACTGTTTCTTCAAAAACTCTTCAGAGATAAAGAATCTATTGTTTGAGATTGAGAAAATTCAAAAAGTTATAGAAGAAAACAAAGAAGATAAAGTTGCTAAAAGGGAACTTGAAAATATCTTTGAATCACAAATCCGTTTACTAAACCACTTTATAACTGATAGTATTTATTCAGGTAGTAAAGAAGTAAAATGGCACTTCAAAGGAGAAGAAAAAAAAATATCGGACAAGAAAGATTTCAACAAGTTGCTTTCTCAGGTTTGCAGTATCGTGTATGATTCAACACCTGCATTCAAAAATGAACTGGTAAACAAACACAAGATTTCTTCATCTATTCACACAGCAAAAAAAAATTATTTCAAATCGTTAGCGAACAATTGGGATAAAGAAAACTTAGGTTTTGAAGACTCTAAATTTCCACCTGAAAAGACAATCTATTTGTCGCTTCTCAAAGAAAATGGCATTTCACCAATAAGAGATAACTCTCTAGATGTAAGTTCAATTGATGAGAATTCTTCATTCAATAGATTATGGAGAGCATCGGAAGATTTCCTAGAAAGTGCCAAATCTGAACAACTTAAGATTTCTGAATTGTCGGAAATGCTAAGCAAACGACCTTTCAAATTAAAGCAAGGGTTAATTGATTTTTGGATACCTACATTCTTGTTTTTGAAACGTGACGACTTTGCTATTTTCAATGATGAAAGTTATATCCCGAATTTATCAGAAGAAAATTTGGAGTTAATTGCTAAATATCCCGACAAGTATTCTATTAAAACTTTTGATATTGAAGGAGTAAAACTAGATATTTTCAATAGCTACCGAACTTTTTTGAATATTGCTCCTGAGCAAAAATTCGATAACAACTCATTTATTGAGACCATTAAACCGTTTATTGTATTCTACAAACAATTACCAGAATATAGCAAAAACACAAATAGACTTTCATCCACTGCAATTAAAATTAGAAAAGCAATTGCAACTAGCAAAGACCCAGAGGAAACCTTCTTTGAAGCGTTTCCAAATGCGTTGGGAATTACGCTTTCAACTTTACAAAAAGACAAGTCGAAGCTTCAAAGCTACACCACAAATCTGCAAGTTGCTGTAAGAGAGCTTAGAACCTCTTATGATGAATTGATTAAACGATTTGAGGAATTTATTTGTAATGAGTTTGTAGGTAAGACCGTTGACTTTGATGAATACAAAGCGTATCTGCAAAAGCGTTTTTCAAAACTAAAAAAGCATTTGCTTTTGAGCAATCAAAAAACTTTTGTACAACGATTGGATTCTCCATTAGATGACAAAAAAGCTTGGTTGAATTCCATTGCTCAAGCAGTAGCTGGCAAAACGCTCGAAATTTTTTCTGATGAAGATGAAATCTTGCTTTACGAACGATTTAAGTCAATAATTTTAGAGCTAGATAGTTTAACCAAAATCTCGAAAACGGATATAGACGAAAACAAAGAAGAAGTAATTGGAGTTAAAATAGATTCGTTCTTTAGCAAAATTGACCCTAAAGTAGTTCGAGTTCCAAAAAGCAAGAGTGCAGAAATAGAGCTATTGAAAAACGAATTGAAAAACAAATTAGGTAAAGACAATACCTCAAATATTGCAGCAGTCATAAACCTTCTTAAAGAATTATTACAATGAGCAGAGTAAGACACGTTTTAGGTATATCAGGAGGTAAAGACAGTGCTGCTTTGGCTATTTACGTCAAAACAAAATACCCTTCCATTGATTTAGAATTTTATACTTGCGATACAGGAAAAGAACTAGATGAAACCTATCAATTAATTAAAAACCTAGAGGTTTATCTTGGAATAAAAATCGAACTTTTACAAGGGGCACAAAACAGTTCCGAAGACCCCTTTGACCATTTTTTGAAAATGTACGGAGGTTTTCTGCCTTCTTCAAACGCTCGGTGGTGTACTAAGAAACTTAAACTCGACCCTTTTGAAAATTATGTTGGAACGGATCCCGTGATTTCTTATGTAGGAATTAGAGGTGATGAAGAACGAGAAGGATACATTTCGACCAAGAAGAATATTCAATCTATTTTCCCTTTTAGGAAAAATATCTGGAGTTTAGATGTTGTAACAAAATTGCTAGCAAATCAAAATATGGAGCAACTTATAGCAATGTCTAAGAATATAGATTTTGGTAAAAATCAAGAAAAAGCTTTTCAAATAATTGCAAGAAAAGTAGATATTAGTTTTACACTTGACCAAAAGCTAAATATTTTGTTAGATACCAACGTAAAGGCATTCAATTATTTGGTTTTTGATTTTTTAAAAACAACGGATTATCCTTTAGCAACCGAAACCGCTTTTCCACTATTGGATAATGACGAAGTTTTGGTGCGAGCTGATATTTTCAAAATCTTGGAAGAAAGTGGTGTGGGTGTTCCTGCATACTACAACAAAATTGAATTTGAAATCAACGGTAAAAAAGGAGAATACGCAAGAAGTCGTTCCGGTTGTTTCTTCTGCTTTTTCCAACAGAAAATTGAATGGGTTTGGTTGTACGAACAGCATCCCGATTTGTACAAAAAAGCAATGGAGTACGAGAAAGACGGCTACACTTGGGGGCAGTTTGAAAGCTTGGAAGAATTGATTCAACCTAAAAGAATGGAGAAAATCAAAGAGGAGTATATTAAAAGAATGGAAAAAAAATCAAAAGCAAAATCACCTTACCTCGTGGACATCTTGGATGATGCTGAGAGTGAAGGTTGTGCAGCTTGTTTTATTTAAAAAATTATATACAACATTATGAAGATAACAATCGAACCAGATTTGTCGACAGCAGTCGAGTATTTTTTTGCTTCACCAGCAAAGACTTTTAAAAATCAATCTCAATCAACTAAAGTTTTGAAAATTCCTTTGCAGCAACGTGATTATGATTGGGGAAATAAAGACGAAAAAGGAAACAGCATTGAAGGATTACTTGAAGACATGGATTATCACATCAGTGAAAGCACCGATAATTATTTCGCAGGAACAGTTCTATTAGAAAATCAAAATTCTGATAGCCTTAAATTAATTGACGGACAGCAAAGAATTACGACTCTCTTTCTTTTAAATTTTGTAGGGTATTTAATAAGCCGATACAGAATTGAGAATATGCCAACATATCCTAGTCCTATTCATTATGCTCTTCAGTTCAAAGATCGTTTTGATACGTTTTTAAAATTTGAAAAACGCATTTTTATAACCAACCTAAACGACAGTGTTGACAGCTTAATAAATCAAACAGGCGCAACTGAAAGCAACCAAGAACTTCTTAAAAGAATAGGTCGAAGTAATAATACAGAAAGAGATTATTGGGCAAATATTACTATCAGGCTTCAATTTGACGACATAGATATAAACGCATCAATCATAGAAACTATAAAGAAAACAAACCTCTTAGAACACAATGGGAAGTTTGAATTCAAAACTAATAAAGGGCTTTATGCCAATGGCTTAAACATAATTTTAGATTACCTTATAGAGACAAACCAACAAGGACCAATTTCAAACGATGAATATTTAAAAGAACTAATAGATAGGGTTGAAAAATATTTACACGTTTGTGGTTTAGCTTCCATTATTTCAGAAGATGAAAATGATTCTTTCCGCCTTTTTGAAATTTTGAATGATAGAGGGCAAGATCTTTCAGCATTAGACTTGATAAAGAATATTATTTTAGAGAAGTGTAAACAAAAAAGCATTAAGATAAATGATTTTACAACAAATTGGAAGAATTTAAAAAATAATATAAGAAAGAGTTTTACAAAAGGAAAAGCAGATTCTATTTTTGTCGAAAATATTATAAGGTCAGAAGGCAGCACACTAAAAAACAAAGAGATATCTTACCTCAGTAATAAGACAACAAAGGAAAAAAGGAATATTGTTTTTATGAATGAAAATATTGATGACTTTTTTCTACGCTTATTGGCATCATCACTAATTCTAAAAGAATTAAATGAAAATACTGGAATTGCAAAAGCTACAAATACGACTCCTTTTAGCAGAAATGCAATGACCGCTTTTCAATATGCTACTTTCATGAAAATGATAAACTATAATTGGGGTTCTCAAATTATATTATCCTCCAACATTAACTACTTAAAATCATCAAAATATAAAAACAGTTTTAATATTGGTTCAAACCCTGATTGGAAAAATAAAAACTCAAATCGAGATATAGTTGACTTAAATCATTTCACTCGTTTTTTAGGTGATATTTCATTAAAGTTAGGTTTATTAGGTGTTGTAAATGGACTTGCAACTAAAAATCTACCAACCACTTCAAAAGATATAGCAAACTTAATTATCCAAAACATTGAAAAAAACCCAAACGATTTTAATTCACAACCCAAATTAGAAGCATTAAAAAATCAAATTATTGCTTTGTTAAACGGAGCTATTTTTACCAATGTCAATATCAACCAATTTGAATCAAGATTATCAACAACATTTACTGCAAGTACTGGTCAGAAAAAAAATATCGTCAAAATACTTCTGTATTTTATTTATAATCAAGGTGGTTTAGTTCATAACTTTTCATATCCCGAATTAGAGCATTTAGAACCTCAAAGCCCAACTGCGGGGAGTAATCCATACTATTCAAGTGCAGATAGAACGGAAATAATTAATAGACTAGGTAATTTTGCTTTAATTGAAAAAAATATCAACATTGTCGATTTTTCCAACAAGCCTTTAATTGAAAAAATTCGATTAGCTACCACCGACCCAAACTTGACTTCGATTGCATTATTTAATAATGATTTGTTTTTAAATTTAGACTATGAAAATTCAAAAACGAAAAGTACAATTTATGGCGCGATGCCTTTAATAAAAAAAGCTACCACTAATTCACCTTTAGTTGATGATAGTTTTGATCTTAATGGTGTTCCACTGCCATATTTCTTTAATGAACGCAGTAAGTTTTTAGCAGAATTAGCTAGAAAAATTGTCTGCAATACAACTAAATTTATTGATGATTCCGGTAATTATTAGATGTTTTGAGATTATTTAAAAACAATATATATCTAGACTACAACTCCACCACCCCAATCGACCCAAGGGTGCTTGACGGAATGTTGCCATTTTTAAAGGACAACTTTGCTAATCCAAGCAGCACCCATCATTTTGGTCAGGGCATCAATGAAAAAGTAAGACCGGCACGTGAGCAAATAGCTGATTTTATCAATGCAAAGTCCAACGAATTGATTTTTACAAGCGGAGCAACCGAAGCTATCAATATTGCTATTAAAGGAGTTGCAGAAAGCTACTCAAATCAAGGAAAACACATCATCACCTTTTCAACAGAACATAAAGCTGTTTTAGATACTTGCAAGGACCTAGAAAGAAAAGGTTTTGAAATCACTTACTTGCCTGTTCAATCCAATGGAATAATTGATATAGCTGAACTAGAAAAAGCCATCCGATTAGATACGATTCTAGTTTCTGTGATGTACGTAAACAACGAAACAGGAGTTATTCAGCCTATTAAGGAAGTTTCAAAAATAGCACACGAAAAAGGAGCTTTGTTTATGACAGATGCCACTCAAGCCGTTGGTAAAATTGAAATAGATGTAGATGATTTAGGTATTGATTTGCTTTGTTTTAGTGGTCATAAAATGTATGCTCCAAAAGGTATTGGAGGATTGTATGTAAGAAATAAAACAAAACTCTCCCCACAAATACACGGAGGCGGACACGAACAAGGTTTTAGAAGTGGAACATTGAACGTTCCTGGAATAATTGCCTTGGCAAAAGCTTGTGAAATATCCAGGGAAGAAATGGCTTTGAATCAAAGAAGCATTTCTATTTTGAGAGACAAACTTGAAACTGAATTATTAAAATTGCCAAATACTTCAATAAATGGTAGTTCAGAAAATAGAATTTATAACACAACAAATATTTGTTTCCTAGGACAGGATGCCAATGTTATGATTGGCAGAATGAAAAACATTGCCGTTTCTAATGGATCAGCTTGTTCCTCTGCTATTGTTGAACCCTCTCATGTTTTAAAAGCAATGGGATTAATTAATGAAGATGCTTTTGCTTCATTGCGCTTTTCTTTAGGTAAATACAATACTTTTGAAGAAATTGATGTAGTGGTTAAAAAAATTAAAGAACTCACAAATCCAAATTTTAAAAATGCTTAAAGATTGCGATTGGTCATTAGTTAGAGATTACAAAACAGGTTCTGAAAACGAACCTATACAATTCTATTTAGACGGATTGGCTAATAGTAATGAGTTTAGTTTGTTGTTGGGCTATTTCAGTTCATCCGCCATCAATTTGTTATCTGTTGGCTTTGCCACTTTTATAAGCAAAGGTGGAAAAATGAAAATGATAATCAATCATTTGCTTTCTTCCAAGGACAAAGAAGCAATTTCAAGAGTTGAAGATAATCCGTTTGAAATAAAAGTATTTGATTTAAGTGATTTTGATTCGTTAAGAAAAGCACTTAATGAATATGACACACATTTTTTCGAATGCTTGGCATATCTAATTTCTGAAAATAGAATTGAAATAAAAGTCATTAAACCAAATGGAAATGGAATTGCTCACTATAAATCGGGGGTTTTCAGTGACGGTAGAGATTTTGTAGGGTACAAGGCCTCTTGCAATTTTACATACTATGGATTGTCAGAAAATTTAGAGGAATTAGAAGCTAGTATAAGTTGGGCTGATGAACACTCATACAATAAGATTCAAAACAAAATTAAGGATATTGAAGATTACTTTAATGAAGCTGTTATTAATGTTGAATACCTATCATCGAAAGAAATTGAAGTTGTTATTAAAGATAGTTTTGACAAGAAAGATATCAATGAATTGTTGGTTCAAGAAGAAAAACTACTGAAGAAAAAACAGAGTTTGATTTCAAATCCAAAGTTCAAAAAAACAATTGATAAGCTTTTTAGTGATAGCGAAATAATTAGAAGAACACCGAAATTTCCTTATTCAGAAGGCCCAAGAAAATATCAGGTAAATGCCTACGACAGTTGGGTTGCAAATAACTACAAAGGAATGTTTGCAATGGCAACAGGAACTGGAAAAACAATAACATCATTAAATTGTCTTTTCGAAATTTATAAAAAAACAGGATTTTATAAATCATTAATACTAGTGCCTACAATGTCTTTGGTGGAACAATGGGAAAAAGAATGTGGCAAATTTAATTTTACAGAGAATATTATTAAAGTTTACAGTTTGAATAATTGGCAATCTGAATTGTCACGCCTCGAAACATTAAACTTACTTAGCAAAGAGAATTCTTTTGTTATTATTGCCACATACTCCTCATTTCTAACAACCAGATTTCAGAGTCATTTAAAAGAATTATCAGCCGGCACATTATTGATTGCTGACGAATGTCATAATATGGGATCACCTAGTATTTTGAAAAAGTTACAATCAATAAATTTTCACCAAAGGATTGGATTATCTGCTACTCCTGAAAGACAATATCAAGAAGAAATTAATAACTCTATAAGAGATTTTTTTGGCGAAAAAAATGAAAACGATTATGTTTTTTCTTATACAATGGAAGAAGCTATAAAAAAAGAGCCTAAAGCATTATGCCCTTACAGATATTATCCTAAAATAGTCCGTTTGACTGATATAGAGTTTCAAAAATACGATGATTATACAAAACGCATTAACTCAATGCGTCCAAAAAATGAAGAAGAAAAAGAAATTTATAATCGACTATGTATCGCACGACAGAGGATTATTCACAAGGCAGAAAACAAATTAGATGTCTTCAAATCTATTTTGATTGAAGAGTATAAAAAAAGAAAGAATTTGAAATTTACACTAGTTTATGTTCCTGAGGGCCTAGCAGATGAGGATGTGATTTTTGATGCAATTAAAAACGACATAATACTGGAAACTGATTCAGATCGAAATTTGTTGAATCTTTACACCAGGATATTTGGTGAATTATTTGTTGACGTAACAGTAAAACAATTTATTGGTAATACATCAACAGATGACCGCAAGAAAATATTAGATGATTTTGCAGACGGAAGATTACAAGTTATTACATCGATGAAATGTTTAGATGAAGGTATTGACGTACCCCGCTCTGAATTGGCAATTTTCTGTTCAAGTACAGGAAACCCTCGCCAATTTATACAAAGAAGAGGCCGAGTATTGAGATTGTCAGTAGGGAAAGATGAAGCAGTTATTTACGACCTTGTTGTAGTCCCTGACCCAAGTGGAGACGATACATTGTTCAAAACAGAGCAAGGTCTTGTTGCAAAAGAATTACGTAGAATCAGAGATTTCTCAGAAATGTCTGAAAACAAACATTATACAAGAGAATTATTAGAACCAATTTTAAAATATTACCACTTAACCTTATAAATTTATGGCACGAAAGGATGATATGCTAAGAGCATTTTTGAAAAATCAGGAATTTTGTAACCAGTATAATATTACATCAAGCCCGGATTTGACTATTTATAAAGCCCAGAGCTCTGATTCACCGACTTTAGTCGCTTTGGCAAAAATTATAAATAAATATGAAGACGAAATCACAACGCCTTTGTATCAACAAATAATTAACCTACTAAATGAGAAATTATGATTATTAATAAATTATCGTTAAATAATTTCATGTGTTATTACAACTGCAAATCATTTGAATTTGCAGACGGTCTCAACATTATTCTCGGTCATAATGGTGATGGAAAATCAACTATTTTCAGAGCTTTTAATTGGATATTTGATCAATATTCTAAATTAGACTTGTCAGAGATCTATTCAAAAAAGAAATATTCTGAAATACTAGAAAATGAAAGGTTTGATGTTTTTGTAGAATGCATTATTACACAGTTCGACTATGAATATAAAATTACAAAATCATTTATAGTTACTAAAAATACAGGAAATACTAACATTTCTAATATTAAAGAAGAAATTTGGCGAAAAGATTTGAACACTGGAGAAAATTCAATTGATAATAGAACTATATCCAAATTATCTCAACAAGTTTTCCCTGAAGCATTTCGTAATTTTTCTATGTTTGAATCAGAAACCGATGCACTAAAAATAGTCGAAGGTGTACATCTAGCTGATTTAGTGAAAAATTTCTCAAATGCTAAGCATTACGAAAAATTAGATAAAGTAATTGAGAGTTTTTCCGAAAGAGCAGACAAACAATTTCGAAGGGAATCAAAATCAGACAAAGTCGCACAAGATGCTGTTGATGAAATTGATAATAAAATAGAGACTTTTAATGATGAAATAAAAAAACTAACAGTGCTAATTGAAGACCAGGAAAAAGGCAGAGATTATTATTCAGATAAAATCATAGACTTAGTAAAAAACCTTACAATTTCAGAGGAATATAAGAAAACTGAGTTACAAATTGTAACTCTTAAATCTGAAATTGAAAGAGCAAGACAGGAGAATAAAAATCGCAGCAGGTTCACTGACAATATTTTTGACAGTTTTTATATCCTCAAAGGATTTGATAAAATAATTGATGATTTTTCTAATAAAATAAATAATTTACGACAAGAAAAAAATAAAGTTGATAATGATGAAAGGAACAAATTCGCAATAGAAAAATTGGAATTAGAAAATAAAGCAACGCCTCTTCCTCCAGGTTTTCCATCATTAGATATTCTTAAAGAAATTTTAGAAGATGATATTTGTAAAATATGTAATACACCAATTCATTACAGTTCAAGAGAATATATTAATAAGAGTATAAATTTGTACGAGGAAAGCAAAAAAAATGGGAAAGAATTGAAAATGCCCAATATTTTCCCAAATAATTTTATCGATGAATTTCAAATAATTGACCGTACAATTCAACTAAAACCTGAATTATACTCATCGGAAAGGATTTTACACGAAATTGAGTTTGGTATTAATCGAGTTAATGAAAGTAATAAAAAAATTAAGGAAAACAACGATAAGGTTAATGGCTTAGAAGCTATGAAGACAGATCTACTGTCTAAAGTACCTAATTTATCTGAAGAAGAATTAAAAAATATTCTTCTAAAGCACGAACAATATGGCAATGAAAAGGATATTTTAGTTGGTAAAATCAGTGAAAATAGAACAAAGCTTGAAATGAAGAATACTATTGTGCAAGATTTATATAAAAAGCGTAAAAATACTTTATCTCAATTTAAAGATTCTGATTTTAAGCAATCAACTGTTAAAGTTTTGGAAGACCTCTCTAAATTTGCAAAAAAAGTAAAAGATGAAGAATATAAAAAGTTTTTAAAGGTTTTAAGTGAAAGAGCTACTAACTACTTAAAAGAAATAAATATTGGTGAAATAACTGGCAAAATTGAACTTTACAAGAAAAATGACAAAGAAGTTGCATATAAATCCTTAAATGAGGATAATTCAATTCGGTCAAGCTTGGAAGATTCTGGAGCATTGCAGATTTCAAAACCGTTAAGTATATTATTTGCGATTGCCGATATTGCATCTGAAACAGCAGATAACGAAACCTATCCAATGATTTTTGATGCGCCTACTGGTCGTTTTTCGCCCGACCGTGAACAGGAATTTTTTAAAGTCCTTAAACGTACAAAGAAGCAACGAATCGTTGTAACACTAAGATTCCTCGGTGCAGATAAATCAAATACACCATTCGTAAATAATGATTTATTTCAAAATATTGAAAAAGACAAAGCCTTTTTTATTCAACGAATTCGACCTTTTGATAAAGAAAAGCCTGAAACTATTAACACAGAAATTGAAGTATTATTTTAAACATTAATAAAATGAAGTATCTTAAAAGTATTTGGGCAGAAAGAGTGCCAAACTATAATGCAGGTTATCAAATAATTTTTGATAAGTTAGCAAATAAAGCAAATGAAGGTGGTGATCGGGAAGAAATGGCCTCAGAGACTGGCAAAGTTTTTGCAACTCAATATGAGTTATATATATATGCCTTTTTTCTTGGGTTGTATGCTAATGAACGACAAGAAAGTACATCTAAATCCAATTTTGGTCATAAAATATCAGAGTGGGGTAAGAAAAGCAGAAAATCTTTGAGAGAATCATTTATTGAAATTCAGGATTTTATGTTTATTTCTTTGATTACTATGTCAGATATCAATTTCATTGAATTAGAGAGAAGTATAGACGAGAACGAAATCAAAAAAGCAGTTTCAAAACTTAATGATTTAATGGAATCTTTTGCCAATGGAGGTTTGCAGTTAATACAAGACAAATTGGAAGATAATGAAAATTATTTTATTAGTTCATTGGAAGCACCTTTAAATTTCCTTTTGAAAAAAGTGCAATGATTAGGAATTGATTCGAAAATACTTAGAACTTAATAAGGAAATTGCTGAAGATGATGCGGTAAAAGGTCTTATTAAAACTATTTTATAATCCGTTGAAATTGGGATCTTCATCAATTTTGGTGAAATCTCATATTTGGTTGATAATGGATAATCCGGTCGCCATTATGCCACCTATTCCGGGAATATGAGGTTCTTCTTCACTTTTGGTGAATACATTAATTTTATTAAATGAATATTCTATTTCAATCACACCCATTTCGATGAAGATTTCTGTTAAAATTAGCCGGTTCTTGACCATTCCTATTTTTCAAATTAAAACCGAATAAGAAATTTTTCATTTCACCAAAAGTGACAAAGAACCCTATATCACCGGAATATGCAGATAATGAGTATTCCGGAGTAAAGTTTGACCGGAATATTCAGATAACAAGAAAAATTGAAATAAAGAAGAACCGCGACTAATATAGAATAGGAAACATTCTTGAAAAAAAGTGGAGCTTACCAGAAAGTTAGTTCAAAATAAATTTATTCAGAAAAATTGACAAAAAACCAAATTCAGCTGGATTTTACAAACAAATGATTAAATTTATATGTATTTAAAAAGGTGGAAATGTAATTTGCACCAGAATTTATATACTTTATTAAGAAATTTCTAAATGAAAGAATTATGTCAGCTTTAACCAGAGAAGAAGTAATAAAATCAATAATAGATGGAAATAAAGATTTTAAAGGTTGGAATTTGAGTAATTTGGACTTGAATGGTATAAAATTTTTGAGATTTTCAAATCTTGAAGGTGTAAACCTGGAGGGAGCTAATCTACAAAGAGCAGATCTGGAAAAAGCAAATCTGGCAGGAGCTAATCTACAAAGAGCAGATCTGGAAAAAGCAAATCTGGCAGGATCTAATCTGGAAGGAGCAGATCTGGGAAAAGCAAATCTGGCAGGAGCAAATCTGGAAGGTGCAAACCTGAATGACGCAGACCTATATAAATCAAATTTGGAAGGAGTAAATCTGGAGGGAGTAAATCTGGAAGGATTAAATCTGGAGGGAGTAAATCTGGAAGGAGTAAATCTGGAAGGAGTAAATTTGTGTAAAGTATTTCTACACCGTGCATATCTACAAAGAGCTAATCTACAAAGAGCAGATCTGGAAAAAGCAACTCTGACAGGAGCAAATCTGGAAAAAGCAAATCTACAAGGAGCAAATCTACAAGGAGCAGGTTTGGAAGGAGCTTTTCTACAAGGAGCAAATCTGCAAGGAGCAAATCTGAAGCTAGCAACACTAAATGATACCAATCTGGAAAATGCTATTTTTAAAAATGCAAATCTTTCCAAAATAATTCTACAAGGAGCAAATCTGGAAGGAGCAAATCTGGCAGGAGCAAATCTGGAAGGAGCATATTTGGAAAGAGCAAATCTGGAAGGAGCAAATCTGGAAGGAGCAAATCTGGAAGGAGCATATTTGGAAAGAGCAAATCTGACAGGAGCAAATCTGGAAGGAGCAAATTTGAAAGGAATAAATATAATAGGCGCTAAATTAAATGATATTTCATGCATATTAGAATTAGTTTCAACACGATCAATTCTTAAAGAGATAATTCTGGAAGGAGCAGATTTGGAAGGAGTAGATTTGAAAGGAGTAGACATGGAAGGAGCAATTCTTGCAGGATCTAATCTGGCAGGAGCTAATCTAGCAGGAGCTAATCTACAAAGAGCAGATCTGGAAAAAGCAAATCTGGCAGGATCTAATCTGGAAGGAGCAGATCTGGAAAAAGCAAAGCTGGCAGGAGCAAATCTGGAAGGAGCAAATCTGGAAGGAGCAAATCTGGAAGGAGCAAATCTGGAAGGAGCAAATCTGGAAGGAGCAAATCTGGAAGGAGCAAATCTGGAAGGAGCAGATTTGGAAAGAGCAAATCTGGAAGGAGCAAATCTGGAAGGAGCAAATCTGGAAAAAGCAGTCCTAATTAAAGCATATCTATGTGGAGCTATTCTTCAAGGAGCAAAACTGGAAAGAGCAGCACTTCAATTAGCGAATCTAAAAGGAGTAAAACTGGAAAGAGCAAAACTGGAAGGGGCAAATTTACTAGGAGCAAATTTGGAAGGAGCAAATCTGAAAGGTTCGAATCTAGAAAACTCAAATTTACTAGGAGCAAAACTGAAAAGAGCAAAACTAGAAGGTGTAAACTTTTTAATTGCAAACCTGGAAGGAGCAAACCTGGAAGGAGCAAATCTGCAAGGAGCAAATCTACAAGGAGCAAATTTGGAAGGAGCAAATCTGCAAGGAGCAAATCTAAAATGGTCTAGGCTTGGAAATGCCAATTTAAATAATGCTATTTTAAAAAAAGCCAATCTTTCCTGGGCAGTTATGTCAGGTGCCAATCTGCAAGGTGCCAATCTGCAAGGAGTAAATCTGAAAAATGGAAATTTGGAAGGAACAAATCTGCAAGGAACAAATCTGCAAGGAGCAAATCTGCAAGGAGTATACTTAAAGAAAGCTAAACTAGATATTTCAACTATATTAATTTTTGTTTCAACTGGAGCTATTCTTGAATGTATAAATCTTCAAGGTGTGGAGTTGAATGGAGTAGATTTGGAAGGAATAAATCTTCAAGGAGCAAATCTTTGTATGGCAAATCTGGAAGGAGCAAATCTTAAAGGTGTGAACTTTGAGAGTGCAGTACTACTTAAAACAAATCTACAAGGAGCAAATCTACAAGGAGCATATTTGGAAAGAGCAAATCTGGAAGGAGCAAATCTTCAAGGAGCAAATCTTCAAGGAGCAAATCTATTTTTAGCAAATCTAAATGGAGCAAATCTAAATGGAGCAGATATTGAAGATGCAAAATTAATTTTAACAAATCTTGAAAGGGCAAATCTTGAAGAAGTGAACCTTAAAGGGGCAGCACTAGCTAAAGCAAATCTCAGAATGGCAAATCTGGTTGGGGCAAATTTGGAAGGGGCATTTATGGTTGGGGCAAATTTGGAAGGGGCATTATTGGTTGGGGCAAATTTGGAAGGGGCAAATCTGAGAAAGGCAAATCTGGAAGGGGTGAATCTGGAAGGGGCAAATCTTTTGGATACTAAAATAGATGAAGCAAATAATGGTGAGCACACACCCTAAAAGAATAATAACTTTGAATCATAAAAAAGTAAATAAAAATATATCTGAAGTAGGTAAATATTCATCAGATTCAAATATTTTATTAAAAAACGTTTAAAAACATCAACGGACAGTACCATCCCATACAGGTCAAAAAATGGCTTAATAAAGCTAAAACGAAATGGGTTGAGAGTGAGCATATTTTTAAAATATTTTATTTGTTTCCCTGGTCCAATTTGCAGTGGCTCATACTAACAAAACCATGAAATTAAATCCTGTAACGAAATTTTTATTGAGGGGAAGGTGGAACAATTAAGAAAATTGTTCGTCACCTGGAACCAATGGGAGTTTGTATGTAGATTATATATATTGTTTATCATTATTTTATATTAATATTCCAGTGGAAGACACATTCTTTCCATAAATTTATTATTTATTTTGTTTTTTTAATAAAAAAATGGGTTATAAGTAAAAATATATGTATATTTATATTCGAATTTGAAATGAAACTATTTTTTCGCTTCTTTTCTAACCTATTAATCGTTATAGTTTCACACAATTCGAATTTAATGCTCATCTTCTAAAATCAAATTTGAATTTTTATGAATCACAAACTTTTAAACGAAAGGATTCTGGTACTTCACCAAATTATCGAATCTACCTCCGAGTTTTATTTTAATTCTGGACTAAATAAAGGACAAACTGGGTTGTACGATACCATTATTGGTGCTACTTTATGGTATTTGCCCAGTGGAACTGAACTGTTTAGTGGAAAAATCAGTGAACGTGCCTTAGAAAGTCTGGAAAAAACCCCATTGACTACAAAATTGGTAGAAGAGCATTCCTTTCCAAGAAAAATTGGCGGAAAATACTTGTACGAATTGCACAGAGCTTTAGGTAAACTTACCAAGGATGATATTATTGAAGTTTATAAAGAAAAATTGGGAAAATTTAATTTGGTGTTGAAAGAGGAAAATGACGCTCTTAAAAGACACCAGAGATTGGAAAATATACCTCATGAAGAAGGGGGTTTTTTAAAGTCGGTTGCCAATATAGAGACTTCTGCTTACATGAAGGCGAATATTCAATTAGTTGATTTTCCTGTAGAAAGGTACAAGGAATTCAAAAAAATAAAATCTAAAGCTAGTAATAGAAAAAAGAAAGATGAGTGAAATACCCATCTTGTCCAACTAAAATTCAATGGCACTTTTCAAATGAAATCTATATGAAGTTACTTGTTACCGCCGATTGGCATATTGGCAAAAAATTGCACAATGAGGACCTGCGTGAAGACATACTTATGTTTTTCGATTGGTTATTGGATACAATAGAGAAAAAAAGGATCAAATATTTACTCGTTGCAGGGGATATTTTTGATAACAACAATCCTTCTAATGACTCGGTAAGAACCTATTACAATTTTTTAATACAATTAAGTCAACTGGACTGTAAAGCTATTATTATAGCGGGTAATCATGATAGTCCTTCTTTTATCGACGCGCCAAAAGAGTTGCTTGCTGGTTTGAATATAACAGTTTTGGGATTGTTTCCTGGAATTCAGGATGTAGAACAAATATTTATTCCTATTTGTAATGAAGAAAAGGAGATGGTTGCTGTAGTAGCAGCTATCCCTTTTCTACAGGATCGTTTTGTGAGGCAGGTTGGAGAGGGAGAAGGCGCAAAAGATATAGAAGAAAAGATTAAACAAGGAATGAAGGCCTTGTTTTCAACTATTGGGCTCGCCTTGAGGGAAAAGTATCCCAATATACCAAGAATCGGAATGGCTCATTTGTATGCCCAGGGATCAACGATGAATGAAACAGAAAGAGAAATTCAGGTTGGAAATCAAGATGGGATTGCTTCCGATGATCTGGACCAGTTTGATTTTTTAGCCCTAGGGCATATACACACCGGCCAAACAGTGAAAACAGGTAAGATTCAATATGCCAGCAGCCCTATAAGTCTTGGTTTCACAGAGGATGGATATGAACATAAGGTATTAGTATTGGATATTGTTAATGATATAATAATACCGTCGGAGATAAATATTCCAAAATATAGATCTCTTTACCAATTAAAAGGTACAATGGATGAAATTTTGAAAGATATACAAGCATTGAAAAAA
>Ga0247831_1004893_pt1 | contig 17358 bp, 20 predicted proteins | sample LaCruzMarch2015__9_FD_192406 | JGI IMG/M metagenome (GOLD analysis project Ga0247831, IMG submission 192406) | Freshwater microbial communities from meromictic Lake La Cruz, Castile-La Mancha, Spain - LaCruzMarch2015_1m | ecosystem: Environmental > Aquatic > Freshwater > Lake | place: Spain... | reverse complement strand
GCTGCCGATGGTGCTGGTATTACTATTACCTCTGGTGATGGTAATAAAACCTTCCAATTCCAGGATTCTGGAGACAACTTAGGTTCTTCAGAGAACTTAAACGTTGCATCGGGTAAAGTTTATAAAATTAACAATACTGAAGTTCTTTCTTCAACAACTCTTGGATCTGGTGTTGTTAACTCATCACTGACTTCTGTTGGAACTTTAACCAATCTAAGTGTTGGTAATGTTAATTCTTCAGGTATTGTAACTGCTACTTCAGGTTTCTCTGGAAACGTAACTGGAAACGTAACTGGTAACATTAACTCTTCTGGAGTATCAACAGTTACTTCATTGAATGCAACAAACATTAATGCATCAGGTATTGTTACTGCTACTTCTGGTTTTGTTGGAAATCTAACTGGTTTAGCCAGTTCTGCTACACAACTTGCAACTGGAAGAACTGTAGCAATTACTGGAGATTTAACTTACACTTCAGGATCATTTAATGGCACTGGTAATGTAACAGGAACAGGAACATTAGCAACAGTTAATTCCAACGTTGGATCTTTTGGTTCACAGACTCTGATACCAGTTGTTACTGTTAATGAAAAGGGTCTTGTGACTGCAGTAACAACTGCTGCTGTTGGAACCGCACTTACTGTTTCAGGTGACTCTGGTTCAGAAAATATTGATCTTTTAACAGAATCTCTAACAATTTCTGGTGGCACTAACTTAACTTCTTCTGCTGCATCAAATTCCGTTACAGTTAACCTTGATCCAAATATTTCTTTAACAAGTGTTGTTGCTTCTGGAGTCGTAACTGCAACTTCAGGTTTCTCTGGTAATGTAACTGGTAACTTGACTGGTGAAGTTAATGCTCCTTCATTTGATACCAATGCATCTGGTGTTGTTGTTACTGGTGTTGCAACTGCTACTACATTCGTTGGAGCACTCACTGGAAACGTAACTGGAAACATTAATTCTTCTGGAGTATCAACTGTTACTAATTTAAATATTGGTGGTTATGTTTCTATTGGAAATACTACTGGTGCTATGAATCAGGTTCTTGCTTCTGTTGGAGCAGGTGTAACTTGGAAAACCTTTAATGACCTATTACCACAAACAAGAACAACACAAACCTTTACTGCAACAGCAGGACAAACACTATTCAGTTTTGTGTATAATGTAAACTTCCTTGATGTATTTGTGAATGGTGTTAAGTTATCTTCTGGAGAATTCACTGCAAGTAACGGTAGTACAATCACTCTCTCTGAAGCTGCATTTGTTAATGATACTGTTGAGTTTGTTTCTTATAGTACTCTTGGTGCTGGTACAGGACAAGTTAGCAGTCTAAATGACTTATCTGATGTTACTCTCAGTGGTATTGCAACAGGAAATATTCTTGCATACAATGGTTCGGAGTTTGTTAATACATCAACACTTTCTAATATTACTGCTCTTGATGCAACTACAACTGCAACTATTGAAACAGCAATTGCTGCTGCTCCTAATAACTTTACTTCACTGAATATTAGTGGAGTTTCTACAGTTACTTCACTGAATGCCACTAATATTAATGCATCAGGTATTGTTACTGCTACTTCAGGTTTCTCTGGAAATGTAACTGGTAATGTAACTGGTAATGTAACTGGAAACATTAACTCTTCTGGAGTTTCTACAGTTACTTCACTGATTGCAACAGACATTAATGCCTCCGGTATCGTAACTGCTACTTCTGGTTTTGTTGGTAATGTAACCGGAAACTTAACTGGTAATGTAACTGGAAACATTAACTCTTCTGGAGTTTCTACAGTTACTTCACTGATTGCAACCAATATTAATGCATCTGGTATTGTTACTGCAACTTCAGGTTTTGTTGGTAATCTAACTGGTACTGCATCCACAACGACTAATATACCTAATTTAACTGGTGATATTACTTCACTTAATCTTGCTACTACATTAGCAACAGTCAACTCTAATGTTGGATCTTTTGGTTCACAAACTCTGATACCAGTTGTTACTGTTAATGCTAAAGGATTAGTGACTGCAGTAACAACAGCAGCAGTTGGTTCTGGTTTAACTGTTACTGGAGACTCTGGTTCAGAAAACATTGATCTTCTAACAGAAACTTTAACAATCTCTGGTGGAACTAATCTAACTTCATCTGCTGCATCTAACGCAGTAACAGTTAACCTTGATCCGAATATCTCCTTAACAAGTGTTGTTGCATCAGGTATTGTAACTGCAACTTCAGGTTTCTCTGGAAACGTAACTGGTAATGTAACTGGTAACATCAACTCTTCTGGAGTTTCTACAGTTACTTCACTGATTGCAACAAACATTAATGCATCAGGTATCATCACTGCTACTTCAGGTTTTGTTGGTAATCTAACTGGTATTGCAGCATCTGCAACACAATTAGTTACACCAAGAACTTTTCAAATTACTGGTGATGTTGTTTCTTCTCCTGTTAGTTTTGATGGAACTGGTAATGTATCATTAGCAGCAACAATACAACCAAATAGTGTTGGACTTGGAACTGATACGACCGGTGATTATGTAACCAATATCACCGGAACCGCAAATCAAATTACAGTCACAGGTGGAACTGGTGAAGGTTCTACACCAACTTTAAGTGTTCCTAGTCAATTCACTGCACCACAAGACGTAACAGTTACAAGAGACCTTCTAGTTAATCGTAACTTAAATGTAAATGGTAATATTACTATTGGTGGAACATCTGCGACTTTATTTACAACCGAACTTAAAATATCAGACCCTGATATTGTTCTTGGTTTTAGAACCGATGGAAGTGGTAATGATATTTCTAATGATAATACCGCAAATCACGGTGGTGTTGCACTTGCATCAACAGAAGGAAGTCCATTAGTTCAGTTATTCATTGCTGGGATTGAGACTGCTCCTGCAACATATAAGAAAATTATGTGGTTTAAGTCCGGTACTTTTGCCGGACTTGGAACTGATGCTTGGTTGATAAACTATGCCGTTGGTATTGGATCCACCCAATTCCCAAGTGGAACTAGTCTTGCTGCTGGTAATGTTCAGTTCACCCAAAATGACTTAGCAGTTGTTGGAAACATTAATTCCTCAGGTATTATTACTGCTACTACATTCGTTGGAGCACTTACAGGAACTGCTACATCAACTACTAATATCCCTAATCTAACTGGAGATATTACTTCAGTCAACAAAGCAACTACATTAGCAACAGTCAATAGTAATGTTGGAACTTTTGGTAATGGTACTTCAATTCCAACCATTACTGTGAATGCAAAAGGATTAATCACTGGAGTTACAACAACTGCTGTAACTTCTGCAAATGATGGGGCTCTTACATTAGCAGTTTCTGGTACTGGTTTATCTGGTTCTGCATCCTTTACAGCAAACCAAGCAGGAGCATCTTCATTTACTGTTACATCTAATGCTACCAATGCTAACACTGTATCCACAATAGTCGCAAGAGATGCTTCTGGTAACTTTAGTGCTGGAACTATTACTGCATCATTAACTGGTACTGCTACATCAACGACTAATATCCCTAATCTAACTGGAGATATTACTTCAGTCAACAAAGCAACTACATTAGCAACTGTAAACTCTAATGTTGGAACTTTTGGTAATGGTACTTCAATTCCAACCATTACTGTGAATGCTAAAGGATTAATCACTGGAGTTACAACAACTGCTGTAACTTCTGGAACAACGATTACTGATGATACTTCAACAAATGCAACAAGATATTTACCATTCACAAGTGCAACATCAGGTTCTATTTCTGCAGCAAATGTATCTTCAACTAAACTAACCTTTAACCCTTCTACTGGTGCTCTTTCTGCTACTGATTTCAACTCTACTTCTGATATCAACCTCAAAGAAAATATCAGACAGGTTGAGAGTGCATCTGAACTCGTTTCTAAACTTGAGGGTGTTCACTTCTCTTGGAAGGAAACTGGAAAAGAAACAATTGGTGTGATTGCTCAACAAATTGAAGAGCACTTACCACAACTGGTTCAGACTGGTGATACTCACAAGACCGTGAACTATAATGGTTTGATTGGAGTTCTGATTGAGGCAGTGAAAGAGCAAGGACAAATGATTGCTAATCTTCAAGCAGAAATTGAAGAACTCAAAAAATAATTTGAGTCTAAATTAAATTTAGAGGAGGAAGAGAAATCTTCCTCCTTTTTTCATAAATAAGATATAGGAAAAACATAGTTAATGGCAAATACCAGAGAATTATCTCAACTTGCATCTGTAATATCAGTTGCTGATGAAACTAGAAATGTTGGTATTGGAACAACAACTCCAACATCAAAACTTCACGTTTCTGGTGATGTAAGAGTTTCTGGTGTTGTGACAGCAACTTCTTTTAGTGGTGATGGTTCTCAACTGATTGGCATTTCTGCCAGTTCTTCTTCGCAATGGGTTACAACAGCATCAGGTATTCATACTCTATCTAATGTTGGTATAGGAACCACAAATCCAACATCAAAACTTCACGTTTCTGGTGATGTAAGAGTTTCTGGTGTTGTGACTGCTACTACATTTGTTGGAGCATTAACTGGTACAGCATCCAATGTAACCACGAATGCAAACCTAACGGGTCACGTAACTTCTGTTGGTAATGCTGCAGTATTAGGTTCTTTTACCTCACTACAACTCTTAACAGCACTTACTGATGAGACTGGTTCTGGTGCTAATGTATTTGCTACTAGTCCTACATTAGTCACTCCTGTATTAGGAACTCCTTCTTCTGGAACTTTAACTAATTGTACTGGATTACCAATAAGCACTGGTGTTTCTGGTCTTGCTGCTAACATTGCTACATTTTTAGCAATACCATCAAGTGCCAATCTAGCAGCAGCATTAACTGATGAGACTGGTACTGGTTCTGCTGTATTTGCTACTAGTCCTACATTAGTCACTCCTGTATTAGGAAGTGCAACAGCAACAAGTATTGTTGTTGGTTCTGGAGTTACAATTAATTCGTCAGGTATTAATGCATCAGGTATCATTACTGCGTCTCAACTTTCTACTGGTGCATCTGGTACTGGTATTAATATTAGTACAGATACTATAAGTGGTCCGGCAACTCTTACAATAGACCCAGCAGCAGTTGGAGATAATACTGGTGCAGTACGAATTAAAGGTGACTTATATGTAGATGGAGATCAATTTATTGTTAATTCCATAACAATTGAACTGGCTGACTTTAATGTTGGTATTGCAACCACAGTAGGAACAAATGCACTTCTTGATGGTGCTGGTATTGGTATTGGTTCTATTGGTATAAGAAAAACAATACAATGGGCGAATAGTAGCAATTCATTAGAATCAAGTGAAAGTTTTAATCTTAATATTGGAAAAACCTATAAGATTAATGGAACTGACGTACTTTCTAATACTACTTTAGGAAGTGGTGTTACTAATTCATCACTCACTTCTGTTGGAACACTAGGGCAACTTAATGTTACTGGAGTTTCTACATTCACTAATGGACCTATATTAGTAGGAACAGCAACATCAACAGGAACCACAGACCAAAGACTTCAAGTGACTGGTGGTGCTTATGTTTCTGGTAATCTTGGAATTGGTAATACCCTCCCGACTAGTAAATTAGTAGTTCAAGGTGATGGAAGATTTGTATCTTCTGGTCAAGGTGATGTTACTATTACACATTCCAATCTTGTATCAACAATTAAAGGTACTTCTACTGTTCAACTTGCATTAGGTGCTAATAACAATGAAGTAATTAGAATTAATAATTCAAGTCAGGTTGGTATTGGAACCACAACTCCAACATCAAAACTTCACGTTGTTGGTGATGTAACTGCTACTACATTCGTTGGAGCACTGACTGGTACTGCTACATCAACAACTAATATACCAAACTTAACTGGTGCAATCACATCAGTTAACACCACAACATCATTAGGTTCTTTTACATCAGCACAATTAGCAACAGCTCTTACTGATGAAACAGGTTCTGGTGCGAATGTATTTGCAACAAGTCCTACTCTAGTCACTCCTGTATTAGGTGCTGCAACAGCAACCAGTATTGTAGTTTCTTCTGGTTCTACATTCACTAATGGTCCTATATTAGTAGGAACAGCAACCTCAACAGGAACAGCATCACAAAGACTTCAAGTTACTGGTGGTGCTTATGTTTCTGGTTCTTTTGGTATTGGAACCACAAATCCAACAAGTAAACTTCACGTCATTGGTGATGCAAGAATTACTGGTGTTGTAACTGCTACTACATTTGTAGGTGCTCTTACTGGAACAGCATCATCAACAACTAATATTCCTAATCTAACTGGTGATATAACATCAGTCAATTCTGTTACATCTATTGCTGCTGGTGTAATCGTTGATGCTGATATTAATGCTAGTGCTGGTATTGTTGATACCAAACTTGCTACTATTAGTACTGCAGGTAAAGTATCTAATAGTGCTACGACTGCAACTAATGCTAATACTGCATCTGCTATAGTTGCAAGAGATGCTTCTGGTAACTTTAGTGCTGGTACTATTACTGCTAACTTAACTGGTACTGCAACAAGCACAACTAATATTCCTAACTTAACTGGTGATGTAACTTCTAATGGAACTACAACTGCTATTGCTGCTGGTGTAATCGTTGATGCTGATATTAATGCTAGTGCTGGTATTGTTGATACCAAACTTGCTACTATTAGTACTGCAGGTAAAGTATCTAATAGTGCTACGACTGCAACTAATGCTAATACTGCATCTGCTATAGTTGCAAGAGATGCTTCTGGTAACTTCTCTGCAGGTACTATTACTGCAAACCTTACTGGTACTGCATCTAATGTAACCACTAATGCAAACTTAACAGGACACGTAACATCTGTTGGTAATGCGGCTGTATTAGGTTCTTTTACATCAGCTCAACTAGCAACAGCACTCACCGATGAGACTGGTACTGGTGCTGCTGTATTTGCTACTTCACCAACTTTAGTAACTCCAGTATTAGGAACTCCACAATCTGGTACATTAACAAGTTGTACTGGACTACCAATAAGTGGACTAACGGCATCAACATCAACAGCACTAGGTGTTGGTTCTATTGAGTTAGGACACGCATCAGATACTACACTCACTAGAGTATCTGCTGGTTTAGTTGCAATTGAGGGTGTGAATATTGTAACTACATCTGCAACTCAAACACTTACCAATAAAACTCTTACATCACCTACATTAACAACACCAGTATTAGGAACTCCAAGTTCTGGAACATTATCCAACTGCACAGTAGATGGTACATTTTCAGTGGGATACAAAAAAATTCCACCTGTTGGTACTAAAACATCTTCTTATACTTTGGTTGCTGGTGATGTGGGTAAATTTGTTGAACTGGAATCTGGTGGATCGGTAGTTATTCCTGCATCAGTATTTTCGGCAGGAGACGCAATTATGATTTTCAATAATACAGCAGCTTCAATAACTTGTACTTGTTCTGCTGTTACAACTGTTTATAAGGGTGGTACAAACGCAGATATAGGTACTTTTAGTGTGACAACAAGAGGTGTTGCAAATATTTTGTTTATTTCTGCAACTGTTGCCGTAGTAACGGGTAATCTATCATGAGCGGTATATTTCTTAGCTTTTTTGGCGGCGGTGGTGATTCTTCAATTTTAGTTGAATATTTGGTTGTTGCTGGTGGTGGAGGAGGAGGTTCTCGTGCTGGCGCTGGTGGTGGAGGTGCTGGTGGATACAGAACAGGAAATCTTTCAGTATTATCTGGACAAACTTTTACTATTACCGTGGGAGGTGGAGGTATTGGTGGACCCTCAGACTCATCTCCATACGATGGAACACGAGGGGGAACTAGCACATTTGGACCAATATCATCCACTGGTGGTGGTGGAGGAACTCTAAACAAAGCAAACGGACAAGAAACTGGTGGATCTGGTGGTGGAGGAAGTAGAAACCAACCACCGGGAGCAGCAGGAAATAGTCCGCCAACATCACCACCACAAGGATTTCCTGGTGGATCTGGAAGTCCAGGGAATGAACCATCCGGTGGTGGAGGAGGAGGTGGAGCATCACAGGCAGGTTTTAATGCCCCAGATGGAAGAGGTGGGAATGGATTGCCAAATAGTATAACCGGATCTGCTATAACTTATGGTGGAGGAGGAGGTGGTTCTACTGATGGATCTGCTGGTGGTTCAGGTGGAGGAGGAGCAGGTGGTGGTACAAATGGAACAGCAGGAACAACTAATTTGGGTGGTGGGGGTGGTGGTGGAGGTCCTAATCCCGATCCTGCTTTTGGTGGCAACGGTGGATCAGGAATTGTAATTATTGCTTATCCAAATGCATCTCCTACTCTAACAAGTATTGGAGGAGGTTTATCTTATACTCAACCAACTCGTTCTGGGTTTAGAGTTTATAGGTTTACTGCTGGAACTGGAAACATTACATTTTAAATCTTATGGCACACTACGCATTTTTAGATAAAAATAACATTGTTGTTGATATTATTTGTGGGAAAGAAGAATGGGAAGACGGTATTGATTGGGAAGAATACTATGGAAACATAAGAAATGTGAAGTGTAAGAGAACTTCATATAATACTCGTGCTGGAAAACATCCAAATGGTAATCCATTTAGAAAAAATTATGCAGGTATTGGATTTACTTATAATGAAGAATTAAATGCTTTCATTCCACCCAAACCTTATAACAGTTGGATTTTAAATGAGGAAACCTGTCTATGGGAACCCCCTATTCCATGTCCAAATAATGAAATTAATTATACATGGAATGAATTCTCTTTATCTTGGGTTATAGTTTGAATAAAAATCTAAATAATAAATGTAATGTTCTTATACTTCATAAGAACATAAATAACTAAAAATACAATAAGATGGCTCTCAACTTTCCAAACAGTCCTGCACTGAATGATGTATATACTGATACCACCTCTGGGTTCTCGTATCAGTGGAATGGAACTGTATGGATAAGTTTTAGTGCAGCATCATCAAGTCAAATCAAAGTACTTGATGATATTTCTGGTTCTTTTACAGGAATCGCATTTACCTTTGCACTTACTTCAAGTAGTGTATCAATCTCACCACCGAATGCACAATCACTGATTATCAACCTTGGTGGTGTCATACAAGACCCATCTGATGATTATATTGTTTCTGGAAGTAACATTATATTCTCCACTGCTCCTAATAATGGATTAAGTTTCTCTGGAGTTTCATTAGGACCTGCGATTCCAGTCAATACAATACCATCTGGTACTACGACTGGTGGTTCATTTACAGTTGCTGGTCTTTTATCAACAACAAACTTATATGTTTCTGGTATTTCTACTTTTGTTGGTCTTGCAACTCATACAGGAACAATCTTTGGAAGTAACCTATCACTAACTGGTATTGCAACTGCATCAAGTTTTGTTGGAGCACTGACTGGTAATGCAACTGGTCTCTCTGGTAGTCCTAATATTACTGTTAATAATGTCGTAGCAGCAGCAGGAACCTTCACAAACTTAACAGTAAATGGTACTCAAACCATTATCAATACAACAAGTTTAGAAATCGCAGATAAGAATATTGGTATTGGTTCTACATCATCTCCTAGTGATGCACTTGCTGATGGTGCTGGTATTACGATTTATGGATCTACAAATAAAACTATTACTTGGGAAAGAGATACTGGATGCTTTGAGTATAACCAACCAAATAAGTTTCGTGGTGTTATAGAAACAGTATCTACCGGAACAACTTATGCACTGAGTGGTGGTAAAGTTGTTCTTGAGTTAGATGTAAGAAATGCAACGACATATACTCATAGTTTATCAAATGGTAGTGTAGGTATTGTGTCCTTTAAGAATATGCCTGCGGATACTGGTGTTTCTAATGGTACGACGATTACTGTTATCTTTACACAGAACGCAACAGGAACTGCAAATACAACAGCAGCAACTGGTATTGGTACTAACTGTTTTGTGATTGGATTTGAGAATGGTGCAGCAGTTGCATCAGGTATCTCAACAAGAGCACTGGTAGGTACTGCAACCACTGTGACACTTTCTACGACTGCAAGTGATAGAGATTTTGTATCATTCTTCGTGCATTATACTGGTGGTACAAATACTGTTGCAAGTAGTTATCAGGTTTATGCAACGAAGAATGGTGGGTTCCGTCAAGGTACTGTAGGAGTTTGATATTATGGCACCTCTTTTTACTGGGTTAAAGTTTGGGTTTGGTAGAGTTGATGCTGAGATTGGTGGTGCAGCACAAGGATTAACAGCAACTGGTGGTACAATCACAACACCTGGAAATGGATATAGGTATCATGCTTTTACAACACCCGGTCCAGCAACTTTTACAGTTACTGGAATTGGAATTTATGGTAGTACTGTTGAGTATCTTGTTGTTGGTGGTGGTGGTGCTGGTGGATCAGATAGAACTGGTGGCGGAGGAGGTGCAGGAGGACTGAGAACCGCAACAGGATTTCCTGTAAGTACTTCTCCTGGGTCTTATACAATAACTGTTGGTGCTGGTGCTGCTTTGGGAGGAAATGGATCACCTTCTATTTTTTCTTCAATAACATCTCAGGGGGGTGGTAGAGGGGGAACTGATCCAGATTTTTTTGGACCAACTAACGGCACTGGATTTCCTGGAGGTTCTGGAGGTGGCGCAAGATCCAATAGTCTTGGAGCATCTGGAGGATCTGGTAATAGTGTAACTGGTACAAGCACTCCTGCTCCGTCACAAGGAAATCCTGGAGGTCCAAATACTGCAGGAAGTCTTGGTGGCGCTGGTGGTGGTGGTGCAGGTGCTGCAGGAGCACCAGTAGGTCCTGGTAGCGGTGGTAGTGCTGGTGGAGTTGGATTGCAATATCCACAGTTTACTGGTCCTTTGATTGGTGTTCCATCACTTGCTCCATTAAGTGGTTATTTTGCTGGTGGTGGAGGAGGAGGAAATGCTGAACCTATGGGCGGAACTTTTGCTCCTGGCGGTCTAGGTGGAGGTGGAAGAGGACAATCTGGAGATAGTGGTACATCACCACTACCAGGAACTACTAATAGTGGCGGCGGTGGCGGTGGCGCTGGCCCTGCTTCTGGTGGTGGTACCGGTGGTCCTGGAATAGTAGTCATCCGATACCTAGTATAAAACACCTGATTGGGTGGTACTTTTCAGGAAGGAGGGTGTAAGTCCCTCCTTTTTAGTATTTGACTCCCCCCCCAAACTGATATATAATACTCCTGAATACATTATAAGAAGGTATGGCACTCACCAGTATTTGGTATTATACGAACTTACCAGAAGATATCGTAAATATCATAGAACGAGATCTCACAGAAAACTTTGATCCCTCAATGGGGGACTCAAGACTTCACGGTGATGCTCTCAACAAAGAAAAAAGAAACTCACAAAATACCTGGATACCAACAACTCACTGGGTTGCTGGGTTCTTATGGCACTACGTACAAAGAGCAAATCGTGAGAACTTTCTGTATGACCTGAGAAATATTGATGGTGAAAGTCTCCAATATACTCGTTATGAGACAGGGCAGTTTTATGGATGGCATAATGATGCAGGTCTTGCAACACAATACAAGCCTCAGTCAGTTGGTAATCGTGCAGAAGGACTTGCAAATGACTTTGTGAATGAGAATATTGAACTTGTAAGGAAACTTTCATTTTCATTGCAACTTTCGGATCCTGATTCATATTCTGGTGGAAACGTACAGATAATGGATGAGACAGGGAGTTCTCATATTGTCCCAAGAAAGCGTGGGACGATTGTACTTTTTGACTCTCGTGCACAACATAGAGTTCTCAAAGTAACAAAAGGATGTCGCCGTTCCATAGTTGGTTGGTGCGTAGGAAAAAGGTGGTGTTGATATGGAACAAATGAACGAACTGCAACTACAATGGCAGGAAAGGACGAATACAGGAACTGCCTGGACTCATAATGAAGATTTTGAGAAGAATGGATATCTGGTTATCAAGGACTTATGGTCGGTTGATGAGTTATATCATCCACTACCACCAGAAAGAGGACAGATAAACTACTGGGGCAAGAATATGGATCAGTTCAATCACGATCCAGTAGAACAACAAGTAGAGGGATCTCTGGCACGATACTGGCACCCACAATATCGTAAGATACATACTGGTATTCGTCTCAAACTAGAAGAAGTAATCGGTAGGAAACTTTATAATACTTATTATTATGATCGTTTTTATTTTCCAGGACAAGCATTACTAAAACACGCAGATAGAGATGCCTGTGAGATTTCTGTGAGTGTTCACGTTTCTACAACTCTCAAAGAATGCTGGCCCTTTAAGATTAAAACACCAGACACTTATGTGGATAAGAAGAAAAAGGATGTAGTATTGGTCCCTGGTGAAGAACGTTCTTTGTGTTTAGAACCTGGTGATGGATTACTTTATAAGGGATGTTCCAGACCACATTGGAGAGATCCGATGCCCGGTGGAAAGAAGAGTAAGAAACTGTTTGGTAAGTCAACAACAGAAGATTACTACCATCAAATATTTTTTCATTACGTGATTCAAGACGGTCAAAGAGCACATTGTGCCTGGGATAAAGCACGTTGAGGTATGAAATCTCCACTCTTCTCTTACCCCTCTTATCAGTATCAAGTTGCTGATTGGAGTTTCAAACGCAAAGGACTTCTAAATCGTATAAACTCTCAAAAGTTCGTAAGAACTTCTCTACAAACCTTTGAGAGTGACAGAAGCACAAATAATAAATCTTACGTTCATTATTTCCAAGACCTCATCCGTCCAGAGTTATTTGAGTTTTGTAAAGAAGCAGAAGTATCTTGTAGTATGACTGATTGTTGGACTGTGAGATATCGTAAGGGTGATTATCAAACAGTTCATAATCATAAGTCCTGGGGTTTCTCACTTGTTCTTTATGTTGAGTATGACCCAAAAGTTCATAGTCCCACAACATTTGTATGTCCGTGGCAAGATCCAAGAACTGATACTACAAGTCTTATATGTCCACAAGATGTTCAGGAAGGTACGATCTTTATTGTTCCTTCTTATACACTTCATTATGCAACACCAAATCTATCAAATAAAACCAGAACAGTTATATCAGCAGACTTACTTCCTAAACTACCAGAACATCAATCCATAAATAACTAAAAAGTTATGTACCGTATACAAAAGACAGAGAACATTCAGGGTCAAATCAAAGAAATCTACTACGAAGGTGATTATCGTTGGAATACTGATTTTGATGTTCGTAAACTTTATGAGACTCTTACAGAAGCACGTGCAGACCTATATTCTTTTGGTGGTGAAATAAGTGCCGATGTTGTTGGTGAATAAGCACCAATAGACCACTTCACAAACTGACCACTCACCCTCTGGAATCTCACCAGGGGGTTTTATAGTATGTAAGAATCCAAGAAAAACCAAGAATGTCCCTTTCTAATCTTGACCGATTGATTTTTATTGTTTCATTTCTTGCACTTATGAACTGGGGAACTCGGATCGTTAAAGTTATTTTAACTTCTTTTTAAATGCTCACGATTTATACAAGTGGTTATGGATATTCTCACAGGCACTGCTGTGCCCTTGTAATCTGGTTCTGTGAGAAGTATCTACCCAGACATAAGATTGAGATAGAAGTTCTTCACAGAGGTCTTGTGAGAGAAGGTGTTTATGGTTGGTGTAGTGTTCGTGATTGTGACTGGAGACCACGAAGTTTTTTGATTGAGATTCATAATCGTCTTTCCAAAGAAGATTATATGAAGACAATATTTCACGAAATGCAACATCTTCTACAACATATTCGTGGTGATTTAAGAGATAAGAGAGGCATTCGTTGTTGGAAAGGTATTGATTGTTCTGATTTAGATTATAAAGAAATGCCATGGGAACTTGATGCTCATCAAAGAGAATTAGAGCTTTATGAAGAGTACTTGACAGAGCACTCATAAATTGATATAATACCTTTGTGAGGGTTGATAAGCATGTATAAGATTCTTCAAGGGTAAATAATAAAAAATAATCTTATCTTAATCTAAGATGACAAATTCCTACATTTGGTTTCTTCCATTTGGTGTTATTCTTTATTTGATGATAATGGACGAAAACATTACAAAATATGTAATACTACTCTTTGAGTCTCTTTCTGTTTATGCCGAAAAAAAATATCTAATGATTAAACTTCATCCCTTCTGGTTCACAAATCCAATCTCTCAAAGAATAATGATGAAGAAATATGAAAAGATGGCACAAAAACTCTTGACAAATCATAAATCATAACCTTATCATAATAAATATAATCAAGTCATTGGAGACTTCAATTATGTCAAGAACTTTTAGAAATCCTGTTTATGAGTATAATTATTTTCGTCATCCAAAAACGCAAGGAGAACGTAAAAAACTAGACGGATTTATTCGTGATTCTGTGTTTGAAGAGTTTAGTATTTCCGGAATCAATCATGCACATCATAGGTTAAATCGTATTCCAACCTCTTATGATGACGTTGGTTTCAGTGCCCGACAAGAAGTTCACGAGACTGTTTAGAAACCGACACAAAGACCCCTTGACCGGGGTCTTTTTTTGTGCTATACTACTCTCATAGACACAAATCCCCCAATGAACTACAAGGCAACAGTTCAACTCTCATACATCAGTACCAGTGATGGTGCGATTGGTTGTGATGATATTCTTCCTGCCGAGAATATCAAAATAGAAGTACCTGCCGAAGACCTGAACATTCATCAGTACTTTTATCTATTCAATCGTTTCCTACGGGCAGTTGGTTTTTGTGATTATAACATTATGAAAGGTGGAGTTCAACTTGCCTTTAATGATATGAGAGATCAAAAAGAAATGAAAAAGGTTGCTGATGAATATGGTCTGATACTTGAGGAAGATTTTTCAGAGCAACTTCAAGAAGAAGTAGGACTTGCAAAGAAGTTTGATGAGGACTGGGCACTTGTGGGTAAGACATTTGAGGAGAATGAAAAACTGCAAAGTGAAGTTCTGGACCTGAGAGCAAAACTCTCACGATATGAAAGTCCAAACAATCCTAACTATACAGAAGAAGAAATTGAAGCAATCTGTGCGGAGGCAAGAAAATCCTGATGTCTGAAAGAGCACAAAACCTAATGGATCAGATTTGGAACATTAGATACTCAAATCCTGATATGACAGAGAAAGAACTAGTCTCATCGGTTCTTCAACTTGCGGTGGAACATATACAATCTTATAATGCCCAGAATGATATGATAGTTCTGGACCGAAATGACCTCCTACAACTTGCCGAGGAACTCAAATGAACTCTTGGAGTTTGTTACAAGAACAAATGGATACCGAAAAGAAACAGAAGAGATATGATGCCCCTTGGTTAGATACAACTTATGATGGTTTTGATGAAGAACAAATCCAAAAAGTATTGAAAGTACAACGACAAGCACAAAAACTTCTTGATGCGGCACATCGTGTTGCTGATGGTGAAGTACCTCTTGGGAAACTTATTCGTTTGGGACATAAAGACCCTATGAGTGCTCGTGTTCGTTATGAATATGGTGCAATTCTTCTTGCACTTGTAGAAGAATGTGCTTATAAGAAGGATGAATTGTATTTAGTGAATGTTCGTGATATACTGGATATTATTGAGGTCTTGAATAATGGATGCTGAACATTATCTTGATAAAGGACAACAAGAGAATGAAAAAGTTTTAGATAAAGCTGCTTTCAAGGTATCACAAATCCTACGAATATTTGTAGAAGGTATTGATAAGGCAAAGTTTGTTTATATGTACACACTATTGTATAACCAGATGGGTCAAGGACCAGACGGTGATGAGAATATGAGATACTGGTTGAATACTTATAATACTCATCTTGAGTTTTGTCCTGCTGATGAATTGCTACATAAAATGCCCGAAATCATTGGATACTTGGAGAGTTTCTTATGAAACCAACTAAATCTTGTAATACCTGCAAACACTATCGTAGAGATTGGTTATCTTTTATCTTTCGTCGTATTACGGGAGATAACTTTGATCGGTGTATGATACCAATACACTATAATTATCCTCCTAATAATGCTCCTTATCGTTTTTGTGAGATGGAAAGAGACCCAAACTGGGAGTTTATGAAAAATCAAATAGATACTTGTGGGGTTGATGGTAGTCACTGGGAAGCAAAATGAGCAGACTACAAAGATTTCTTGATGGATTTGATGCAATTTATAATGCAATCTATTTTCGTTTTGATTTGCAAGATAATATAGATCGTTGTGCATTCTTTTATGAACTCAATATTGGGTGGTACGATATGTACGAACCTGATGATATGGGAGTTAGAGACCCTTGGAACTTATTGGGAAGAAATACATGTATCAAGGTTACAGAAAAAGATTATGATGCTATAATAAAAGCACTTGACGAACCTCCCAAGTATATTGAGGGACTTGCAAATCTTATGAAAAGGGAACTACCATGACTGATTACGAATATCAAAAAACACTAATGATTGGTGCGATTATTGGTGCTTGTTTTACATTACTTGCTTTTTATATGCTAAAACCATCCCCAGAAAATCACACAGTCACACCAAAAACAAACTTTGCGGTGGTGGATAGATATGAAGACCGATGTGATGTAGTTCAGTGGTCGGATGGTAATTTAGCAACCTATAAGTATTTTTTAGATTGTACAAAATGAAAAACTCTTTAATTATCTGCGACAAAAGAGAAGACTATGGGACTGATTGGTATGCCTCCATTATAAACATAAGAAAGTGGAGTTTATTTCAAGTTTCGGTTAGTTTTAACGATTACCCTTCTTGGCCTTATTTACAAATCCGCAGTGGGTCTGGAGATGTATTGAATGTCTTATTCTGGGCACATAAGTTTGGGTTGGACTTTGCTTTTATGAGTAGAACCTGGGATTGGAAACGTTACGATAACCTAAAATGAAAAAAGATTGGGACTTTATATTTCAGACACTACCAGATGAAGAACAAGATAAACTTGCTCTCTTACGTCTCATAGAATGCTCAAATGGTTGTATCCAACATTCTTTTAGAAATGGAGATGTTGATGCACTCTCCCCAGAAGAAACCAGAATATCAATGAAGTTCTCAATGAGTTGTATGAAAACTCAATCAATCCCTCTGGGTGATGAAGTTATTGTATTTGAACCAGAAACCGCAGAGATAATGAGAGAAGTGCGAGAACTTTATATCTCTGGGTTCAAACAACAGAATGATGAGGACTATGAAGAGTTTATGAGAGCATCTGTCGCAAATCTAAATGCGATTGGTAAGGAACGCATTCTTGATGCCCGGCAGATATTATTTTGTAGTTTATATG